>TARA_R110002096_G_scaffold338721_1_pt1 | contig 41341 bp, 38 predicted proteins | sample TARA_R110002096 | Tara Oceans TARA_R110002096 (sample SAMEA4397295) | marine metagenome | biome: Polar Biome; feature: [DCM] deep chlorophyll maximum layer (ENVO:01000326); material: water (ENVO:00002006), including particulate matter (ENVO:01000060) such as... | depth 35 m
TCAGGTGGATCTCTGGGCGCGGCAAGGGCTGGCGATCCGGCAGCGTGGCGTCAGTGCGGCGGTCAAGATAGTCGCCCGCCTCGATATGCGTTGCGAACAGCCGCAACTGAGCGGTGGTGCGTCCGCGCTCGCCCTGAAGGCGCGCTTCCGGCAAGCCGGTCTCCTGGGTCCCGATTTGGGTAATGGCGTCTGCACGACTATCAATTTCGTCGGCAATCCGGTTGAGGAAATCCGCCCGCTCACTGCGCTTAGAATAACCATAGGACCAGAACGCATCTTCGGCGGCGCTACAGGCGGCATCGACGTGGCTTGGATTGCCAACAGAAAAACTATGGGCCGGGCCGTGGGCGGGGCTTGATGAAAACTGGTCCGTCCCTGCCACCCATTCGCCAGCGATCAGGTGTTTGCCGTGCGGTTCAAATGTCATTATCTACTCCCGTGGCGCCTGGCCAATTGTTTGCTCGCCGTGGCGGTCCCGCGCCTGGCGGTTCCGCGATCCGGCGTTGTGAGGTGTCAGCGGCCTTTTGCAGCGCGCCATTGTGCGAATAATTCCAGGTTTTTTTCTTCGGTCGCCGGGTAGAGCCCGATGATGGTCGCGCCCTCCAGGACCTTTTCGGAGACGAAGTCTTCATAGACGGTCATCTCGACCGCCTCGTCGGCGACTTCGTCAACCATATGTGCCGGGATGACAATGACACTGTCATCATCGCCGACAAGCGTATCACCTGGAAAGACAGCGACGTCGCCGCAACCGATCGGACCATTGATCTCGATTGCTTCATGCAGCGTCAGATTGGTCGGACTGGACGGGCGCGAATGATAGGCTGGCATGTCCAGTTCGCCGATAACCATGCTGTCGCGGAACCCGCCATCGGTGACGACACCGGCAGCACCACGCACCATCAGCCGGGTAATAAGAATATCCCCTGATGAAGCTGCACGGGCATCCTTGCGGCAATCCATGATCAGAACAGATCCCGGCGGGCATTGTTCAACCGCCTGGCGCTGCTTATGCATCGGGTTGCGAAACTCGGCCAGTGTGTTGCGGTCTTCACGGGCAGGCATATAGCGAAGGGTAAAGGCCGGACCGACCATATTCTGGCCCTTGCGAGCCACCGGGCGCACATCCTGGATGACCTGATTTCGCAGGCCTCGTTTATAGAGAGCCGTTGCAAGCGTCGCGACCGATACGTGCATCAGTTTTTCTTTCGTCTCGGCAGACAGATTTTCAGCCATGTCGGTCCTCCTTATTTTTATGATGTCAGTATCCGGGATCAATTGATCTCGGGCTCAGGCACGGGACGCCCGAACTCCGAGGTGAGAAAATCGAAATCACAGCCCTTGTCGGCCTGTTCAACATGTTTGGAGAAGACATAGCCATAGCCGCGTTCGTAGCGCGGTTCCGGTGCAACCCATGCAGCGCGCCGTCGCGCAAGCTCATCTTCATCAACGCGCATATTCAGACTGCGTGCCGGAATATCCAGATCGATGATGTCGCCGGTCTGCAACAGGGCCAACGGCCCGCCGACAAAGGATTCGGGCGCAGCATGCAGCACGCAGGCCCCGTAGGAGGTTCCAGACATGCGCGCATCGCTCAATCTGACCATGTCGCGGTGGCCGTCCTTGAGGAGTGCCTTGGGCATCGGGATCATGCCCCATTCCGGCATGCCCGGGCCGCCCTGCGGTCCGGCATTGCGCAGAACCAGCACGGTGTCCGGTGTCATGGGATAATCCGCATCATCTATGATGGCTTTCATTTCCGCATAGGAATTCGCCACCAGTGCAGGACCGGAATGCTGATAGAACTTTTCGTCGCAGGCAGCGGGCTTGATAACCGCACCATCGGGGGCGAGGTTTCCCCTCAGCACTGCAAGCGAGCCTTCATGGTAGACCGGGTTTGACAGCGGCCGGATGACATCGTCATTGTAGACGGACACCTCGTCCAATCCCTCGCCAATCGGCTGGCCGGAGACGGTTATTGCCGAACCGTCCAGCCTATCGCCGAGTTGCTTCATCAGGGCGCGCAATCCTCCGGCATAATAGAAATCTTCCATCAGATAGCCCTTGCCGGACGGGCGCACATTGGCCAGCACAGGCGTGTTGCGGCCGGTTTGGTCCAGATCGTCCAGATCGAGCGGCACATTGGCGCGGCGCGCCATGGCAATCAGATGGATGATCGCATTGGTTGAACATCCTGTGGCCATGGCAACGGTGGCCGCATTGGCGACAGCAGCCGGCGTGATGATCTTGTCAGGCGTCAGATCATCCCAGACCATTTCGACCACGCGGCGGCCGCAGGCTGCGGACATTCTCTGATGGTTTGCATCAGCCGCAGGAATCGACGAGGCGCCAGGAAGCGTGAGCCCCATGGCTTCGGCGATGGCTGTCATGGTGCTTGCTGTGCCCATGGTCATGCAATGGCCGTAGGACCGGGCTATTCCGCTTTCCACCCCGTGCCATTGCTCTTCGGACACCGTACCGGCGCGGCGTTCATCCCAGTACTTCCACATATCCGTACCGGACCCCAGTGTCTGACCGGCATAATTGCCACGCAGCATGGGACCAGCTGGCAGAAAAATAAATGGCAATCCCATGGTTGTGGCACCCATGATCAGCGCCGGAGTGGTCTTGTCGCAGCCACCCATCAAGACCACGCCATCGACCGGATGTGCTCGCAGCTGTTCTTCAGTCTCCATCGCCAAAAGGTTGCGATACAGCATGGTGGAGGGTTTCATGAATGTTTCTGAAAGCGACAAGGCGGGCAATTCCATCGGGAAGCCACCAGCCTGCAAAACACCGCGCTTCACCCATTCCGCCCTGTCACGGAAATGCATGTGGCAGGGTTGCGCTTCCGACCAGGTGTTGATGATTGCGATGACTGGCTTGCCTTCCCAATCCTCGGCACCGTAGCCCATCTGCATGGCTCTGCTGCGATGACCGACCGAGCGTAAATCCTCAGGCGCGAACCAACGCGCCGACCGCAAGCTTTGATAGGTTTTTCCTGGCATGGTGTTTTTCCGAAGAGGTCGCAATATTTCGTGATAAGTTGAACTTGTGTTTCTACCGCATAATAAACTAATATATTAGTGCTTTAGTAAAAACAACAAAAAACCGGGCTGACATTGATTTGTTTTGACAGAGTGCGGTATGGGGCAAACAAAAGGAACTGGCATGAATTTCCCGACCTTGGATATGCAGGCTTCGCCGTTTTCGGCATCAGCCGGTGGGTCCGCTGCATCCCGGATTTATCTGGATCTTCGGCAGAGGATCATTGATCTTCATCTGCCACCGGACACGACCCTGTCCCGCGCTGAGTTGACTGACCGGTACAAGGTCAGTCAGACGCCGGTGCGCGAAGCTTTGCAGCGGCTGGAACAGGACGGGCTGGTCAAGATTTTTCCACAGTCGCGCACCGTTGTTACGCGCATTGACGAACCTCAGATGTACGAGGCCTATTTCCTGCGGGTGGCCGTTGAAACCGAAGTCGTTCGCCGTCTTGCCAATCAGTGCGATCCATCAGTGCTGTCAAAAGCAAAATCGTTACTGCGCATGAAGCATACCATCGTTCATGACGTGGAGCAGATCGATATGTTTTATGATTTTGATGAGGCCTTCCACAAAACGCTTTTCGACGGCGTGGGACAAAGCGGCCTTCACCAGTTGCTGCAGTCCAAATCAGGCCATCTGGGCCGCATCCGACGGCTTGGCCCACCGCCAGAGGGAAAATTCGACCTGATCCTCACGGGGCATGCCGATATTATTGCAGGGATTGAGTCCGGCGATGAAAATCAGGCGATTGCAGCCATCAGAGATCATCTGAAAGACACAGTCTCAATCTCACGCGTCGAAGCTCTTCGCAGCCAGTTTCCAGACTATTTCAACAGCATTTGACGGGTTTACAGCGCGATAGAGCGTTTCATGGTTAAACATTGAACCATGAAACTCGCTAGGATCAGTCGGCGATCGGGTGCCTGTTGTAGCGGATCGACGAGTAGAGCGATGCGACAATCAACCCCGCACCCAGCGCGCCGGTTACAAACTCCGAAATGTCAAACAATGATTGGGCGAACATGATGACCGAGAGCGTCAGAATCGAATAAAATGCCCCGTGCTCAAGATAACGGAATTGTGCCAGTGTTTTCCGTTCGACCAGCATAATGGTCATTGAGCGAACATACATCGCCCCGATCCCCAATCCGATTGCCACCAGAAACAGGTTCTGCGTCAAGGCGAAGGCGCCAATCACCCCGTCAAAACTGAAACTGGCATCAAGCACTTCAAGATACATGAATGCGCCCAGGCCGCCGACACGCGCCGTAGCACGAACTTCCTGCGAGGAGTCCAGCACATGGCCAAGCAGATCAACCGCGGTAAATGTCAACAGTCCCAACAGCGCGGAAAACAGGAAAGTCAAGGACTCTTCCTTCGGCAGGGAACTGGCGAAAACCATCACCAGAATGAGAACCATGCCGACCTGCAGCCCGCGCAACGAAGCGCATCTGCGCAATCGGCATTCCAGCGCGCAAAACCAATCGACTTCCTTGCTGTCATCAATGAAATAGGTCAGCCCGACCATCATCAGGAATGTCCCACCGAAAGCTGAAATCGACAAATGTGCTTCGTCTATCAGGCGGGCATATTCAGCCGGGTCCGTGGCGGCTAAATGAATGGCAGCGAATGGCCCGATCTGGGCCGCGATCGCAACAATGGCGAGTGGAAAGACGATACGCATCCCAAAGACCGCGATCAGGATACCCCAGGTTAAAAACCGTTTCTGCCAAACCGGCGACATGTCTTTCAGCTTGTTTGCATTGACAATGGCATTGTCGAAACTGAGCGATATCTCCAGGACAGCCAGGATAGCGCCAATCATAAAAAAAGTCATGGCGCCTGCGCCAGTGCCGGTCGCTTGCCAGCCCAGCCAGAAGGCCAGCGCAAGGCCCAGAGCTGTCACCAGAAATGGCCAGCGAAAAAACCAAAGTGTCGTCGCCATGAGGTTCCCTTTGTGAGCTGTTCAGTTAACCGGAGTCAGCACGGGCTGATCCTGGAAAAACGCTGCCAGATTATCGACGACCAATTGCGCCATGGCATTGCGGGTTTCAATCGTTCCTGATGCATGATGTGGATATAGTACGGTGTTTTTCAATTGCCGAAATTGAGGATCAATGTCGGGCTCGTTACAGTAGACATCCAGCCCGGCCGAACCCAGATCGCCAGAGCTCAGCGCCGCGATCATGGCCTTTTCATCGACGACGCTTCCGCGCGCAATATTGATCAAGGTGCCCTTTGGCCCCAGCGCGGAAATGATGTCGGCTCCGATAAGCCCCTGCGTCCCTGCCCCGCCAGAGGTGGCAACCACCAGAATATCGGACCAGTGGGCCAGACTTTTCAGATCTGGTTCGAAGCTGTATGCACTTTCGGGCTTCTTTGTTCTGCCGGTATAGGCAATCTCGCATCCCATGGGTGCCGCTCGTGCAGCGATTGCCTGCCCGATCCGCCCAAGCCCGACAATTCCAAGCCGTTTGCCGCGCATTGCTGACAACAATGGATATGGACCCTTGCGCCCCCACTCGCCACTGCGCACATAACGGTCGGCCTGCACCAGTTGGCGGCGGGCAGCCAGTAGCAGCATAATCGCTGTGTCGGCAACGTCATCCGTCAGGACATCAGGCGTGTTTGTCACCACGATGCCGCGTTCAGTACATGCAGCAATGTCGATTGTATCGTAGCCGACACCTGATGAAGCCACGATCTGAAGGTTTGGCAGTTGCCGGATCATCTCTGCATCCAGCCCCTTGCCACCCGTTGTGACAACCGCTGTAATCTGATCGGAAACTTCGGCCAGCAAAGCCTTGGGATCCGCGGCATGATCTAGCCGATGCAGGGTGTAGGCTGCATCCAGCATCGCCATTTGCTCTGGCCGGTTTGGCCAGATAACCAATATGTCAGGCTTCATGTCTGCATCGCCTCCAGTTCAAGCCGGGCGGCGCGGCGTTTGGCCTGTATGGCCGGGTCGGGATCCAGGCTGGCGGCCAGCAAAGCACGCGTATAGGCATCGCGCGGGGCTTCAAATATCTCGCGCACCGTACCTTCTTCGACGATCCGCCCCTCTTGCATAACCACAACCCGATCGGCAAAATCCCGGACCACTGGCAGGTCATGAGCGATGAAGATGTAGGACAGCCCCAGATCGCGGCGCAGACCGTCAAGCAGATCAATCACCTGGGCCTGAATGGAGACATCAAGCGCCGACACAGCTTCGTCACACACCACCAGTTTGGGTTCCAGTGCCAGCACCCGTGCTATGGCGATGCGTTGCCGTTGACCGCCGGAAAACTGGTGCGGATAACGCCGCGCGTGATCGGCTGACAGGCCAACCAGTTGCAGAAGTTCGGCCACACGCTCACGCCATTTCGGCTTGGGCAGAATCTCGGGATGGATGGCCCAGGCCTCTGAAATCAGTTGATAGACCGACATGCGCGGATTCAATGACTGCGTGGGATCCTGAAACACCATCTGGATTTCGCGACGAATACCAAAAAGCTCCGCCGGCGACATCTTGAACAAATCCCGCCCTTTATAGAAAGCTGCACCGCCTGACGGTTCCTCCAGTCGCAAAAGGGTTTTCGCCAAGGTGGATTTGCCAGATCCGCTTTCCCCGACAATCGCGACAATCTCGCCAGGCATGACGGTCAGGCTGGCCGCCTTGAGCGCTTCAAATTTCCCGAAGGTCTTGGAGACCTTCTCCAGCCGCAACAAGGGCTCGCATTTGGCTGCAACGGGTTCTGCCATCTGCCCGCGACCCGGCGCCGAAGCGATCAGGCGCTTGGTATAGGGATGCTGCGGATTGGCATAGACATCAGCGGCCCGGCCGGTTTCGACAATCTCGCCAGCATTCATGACAACAACGTTGTCAGCCACTTCGGCGACGACGCCCAGATCATGGGTAATCAACAGCAATCCCATGCCGGTTTCGGCCTGCAATTCCTTCAGCAGGGCCAGAATCTGTGCCTGGACCGTCACATCAAGTGCGGTTGTCGGCTCGTCGGCAATCAGGATATCGGGTTTTAGTGCCAGAGCCATGGCAATCATCAGACGCTGACGCTGGCCACCGGAAAACTGATGCGGATAGGCCTTCATTCTGGTCTCGGGGTCAGGGATCCCAACACGCTTCAACAATTCGATGGCACGCTGCCTGGCCTGATCGGAGGGCATGCCGTGGGTGGTCATCATCTCTATGATCTGCCAGCCGACGCTGTATACCGGATTGAGATGGGCCAGCGGATCCTGAAAGATCATTGCGATCTTGGCACCGTTTATGGCGCGCCGCTCTTCGCCGGCCATCTGCAGCAGGCTGCGGCCCCGGTACAGAACCTCGCCGCTGGTTATTTCACCGGGAGGCATGTCGATCAGGTTCATCACCGCTGACGCGGAGACAGACTTTCCCGATCCGCTTTCGCCGAGAATGACCAGTGTTTCGGCGGGATCGAGGTGAAAACTGACTCCCTGAACCGCTTTCACCTGGCCTTGCAGAGTGTGGAACTCCACCGACAGGTCGCGAACTTCCAGCAGATGCGCGCTCATTGTTTCTTGCCTCGTATTTCCAGACGCCAGCGCTGCACCGGATCAAGCGCGACACGCATCCAGTTTGAAACAAGGTTCAGGCTGAGCGTGGTCAGAATGATTGCGAGGCCGGGCCAGAAGGACAGCCACCAGGCATTTGTCAGATAGGGCCTGCCCTGCGCGACCATAAGTCCCCAGGTGATCTCGGGTGGCTGAATGCCGATACCCAGAAACGACAGCGCACTTTCTGCCAGCATCACAAAGGCGAAATCCAATGTGGCAATGGTCAGCAGCGTGGGAAAGACCATCGGCAGGATATGGCGGAAGATGATCCGTATATCCGAGGCACCCATGACGCGAGCGGCCTGAACGAACATCCGTTCGCGTATTTCCAACACTTCGGCACGGGTGGTCCGCAGGTAAATGGGGATCCGGGTGATCGCCAGAACGATGATGATGTTGCTGACCGAGGGAGACAGCATGTAGAGCACAATCACTGCCAGCAGCAGCGAGGGGAACGACATGATGACATCGGCGAGCCGCAGGATGATCTGGCTTGCCCTGGTCTTGGTGTAACCGGCAATCAGGCCAAGAGTGCTGCCAACCACCATCGAGATGAGCACAGCGCCGGTTGCCACCATGATGGTGTTGCTTGCAGCGACAATGATGCGCGGCAATAAGGGTCGGCCCAATGCGTCACCGCCAAGCACAAACAGCCACCCCTTGGCCAGGTCAAACGGCAGGGAATTGCGTCCGCGCAAATTCTGTTTGGTTGCCGCAGCGTCCAGAAGCGACGGCCCGAAGATGGCGCAGAACGCGATGATGATCAGGAAGATCACGGCGACCAGAGCAACTTTGTCATGCCACAGCATGCGCAGCATCTGCGCAAAGACGTTCGGGGCTTTGTTGATTGATGCGTCAGGCGCCTGGTCGGTATCGGTCATGTTTGTCCCTTAATACCGAATGCGGGGATCAAGCACCGAATAGGCAATGTCGATCAGAAGGTTCATGAGAAAAATGGCCATGGCCGACACCATGATGGCCGCCAGAACAACGGTAAAATCACGTTGCAGAATGGAATCAATCATCAGCTTTCCAATGCCGGGGAAGCCATAAATGGTTTCGACCACAACAGCGCCGTTCAACATGCCTGCAGACAGATCGCCGATCACGGTGATCACCGGAAGCAAAGCATTGCGCAGCGCATGGACGAAAATTATCGGGCGGGTGCGCACGCCCTTGGCACGGGCGGTCTTAACATAGGGCGAGGACAATGCTGTCATCATCGAGCCGCGAACCACCTGCAGAACCAGACCGAAGGGACGGATGAACAGAACTGAGACCGGCATGATCCAGTGCCAGATTGTTCCGGTTCCCGAGGTCGGCAGCCAGCCCAGAGTTACAGAAAACAGAACGATTGCCACGATCGCAATCCAAAAGTCCGGCGCGCTGGCCCCAATCAGCGACAGAAATGTGGCGACACGATCAAACACACCACCGGCATAGAAAGCGGCCAGAGAACCCATGATGATGGCAGCGACTGTCACGAGGAAAATAGTGGTCAACGCCAGGACCAGCGTCCATTGAAAGGCCTGAAGAACCACCTCAAGGGCCGGTCGGGCCTTGCGAATTGAATCACCGAAATCGAGGTTCAGAACATTCCAGACATAGTCGCCAAACTGAACCAGTATCGGGTCATTCAGGCCGTGCAGTTCGCGGAATCGTTCACGGCTTTCCAGCGATGCGTCGAGCGGCAGGAACAGTGAGGTCGGATCACCTGTAAGCCGGGACAGAAAGAACACCAGGACGATGAGGCCAAGGAGCGAAAGAGCGCTTGCAAAGGCTCGCTTGCCAATAAAATGCCGCATGTCCAACCCTCTCGCAGTCGTGCGTTAAGTCAAGGGGGCAGACGCGCTGCCCCCTTGTTCAGTCAAAGCCTATTTGAAGCGAATTTGCGAGATCTGAATTTCGCTGTTGGTGGCGATGGTCGGTTTGAAGTCGAGCCGTTCGCTGACCCGGCTGAAGCCAACCATGTGGAACAGTTGAACATCTGCTACGATTTCATCATGCAGATAGGCGAACAGTTTCGACCATATGGCAGTTCGTTCGTCTCCGGTTGCCGCAGTGGCATCCGCGATCATCTGGTCCACGGCAGGATCACGCAAGGCTGATTGCAGCCCCTCGGAATCATATTTGAAATACATCGAGAACACCGGGTCACCCTTGGCGTTGTCGTGCATTGCCTCGATAATCTGCGGTCCGCGATCCTCGGCAAAAGGCTGGGAGTAGAAGTCAAGCCATTCCGCCACTTCATACATTTCCAGCTTCATGTTGAAACCGGCGTCCTGATACATCGCCAACAGCGCTTCCATCACCTCGGTGACATTGGCAAAGTTGTTGGTTCTGCCGATCAACGTGATTTCCGCATCCACGGGCACGCCATCAGCCTTGGCCTCGGCCAGAAGTGCACGGGCTTTTTCGAGATCAAATGCCGGCACCTTCAGATCAGGGTTCCAGCCGATTGTGGACGGCGGCACAATTGCAGTGGCCAGAATGGCCTCGGCGGAAATGATTGTCCCGATGAAGGCTTCGCGGTCAACCGCAAGGTTCAGGGCCTGACGAACGCGAATGTCATCCAGTGGAGGCGTCATTGTGTCGAGACGCAGATACACTGTTTCCGAGTTTGGATAGGCAAAATCGGTTGCCGGATTTGTTGCATCCAGTTCCGAGATTTTCGGAGCAAAATCCGCCTCGCCGGTTGCAACCATGGCAGCGCGCACAGAATCGTCGGAGCGGAACACATAGGTTGCCTTGGTGACAGGCGGCGTTTCGCCCCAATAGTCATCACGGCGGGTCAGGATGACATTGCGGCCGACATTCCATTCGGACAGAACATAAGGGCCGGTTCCGATCGGCTCGCGGGTGTATTCCATCGGTGTTTCAGAGGGAACGATTGTCAGACCTGACAATTGCAGCGGCATGATCGGCTGCGCCGGATCAGAGGTAATTTCGATAGTGTAGTCGTCGATGATTTCTGTGGTGATGGTCGAGCCGCCAAAATATTTGGCGCCAATCTCGCAGACCAGTTCCGGAGCGACAACGCGCTTCAGCGAATGTGCAACATCCTCGGCGCCAAAGCTTGTGCCGTCCGAGAACGAAACGCCCTTGCGCAGATTAAACCGCCAAGTGTCGTCATCGACCGGTTCCCAGCTCACGGCCAGGCGCGGTTTCAGGCCGGCGCCGCTGACATCAAGCTCAGTCATTGTTTCTGAGATATTTTGCAGTACGACGCGGCCAATATTGGACTGCGACGCCATGCAGGGATCAATCAGATCCAACTCTTCACTCAGCACGATGGTTATGTCCGTGCTCTGTGCAAAGACGGGTGATATCATCGTCACTGCGAGTGACGCACCCAGCAAACCTACAGACAGTTTACGCATGAATTCCTCCTTTTCGGTGCAGCTTTTATGGTTAGAAAGCGAGCTGCTGCGAACGCGCCATCTGAATTCAAATGAGGGTTTGAGTTTCTCCCCAAAGTGATCCTCTAATATATTAGTGTATTTGTCAATCAAGAATCTATGATTGATTCTTGATGCAGAGGTTTTTTCCGAGGGCCTCATCTGGCAGGTCAAGATACTGAAAACATGAAACTATTTTCTGCGTTTCCAGTGGGCACCGCCCGCGACCAGCAAAGTCGATAGAAAGATGACGCTTGCGCCAATCCAGGTTTCAACGCTGGCCAATTCATCGAAAAACAGGAAGGCAAAGATCGCAACAATGGGCAGGCGGACAAAGTCCAGCGGTGCCAACAAGGACGCATCAGCCATGCTGAGCGCGCGGGTAACGAGTGACATGTTGAGCGCACCCAGAATGCCCTGCACCGCCAACAGACCCAATTGAGGCAGCGTTGGCGTGGTCCAGAAATACAGCGCCGGTATGAATGCCAGCGGCACCATCAGAACCAGATTCCATGACACCAGAGTTTGCGTGCTGTCATGCTTTGCCATCTTCTTCAGCATCAACTGAATGGCAGCGGTCAAGGCAGAGCCAATCAGGGCATAGCTCAGCGCCCAACTCATATCGCCTCCTGCCGGACTGATGACGATGATGACCCCGACAAATCCTGCCAACACCGCAATCAATCGAGCCGTCGAATAGGTTTCGCCAAAGATGAGCCATCCGCCGAGTGTCAGGAAAATCGGCGCGGTAAACATGATGGCCGTGACATCCGCCAATGGCGCCAAGGCAAAGGCAAAGAAGAAACCGGCCAACGCCGCGATCTTCATGGCCGCGCGCAGAAAGTGCATCAAACGATAGTGCGACGTCATTTCATGGCGGCGGGCAACGATCCAGGGCAGCACAACCATCAGTCCGAATACGCTGCGGAAAAACACGATGACGAAAGGGTGGACCTGTTGTGCCAGCAACCGGACGAGCACCGCGTCAAACGCCAATAATACGGCCCCAACCAGCATGAAGATCGTCGCCAACATTGCATTGCTGCTTCGCAGATTGGCACCAGGGCTGCCCACAGACATCGACTATCTCTTTCAATTTCAGGATTCTGACCGGCGCGGTCGATAGGCAAGATGGTTCGGATACCCACAGCGCATATAGTTCTAATGCGCTAATACATCAATTTATTTCACGTGGCGATTCTAAATGAAACTAGATGTTGCACTGCAAGGATTGAAGTCCCGCTGTGCAGGTGGGGAGACACTGCGTCAGAGGTTGGATCACCAGCTACCACCTGATAATCCAGTGGCCTACGGTCAAAGTTACTCAGGCGCAGACACTCGACTATTTGTGTATTCAAGGTCAAGAAGCCCGCACCTATGTACATTGGGACTCTAGCCATAAACCTAAACATATGCACCTATTGATGTGCTAGCCAAAGAACTCCCATAAAACCTTATCGATTCTATAAGGTTTGGAAAACAACCCATCAGCATCGACTCCGATCAGTCAGGACAGGCTTTTCAACGCCGAAACGATCAATTTCGTGCGTGTTTTTGAGAATTCCACAAAGTAGTCAAATCCATAGCTGGGAATATCCGGAATGAGATGCTTGGAACGGAACGTTGCATCACGTGTGTTTAGCCATTCATCGAAAGGCGTGGCGTTCTTAGACATATTCTCGGAATCAGTAAGGAGTTGAAGATTCGGGAGCGTGTTGAAACCCGAAACGTATTGTTGAACTTGTGCATCATCGTAGCCTCGTTTCTTAAGCGAACGGACGTTGAATTCCGACTGCGGAAATATGTGATCCTCATGGAATACAGCATCCTTCCAGTCTCGGTCTGGATACAACAACGACAAAACCAAGTTCGTGTACCGTCCCTGATACTGAAAATCCAAAACTCGATCTATTTCTGTATCGCTCAGAGAAGGCTCTATCTCAAGGGATTTATATAATTCTCCCGCAGGAAATGGAGCGTCAGAATCGCAGCCTATCAAAATCTCTCGGAGCCTCCTCAGTGTAGTGTCTGACGAACCACCGAAGGCGTTCTTCAAGGTCGAAAACACAAACCATCTACGAATAGCGACCTGAGCCTCTGCATCTTCAGCCTTTGACGATGTGTCAAAGTTTGAATTGCCACGTTTGAGTAGATAGTATGCGATGGGAAGCAGCGCCAATGGTGCGACGACGTTCTTGGAATGGAATCCGAAACGCGACATCAGGCGCACCGTACATGCAAGCGCGTCCTTGATAAATTCCCAATTGGCCTCGATCGTGAGTAGGTTGGTTTTTGTAAAATTTTTAACCTTGTATTGGATAGGTAGAGATTCGCAAAGATAGAGACAGGCCTTCAGAACGAAGTCCTTCCCGAACTTGTAGCCCGCACCTATGTCGTTGAGCGAATCCGTGAAGTTGTGAATCTCGCTGCGTGCATCAAGCGTTTCCCATTTGGCGGTGGCCGTTGCTAGAAGTAGATCGGAATACTCCAAAGGCTGACCCGCCGAATTTGCACGGACGAAAACCTGCAAGACCTTGTCGTAGTCCTGTGACTTTTCCTCGTAATAGTTTCCGACAAGAGTCGTATGGATGCGGTTGTGGAGCCGACCAAGTAGCTTGTAGGCATTGTCCTTCTGTGGGTCGGAAAACTGGGAGAGCGCTTCTTTCATATCGCTCTTAGCGTCTTCCGCGTCGTCAAAGTCGAGAATGCGCCCGACAGGATACCAGAACTCTTCCCGATTATCAGATTGTTCTGCATTCTCGCGAAATGAAAACTCATATGTTAGCTCTTCAGGATTCTCGTCGTTAGTCACAGGTTCCTTCAAAAGGTTCAGATGAAGCTTCGCCTTTCGCCATCGATAATAAAAATATCGATAAGACCCACGAAGCCCAACAAAGAGAGAAGTGATCCTCTGCTGTCCATCAAGCACGAGAGTAATGTCCTTCTGTATGCCCGCCATGCTCACCAAAGAGTTATGCGGATTTTCGTCGTCATACTCTCGAACAAACTCGTAAACCGGCCACTCATCCTTGTTCTTCTGTTCAAGTTTCCAAAACAAGAACGAACCAATAGGGAAATCCGCCATAATGGAATCAAAAAGACGCTCGATCCTGTCCGTCTTCCAAACCAGCTCCCTTTGTATTGCCGGAAGATACCAGTCACGATTAACGCGCCTGACAATATCACTGACGCGGATCGGTATGTATTCCATTTCGCAAAATCCTCTACTCAGAACGTCAGTCTTAATGTCTGACCGGAAAAGAAATTGAGTGATTTCAGCAAGTTGTGATTCTCTGTGGTTTACTATAACAACGGAGAGTCACATGCCTTGAACTGAAACCACCTGCCCTGATTATGACTGCAGTTTCCTGAGCTATGCAAGCGACATGACAGATGATGAATGGGTTTTGATTGAGCCCTGTCTGCCTGCGGTCAAGCGGTTGGGCCGCCCTCGCACGGTGAATTTGCGCGAGTGACAACAGCATGATCAACCTGCAGCAAAACCTACCTGACCACGACTAACAGAGGTGTGAGACGACGGATAACGCAAAGAATCTTTCGCACATTTTCCGGTTCTTGTGCTTACTTTGTGGTTACTGTTTGTTTGGTAAAAATTCATATGACAAGAAGTTGAAGCACATCACACTGTTTTCATTTGAAAAATGATGGCACGCCAGACGAGGACTGAACGTCCGGCCCGATCATTGCCCATGCCATAGCTGGAAAGCTAATACTGGGTGTCGATCAAATTGTATCTCACGCTGGCCAGGTGTGAGCGCATGGCAGCACCGGCCTCGTCGGCATCGCGGTTTTCAAGGGCCTGGATGATACGCTCATGTTCGACGATGGCCTGCAGACGCCGTTCGGGTTTGCGGCGTGCCACGGTGGCTTTCAGTTTGCGCCAATCGGAATTTCTGCGCGCACTCAGGATTCGTTCTGCCAGGTCCATCAATAATGTGTTGCGCGCGGCGGCGGCAATCGCCCGATGCAAAGCAATATCGCCGGCTTCAAATTCAAGGGCTGGTCCGGCGTTCTTCTGCTGTTCGACAAGATCGCGCAGTTTTCGAATGTCGCCGTCGGTGGCATTCAGCACGACAAGCTTCACAAGAGCGGGTTCAAACATCTCGCGAGCGGTCATCAACTCCGACGGGCTGGCATCGGATTGATCGACACCTTCCGCACCCGAATTGAAGGTCTGGTCCGGCAAAATGGATGTGCCTCGCCCTTCTGTTTTGCCGCAGGCAATTGCAACCCTTACCAAAAATGAAGAGATTGTACTTGGTCCGTTGAAGAAGGGAGCGGTTTCACTGTCTGAATTTGAGGACCTTTGGGCGCAGTTTGAAGCGGCACGAACCTGACCAGTCCTTGCCCTGCAGCAAGGCTTGCCGCCCATGGCAGTGGCGGCGCAGCCTGGCGTGCATGACCATGCAGTTGGAAACCGGCGGTGTCAGAACAAGTTGAGTCTTTTACAATTCATGTGTCCAGGTCTGTGCCCGCTCATCAGTCGCGGAGCACTGCCATACTGTCCGTGTCCCAACCTATCCAGACAAGGTCTGAGCCGATTGACTGACCGGTTTCGGTATCGACAAAGGCTCGCAAGATTGCACCTTGTGCTTCCTCCACGGCGAGATCTACCGCCAGGCGACTGCCGAGAAACGTTTTTGCGACGACTTTGCCCTGTACTGCATTCGCAGAGGCGGGCCGATCAGTGTAAAAGCCCAGTTTTTCCAGACGGACCGAAGCTGTGATGGTTTCTCCAACATTTGGAACGCCGCCTGGTGCGCGGCCGCTCAATGTCTGACCGAACCAATTCATCATCACCTTGTCGCCATCCTTGCCACGCATCTCGCCGGATAACAGATTGGTTTCGCCAATGAATTCGGCAACAAACCGGGTGGCGGGATGGAAATACAATTCTTCCGGCGTGCCGTCTTGCTCTACCCGGCCCTTGTTCATCACAACAATACGATCGGACATGGTCAGCGCCTCTTCCTGATCGTGCGTTACAAAGATAAAGGTTTTATCTGTGCGGCGCTGGATTGACTTGAGTTCCAGTTGCACTTGAGCACGCAGCTTTGCGTCAAGCGCACCCAGAGGTTCATCCAGCAGCAACAGCGCCGGATCCGGTGCCAGCGCCCGGGCGAGCGCGACCCTTTGGCGTTGCCCGCCCGATAGCTGGCCAGGATAACGATCGCCGTATCCATCGAGTTCGAGAAACGCCATGATTTCGTCCAGACGACGCCCGATGCCCTGGCGGTCCATGCCCATCAGTTCCAGTCCGAACGAAATATTCTGCCGCACCGTCATGTGCGGGAACAGCGCGTAGTCCTGAAACACCATGTTGACATGGCGTTTTTCCGGCGGTTGCATGGTTACATCTTCGCCGTCCAGAATGATGCGACCGGATGATGGGCGTTCAAACCCGCCGAGTAATCTCAACGTTGTAGACTTGCCGCAGCCGGACGGACCAAGAAAGGTCACGAACTCGCCGCGTGCAATATCCAGGGTTAGATTGTCCAGCGCTATCGTATCACCGAAGTGCTTTGAAACACCCTCGATACGCACCAGTGCAGAGGAGCCTGTCATGTATTGGTTTCCTTCTTCATACGGCGCGTAAATCTTTCAGCCCATATGCCCAAGGCGGCTGTCAGGACCAGTGCAACGGTCGCAATTGCATTGATTTCGGGCGACATGCCCGATCTCAGTTTGGCGAAGATCAAGACCGGCAAAGTCGGCTCGTAACCACCAAGGAAGAACGAGCGGACAAAATCGTCAAAGCTGAGAAGAAGACAAAAGATGCTGGCGCCCAGAATGGCCGGGACCAGATAAGGCAGCGTGATGCGCAAGAACGCGATGATCGGATCGGCGCCCAGATCGCGCGCTGCCTCGATCTGGCTTTTTGGCAATGTGGAAAGCCGCGCCATGACCACAAGTGCAACAAACGGAACATTGTGCACAGCGTGCGACCAGATAATGGCCCCCATGCCGGGTTCTATGCCAAGCCAACGCGCATAGATGCGAAATGCAATGGCAGAGATAATTCCGGGAATCAGAGCAGGGAGTATGGTCAGCCCAAAAACGGCCGTGCGCCCAAGAAATTTGCGACCTTCGAGCAGAACCGCAATCCACGTGCCAATTGCGACGGAAATCAGGGTTGAGAGCACTGCGATGACCATCGAGTAACCCAATGTCGAGACCACATCGCCATCAGAAAATACGCCGGTGTACCAATCCAATGTCCAGGATCGGATCGGAAATCCGATGAATTTGCTGTCCTTGAACCCCATCAGGATCATCAGAAGCAACGGGACAAATACATACAGAACAAATGCCCAATAGGTGCATCCCAGTAGAATTCGGTTGCCGCGATTCATTTTGTGTCTCCCTTACGCAACGCATACATCAATTTTTGGAATATTCCTGTCAGAAGCATTGCCGTGAGGAACATGATGGTGGCAAAGGCCGCACCTGTCGGCCATTCGTCGCCAGCCGTGTGGAAGAAGCCCGCTATGGTTTCGGAAAACACAGTGGTTGATGGCCCTCCCAGCAAAACAGGTGTGGCGTAAAAGCCGGTCGATATCAGGAAGACCAGAGTGCATCCCGAAGAAATCCCTTCGAGGGTCAAAGGTAAGGTTACACGACGAAACCGGGTCCAGGCGCCAGCCCCAAGATCGGCCGCCGCTTCATGATAGCTCTTGGGAAGTTTTTCCAACGCAGAATACAGCGGTAGAAGCATATAGAGCGCCGTCAGATAAACGATGCCAATGCCCATAGAAAAGCTTGTGTACATAAACGGGATGGGTTGATCGATTAACCCCAGCCATTTCAACGCCTGATTCACTGCGCCTGTGTTTCCCAGAAGGATCATAATGGCATATGTGCGAACGATTTCGCCGACCCAAAATGGGATCAGCAACAACAGCAACATCAACATCTGGTTCTTACGGCTGACATGGCGCGCCAGAAAGTAGGCGACCGGATATGTCAGGATTAAAGTGCAAAAGGTCAGAACCCCTGCAAAGGTCAGGGTGCGGAAAAAAGGTTGCCAGAAAATACGATCCCCGAAGAAACGCGTGTAATTCTCAAGTGTGAAGTGCTGCTCAACGCCCACGGCAACCGGATAGGCATCGGTCAGACTTACACGCAGCATCTGCAGCATTGGCCCCAAATGCTGGCTCAGAACCCACAGAAGCGGCAAAGAAGCCAGGATCCAAAATTGGCGGCGTGGCGAAGCTGTCGCCAACCGAACGAGTGAGCGGTACGGTGTCCAACTTGCCAGACGACCCCAAAATGTGCGGTCTGCCCCTCCCCGTGCGACAGCAACGCGGTCCGCTCTCGCAGTTGCGTCATTTCTCATTCGGGAATTCCTCATGCCAATGTATCGGGGCACCTTGTCCGCCAGAATTGGCGAACAAGGATATGTTTATGCGGATCAGGCAGCTTTGATTGCTTCCACAGCAGGATCAACAAGCCCGTATTTCATCTCGTTCGCTTCAGCGCGGAAGAACTGAAGATTCGCCAGTTCTTCATCCGTGAACGCCGTCGACTTCTTCTCAAGATCGGTGAGAAATTCTGTCGCACCTTTGTAAGTCGAGATAAACCCTGAAGCCTTGGTCATCGACGCGCCAATCTCAGGCGATGCCAGAATAGCATCCAGGAACTTATAGGCGTTGTCCTCGTTGGGCGCATTGTTGGCGATGTTGTAAGTGTAAACAAAGCCGTATGACCCTTCGCGCGGAATCGTCATTGCAAGCGGGAAGCCATCATTGATCAGAGCCGCGGCAGGGCCGTTCCAACTGTGACCGAGTGCAATATCCTGATTGACGAACATTTGCTGAATTTCCGCACCGCCATCGTAGTATTTGCGGACATAGGGTTTCTTTTCGATGAGGAATTGCTTGGCTTCTTCAACAATTGCAGCCGCTTTGTCCGGGTCGTCCATATAGGCGACCATGTTGCCATCATAGCCCAGCTTAAGCATGATGATCGACATCATATCCTGAATGATATAGGCGTTTTTCTGTTTGTACTTCTCTGAGAAAAGCACGTCCCAGCTCTTGGCTTCCTCTGCATCGACAAGATCGGTGTTGTAAGCCAGAACTTCCATTCCCGACAGGATGGGAGCACCCCATTTGTTGCCATTGATGGTCGACCAGTCGCTTTCCGAAAATGTCGGGTTGATGTTGCCCCAGTTCTTCAGGCGATCAGTATCCAATGGTGCCAGAAGTTTGTTTTCAATGAACTGCAAAAAGCGGTGTCCCGCGACGGTCATGATGTCCACTGTGGGGTTGGGCGCTTCAGCCGCAAGCAAGTTGAACTGCTTGCCCTGATCATCGACCAGACGGACATTCACCTTGATGCCGGTTTCGCTCTCGAACTGTTCCTTGAAGGCAGTCGGGACGAAATCATTATAGGTCCAGATGTTCACTTCATCGCCCGCGGCATAGGCGCGGCGCAGATAGGCAGGGGTGGCCAGTGCGGCGCCGGTCAAGGCAGCAGTGCCCAAGAAGCGACGGCGGTTGAAAATTAGTTTGGTCATATTGTGTGTCTCCCAGTTAAGTCAGGTTGAGTCCGTATCATTCAGTCTTGGGACACCGGTTCAGGTGTCACCTGCAACAAGCCGGTACGGGCTGCCCGTTGCAGGTCGTTCAGATCAAAGCGGTTGAGCTCCAACGCATTTAAAATGTCGTTTTCATTGGCGAAGTCACGGCCATACATTGCGGAAAATAGATTTATTCCGGCCTCGTGCAGTGTGGCGGGTTGACCCACCAGTCTTCCCAGAACTGCCGTCAACTGCAGCCCGTAAGGCACATCCTCCGTCACGTAGCGGCTGTCAGCGCTCGCTGGACCGATGCCTCCGTTGCCCTGGGCGTGCATCGCCTGATTCATCTCTGAAATAGACGCGACAGGAACGTGAAAACTCAAATGGAAATGTTCGAAAATCGTTCTCACTTTCAAATCCAGTGCTTTGGCGATGGCAAGGCGCTCCAGGTCCAGTTGCTCAAGCAACCGCCCAATTTTGGGTGTCACGTTTTGACCTTGGCTCCAGACCTCGCCGTGCTCCATCCGGGTGATGTTGCCCAAGGCAATCCCCAGGTGGTTTTGCGGATTCAGATTGGACAGCGAAATCGCCAGCAGACCGTCGCGTTGCTGGAAGCAATCGCCGAAAAGCTGCTGGCAATACGCCAGACCATTCACGTCCGCAGCCGCGTCCTGCACGGTACATAAATCGATCAGGCTGCGCACAGTGTTGACCTTTACCGCCGTGCCGCTTTGCTTTCGTCCGGTAATTGCCGTTGTGCCCCAGGCGGTGACTGGCGCGCGGATATTGCGGGCTGCCAAAGCCTGTGTGAGGTAAACAGCGCCCAAGGAGGCGTGAGAGGAAATAATAATGTGTTGTCCATTGCGCACATGCGGGGCCAGCGCGTCCATAACCGCTTTATGGCCATATGCAGGAAGCGCAACGATCAAAGCGTCGTTGTCCTCCGCCAGTTGTTTTGCGGATTGCGCAATCCGCACCCTGAATTCTGTTTTGATTGCGCCATCAGCACAAAGTGGCGCAGATGCCAGCGCTGCAGTGCCGGCTCCGGAGGGAGACCAGAGCATCGGCACATGTCCTTGCTGGTGCAAAAGCGCCGCCGTGCCAAATGCAATTGATCCGGCACCTGCTATGCCTATACGTTTGCCGTCACTCATGAAGTGCCTTTCTGCCGCACGGGATCGCCAAGAACATGCATCAACCGGTTAGCCCAGCCAAAAAGCGCTGACGACAGAATCAGATCAAGAATTTCGTCGTTCGACAGACCCGCTTTTCGCAAGGCGTCCATGTCTTCGGGACCGGCGGTCGGCGGAGCTTCGGCGGATTTTCGGGAAAACTCAAAAATCGCACGATCTCTGGGGCTCAATTCGGCCTTGTCGCCATAGGCAAAAAGCTGGTCGGTCACTGCCGTATCCTTTTGCAACTTTGCATGCCGATCCGCATGCACAGCTGCACAATATATACACCGATTTACCAGCGACGCGCCCAGTGCACCGAGTTCGCGCTCAGCGCGCGACATCCCGCCAGGGTCATACATGATGGCGTTGAACAGAGGTGTTCTGACAGTCAGGCTCTCAACGTCATGTGCCAGTGTCAGCACATATTCTGAAACCTTCGTGTTGGAAGGCGTGACCTGAAGAGCATCGAGTTGCGCCTGCGTCGCCTCTTCCAGTTTGACCGGCTCAACGCGGGGCTGCCAATGCGGCACATTGCGGGTAAATTTGTGTATGATCTGGCTCATCCAGCGCTGCTTTGCATAAGTCGCAGTCCGGCAATGACCCGAAGCTGATAGGCCAGAAACGCAACAAGTTCGCAAAGACGCACAATGTCTGCATCCGACATCCCGGCAGCCTGCAACTGGACAACATCATCAGCGACAATGTCGCGGGTTCGATTTGCGACTTTGTCGACGAACGCCAACACTGTTTCCAGTTGATGTGCCTTTCCTGTCTCTGCAGGGTCGGCCAGGTTGGCTCTGTCACCTGCACCCGAAAGATAATGCTCGGCCAGAATGTCATCTGCAGCCAATCGGGCCACACGTGCGGCCAGTGCAGCACGCAGATCGTGTTCGAAAGCCCCAAAGTCCTTTGGTCGCAACACTGCGTCCTCGGCGGCCTGAGACAGCTGGATGATATTTGCGCGTCGCATCGCTGCTTTTGCAACTTCCCCATCCGGACGAAGACCAGCCTTGCTTAGAATAGTTGTATCAGTGGGGTTCATGCGACCTTGCCCTCCTTAGTCCGTGCGGTTGTCTCCAGATCGGTCGCCTCCCATTCATCACCCAATAATTCTGGGGTGTCATAGTCCTGCATGCCCTGCCAGTGGGTCTGCACATCCTCAGCGTAGAGGGTGGCGGCAACGGAGCGCGCCAACCATGCAGCGCCCTGACTGATACCGGGGATGTCACCACTTACCTTGCCCAGACTTGCTGACGCTCCGTAATTGAAACAATAGACATTGTTCAGCCAGGGGGCCGCACCGGGTCGCCGCTCCTGGAAGGTGAAATCCGTGTTGAGATATGGAAAACGCCCCAGATCGGCGGATTCTTCTCCTTCCGGCGGCGTATAGACATCTTTCCACAGAAGGATTTCGCCAGCGACATCTCCAAACTCGGTCCGCGCCATGGGGTCGATGACAAAGCCGGTTCCAAGGATCACAAAATCAGCCTCATAAGTCGTGCCATCTGCAAAATGAATGATGGCACCATCACCGGACTTTTCAATGCGGGTGGTGGCCTTTCCAAAATGAAAATAGGCATTCGCATGACGGCTGACACGCAGCGTCGAACCGCGCGGTGACGGCGTTTGTGTGGAAAAACTATATTGCATGAATCGCCAGCGCCACTCATCAGGCAGATCCGCAAAGCCTGCGGTGAATCCATAGCTGCCAATGCCCATCATTTTATTGACCCTGGGCATGTCCTTGCGGCGGATCAGGTGACGCACTTCCGCGGCTCCATGTTCCAGGGCTTCTGCCGAATTATCGACCGCGGAGGCGCCAACGCCAATGACTGCCACCCGCTTGTCCCGCAGCGCCGGGAAGTCAATTTCGTCGACGCTGTGTGCCCAAAGATGGCGCGGCAAATCTTCGATGAATTTCGGAATATTCGGACCGCCTGTGCCGTCACGCCCTGTCGCAAATACCAGTTTTCGGGTCAGGATCGTACCCGTTTGCGCGCCGGAAACAGTGAGACGCAACATATCGCCTTCTGGTTCGACATGGTCGACCGAGATGCCATTTTCCACGGGAATATCAAGCACATCACGATACCAGCACAGATAGTCCATCCACATGGGGCGCGGAATCCTGTCGAGTTTCTGCCAGGCCTCTGTCCCGAATTGGGCGCGATGCCAGGCCTGAAATGTCAATGCTCCATGGCCGAATGCAGGGCCAGTCAGCACTTTTGGGGAGCGAAGCGTTTCCATCCGCGCATAGCTGAGCCACGGGCCTTCAAGGCCTTTCGCCGCGCGGTCCAGTACGCGGATGTTCTTTATACCCCCGGTGGAAAGTGCCAGCCACGCAACCAGGCCGCACATGCCGCCTCCAATGATGACGACATCACTCACGCCGTCCTGCTGTGGCACCCAGCTGGTCCCCGAATAGCATAGAAATGCCAGATCTTCCCTGATCCGCTCTTCAAGAGCAGGCAGGCCACTTCCATCAATCGGCGAAAGGTCCTTATCTTGCATTCAAACCGTCCTGCAGAATATCTGGGAAAGGTTCAGCATCAGGCAGCCCCCTCGCCCCAGCTCGAGTGTAAATCGTCAATGCGAAATGCATGGACGTGCTGGTGCTGCGCGCCAAAGGTGGGCACGCTCGTCAAGTGTGGGTGATTGGTCGGCAGATCCGGATGGGCATGTGGTCGTTCCTGCGGATCATTTGCGGGCCAGACGACAAGCGCAGCGATCGCAACTGCAGCACACAATATCGACAATATGAGAAGAGCAAGTTCCAGAGATGTATAGCCAGCCAGCCACCCTGCCAACGGATAGGCAAACATCCATCCGGCATGGCTCAACGAAAACTGCGCTGCAAATACCGCTGGCCGATCTCGCGAGGTGGCGGATCTGGCTATCACCAGCCCTCCAGGGGTCAATGTCAAAGACGAAGCAATACCGAATACCAGCCAGATCAGACCCAATGCCGGAAGGCTTGAAGGCGGTGATAGCGCAAAAGCGGCACCGGCAACCGCAAACCCGAATGTTCCTATGAACATTGTCGTGCGCTCACTGCTCTTGCGCAGCATTCCTGGAACAATGACGGCGCCCAGAACAGCGCCTGCTCCGTAGCACGCCATGAGAATTGGGAAAAACCTATCCGCATCGCCGAGGCGGGCTCCGGCATAGACGACGGAATTAACCAACACCCAGGCCATTGCTAGCGACAGTGCAAATTTCAGAAGGACCAGTCCGCGCAACCTTGGTGTATGCCAATGAACCCAAAGTCCGTATCCTGTGCGTTTCAGTAACGTTCCTCCGCGGCCGGTGAAAATGCCTTGGGGCAGACGCGCCCAGAGCAGCGCCAGAACCGACCCCGAAAAGGCCAGTGCAGCTGCGTAGAACAGCGCTTCACCGATGACCACATTCAGCAGCGTTGCAGCAATGACCGGACTTAGAATTGCCTCCAGCGTATAGGCTATGCGTGACCATGACAGCGCCAGAGTATAGTCGTTTTCATCGGGCAGCACATCAGGGACCACCGACTGAAACAGCGGCGTAAAACCGGACGACAATGCAAAAAATGCAAAGGCCAGCGCCACAATTTGCCAGCCCTCGGTGGCAAAGGCCATCGGCAACAGCAACAGCATCCTGCCGAAATCGAGCGAGACCATCACCCGTTTTCGGGATATTCCAGCTGACAAGGTCTCTGCCAGCGGTGCCAGAAACACATAGGCCACCATTTTCAATGCCAGTACGAGCCCAAGCACCTGGCCGCCTGCCGCTGTGCCGCCGATCCGAAAAGCCAGCAAAGACAGCGCAACTGTCAGCAACCCGACGCCCACCAACGAGCAAATCTGCGCCGCAAACAGAAGGCGAAACGTCTTATTTGCGAACGGGCCGGTCAAACCGAGCGCCCACAATTGCCAGTCGATGTCGACCGGACGTGAGACATCGCTGCTGTCAGAAATTGACAAGGTGAATGGTGGTCCGGGGTCACAGTCGAGCGCTCCAATACACAATCGGTGATGCCAGTTTTAAACCCAAAATTACACGGCGACCAATTTGATATTGCAATGTTTTCTGCACGCGAAACATGTTTGGCTTTTTGCACAGGCAGGAACGCTGCGCACAGCGGATCTGTCTGGCTGGCCTGATGCGTCCGCTGTTGAGTGCCACTTGCGTTCTTGAACGGCACTGTCCTTACCCCCTACTAATAGTCACTTGGTCAGCTATACGTTTTACGTATAGTATCGCCTCCAGAATAACTCATTGTAATTTTGGGTTCGCAAATATGTCAATAAGGAATACTGAACGTCCGGATATACGGACCCTGGAAGCCTTCACCGCCGTTGTGAGTTGTGGCTCGATGACCGGCGCAGCACAGATGCTGCACATCAGCCAGCCAGCGGTCACGCGCATGATCCGGGATCTGGAGAAACGGGTTGGCTTCGATCTGTTTGAACGCAACGGACCCAAGATATCACCGACAGATAAGGGAATGCAATTTTTCGAGGAATCCAGACGTGTGATTGCCAATCTCGCGCATCTGACCAATCGCGCTCATGCCATACGGGATGGCAGGATCGCAGCGATCGACATTGTCGCCACACCGACCATGTCCGCAGGGCTGGTGGCCTCCATCCTGTCCCGGATCAAGACCATTTTGCCCGATTTCGTCCATGTCGAAACGACCACCGCCGAACGGGTTGTTCATGCGCTGCGGCAGCGAACTGCTGATCTTGGTATGTCCGCTTTTCCGCTGGACCATGATCGTTTGGAGTGTCTGGAGCGTTTTCAATCAACTTTGGTCGCTCTCGTTCAAAAGGGAGGCCCCCATGACATCCAGGAACCGCTGTCATTGACAGTTTTTGCCAAAGAGCGGCTGGCAACGGTTGGCAACAGTTACCGCATCCGACATGCCATAGACCGGTCCCTGGATGATCACGGCGTGAAACCCGCCTGCGAGTTCGTCACCAACTCTTCCATCAACGCGGCAATGGCCGCGCGTGCCGGATTGGGAATAGCGATCTGTGATCCGGTGACGGCCTATGGCGTGCCGATTTCAGGCGTTTCCATCCGCCCCATCGCCAAGCCGATTTCCTACAGCTGGGGACTATTCGCTGCCGATGCGAAGGTTATGGGTGATCAGCTGAATTTGGTGACCGAGGCTTTCGCCATAGAAAGTAAGGAGATTATTCGCAAAGTTGGGTTGCTGCCCGATGGACAGGTTCTTAGTGTCTGACCGGATACTAAGTTGGGTGATTTCAGCAAATTGTAAGCGACACAGTGATTGCCACAGCGCTTTCGTGAAAAACTGCAGGCGGAAAGATTTTCCGCCCACAGCCATTGGTTTGCGACATTATTGAGTGTTCTGAACCTGCTCAAGCACCTCTGCACCAAATTTGGCGATGAAATCTTCATAGACAGGGCCCATCCGATCACGGAATGCCGCGACGTCAACTTCGTTGATCTTCATACCTTTAGCTTTCAGTTCTTCGAGAGCTGATGCCCCGGCTTCCGTGCTCAACTGGATTTCGTAATCCTGCAACGCGGCTGCTTCTTCGGTCAGAACGGCTTGTTGCTCGGAAGACAGTTGGTTCCAGGCCTTCAAGCTGATGGCGACCACCCCAGGCGGACGAAAGTGCTTCGTCAGGGAATAGTACCCACTGACTTCGTAGAATTTGTCGTTCAGGACGTTGCCGGCTGCGTTTTCGCCACCATCCAGAACGCCTTGCTCCAGCGCGGTATAGAGTTCGCTGTAGGACATTGGCGTCGCCGAACCGCCCATGGCGTTCACCGTGTTCACCATCAGCGGGCTTTCCATAACGCGGATCTTCAGACCGTTCATATCCTCAGGCGTGACAATGGGACGAACCTTGTTGAACACGTTTCGATAGCCATTGTCGAACCATGCCAAGACCTTGATACCCCGAGCTTCGAGCAATTTGCCGAAGTTTTCGCCAACCGGACCGGAGACCACATTCTTGAACTGATTTGTATCCCGGAACAGGTAGGGCAAGCTGAACAGGTCAAACTCGGGGATGAACCCGCTTATCGGTGCAGTCGATACCTGAGCCATCTGGATACTTCCCAGCATCATACCTTCGATGTAGTCCCGTTCGCCTCCGAGTTGACCACCGTCGAGAACCTGGATGGTCAAACCTACATCGCGAGCGGCAATGCGGTCGGCAAACCAACGCAGCGATACGTTGTGGATGTGGGACGGACCAGTGACTGATGCCACACGCAGCGTCACATCTTCGGCGGCACGCGCCGGTTGCGCCAAGCCACCTAGCAGCAAGGCTAAAGCCCCACTGAAACCTGCAAGCAGAGATCTTCGATTTAGCATTGTATTCCTCCTTTTAGAAAGTATTGACTTCTCCGAATTTGCCTCTCACCTGGGCGAGAGAGCTTCGCCCCTTTTGGGGTCGAATTCTTGATGTTGCGTGTCAATCAACGCTGCACTGCAAAATCATCTGGCTGTTCCAGGACCAGCTTGTTCAACGGTCGAACACCATCCTCGGTAACGGCAACAACAACTTCGATGCGGTACCCGCCGCCTGGCAGATCATGAAGATCAAGTTTGACCGCAAGTGTCATGCCGGCCTCCAGCTCGAAATCGCTGTCCGAGCTCAAGTTCGGCAACTCTACCACGTCGAGGCCAACCGCATGCCCGACCCCACGCAAACCCTTTGCATAAGGAGTGAAGTTTTTTGCGAAGCCGTGCGGCTCCAGCTCTTCCAGCAGAGTGTCGAAAATTGAGCGAGCTGTGATGCCCGGGCGAATCGTCGGAATGACCTTTTTCAAGGCACGGTGACCAACAACCAAAGCACGTTCCTGTTCAGGATCGGCACCTGGCATCAAAATGGTGATGCCGCCATCATTGCAGTAATTGCCGATCGCCGGATTAAAATCCAACATGACATATTCGCCTGGTTGGATTTTGCGATCGGTTGCGCGCCAGGCTGGGTAATTGGTGTTGGGTCCTGACATGACCACAGTGGCAGAGCCGATGTCGGCGTTCATCTGACGGGCTATGTTTTCGGCAAGCCCTGCAACCTGGATCTCGGTCATACCGACTTTGACCAGTTTCGCCGCTTCTTTCAGGACCACATCATTAATGTCGGCCGCGCGCTCCATCAGATCAATTTCCGCCGCAGACTTGATCTTGCGCAGGTCAAGCATGACATCATCGCGCGACTCAAAAGTTGCGTCCGGGACGGCATCACCAATCTGCTCGTAAATTTCCACTGGAAGGATGTTCTTACCGATAAGCCCGATCCTGCTTTTACGTCCGACGATTGAGGCAAAAATTTCTGGCAAATCAGTGTAGGGGCGGTGGATGCCCCGGACATCCTCAATCCAGCACATATCCCTGGCCGCATAGGCGTTTAAACGACCCAGCAGCACTACCGGTTGCAGATCGCCAATCAGAATGACTAACTGAGGGGATTCCTCGATCACGTTAATCGGCTTGTAATTTGTGACGTAGGACGCGTGGCCGGTACGATATTCATCTGAATAGATGACAAGTGCATCAAAACCCTCAGACTTCATCCGCTGCCTCAGGTTTTCCGTCCTCTGTTTGAGTTCTTCAAGCGAGATTTCCAATTTCATTTTCCTTTTGCGAATGTTGTTTTAGCGGCTGAAGAAATTGGGGACAGCCGTGACCAGTTGCGGGAACACTGCAACCGCCAGCAGAACTGCGATCAGGACCGCACAGAACGGAACCAATCCGCGGAAAGCCTGGGAGATGCTTATCCCTGCGATTGCGCAGCAAATGTAAGTCAGGATACCAACCGGAGGTGTGACTGACCCGATGACAACAGCCATGACCAGGATGACACCGAAGTATACTGGATCAACACCCAGACCCTGAATCACCGGCAGTAAAACAGGAGTGAAGATAATCAGGATCGGAATACCTTCAATGAAGAGACCGAGGATCAGGATAAAACCAAGGATGAGCAGAACTGCGATTTTTGGATTGCTCGATACCCCTCCGAGGACATCCAGGACCGCTACCCCAAATCCGGCCCAGGCAAGAAGCCACGCAAAGGAGGACGCCGTTGCGATCAAGAACATGGCCGCCGCCGAGGTTACCGCTGCATCGACCAATAGCTCTCCGACCAGTTTGAATGTCAGGGTCCGGTAAACGAATGTCCCGACGAGAGTTGCATAGGCGACCGCAACCACCCCGGCCTCTGTGGCGGTAAAGACACCCGAGAAAATGCCGCCGAGGATGATCACCGGCATTGCAAGCGCCCATAGCGCGTCCAGAAATGAGGGTAGAACGGGCGGCAGTTCAGCGCGTGGAGGGGCCGGATAGTTGCGCTTTTTTGCGATGTAATAGGCCATGCCCATCAAACCGATCGCAACCATAACTCCGGGAACGAAGCCACCCATGAAGAGTTGAGCAATCGACACGTTCGCGATCGAGCCATAGATCACCATCAAGATACTAGGCGGGATAATCGGCCCCATGGCGCTGGCTGAAGCGTTGACCGCGACCGCATAATCCGCATCAAAACCATTTTTCTTCATCGCCGGGATCATCATTGAACCCAACGCCGAAGCGTCGGCCGTCGCAGAACCAGAAATTCCAGAAAAGAACATGTTTGACACGATTGTCACATGTGCCAGCCCACCGCGAATATGGCCCACCAGTGACCTGGAGAAGTTTACAATCCGCTCAGTGATCCCACAGGCATTCATCAGTTCTCCGGCGATAATGAAGAACGGGATCGCCAAAAGGGTGAATGAATCCACACCGACAAATGCTCGTGTGACGAGACTATTGAGTGGAAGCGTGTCGTCAAGAATCAACGTCAAAGCCGAAGCGATGCCGAGTGCAAAGGCAATCGGGGTGTTGATGGCCAGGAGTACAAAGAAGGTAGTGAAAAGAATTGTGAGCATTGCGAATACCCTAATTCTCTTTTTCCGCGCGACCGCGAAGGGTTTCCAACACACGGCTGATACTGATCAGACCGATCAAAACCATTGAGATCGGTATGGCCAGGTAGATCCATGCCATCTGAACACCCAAAGCCGGTGAGCGTTGCAGAAGGTTCATGCTGATGACAGGAAAGCTTGCGTAGATAACCGCCGCTGCAAAGATCGCTATCAGCACGCTTGTGAGCACATCCAAGCCGATTTGAAATCTTGGCGGCAAGAGATTGACAAACAAGTCAACGCCAAGGTGAAAACCCCTTTCGAGCCCGATCGCGGCGCCCAGAAAAACGATCCACACAAAACAATAGCGAGCCAATTCTTCCGACCATGGCAATGGAGCGGCCAGTACGTATCGAAAGACAACCTGAGCCAGCGTGACCAGGACCATCACAACCGAAATCACGATGATAGAGTGCCGCGCGACCGCGAGCAGCAACGACAAGACCATCGAATGCTGTCTTTCACTTTCCTCAGCCACTGCCACTCCTCCCAAAGCGCTAAGATATGAAATCGATTTCATCAAATTTATAATGATGAGTCAAGAATTTTTTAACTGATCCAATAAATACCTGTTATAATGAGATAATATGCAAATGAGGTTGACGGGAAATGGCACATGAAAAGAGAAATCGATTGCAAAACCCAGAGTCGCGCGTTCGTGTAACTGACGTTGCAAGGGTAGCTTGCTGTGCACCCGCGACAGTGTCTCGGGCGATCAACAACCCCGACGCGGTATCGCCCGAAAAGCGCTCCAGAATCGAAAAGGCCATGCTTGAACTTGGATATGTGCGAAACTACGCGGCACGCGCATTGCGGTCGCAGCGATCGCACATGGTTGGCGTGCTGATTCCCACATTGGATTACGCGCTTTATGCCAGTCTGGTCGGCGCTGCCAATAACCGCTTATCGGCCGCCGGCATCTCGACGCTGATTGCGACATTCGATTATGATCTGGATGCCGAACTGAGGGAAGCGAGACTTCTTCTGGAACAGGGTGCCGAGGCCCTAGTCCTGATCGGCGAACACCACAGGCCAAAGCTGTATAGCCTGCTGGAACAGTTCGACGTTCCTTTCGTGAATACCTATGCATTCAACCCGGATAGCACCTATCCGACAGTCGGTTTTGATAATTCGGTTGCGGCAGCGAAGATCATTCGACATCTCGTTCACTTGGGCCACAAGAATATTTGCGTAATATCTGGCAACACCACAGACAATGACCGTACCACAGAACGGCTGAAGGGTGTCAGGACGGAACTTCTGAAAAACGGTATTGAACTCAGCAATTCGATGGTCGTGGAGCGGTCATATTCCATTTCGAACGGACGTTTGGCCTGCGCGGCACTTTTATCACGCAATCAACCGCAACCCACAGCCATTGTATGCGGAAACGACGTTCTCGCACTTGGTGCCCTAATCGAGTGCACAGCGAGAGGCCTTAAGGTTCCCGAAGATATTTCTATCGTCGGTTTTGACAATCTTGAGCTTTCCCAACATTGCAACCCACCCCTTACGACAATTGACGTTCCCGCTGAGGAAATGGGTCACAACGCGGCTGGCTATCTTCTGGACAAACTTAATGGCAAAGAGGTGTCACAACACACTTCAGTCGAAGTGCAACTCATACTCAGAAATTCGTCAGCACCCCCGAAAGCCCACGACGCCGCTTCAGACCCTAGCATCGGTTGATCTGTTCCAGACTCCCACGGTTCCTTGCACCAGCACCAGTCCGAATTCAAAAAATGGCCGAGACCCGGTTCCGGAGGGTTTAAATGCAGAACGTTCGAAACATTGCCAAAATTTGTTTGTCGCTGCCGTAGACCGGCTGATCAGCGCCCGCGCAAAACACTGTTTTCATGTCTGAAAAAATGGTGCCGCAGGGGAGGATTGAACTCCCGACCTCGTCATTACCAATGACGCGCTCTACCACTGAGCTACTGCGGCGCTGCCGGTGCGGCATGTATCGATGATCGGGCTCATCTGACATATCCCACGCCATGGTGCAAGATGGTTTGGATTGAAAAGCGCATATTATAAAGCTATCTGCAGTGCACAGCCGGAAAATGCGGAGGGAACATGGCCAGCGGGAAACCCGGCAAGGACAGCAAACAGGACCGCCTGTCTGCGCTGTTGCGCGGCAATCTGCAGAAACGCAAGGCGCAGATGCGGGCGCGGCGCAATGCCGATGAACTGGCGCGTGACGGCATTCCGGAGGATATTTCGGAGCGGCGCACAGAAAAGCCGCAAAAAGATGGGTAATGCAGGTGTTTCCCCGCTCTTTGTGTCCTCCCGGACCTTGATGCAATCATGAATCCCGTTAAAAAGAGCGCCAACCAAACAAGCGAAAGAACATAATGGACAAGATCCGTATTCGGGGTGGTAACCGGCTGAATGGCACCATCCAGATTTCCGGCGCGAAAAACGCCGCTTTGCCGCTGATGATTGCCAGCCTGCTGACCGATCAGACCTTGCGGCTTTTGAATGTGCCGCGCCTGGCCGATGTCGCGCTGCTGCAGAGTATTCTGGTCAATCACGGCGTCGATTGCACCATCAAGGGCAAACGTCCGGGCGAGCCGGATATGGCCGGGCAGACGCTTGATTTGTGCGCAGAGCAGATTGTCGATACCACCTCGCCATATGAGCTGGTGTCGAAGATGCGGGCCAGTTTCTGGGTGATCGGTCCGCTTCTGGCGCGCATGCATGAAGCCCGTGTCTCGCTGCCGGGTGGCTGTGCCATCGGAACGCGTCCGGTGGATTTCTTCCTCGACGGCTTGCGCGCTCTGGGTGCCGAGATTGAACTGGACGGCGGCTACGTCGTCGCCAAGGCGCCGAACGGGCTGGTTGGCGGAACAGTGCGGTTTCCAAAAGCCTCCGTCGGGGCAACCCATGTGACGATGATGGCCGCAACACTGGCAAAAGGCACGACGCGGATTGAAAATGCCGCTCGGGAGCCGGAAGTGGTTGATCTTGCAGACTGCCTGATTGCGATGGGCGCAGATATTTCCGGCGCCGGTACCGACACGATCACCATTGAAGGCGTCGAAAAGCTGCATGGTGCGACCCATTCGGTGCTGCCGGACCGCATTGAAACCGGCACCTATGCCATGGCCGTCGCGATGACCGGGGGCGACGTGCATCTGGATGGCGCGCGGATGGATCTGCTGGAAGCCGCACTTGACGCCATCAAGGCATCGGGCACCACGATTGAGCCGACCAATTCGGGCATCCGGGTCATGCGCAATGGCGGGCCCATCAAGGCCGTCAGTGTGACAACCGAACCCTATCCCGGCTTTCCCACCGATCTGCAGGCCCAGTTCATGGCACTGATGACACGGGCGGACGGCAATTCGGATATTGTCGAGACGATCTTTGAAAACCGCTTCATGCATGTTCAGGAACTGGCCCGGCTGGGCGCGAACATCCATCTCGACGGTCAGAAGGCGGTTGTCGAAGGGGTCGATCATCTGACCGGTGCCCAGGTGATGGCGACCGATCTGCGCGCTTCGGTATCGCTGGTGATCGGTGGTCTGGCCGCCGAGGGGGTGACCTTCGTCAACCGGGTCTATCATCTGGATCGCGGATTTGAGCGGCTGGAAGAAAAGCTGCGCAATTGCGGCGCAGAAATTGAACGTATTTCGGTCTGACGCAGGAATTCTGCTCAGACTAACCAGGTTGAAGGGGACAGCATGTCCGCACTGAAAATGATGGCAATGGATGAAGAGGACCTGACGGTCCTGTCGGCCTATTGCCAGGACGCTGTGTTCAAAGCTGCTGATGTCACCTGGCTTGCCGCAGAAAAACGGGTTCTGATTTCGCTCAACCGGTTCGCCTGGGAACAGGCGAGCCAGCGCTCTGGCGTGATGGGGCTGCTGCGCCGTAAAACCTATGAACGCCACAACGCGGTGCTGCATTTCGAGCAGGTCACCCGGATGCAGACCAAGGGCCTTGATCAGGCCGATCCCAACACGGTGTTTGACCTGCTGTCGATTGAATTTCTGGCGGACGCTGATGGGGTTTGCGGACAGATCGAACTGCTGCTCGCCGAGGGCCATTCCATCCGGCTGGATGTGGAATGTGTTGAAGTGCGCCTTGCCGATCTGGACGCGGCATGGGAAACAAGAAACCGGCCCCGGCATCCGATCAGCTGAGGGGCACAGCCGTTTCGTGTTGTAAGGAACTTCGCCTTGGTTTACCGCCTGTCCCAGTCCGATCGGAATTTCTCATCCGAATTCAAGACCTTGCTGGCTGCAAAGCGGGAGGTTTCAGAGGATGTCGATGCCGCTGTGCGCGCCATTGTCAAAGATGTCCGGCTGCGCGGCGATGACGCTGTGCTGGAACTGACGGAAAAATTCGATCGTCTTGTGCTGACGCCAGGCACGCTGCAGATATCAGCGGACGAGATTCAACAGGCCGTGGACGGTGTCGATGCCGATACGCTGGCGGCTCTGACACTTGCCCATGACCGCATCACCTCGCATCATCAAAAACAGCTGCCTGAAGATCAGCGCTATCACGATGCGCTGGGCGTTGAACTGGGCTATCGCTGGTCGGCCATCTCCGCTGTCGGCCTCTATGTGCCGGGCGGCACGGCCAATTACCCAAGTTCGGTTCTGATGAATGCGGTGCCGGCGCGCGTGGCAGGCGTTGAGCGTATTGCCATGGTGGTGCCAACCCCCGATGGCGTGCTCAATCCTCTGGTGCTGGTGGCAGCACGGCTTGCCGGTGTCACGGAAATTTACCGCATTGGCGGTGCGCAGGCCGTTGCAGCGCTGGCGTTCGGCACCGCGACCATCGCTCCGGTTGCCAAAATTGTCGGACCCGGCAATGCCTATGTGGCCGCTGCCAAGCGCCAGGTCTTCGGCACCGTCGGCATCGACATGATCGCCGGACCTTCGGAGATTCTGGTGGTCGCCGACAAGACCGCCAATGCCGATTGGGTGGCAGCTGATCTGCTGGCCCAAGCAGAACATGATACAGCCGCGCAATCCATTCTCATCACTGACAGCGAAGAGCTGGCAATTGCTGTGGAACGAGCGGTGGAAGCGCAGTTGAAATCCCTGCCCCGCGTTGCAATTGCCGGGCCCAGCTGGCGTGATTTCGGGGCCATTATCCGCGTTGCCGATGTGATGCAGGCTGCAGATCTGATTGATGCGATTGCCGCGGAGCATTTGGAATTATGCGTCGCCGATCCCGATGCGCTTCTCGACCTTGTCAGCCACGCCGGCGCGGTGTTTTTAGGCCATCACACGCCGGAAGCCATTGGCGATTATGTCGGTGGTTCAAATCATGTCCTGCCGACCGCACGCTCGGCCCGGTTTTCGTCGGGGCTGTCAGTTTTGGACTTCATGAAGCGCACGTCAATTCTGCGCTGCACGGCTGATAGTCTGCGGACGCTCGGCCCGGCTGCGATCATGCTGGCGGATGTGGAAGGGCTTGATGCGCATGGACGCTCAATTGCCATCCGGCTGAACCTGTAGCGCAAGGGACGGAGCAATGGCTGAAACTCATCCTGATACAGAGGCCAGTTCGGATACCGGCTCTGGCACCAATTCTGGCAATAGTTCTGGGAGGCCGGACGGCTCCACTGAACGGCTTTGCGCAATTGTCCTGGATGAACGCACCATCGGCCGCGCTTCCAACGAGATCGAACATGAGCGCGCCATTGCGATTTATGATCTGGTAGAAGAAAATTGTTTCCAGCCGCTGCAGCAGTCAGACAATGAGTCAGCTGATTTTCACGGACCTTACCGGCTGAATCTTTCGCTTCAGGAAGCCCGGCTGGTGTTTGAGGTGCTGTTCGAAAGCAGCGCGCCGCTCGCCACCCATATCCTGTCACTGACGCCGTTTCGCAAAATCGTCAAGGATTACTACATGGTCTGCGACAGCTATTATGCAGCGATCAAAACGGCAACGCCAAGTCAGATCGAGGCGATTGATATGGGCCGGCGCGGATTGCACAATGAAGGATCTCAATTGCTGCAGGACCGGCTGGCTGGAAAGATAGAAATGGATTTTGACACAGCCCGGCGCCTGTTTACGCTTGTCTGTGTTCTGCACTGGAAAGGCTGATCGTCGCGTGTTTACTCCAAACCATGAAACGATCTAGGCGTTGATTGACAACGCGCCGACCGGCGAACCTTCCAGTTCCGACAAATCCGTCGATGTGCGCCCCGGCGCAGTGCTGTTTGCATGCCGCATCAATGTGATTCGCTCGCCGATTGCTGCGGCCCTGACCCGGCAGCTGTTCCCAAACCAGATCTACACCCGTTCAGCGGGCGTGCGGCCGGGGGATCCCGACCCATTCGTGCGCAACGTGATGGATGAAATCGGCGTCGATATCAGCCGCCACGTTCCACGCTCCTTTGAAGAACTTGAAGACACCAATTTCGACCTGATTATCACCCTGGCACCGGAAGCGCATCACAAGGCGCTTGAACTGACGCGAACCCATGCAATCGATGTGGAATACTGGCCGACACTTGATCCTTCGCTGGCAACCGGCTCGCGATCGCAGATCCTTGATGCCTATCGCGGGCTGCGCGATGAACTGACACTGCGAATCAAGAAGCGGTTTGCCTGGCAACCGCGCAGTGGAGACTGAGCAGCGATCAGAGGGCGCAATCAGGGCTCGACCGGAGTTGCCGGGGGCAATGCCATGCCCCTGCCCTTCATGACAGCCCGCAGCCGGTCCGGAAAATCCGTGATGAGACCATCAACACCTGTATCGATTAACGTCTCCATCATGGCCGTATCATTGACGGTCCAGGGAATCACTTTCAGGCCCAGCGCCTGTGCCTGTTTGACCAGCGCGGGGCTGACATCGCCGAAAAACGGCGACCAGACATCGCCTCCGGTGGCCTTGACCATCTGCGGCAGATTGCCGCTGTAATCATCAAGGTTAAATCCCGCTGTCCACTTCGAGGCTGTGCCGGCTGTGGATTGTACATTGTTGAGCCAGTCCTGCTGTGCCGTCAGATAGACTGTTTCCAGATCAGGCGCTTTCGCCTGAACCGCCTGCAAGGTGCGCCAGTCGAAAGATTGGATACTGACACGGTTCTCAAATCCGCGTGCTTTGACGATGGCCAGAACCAGAGTGGCAAATGTTTCAGCATCCACCGTGTCCTGCGGTTCCAGCGGATTGATCTTGGTTTCGATGTTGAAGCGAACAGAGGTGTTGCCGGAGCGTTCGACCAGATCAAACACCTGTTCCAGCGAGGGAAGCGATGTGCCATCAACCGCCTGCTGCTCGGGAAAACGCGAGGCGGCGCGCGATCCGGGCCGGATCCGCCCGACATCAAATGTTTGAAGCGCCTCATAGTTGAGACTGTTGATCAGAAGCTGTTCTGCAATCCACGCACCATCTGCACCGCGCGTCAGATCCGGGTCCAGCGCCGGATTATGTGACACCACAACACGGTTATCCGCGGTCACGGACAGATCAAGCTCAAGGGTGGATACGCCGATGGACAGTGCCTTTGCGAATGCCGGCAGCGTATTTTCCGGCATTAGCCCACGGGCACCGCGATGGCCCTGCAATTCAAAGGCAGATGCCCCGGACACGTACAGCAAAGTGCAGAAGCAGAAAGTTGCAAGGCGAAACAGCATTTCAAAAAATCTCCATATCAAGCCGTTCAATCCAGACACGAAGTGGCGCTTTCGGCAAGCGAAAACCCGGTGCGGCAGGACTTTGTCAGGACAAATAGATGGGGAGATTTTTGTTAGCCGCCTCAGAGGGTTTGCATAAAATACAAAAACAGGAATACACTTCCCTCAGCAGGCAAATTCAAACAACAGTCTGTCGTAAGGATGTCATGTCAGTGTCACGGAACCATGATCTCAAGGGGCCGTACGCTTGCATCACTCAAAAAGGGAGAGAATTATGAACTTGAAATCTATGCTGATTGCCGGTGTTTTCGGCGCATCAACACTGATGTCCGGAGCGGCGTGGTCCGCGTCCACAACTGACATTCAATGGTGGCATGCCATGGGCGGACGCCTGGGCGAAGTCGTCAACGAAATTGCTGAAAACTACAATGCCAGCCAAAGCGAGTATAATCTCATTCCCACCTATAAGGGTGGCTATGAGGATACGATGACAGCCGGCATCGCCGCTTTCCGTGCCAAGCAACAGCCGAACATCATCCAGATCTTTGATGCCGGCGCTGCCACAATCATCAACGCCAAGGGCGCAACCATTGCGGTTGAAGATCTGATGACGAAATATGGCAAAGGCTTCAATATCGAGGATTATATTACCGGGGTCCGCTATTTCTATGCGGATTCAGATGGAAAAATGATCGGTCTGCCGTTCAATTCCTCAACGCCGCTGCTGTATTACAACAAGGATGCCTTCGCCGAAGCCGGTATCGAAAATCCACCGGCCACATGGGAAGAATTCGAGGCGATGGCACCGAAGCTGAAAGAAGCCGGTTATATCGCCCTTGCCCAGAGCCACAGCCCGTGGATCATGGCGGAAAACTTTTCCAGCCGTCACAATATCCAGATGGCGACCGGCAATAATGGTTATGACACCACCGATGTGAAGCTGCTCTATAATAATGATCAGCTGAAAATGCACTGGACGAAGATGAAAGAGTGGCTTGATGCGGGCTATTACGGTTTCTACGGCCGCGCCTGGGGTGATAATCAGGACGCGTTCGTGCAGAAAAAAGTTGCCATGTGGCTCGGTTCGTCCGGTTCATTCGGCGGTCTGAAAAAATCCACTGATTTTGAGTTCGGCACGTCCTTCCTGCCCTATTGGAAGAGCATCATCGACGAACCCAAAGGCACATTTATCGGCGGAGCCGCATTGTTCGCAATGGCCGGCAAGACCGATGAAGAATATAAGGGCGTCGCTGATTTCTTCGCCTTTCTGACTCTGCCGGAAAACCAGGTGTTCTGGCATAAGGAAACCGGTTATGTGCCAATCACCACAGCGGCTTATGAGTTGGCCAAGAGTGAGGGCTATTACGATTCCACACCGGATGCTGAAATCGGCATTCTGCAGTTGAGCCAGCCCGGCGGCGAGTGGACCAAGGGCTACCGCCTTGGCTACTATGTGCAAATCCGTGACGTGATGTACAAGAACTTCGACAACATCTTCTCAGGCGATGCCACTGTTGACGAAGCCTTCGACGCCATGGAAGAAGAATCCAACGCGCTTCTTGAGCGTTTCAACGCCACATATAATTGAGCTGAATAAGGGTGGCGGGCGCCAGCCCGCCACCTGCCTGTCTGATCATGGGCAGGCATTATTTCCGGGGAGCTGTCAATGAAGCGCGTTCAGTTTGAACACAGTGCGATTCCGTATCTGTTCATCACGCCGCAAATCCTGATTATTTCTGTGTTTTTTCTCTGGCCTGCAGCTCAGGCCATCTATCAGTCGTTTCTGCTGGAAGACGCCTTTGGCCTGTCGAGCCAATTCGTCTGGTTCAAGAATTACAAAGATACGATCCTCAGCGGCTCGTGGCTTCAAGCGGCCGGGTTTACCGTGGTATTTTCCGCACTGGTCACGTTCCTCTCGCTTGCCATCGCGCTGCTGCTTGCCGTGAAGGCCAATGAGGTCATTCGCGGCGCCCGCACTTACAAGACAACCTTGATGTGGGCCTATGCCATTGCTCCGCCAGTGGCGGGCCTGATGGGCAATTTGATGTTCCATCCCCTGATCGGCGATCTCTACAAGTTTTTCAATGCAATCGGCTGGGATTTCAATCACAAGCTGGATGGTTTTGATGCAGGATTTGTCGTTGTGCTGATTGCTGTCTGGAAACAGGTCAGCGTCAATTTCATCTTTTTCCTGTCCGGATTGCAGGGCATCCCGAAATCGGTAACCGAAGCTGCGACCATGGATTGCCGCAGCCCGACACGGCGCTTCTGGACAATCACCTTTCCATTGCTGGCACCGACGACATTCTTCCTGATGGTGATCAACATCACCTATGCCTTTTTCGAGACCTTCGGCATTATCGACACCACAACGCGCGGTGCCCCTGGCGGTGCCACGAATACGCTGGTTTACAAGGTGTTCCAGGATGGTTTCCGCGGTGCGGATCTTGGCGGTTCGTCAGCACAATCGGTCGTTCTGATGCTCATTGTTCTGGCGCTGACAGTGGTTCAATTCCGCTTCATCGAGCGCAAAGTGCATTATTAGGGGGACGCAGACATGAGCAACATAAATTGGCGTCTGATCTACACCCACGCAATTCTGATTGTCGGTGTGCTGTTCATGAGCCTGCCGGTGTGGGTGGCATTTGCCACATCCACCCATTCGCCGGAAACAATTCTGCGCAACGGCCTGCAATTTTGGCCGGGCGGCAATTTCTTTGACACCTATTATGAAGTGCTGTTTGTCGAAGGCGGCGTGATGAAATCGGTTCTCGGCACGACGATGCTGAAAAACAGCATGATCCTGGGTGTCGGTTTTGCGGTCGGCAAGGTGATCATTTCGATGCTGGCAGCCTATGCCATCGTCTATTTCCGGTTCCGGCTTGCGGTGCCATTGTTCTGGGTCATTTTCATGACTCTGCTGCTGCCGTTGGAAGTGCGCATCATTCCTTCCTATGAGGTTGTGTCAGGCATGGGACTGCTGGACACCCAGACAGGTCTCATCGTTCCGCTGATCGCTTCGGCGACCGGCACTTTCTTTTTCCGCCAGTTCTTCAAATCCGTGCCGGAAGAAATACTCGAAGCCGCACGGCTGGACGGGGCGACGCCTTGGCGGTTCTTCATCGATATTCTGGTGCCGATTTCAAAAACCATGATTGCGGCGATTCTGATCATCATGTTTGTGGTGGGCTGGAACCAGTATCTGTGGCCACTGATGATGACCACCAAGGAAGAGAATTACACTCTGGTGATCGGCATCAAGCAGATTTACCAGATTCTGGCCGAAGGCGGTGAGTTGCCGCAATATCAAAAGGCGTTTGCACTGACCATCCTGGCGACCCTGCCGCCGGTTCTGGTTGTGCTTGTATTTCAAAATTGGTTCGTGAAGGGCCTTGTGGAGAGTGAAAAATAATGGCTGGCGTTGAACTTTCCGGAGTCAAAAAAGTCTACCCGAACGGAGCTGAGGCCGTGCGCGGCGTTGACATGAAAATCGATGATGGCGAATTTATCGTCTTTGTCGGCCCGTCAGGCTGCGGAAAATCCACGCTGTTGCGGATGGTTGCGGGGCTGGAATCCATCACCGAGGGGGAAATCAGTATCGATGGGCGCGTCATCAATGACGTAACGCCAGCGGAACGCGATGTTGCGATGGTTTTCCAGAATTACGCCCTCTATCCGCATATGACGGTGCGGGGAAACATGTCCTATGGCCTGAAAAACCGGGGCCTGCCAAAGAAAGAAATCCATCAGAAGGTCGTGGATGCGGCGCAGATGCTGCGCATTGATGACTATCTCGACCGTCAGCCCAACCAGCTGTCCGGCGGCCAGCGCCAGCGGGTTGCGATGGGCCGCGCCATTGTGCGCGAACCCAAGGTGTTTCTGTTTGACGAACCTTTGTCCAATCTCGACGCCAAATTGCGCGTCCAGATGCGCATCGAAATCAAGCGACTGCAGCGGCGCATGGGCGTGACCAGCATCTATGTGACCCACGACCAGACTGAGGCAATGACCCTTGCCGACCGGCTTGCTGTGATCAGTGATGGCCGCATTGAGCAGATGGG
>TARA_R110002096_G_scaffold368544_2_pt1 | contig 41267 bp, 37 predicted proteins | sample TARA_R110002096 | Tara Oceans TARA_R110002096 (sample SAMEA4397295) | marine metagenome | biome: Polar Biome; feature: [DCM] deep chlorophyll maximum layer (ENVO:01000326); material: water (ENVO:00002006), including particulate matter (ENVO:01000060) such as... | depth 35 m
ACGACAGCGAATAAGCCAAAAATGAACAGAATTAAATTATTTTTTTTAGCAATAAATTTTATTTAGGACACAAGTAGTGAAAAGGCCATATTCAATTGCCTAGATAAAGGATGCCCTCCACATTAAAGCAAAAAATCAGGCTATTATTTCAAAGGGATTATTATGTGGGGTTTAAATTCAATCCTGCTTGCCTTTTTTCTTCCCTATCCATTAGACAAAAACCTAATATATTTCAGATCAACTAATCACAACTTTCAACGGGAATAAGATCTGATTTATCCCCTTGGAACTGTTCTAGGGTCATGACCTTTATTTCTGGGATTTCATTGGATGCCGTTCCCTTAGAGAGGTTGGCTTGAATATATCTTTGGTCTGGTGTCCACATTGCTCCTGATAAGGGGTCAACTATTAAATAGCTAATAGGCCAAATGGGGAAAATCAATAGGTTTCCGGCGATATACCATCCATCAACATGAAAGCTAATCGGTAATTGGGCTATAATTTCTTTATCATTTCCATAAAAAACTACATTATAACTTTCCGCTTGGAAATAGCTGTAATTGGATTTTAGTCTAACCATCTGTGGAGTAGTACCATTAACTACCATATTTCCATCGCGGTTAAAGATTTCAAATTTGGCCTTATCGGGAGTGCTATCTATTTTAATTGGATAATTACTATTGCTAAATAAGGTAGCGCAAGAAGATAATAGCAAAACAAGGGCAATAGCTGTGAGGTTTACTAGTGTTTTTTTCATATCAAGTTTTATTTAAGTTGCCTTTCCATATCTCTTTTAATATCCCGATCCTTTATGCTATCCCTCTTATCATGTGTCTTTTTTCCTGAGGCTAGTCCCAATTCTATTTTTGCAAAGCCTTGGTCATTAATAAAGAGTCTCAGAGGAACTACCGTCATATTTCCACCTCTTTCCACCTTTTCTTGCCATTTTTTAATTTCCTTTTTATGTAAAAGAAGTTTTCTTTCGCGTAAAGGTTCGTGGTTATTAATATTTCCGTGACTATACTCGCCAATATGCAGACTTTTCACCCACATTTCATCATTTTGAAAATAGCAATAACTTTCAACAAGACTGACCTTTGCTTCGCGGATGGATTTTATTTCAGTACCCAAAAGTTTAATACCTGCAACCAGAGTCTCATGGATTTCATATTGAAACCTAGCCTTTCTATTCTTAATATTTATATGCTCTTTGGACATGGGGCAAATATAGAAATACAAGCATTAAACTTTTGAAATTCCGCTTTTCTTGATAAAACAAAGGGAAAATATTTTTCCTTTTTATTAAATAAAGAATTAAGCCATGTATTTTTGGGTCAAATTTCAATTTCGTGTACAAAAGCATTATTCGTCCCATTTTATTTCTGTTTGATCCGGAAAAAATCCATCATTTCACCTTTTCCTTTATTAAAATCGTAAATAAAATCCCTGGTGTTTCAGCAGTGATCAGGGCCATGTTTTTGTTTAAAGATGAAAGTTTGAAAAGAAGGGTATTTGGAATTGACTTCCCTAACCCTGTAGGTTTAGCTGCTGGATTTGATAAGGATGGAAAGCTGTTTGAAGAGCTTTCAAATTTTGGATTTGGATTTATTGAGCTGGGTACGGTAACTCCAGTAGCTCAAGATGGAAACCCTCTTCCACGTATGTTTAGACTCGCAAAGGATAAGGGTTTAATCAACAGAATGGGTTTTAATAATAAAGGGGTTGATGGCCTGGTTTCAAGATTAAAAAGAAGGAAATCTAAATCCATAATAATTGGCGGAAATATTGGCAAGAACAAATCCACACCAAATAGTGAGGCCCTAAATGATTACCTCATTTGTTTCGAAAAATTATTTGATGATGTAGATTATTTTGTGGTAAATGTTTCTTCTCCCAATACTCCTAATTTGAGGGATTTACAAGAAAAGGAACCACTAACCCAATTGCTAAAAACCCTACAAGCTGAAAACAGCAAAAAACCTAGTCCTAAGCCCATTTTATTAAAGATAGCTCCAGATTTAAGCAATGGACAATTGGATGATATAATCGCCATTGTTGAAGCCTCTGGAATAGCCGGGGTGATAGCTACGAATACTACAATATCGAGGGAGAATTTAAAGGAATCCGAAGCTAGAATTCAAAGTATTGGCAATGGTGGATTAAGTGGTGCCCCAGTTCGCAAAAGGTCTAGCGAGGTGATATCCTATTTACATGAGAAATCATACGCCTCATTTCCTATTATTGCTGTTGGTGGCATTTTTACTGCCGAAGATGCTATTGAAAAATTAAATGCCGGTGCCAGTTTGGTTCAGGTATATACGGGCTTTATCTATGAAGGTCCTGGGATGATCAAAAAGATTTTAAAGGGGATAAAAGCTTAAAAGAAAAGCTAATTTTCATTGAAATAGAGTAGGAGCTGATTCTGGATATTTTTAAAATACCTCATCGAATGAATCATTCGGCTACCATACCAGCTAAACATCTCCCCATCAACAATTTTCAGCAATGCCTTTGGAAAAATTTCAGCTAAAATATAGGCCTCTTTAGTTGAAAAGGAATAGGGTTCGGAGCTTAATAGGATTAGATCTGGATCGAAATCCTTAAGATTTTCAAAGGAGATTTGAGGGTATCTTTGACTATTGGAAGGCGCAATATTTTCCAGACCTAAATTTTTCAAAACATCACCAATAAAGGTAGAATTCCCTGCTAGCATATAAGGTTCCTTCCAAATAAAGAATAAAGTTTTTGGCGCTTTTTTCAAGTTCCCATTAAGGGCGGTAGAACCAATTTGGGCTACTATTTCCTGAGCTTTTTCTGAGCTATTGGTCAACTCCCCAATTTTAGAAATAAGGTCCAATCCCTGGTCTAGGCTCTCTACATCACTTATCCAAACTGGAATTTTGGCAGATAGCTTCTCAATTTGTTCCCGGATATTTTCTTCTTTATTGGCGATGATAAGATCTGGTTTTAGGGAAAGGATTTTATCAATCTGTAAATCCTTAGTGCCCCCAATTACCGTTTTTTCTGAAAGTAAATGTGCTGGGTGAACACAGTATCCCGTAATCCCAACAATTCTGTCTTCCAAACCTAAATCACAGAGAAGTTCTGTTTGAGAAGGAACGGTGGAAACTATCCTTTTTGGGAATTCATTTAGGATAAGTTCCCTAGAACATTGGTCAATAAATTTCAGCATCAGCTCAACGCTGCAATAATATCATGCCTAGTGATTATATGGTAGTCATTATCAGGTAATTTTACCATCACAGCACTAATGTCTTTAGAAATTTGTTTCGAAATTTCTTTAATATCATCACTGTGGTTGGCAACAGGAAAAGCTTTGTCCATAACCTCTGAAACTAATTTATCGCCAATTTCTGGATCGGAAATTACAAGGTTGAAAAGTTTGGAATCATCTAGAGACCCAACAAATTCGCCATCTCTAATCACGGGTAATTGTGAAATTTTAAACTCCTGCATTTTTTGGATAGCATGAGATACCAATTCACTGTCTTTTACAGTTACCAATTTTAAGTTCGCATGACTGCGGATAAGATCCATGGCCGTGGAATTTTCATTGTTCAAGAATCCACGATCTCTCATCCAATCGTCGTTAAACACCTTTCCTACATAACGGCTTCCATGATCGTGAAAAAGAACTACTACAATATCATCCTCAGTAAGTTCCTCTTTCATTTGGCGAATAAGCTGGTAGGCAGATCCTGCAGAATAACCTAGAAAAAGCCCTTCTTTTTTCGCCAATTCTCTGGTAACAAGTGCCCCGTCCTTATCCGTTACTTTTTCAAAATGATCAATAATATCGAAATTCACATTTGCAGGTAGAATGTCCTCACCAATTCCCTCAGTGATATAGGAGTAAATCTCATTTTCGTCAACCTCTCCAGTTTCGTGGTATTTTTTAAATACAGAACCATAAGTATCTGCACCCCAAATTTTAATATTTGGATTTTGCTCTTTTAAATATTTACCAACACCGGAGATGGTGCCACCCGTTCCAACACCAACTACAAAATGGGTGATTTTACCTTCTGTTTGCTCCCAAATTTCAGGACCCGTACTTTCGTAATGTGCCAGGGCATTATTGGGATTATCGTATTGATAGGGGTAATAAGAATTTGGAATTTCCTTGTTTAATCTTTCAGCTACAGAATAGTAAGAGTCTGGATGATCTGGAGCTACATTTGTAGGGCAGACATGAATTTCAGCACCTAGGGCCCTTAAAATATCCATTTTCTCCTTGCTTTGTTTGTCGCTCAGCGTGCAAATAAGTTTATAGCCTTTCACCACTGCTGCTAAAGCTAGTCCCATTCCGGTATTTCCAGAGGTACATTCTATTATGGTTCCGCCCGGTTTTAGTTTACCTTCTTTTTCTGCAGCTTCCACCATTTTTAAGGCCATCCTATCCTTTACAGAATGTCCGGGGTTAAAATATTCCACCTTAGCATAAACTTTAGCGGGAATATCACTTGCAATTTTATTGAGTTTAATAAGGGGAGTATCACCTATGGTATCTAGAATATTGTCGTAAACCTTTTTGCTTGGGTTCATGGATTTATGTTTTTTTATTTTTTGATCTAAGAGGCTTTAATTTTTCAGCTGCAAAACTAATCAAACCGAATGGCTTTTACAGGGCTTATTTTGGTAATTAATAAGGAGGGTAAAACGAGGCAAAGTAGGCAGATGAAAACCGTCCCAAGATTGAGGATGAGAATCATGCTGGGGTTGATATTTACCGCTACCTTACTTACATAATAGGTGTTGGGATCTAATTTCAGGAATCCAAATTTTTGCTGTATCAGGCATAAGCCTATTCCTATAGAGTTACCAATAAGCAATCCACGGAAAATGAGATAGGATGCATTGATTAAGAATATTTTACGGATGGAAAAATTATTAGAGCCAAGGGCTTTTAAAATACCCACCAATTGAGTTCTTTCCAAAATGAGAATTAAGAGGGCTATGGAAATGTTTATAATGGCAACAATGAGCATTATGCTTAGGATCATAATGATATTGATGTCGAACAAATCCAACCATTGGAAGAGTTGTTCGTTTAATTGTCGGGTGCTCAAAGCATCTAATTGGTAGGGAAGTGAATTTCTAATTTCCACTAAATTTTTATCGATATCCTCTTCATCATTAAGGAAAATTTCAAATCCACCAACCTCGCTTTTATCCCATTTGTTGAGCTTTTGAATATGCCTAAGATCGCCGATGATCAAAGAATTATCAATATCCTCAAAATTAGTTTCAAACAATCCGGAAACATAAAAATATCGGAGTAGGGGAGCTTTGGGAGCTTCTCTTACGAAATATACACTCACTTTGTTTCCCAGCTCAATTTGCAATTTTTGGGCAAGCTTAGAACTCAATAAAATGCTATCCTTAATTCCGGTACTGAAATTTGGAATTTTACCCGCTACTAAATAATTATTAAAATTTTCCCAACTATAATTTTCATTTACTCCTTTAAGGATAATCCCTTCAAATAAATCCTCATTTTTTAGTATTCCCGCTTTTTGTGCTGTGGGATGTAGATGTTTTATATAGGGCTGATTTTGAAGAGCCTTTAAAATAGAATCACTAAGAACCACTGGGTTTTGGTTCATTCTAGCATTCGGTTGATAATTTAGTATTTGAATATGTCCACCGAATCCGATTACTTTGTCTCGAATTTCTTTTCGCAATCCTGTTCCTGTAGCAAGGGCTAAAATCATGATGATCATTCCTAGGGCGATGGCCCATATGGAAATCCGTACAACCGGACGGGAAATTTTGCGAGAGGCGGTTTTGGCCTTCAGAAGTCTGTTTGCTATAAAAAACTCGAATTTCAACTTATGATAGTATCTACAATGGCTGCCAAATATAGGCATTTGATAGGGGCAATTATCCTAATTCCCTGCCTCAGTTTTGCTCAATTAAAAAAGCCTGTTGATTTGCAAACCGGCGCAGACCAGCCTGGAGCCTATTTGCCTTTATTGCATGCTAAAAATGTAGGAATTGTAGCCAACCAAACCTCCATAAAAGGGGATGTCCATATTGTGGATTTCCTTTTGGAGAATAAAATAGACTTAAAGAAAGTATTTTCTCCAGAACACGGTTTTAGAGGGAAGGCCTCAGCCGGGGAAAAAGTAAATTCTTCTCTTGATGAAAAAACTGGATTGCCAATAGTATCCCTTTACGGTAAAAATAAAAAGCCAACGAATGAACAGCTAAAAGGATTGGATATTTTAATTTTTGATATTCAGGATGTTGGAGCGAGGTTTTATACTTATATCTCCACCATGACCTATGTTATGGAGGCTTGTGCTGAGAATAATATTCCACTACTTATTTTGGATAGACCTAATCCAAATGGCTATTATGTGGATGGCCCAGTTTTGAAAAAGGGTTTTGAATCCTTTGTTGGGCTACATCCCGTTCCTATTGTTCATGGAATGACAGTAGCGGAATATGCCCAAATGTTGAATGGTGAAGGATGGTTGAAAAACAAGCTACAATGCAAACTTCATATTGTAAAATGTAAAAACTACGATCATAAAACCTCCTATGATCTACCTGTAAAGCCATCGCCAAATTTGCCAAATTCTTATGCCATAGACTTGTACCCTTCTCTATGTTTATTTGAAGGAACTAATGTTAGTGTAGGAAGGGGAACCGATTATCCTTTTCAACTTCTTGGCGCTCCTTATTTTCCAAAGGGAACCACGGTTTTTACTCCTAAAGCCAATGAAGGGGCAAAATATCCTAAATATGAGGGCCAATTATGCAATGGCTTTATCCTTCAGGATTTTGCCAAATATTATATTCATGGATTAGGTGAGATTTACCTTTTCTGGCTTGTAGAAGCCTATGATGCAGCGCCAAACAAGGATAAGTTCTTCACTAATTTTTTCGATAAACTTGCTGGGACAGATGAATTAAGAAAACAAATTCAGTCTGGATTGTCGCCAATGGATATTAGAGAATCGTGGAAAAAGGAGCTGAATTTATTTAAAAATATTCGTCAGAAATATTTGCTTTATCCAGACTATCACTAGAATAAATTAGGAGTAGGGGCCATTAAATTCCTCTAAAAATTTATCAACATACTCCTCCATAAATTGATGACGCTCCTCAGCCATTTGTCTTCCTGTTTTGGTATTCATTTTATCTTTTAGGCGAAAAAGCTTTTCATAAAAATGATTGAGGGTAGGGGCTTTGCTGCTTTTGTATTCTTCTTTACTTAAATTCAAATTGGGCTTAATGGAAGGGTCGTAAAGCGGGCGATTTTTAAATCCTCCATAGTTGAAAGTCCTTGCTATACCAATCGCACCAAGAGCATCCAATCGATCTGCATCTTGAACAATATCTAATTCAAGGCTACTTTCTTTATTTTCAAAATTTCCGCCTTTGAAAGAAATATTGCGAATAATAAAATCCACAGCATCTATTACTGATTGAGGAAGGGAGAGGCTTTTTAAAAATTGAGCTGCCTTTTTAGGGCCTATTTCCTCATCGCCATTGTGGAATTTGGAATCGGCAATGTCGTGCAATAGAGCAGCTAATTCAATTATTAATTTATGACCGCCTTCTTTTTCGGAAATGATTAGAGCATTATTCCAAACCCTTTGAATATGCCACCAGTCGTGGCCTCCTTCAGCATCTTTTAATTCCTGCTGAACATAGTCCTTGCACTTTTTTATGATTTCAATATCGGTCACTTTCCGAATTTTTCATTGTAATCTTTTACACTTTGGTTAATAATTTCCATGGCTGTTTTTCTATTTTGAAATTCTTCTACAACCACTTCTTTATTTTCTAATTTTTTATAGTCTTCAAAAAAGTTTCGCAATTCTTTTAGGCTATGAGGGGGAAGATCTTCAATATTTTCAATGTGGTTTACGCTCATATCATTTTCCGCTACCGCTATAATTTTGTCATCCATCTCTCCGCCATCCAACATTCGCATTACGCCAATAACTTTCGCTTCAACAATACACATAGGAACAATTTCTATTTGCGAAAGAATTAGAATATCCAAGGGATCGCCATCATCACAGAAAGTTTTAGGTATAAAACCATAATTGGCAGGATAATACATCGCAGCATATAAGACTCGGTCTAATTTCAACATTCCCGACTCCTTGTCCAATTCGTATTTTGCTCTAGTGTTTTTGGGGATTTCTATTATCCCATTTACAATCATTGGCGACTTTTCGCCATTAGGCACATCATGCCATGGATTTCTTTTCATATTGTATTTGAAATTTTAGTCTGTTAGCGACTCTACAAGATATTTTTCTATGAATTCTCTTACACATGCATTTCCTCCTTTTTGTTGAAGGCATACATGACTTATTTTTTTAACATCCTTTGCTGCATCTGCTGGGCAAGCGGAAAATGCAACTTCTTTCATTACCGGAATATCATTAAGATCATCACCAATATAGGCTACTTCATGGATTTTGAAATTCAATTCTTCCAACCATTTATTTAGGATAAGCATTTTGCTTTCTTTTCCTACATAAACCTTTTCAATTCCCAACATTTTTGCCCTTTCCAAAATGGATTTTGAGCGGGAGCCATTGCTTATTATTCCTACTTGTATTCCTTGCCTTTGGCAGCTTTTTATCGCCATCCCATCCTTGGCATTGAACCTTTTAAACTCATCGCCAAATTCGGTTAAGTTCATACTGGCATCGGTTAGTACTCCATCGCAATCTAGAACCAAAAATTTAATACTAGACTTTTCATGCTTTTCCAATACCTGAATATCACTGAATAGCAGGCTGTCTAAGGGGTAAGCAGATTTTTCGGAAAACTTTAATAGCTTTTCAGCGCTAATTTTAGATTCACCATGTTTATACTTATCCAATTTATGATGGGGAAGCTCTATTCGATTTTTATCGCTTAGATATTCTAGATTTTTAAATAATAAGTTTAGGCTTTTAGGCATTTTCAAGTGCTTTTCTGATGGTCATGGCCTTTCTTAATATACCTTTTAGTTTACTTAATTCCAGCATGGTATGAGGATCACTTTTAGCGGTTTTTGGATCGGGATGGGTTTCAATAAAAAATCCATCTGCACCTGTTGCCATCGCCGAAAGGGCTATAGTTTCAATAAGACTAGGATCACCACCAGTAACCCCTTCCGTTTTATTTGGCTTTTGTACAGAATGTGTACAGTCCATAATTACGGGAACATTTAATTTTTTCAATCTATGCACAGCAGTAGCATCTACTATTAAATCGGAATAGCCAAAGCTCACCCCACGTTCACAAACCCAAGCCGAGCCCGGGTTTACAGATTCTACCTTTTCAACTGGAAATTTCATGGCCTCCGGTGAAAGGAATTGGCCCTTTTTAATGTTTACACCTTTTCCGGTTTTGGCGGCGGCCAATAAGAGTTCCGTTTGGCGACATAAAAATGCTGGGATTTGTATGTGGTCTACATATTTCGCCACCATTTCTGCCTCATGACTTTCATGAATATCTGTTATCGTCTCCAAACCCAATTCTTCGCCAAGCTCCTTTAAAATGGTTAGAGCCTTTTCATCTCCAATGCCGGTAAAGCTGTCTAATCGGGATCGATTGGCTTTTCTGTAGCTACCTTTAAAAATATATCGGATGCCCAGGTCTTGGCATATTGCTTTTACTTCTGTGCCAATACGAAGGGCCATTTCTTTATCTTCTATGGCACATGGCCCGGCAATAAGGATAAATTGATTCATCTAATTAATTTCTTGCTTTTGTTCCTAAATATCCGCTGTGATGTCTTTTGGCATATTCCTGTTTTGTAAAACCTATTTTTTCCATCAGCATTACTACCAGTACATCACCAACAACCGTCATGGCGGTAGTAGAAGTAGTGGGGGTGAGGCCTAAAGGGCAAATTTCCTTAGGGTTTCCGGTAGATAAAACAACATCACTAAGTTTGGCGAGCTCTCCATTTTCATTTCCGGTTATGGCAATGATTTTTATATGTTTATAAAGCTTTTTAACCAGGAATTCCAATTCAATTAATTCTCTAGTCTTTCCAGAGTTTGATATTAAAATCATGATATCATTCTCTTGAACCATGCCTAAATCTCCATGCTGGGCTTCACTGGGATGCATAAAAATTGCTGGACTGCCAGTAGAGCTTAGGGTAGTAGCGATGTTTACCCCAATTTGTCCGGCCTTACCCATCCCGCTAACCACAACTTTTCCATTCTTTTTATGTACCTGCTCTTCAATTAAGTCTATCGCTCCTTGAATCACTCCGTCGATTGGAATATTTTGAATTGCCTCTATTTCCTTGGAAATAAGATCTTTAACCTTGGATTGTAGCATTTTTAAAACTTACTTATATAATTGAATCGCTAAATTACATTATTCAGGCTTTTAATGCCCTTTATGGCTAGGCATTGATAAAAAAAGCCTGATAGAAATGAGAGCATGGGTTTGAAATATAAGACAGGAAATTTATATCTTGTCTCTCCATACCAAAAACATTTACATCGATGAGCAACAATAATAATGAATCCACTGGACCACTAAAAGGAAAAATTGCCTGGATAAAAGTTGCCATCGTTATAGCACTAACATTGGTTGCGACCATGGTATTTGAGGGGCTTATTATTATGCCTATTGGACTGTCGGTAGCTGGGATTTTAATCCTGCTCAATGAATAAAGAAAGAGATCCTCCAATTCTTAATATTGCTGTACATTCTGTTTGGCAATAATTTCCTTTTTGCAAATCCCAAAATCCAGTTGAGAAATAACCCAGATACCTTTATTCTTAAGGCAATCCTCATTTTTAATGATTAGCTGAATTTGGATATTGACTTCCTATTATTGTAATCTAATGATACTTTTTTTGTGAAAGATCGCTTTTATTCATTTTATTATTTAAGGAATAACAATAATGAGTCTTATGGAATTTTAGTAATTATTGTTTTTTAATAATTAATAGAGATTTGATTATTATTTTAAGGTGATTTAATAATCTCCACCAATATTTAATTTTCCGATAAGCGAAATATCATATTAAGGTGATGTGAGGCTAAATACATTTGGACCAGTTCAAAACCTAAAAGAACATGAAAAAAGTATTTAGTAAATCAGAATTAACATTTGACTCTTTGAAGTCTAATGCCGTAAATGAGGGAAATCAATTTTTCAATGATAATTTGAACTCTCAGCAATCTAAAACAAAAAAAGCCAAAGGCACAAAACCTCTCCAATCCCATTTAAGAGGCGCCAGTAATTTAACAAGAGGTTCCAAACTTCATTGTAAGGAAGAATTCAAAGGAAATATTGAGAATTTCATTGGTATGTCGCAAATTCCTACAGGCTTGGCCGGACCCTTGAAGATAAAAGGTAAAAATGCAGATGGGGAATTTCCTATTCCGCTGGCAACCACAGAAGGGGCCTTGGTAGCCTCCTATAATAGAGGAATGAAAGCATGTTCCCTATCCGGTGGAATTAGCACCATCTGCTTAAGTGAAGGAGTTCAAAGAAGCCCCTATTTTAAATTTGAGAATATTAGTCAGGCCATTGATTTTTCGAGATGGGCATCTCGAAATATTGAGGAGTTTAAAAAGATTACCCAAAGTTGTTCCAGCTTCGCCGAATTGAGGAATATTAAATCTAATGTAGAAGGGAATAGTGTTATTCTCACTTTCGAATATAGCACGGGTGATGCTGCCGGCCAGAATATGGTAACTATTTGCACCGATAAAATTTGTCGTTTCATTTTTTCTAATTTTAGATATAAACCTCTTAGCTGGTATATTGAAAGTAACTATTCTGGCGATAAAAAAGCTACCGCCTTATCCTTTTCAAATGTCCGTGGTAAAAAAGTAAGTTCTGAAGTAACCATAGGAAAGAAAATCGTTCAGGAAATTTTAAAAAGTACTCCAAAAAAGATTGTGGACTATTGGAGGGTTTCTACTCTAGCCGTTACACAAAGTGGATCCATCGGTGCACAAGGTCATGTAGCAAATGGGCTTACCGCTTTATTTATTGCTTGCGGACAAGATGTTGCCTGTATTTCTGAATCTAGTATTGGTTTAACGAGAATGGAAGTAGATCAATATGGTGATCTCTATGTATCTCTTACTTTACCTTCCTTAATTGTTGGTACTGTAGGAGGAGGAACTAGCCTTCCTACCCAAAAAGAATGTTTGGGAATTATGGGCTGTTTTGGCGAGGGTAATGCCTTAAAATTCTCAGAAATATGCTGTGCCGTTGCCTTAGCCGGTGAGATTTCAATAGCCGCCGCCATGTCTGTAGATCATTTTACTTCTGCCCATGAATCTTTAGGCAGAAAAAAGACTTCATAATCCAAAAAAATCCTTCAAATGAATAATTCAATTTTAAATACGCTTGTTCTTGGCTTTGCATTTTTACTGCTGTTTTTTGCTGCCGAGCTCCTCTATAGAAGATGTAAGCTAAAGGTGGAGATCAGCAGAAAGATTGTCCATTTCGGTTCTGGGCTTCTCTCTTTAAGCTTCCCTGTTTTTATTGATAATCTCTGGTTAGTTTTAGTATTATGTCTAGCCTTTGTAGGATTATTGGCTCTTAGTTTTAAATACAAATTTTTAAAATCCATCAATAATGTAGATCGAAAAACCCATGGAAGCCTATTATTTCCAATTGTAGTTTTTGTATGCTATTTAGCCTATACATGGAGTGATACCCTACTGTTTTACTACCTACCATTATTAATTTTATCCATATCAGATCCAATGGCTGCTTTGGTAGGGAAGAGGTTTCCCATTGGAAAATATCAATTTTTTGGGTCTAGAAAAACGCTGATGGGTTCTGCAGCATTTTTCGCCACAGCTTTTCTTACCTCTTTAATATGTATAAACCTTCTTTTGGGAATCCCCTTACTGGTTTCCGCTCAATATTCCCTTTTATTAGCCTTGGGAACTACTGCCGTTGAAGCTGTATTGGCAAAAGGTTATGATAATTTCTTCATCCCTTTAAGTAGTATGGCCATTTTATTAATAATTGAATTGTATCCATTTAATTTTTAACAGTTAAAATTCAAATTATGAAAAACGAAAGATTATTTACCATCCCTAATGTCCTTTCCTTTTATAGACTTGTTTCCTTTCCTTTTCTATTGTTTTTATGTATTAAAGGCCAGGAAGATTGGTTTGCCATACTATTGATAATCAACCTGATTACCGATGTTTTGGATGGCTTTATCGCTAGGAATTTTAATCAGAAGACGGATTTGGGTGCTCGACTGGATTCCTTGGCAGATATTGGAAGTTATATTTTGGCGGTGCTGGGTGTATTTGTTTTTAAATGGGATATTATCTCAGAGCATTTACCGAGTTTCTTGAGTTTTTTGGGATTGTATATGAGCACTATTCTATTTTCCCTAATCAAGTTCGGAAAATTCACCAGCTTCCATTTGTATTCTAGTAAGATTGGTGGATATCTCCAGGGATTCTTTTTTGTACTACTTTTTTCAGGATACTTTTTTGAATCCTACTATTTGTTCGCCATGTTTTGGGGTATTCTTTCCTTCATTGAACATTTAAGTATCCAAATTATAATTCCAAAGCTAGAGTCCAATCTCAAAGGCCTCTATTGGGTTTTGAAGTCAAAATCTTTTTCCCAATAATGATGAATAGTGTTTTTATAATAATCCAATCCTTTTTTGCTGTTGGTGGGGGCTTGTTTTTTCTCGCCAAGAGAAAGCAAGGACTTCCTTTTAAAAAGGGTTGGAACAAATTTTTTGTCTATATGGCGGTAGTAAACCTAATATCCTATAGTATTAGCCACAATCCATTGTTTTTTAAAATTATTGCTCTCATAATAGTTTCACAAGGGTTTTTCGAAATATGCAAAGCACTTTTATTAAACAAAAGTTCCAAGATTTTCGCCTTTTTTACGCTATCGGTTTATAGTCTTTTGGCCTTTGGATTTATAATGTTTAGTAGCCTACCTACACAAATAATGATTTGGACTTATTTAGCAATTTTCCTTTTCGATGGCTTCAGTCAAATCTCGGGTCAGCTTGTGGGTAAAAAGCCCTTGGCTCCTTCAATTAGTCCTAATAAAACAATGGAAGGATTGTTTGGTGGTTTATTGTTGAGCTTAGGAAGCTTGTATTTTTTGGATCATATCACTGGTTTCAGCTCCTTTCAATCCCTATTTTTTGGACTATTAATTTGTATTGGAGCCTTATTGGGTGATTTATTGGCCTCTTTGGTGAAAAGGAAATGTGGTATAAAGGATTATGGAAGGATACTTCCTGGGCATGGAGGTATTTTAGATAGATTTGATAGTTTCTTATTTGGTGGGGCCATGATGTATGTGCTCTTTAATTTACTGCCCATTCAATGAAATTTAGAAGCTTAATCTTTAATCAATCCATCTACCATGGTTAATTTTCTATCCGCAATTTCAGCTAAGTCCTTATTGTGTGTAATTACGATAAAGGTGTTTCCAAATTCCTTTTTAAGGTCTAAAAACAATTGATGAAGTTCATCGGCATTTTTGGAATCTAAATTTCCAGTAGGCTCATCTGCCAATATTAATGCTGGATTATTTATTAAAGCTCTAGCCACGGCAACCCTTTGCTGTTCGCCACCAGATAATTCTGAAGGCTTGTGATTTATTCTGGATTTTAACCCCAAATAGTTTAAAAGCTCCAAACCACGTTTTTCTATTTCCGACTTTTTCCTTTTGGCAATTAATCCAGGAATACAGACATTCTCAAGGGCAGTAAACTCCGGTAATAGATGGTGAAATTGAAAAATAAAGCCAATATGCTCATTTCTAAACTGAGCTAATTTTTTAGGTTTTAGCTGAAAAACGTCAGTGTCCTGTATAAACAATTGGCCTTGATCGGGATTTTCTAGGCTTCCTAAAATTTGTAAAAAAGTGGTTTTTCCCGCTCCTGAAGCCCCAACTATAGAAACTAAATCTCCTTTTTCCGCTTTGAAATCTAGCCCTTTCAACACTTTTAAATCTCCAAAGGATTTGGAAATATTCTTGGCTTCTACCATTTTTTAATTTTCTTTTTTAAAGTGTTGTAATCTAGAAAGTAACTTAATCTCACCGAAAGGTTATTTTGCTGAGGACCATCAATAAGGTTCCCAAAATTAGTCCAATAATTGGTTTGAACGGCATTACTACTAGAGGCAATTACATTTCTATAGAGAATAACCATTTCACTTCCTGGAGCAAACCACCAAGAAAACCTCAAATCTATATTAAGGGTATTAAAGTTAATATTGTTTATCCCTTCAAAGGTGTTTTGTCCTTGAAGCTCCCCATTTTCAAGGAGGATATAGTATTCTTGGTATTGGACTGCTGTCCATAAGTGTCTAAAATTTAACCTCATAGAAGCCTTTGGGTTGAAAACGAAATCTGCAGAAATTGAATTCTGTATTCTGTCGATATTTCTATTTCCAAAATAGATAAGTCCAATTTCATCTTCCCGACTTGCAAATCCATAATTATTGAGATTTTGGGATAAGTTGGTTTCCAAAATCATAAATAACTGATCGCTTATCCTTACTCTTGGTTCTATATTAATTCCAAATTCCTTGCTATTAAATTCATTTATTTGGGAATAAAACCAGTTTAAATCTAGGGCAAATGTTTTCCGATAATCCGAAGAGATAAACCCATTAAAACCAAAACCCGGTGGTGTTCTCCATTTCCTACCCGCTTCACGAGATTCAAAATAATCCATATTATCTACGGGTTGGAAATTAAAGTTTAATCCAGCAGCAAAGAATGATCGAAATAAAAAGAAGGAGTTTAGGCTTAAATTTAAGCGTTCATAAACATTGGGATTGAAAAGGAAATCGTATTCCACATTTGTGCTGTATTCATATCTATTAAATGGCCCAGTGGGTGTGATAGCCTGGTAGGATAAACTCGCAAAATGGTTGAGCCTGTTATTTCTACTTTGGAATCCTAGGTCATTAACATCATAATCGTCGGTAATAATTCTTTCATTTACCAGCCACCGCCAGTTTCCAGCCACATCACTTAGTCCAATCTCACCATAAAAGCCAGAAATATTGGCCTCTTCATTATTAATAATATTACTGTTTTTCACAGAGGCATCTAGCCTATAATGGCCGGAGCTATTAAAAAAGCTTGCCACCAAAGCTGAAACATTAGCATCTGGCGAATCTCCATTTCGGTATACATTGGTATTGATAAAACTAATAGAGGATTTTCGATTAAACCGTTGATCCAGAACAAAGACATTATAATTGGTCCAGGGTTCGGTTAGTGTTTTGGTTTCATTTCCATTTTCATCAGTAAATGTGGCGTAATTATTATCGGTAACGGCATTTAAAAATCCTATTCCCAAATTATTTTTGGTTCGACCAGAAATTTTAGTAGCATTTAGCAATTGGGTATATTCTTGGCGAATATCTACGCTGTCGTTTCCTGTTAAATCAACGCCAGTAATGTTTCTGGGGCTTCCTCCAATTCGTCGAGAATAAAAAATATCACCTTTTTGGAATAGGTTAGTTCCTTCGGTAAAAAATGGACGGTTTTCATCAAATCGATTTTCAAAAGGAGATAGGTTCAAAAATTGTGGGTCGAATGCTACTTGACCAAAATCTGGGATTAGGGTCATATCTAAGGTGAAGGCCTCATTTATTCCATATTTTAAGTCTAATCCTGCATTCAGGTCGTATTGTGATTTTCCATCAAAATCATCTGCATAGGCAGAGAGGTAGGGATTAAAGGAAAGCCGAATAGGGGGTTTGATATCCTTCATTCCTTGTAAAACACCGGATTGATATTCAAGTGTAAAACCTGAGTTTCTATCTAAAAAGTTCCAAGAATAAATCTCCCTGCTTCGCCTAATGCTTCTCATCATATTTAATCCCCAATCGGAGTTTGGCACTTCCGGAAAACGCAAAGACATATAGGGAATTTCAATTTCCACTACCCAGCCCTTGTCCGTTATTTGAACGGCGCTTTTCCAAACAGAATTCCAACTAAAATCATCACCATTGGAGGTGGTACGGCTATCGGCCTGAACACCTGCAGCGGTAACCCAAAAGTTGAAATCGCTTTGTCCATCATTATAAGGGTTGATGAAAAAGCCAAACCAATCATTATTTTGAGAATAATTGTCGCGAGGAGTTAATTGTTTAAGGATACTATCTGGTGCAGAGTCGTATAAAATTGCACCTACATAAATAGCCTCATTACTATATAAAACTTTTACCTGGGTCTTTTGTTTTTTAGGTTCTGGATTTCCATTTCCAGGATCATACATCACAAAATCTTGGGCAAAGGGTGCATTTTGCCAAACCGATTCGTCTAGTATGCCATCAATTTTTATTTCTTCATTTACCCTAGTTGATTCCAAAACTTTTTTGGGCACCCGGGCAAGAGCAAGAAAGGGGAGTAGAAAAAATAGTAAAGCTATTTTCATTCGCGCAAAAATAAACTTAATTGGGGTTAAAAAAAACCAAAGGTAAAGGGCTGTATTTTTTTGTGATTGTTACAAGTTATATCCTCTATTAGTCGGAAGAAAACAGAGTAATCCAATCAAAATTTTAACTTAAAAAATCTGCTTTTGTCTTTTCTTCCAGCAAAACCAACAAGCTCGGCATCATTTAAGAACCGTAAGTTTGGAAGCTCCATTTGGTATTTTCCAAATTTTGACTTCTTCTTTAGACTTGAAATATTTTTAAATTCATAATCGCCCTTTTTGTCAATGGAGCTGAGTACTAAATTTTTGCTATTCCTGTCATTATATAGGGAGTAAATATAATTATCATGATTAAAAACATAGACTCCAAGGCCTATTTTAGATGATGACACTTGGTTTTTTTTCAAATTTTTAACCCATTCTATTTCACCTCTCTTATTGATATGGATATACACCAAGTCCATAAAATTAAAGTAGGTGGTAAAGGTTACAGAATTTCCCATCCTGGTTTGGGTAGTATATTCGAAATATTCTTCTGCTACAATTGTAATGGAATTATCCTCAAAGCTTATTTGTTCTCTGATGAAGAATGATTTGATTCTCACATCTTTATTTTCAAAAATTTTCTTTTTGATTCTTCTTTCGCTTCGATTTAATTTTTCGCCTTTAGCTTGTTCCGAAACCAAGAAATCTTCTTTTTGATCCCTATCAAATTCACAAAACTTTTTTCTAGTAATTTTAAGGTCATCCGTATTAAAATCAAACTGGTAAACACCCTCAATCGATTGTATTTTATCGCCGGAATAGAATCCTGTAAATCTCAATTGATTTGAAATTTTATCAGGATTGGTTAAAGTGCCAGTTAGGGGTATTTTACCCTGAAAATCCAATTTCTGATATTTAACTTTATTACTATTTCCAGAAATTGAAATAAGATGATAATCATAAATTGAAGCTTTAAAAACCCCCCCTTCTTTTTGTGTTTTTGCCATTAATATTAAATCACCATTATTGGCAAGCCTAGATTCAGAAACACTGCTTCTATCCAACTTCCTATTGCCAAATTTTCCAGAGTTTTGAAATTCTCCAATTTCCTCAATGGGAAAATTGATGATCTCTTCCATATTGGAAGATTTATTTGAGTACTTGTCTAAATAGTCAATATTTATTCGGCTCTGGCCGGAGCTTTCCGAATTAAATAATGAAACGATGGCCTTTTTGGTTCTGTCGTCTGATTCTAAAAGGTAAAAACTCTTTTGCCTTCCATTATATAATTCACTAATTAGGCTGGGAGGTTCAAAACTGAATTTCTTTTTATTGAATTTAGATTTCCACAAGAGGATATTATCTCCCTTTTTTTCAGAATAAAACAAGAATAAATTTCCATCTTCATCCTGATCCATAAATTCATAGCACTTGCTTTTTTTTAAACCCACATCTGCACGAATGTCTTCAATTTCAAGGCTTCTCACAAAATTCATTTCGCGATCATAATAATCTAAATTGAGCTTTACCTTTACATTTATGGGTACAATAAGAAGCGAAAAACCTGTGCTTTTCCCTCTTAGTACATAGTATCCTTCTTGATCAGCACCAACAACTCCAAACATTTCAGAAATTTCACCCGTTTTCTGTGGTTTTCCAATTTGGGATTTTACATTTTTGGCCTGTCCAAACGAGGGTTCACTAATAAAATTTAGAAGGAGAAGAGCAAAAAATATCTTTTTCATGAAAATAGGATTAGGTTGATTAAAGGGTTGAATTTAATTTAATCTTCAAATAAAACATATAGGATTTCAAAAATATCTTATCGCTGCAATTGAGCCGAAGTAAATTGGAATCTTGTGCTATCGTTAATCACTACATTTCTTTCTATGGTATAGGCAAAATGAGTGGGTGAGAGGGTAATGATTTTTGCCTGGATAGTATCGGTTCCTTGAAAGATATTGATTCTATCTGCAATTCGTTCATATCCGTGAATCTCCGTGAAACCTAAAAATTTACGGTGATATTCTCCATTGCCTTTATAGTATTCAATTAGAATGGGTCCAGTAAAACTGAAAACACTGTCTATTTGCTGATTTACCAAATTTTTTTGTGAGAAGTCGTAGTTTACACTATTCCAAATTCCCTCAATGGAGGAGGTGGGATTTATCCCAGGTACAAAGCCATCAGAAGGATCGCTTGGTTCTGCACAAGAAATTGCCATTGTCCCGATGGCAAAAACTAGCAGAATGGGGTTTTTTAATAATTCCATAATTGTTAGTACAAGAAGCCAATTTACTCATAAGATTTGGAAATCCTTCCTTTTCAAATAAATAAAATGAAGACTGTAATGGATTCACATAAAAAAGTTTTATAGGAAATAACTGGAGCCCAAAACACTAAAACGGTTTAGAATTTTATATTTGTCCAAATGTTGATTTTTCCAAGATCCTAAAACCAAATGCTAGCTAAAAATTGAATAATTCCAATTATCGACTGCCCTTAATATTACTAACGGCTCTATTTTTTATGTGGGGCTTTGTTACGGCACTCAACGATATTCTTATTCCTTATTTAAAGAATATGTTTGAGTTTTCGAATACCCAGGCGCAGATTGTAAATTTTGCTTTTTTTGGGGCCTATTTCGTTTTTGCTCTACCCTCAAGCTCTTTGATAGGAAAGTTTGGGCATCAAAAAAGTATTGTTCTAGCTTTAATGGTAATTGGCTCTGGTGCGCTTTTGTTTTATCCTGCAGCTGAATATCATTCCTTTAATTTTTTCCTTGTTGCTTTGTTTATAATAGCCTCCGGTATAACCATTCTTCAGGTATCAGCAAACCCATTCGTTGCTGCTCTTGGTCCTTCGGATAGGGCTTCAAGCAGGTTGAATTTAGCTCAGGGTTTTAATTCCTTAGGAACTATAATTGCCCCTTTAATGGGTGCTCAGCTACTTCTAAACTCGGATGATCTTTCCACTCAAAACTCTGGAGAGGCAGTACAATTACCTTATATAGTTTTAGGAATTAGTTTAATCGCCATTGCCATAGTTTTTGCCTTTGCCAAGCTTCCTAAATTAGAGATATCACAGGAAAAATCTACTAAAAAACTCAAGGATTTCCCTCATCTTATTTTTGGGATCATCGCCATATTTTTTTATGTCGGTGCAGAGGTGGCCGTAGGCTCCAATATTGTTTTCTTTCTAGAAATGGAGGAAATAGCAGGATTTACAGAGCGTGAAGCTGGCTTTTATGTTTCTATTTATTGGGCAAGTGCTATGGTTGGTAGATTTATCGGCGCATTTCTTCAGACCAAATACCGCCCAGCTTCCATTCTTGGTATTGCTGGTCTTATAGCTTGTGCTCTTGTTTTAGTGGGAATGTTCGGGAAAGGTGACCTGGCTATGTACAGCGTTTTGGCGATTGGTTTTTTCAATTCGGTAATGTTCCCCACCATTTTTTCTTTATCAATAAAAGGTCTTGGAGATTATACCAATACCGGTTCGGGATTATTAATAATGGCCATAGTTGGTGGAGCTTTAATTCCACCCCTAATGGGTTATCTGAGTACAGACCCTATAAGCGGAGATCCTAGTCATTTGCAATTCGCCTTTATCGTACCATTAGTTTGCTATATATACATTGCATTCTACGCCTTTAAAGCCTATAAAATCAAATTAAAAAATTAAGATAAACTATATGACTAACAAAGTTGCAGTTGGAATTGATGTTGGAGGGACAAACACCTATATAGGATTGATTGATGAAAATGGTGAAATATTATCCAAGGAATTCATCAGAACTGGAGATTATCGAATAGTAACTCAGTTTATTTCTGAAATTGCTGGAATTATCAAGGAGCAAATGAAGGTCCTCGAAATTGAAAAAATTGAAGGTATTGGCATTGGTGCTCCCAATGGTAACTTTTTCAATGGAATGATTGAAAGTGCACCAAATATCCCCTGGAAAGGGCAAGTTCCACTGGTAAAACTTTTTGCAAATAAATTTCCAAATACTCCCATATTTATTACCAATGATGCCAATGCTGCTGCCCTTGGTGAAATGACCTATGGAAGGGTTAAGGATGTAAAGGATTTTGTGGTAGTAACCTTAGGTACCGGTGTAGGAAGTGGTTTTGTAGTTAATGGCAAAATAATGTACGGGCATGATGGCCTAGCTGGGGAATTAGGACATACCATTATTGAAGAAGACGGTAGACTTTGTGGTTGTGGTCGCAGAGGATGTTTGGAAACTTATACTTCCGCTACTGGCTTCCTTAAAACTACCAAAGATTATCTAAGATCCTACCCTGGGGATTCGGATTTAAAAAATATAGGCGAATCTGAAATTAGCGCAGAAGATGTAAGCAATGCCGCCAATAATTATGATGGTTTGGCTTTAAATATATTCGACTTTACAGCGAAAAAATTGGCTTTTAGTCTGGCAAATATGATCGCTATAACTTCCCCTAAAGAGATTATCCTCTTTGGTGGATTGGCAAATGCTGGAGATCAGCTAATAAAACCTACTCTTAGATATCTGGAAAATTATACTCTAAATGTATTTAAGGGTAAGGTGAGTATTAGCACTTCTTCTCTTAACAACAATCACGCTGCCATATTAGGGGCTAGCGCATTAGTTTGGCAAGAATTAAACAATTAAAAATGAGGGTGATAAGATTTCTTTTTTTACTGTTGTCCATCCTTTTTAGTGCAGCATGTAGCCAAAAGGAAAAACACAAAGAGGAAGGCATTCCCAATAGTTATTCTCTGGTAAATCCTTTTATCGGAACTGGTGGCCATGGACATACCTATCCTGGAGCAAGCATGCCCTTTGCTATGGTGCAATTGAGTCCGGATACAAGGCTCGATGGCTGGGATGGATGCTCCGGTTATCATTATTCAGATAGTATTATTTATGGATTTTCACATACCCACCTTAGTGGAACGGGAGTTTCCGACTATGGTGATATTTTAATCAGTCCAAGTTCTGGGATTCCAATTTTAAATGAAGAGGATTTACTTAATTATAAAACAAAATCAAGATTTAAAAAGTCTAGCGAAAAGGCACATCCGGGTTTTTATCAGGTGAGTTTAGTGGATTCGAAAGTTGATGTTAGCTTAACCGTAACGCCAAGGGTGGGAATTCATCACTACTTCTTTAAAGGAGGAAATCAGAGCAATAGCATTTTGCTCAATTTAGGCCATAGAGACAGAGTTTTGGCTAGTGAAATTAAGCTAGAAAATGATAGTACTATAAGCGGATATAGGTTTTCGGAGGCATGGGCCACAAATCAAAAGCTGTTTTTCGTCTTAAGAAGCTCTGCCCCATTTAACCTACAAAAATTGGAGGCAGATTCTAGCCTTTTTAGTCAGTTAACATTTAATGCCCAGGATATTAAACTGAAGCTGGCACTTTCTTTTACCAGTGTTGAAGGGGCCAAAAATAATCTTTCCACAGAGGCTGATCATTGGGATTTTGAGGAGTATTTGAGAATCTCCAAACTTTCCTGGCAATCGGCTTTGGACAAGGTGAAAATCAAATCAAAGGATAGGGAACAGTTGAGTATTTTCTACTCAGCCCTTTACCATAGTATGATCGCCCCAAATGTAAGCAGCGATGTTGATGGAAGCTATAGAGGAATGGATGATAAGGTTCATAAAAATTTGGATAAGCCTAGCTATACTGTTTTTTCTCTTTGGGATACTTTCAGAGCCACACATCCTCTTTTTACTATTATTGAGCAAGATCGTACAAAGGCATTTTTGCAGACTTTTTTAAATCATTATCAGCAAGGGGGAAGACTTCCTGTATGGGAATTAGCCTCTAATGAAACAGATTGCATGATTGGATACCATTCTGTATCGGTTATCGCTGATGCCTATAAAAAAGGTATTCGAGGCTTTAATAGCAAATTAGCACTTGAAGCTATGATCAATAGTGCGGAGAATGATGATTTTGGATTGAAATTCTATAAAGAGAAGGGATATATTGGTGCAGGTGATGAGCCCGAATCTGTGTCCAAGACCTTGGAATATGCCTATGATGATTGGTGTATAGCTGAGTTTGCAAAAGAATTGGGCGAATCTGAAATTGCCGAAAAGTTTTATAAAAGGGCCTTGAACTATAAAAACCTTTTCGACCCTGAAACAAAATTCTTCAGAGCTAGAATGAAAGGCACCTGGTTTAGTCCATTCGATCCAGCGGAGGTGAATTTTAATTATACCGAAGCCAATGCCTGGCAATATTCACTTTTTGTTCCTCAAGATATTCAGGGTTTTATTCAACTGCTAGGAGGGAATAAAAATTTGGAGAATCATCTTGACAAACTTTTTACAGCAAACAGCGAAACTACTGGTAGAGAACAAGCAGATATTACAGGTTTAATTGGGCAATATGCCCACGGAAATGAGCCGAGCCACCATATGGCTTATTTATATAACTATATTGAAAAGCCTGAAAAAACACAGGAAAGATTAAGGCAAATTCTCCTGGAACAATACCAAAATGCACCTGATGGATTATCTGGAAATGAAGATTGCGGACAAATGTCTGCCTGGTATATTATGAGCGCCTTAGGCTTGTATTCAGTAACACCCGGTCAAGAATTTTACAACCTTAGCAGTCCACTATTCGAAGAGGCTACTATTCAGTTGGAAAATGGAAATACATTTACCATCAAAAGTAAAAACCATTCACCAGAAAATATTTATATCCAATCCGCAAGTCTCAATGGAAAGCCTTATTCTGCTTCATTTCTCCATCATCAAAATATAATGCAAGGAGGTGAATTGATTTTTGAAATGGGCCCAAAACCAAGCTCTACCTGGGGGAAAGGCGAAGGGAATTTTCCAATCTCCAGAATTGAAAATGTGAATTTTGTTGTGGCACCTTATATTAAATCAAAGGCCATCACCTTTTCAGATTCTCTAAAAATTGAGATGTTCAATTTAGATAGTTCCTTGGCTATTTGGTACAGCTTAAATGGAAAAGATATAGTGAAATATGAAGGGCCAATTACCATTAAAGATAATTCAGATTTTAAATTTTATGCCGAGGATGAAGGGGGCATTAAAAGTGCTAGGGTAAATAGTCAATTCAGAAAAATTAAAAAAGGAAGAAGTATCAGCCTTCAATCTGAATACGCCAATCAATATGCTGCAGAGGGTAAAAATAGTTTGATTGACCAATTGAGGGGAAATACCAACTATCGCACTGGATTTTGGCAAGGATACCAAGGTCAGGATTTAGATGCCATAGTGGACCTTGGAAAGATTGAAAAGGTGAGCCATATTTCCATGGGTTTCTTACAGGATATTAAATCTTGGATATGGTATCCCAAATATGTTGAATTTAGTATTTCTAATGATGGCGAAAATTTCACAACCATCGCTAAGGTGATGAATGAATTTTCGGATAAGCAAGAAGGTTCATTTATCCAGGATTTAGGACAGCATGGAAATTATGAATGCCGATATATAAAGGTTTCTGCAAAATACGCAGGCAATTGTCCAGAATGGCATTTAGGTGCAGGTGGTAAAAGCTGGATTTTTGCTGATGAAATTATTATAGATTAAAATTCGGACTCTATTTTTTTCTTAGCATCTAAAATCATTTCCATGGTTTTGTCGATGGTGTGGATTTTAGTTCTGAAGGCCAATATGGCCATGCGAATTACAAATTTCCCATTGATCTCTGTGGAGCTTAGGAAGATGCGGCCATCCTTATGTATTTCCTCCATTAATCTTTTATTAAAGGCATTCTCATCTCCGGCAGAAGGATACCAGAAATAACTGACTGATAAATCTGGTTCTGGACCCAGCCTAAAACCTTCATTAGCCAATCTTTTTCGAAAGTATTGAGTGAGTAATAGTTTTTCCTCCAAACAGGCGATAAATGGCTCTACGCCATGTAATTTCAAGGGTAGCCACATTCTCAAGCCTCTAAAATGTTTGGTCAACTCTGGCGAAACATCTGCAGGGTTTATAATAGAATTTTCCTGTGTAGCATCTTGCATATAATTGGCGGTATAATGCTGAGAGTGAAAAACAGCTTCTTTGTCTTTAATTAAAACCGCCCCCAGACCATAGGGAATAAACAATCCTTTATGAGGATCAATAACCAGAGAATCTGCATTTTCAATTCCTTTAAATCGGTCTTTTTTAGATTCTGTCAATTTAAAAAATCCACCATAGGCGGCATCAACATGAAACCAGAGCTTATAGCTTTTTGCTATTGATGAAATATGAACTAGGGGATCAATTGCCCCTGTATCTGTAGTTCCTGCAGAAGCTACTATTAGGAATGGATTTAGTCCATTTGATTGATCCTTAACAATCTGATCCTGTAATCTATCGGCATCGATCCTAAAATTTTCATCCAGCTCGGTATAGCGTATTTGAATATCTTCCAATCCAATTATTCTAATGGCTTTATGGATACAATGATGAACCTGTGGACTAAGGTAAATTACACTGTTCTCAATTTTCTCTCCCTTAATTTGAAATCTATCCCTGGCCGCAGTAAGGGCAATTAAATTGGCGATAGAACCACCGGAAGATAAATTTCCTACTGCATTTTCAGGAAATCCAAAAAGGCTTTTCATCCAAGAAAGGCTAGCTTCTTCTAGTGCTACTGCTCCTGGACTTCCAAAGTGCATTCCAGCATATTCATTGCTTATATCGGCTAAAAAATCACCCAATGCAGAGCTGTAAATTCCACCACCAGGAATATAACCCAGATGTCCACCAGATGCCGGTTTCAATCCCCATTCAATAACTTCATCCTGAAAGGTTTTTAAAATATCATCAATACTAGATTTTGAGCCGTCGATAGCTAAATTCTCCTTTGTAGGTTTTCCTAATTTAAAAGTGTTTACATGCTCAATATTTTCAATAAAGTTATTGGTGAATTGATGGAGTTTATTATTTAAGATATTTCTCTTTTCTAAATTCGGTTCTAAACTAGAAGAGATGTCTTCTAAGCCTTTGATTTTCTCGATAAGTTCTTTCAAATTTATTTTGGAATAAATTAGGTTTGGCTGGATTGCCTTATTTTAAGCTGGACAGAGAGTAATTCCTTGCTGCTTTTATGAGCCTTGTTTTTGAATTTATTCATCAGTATTTCCACCGCTTTTTCTCCCATGGCTTCAATGTTTTGCTGAACGCCAGTTACTCCAGGATTTACTAAATCAAACCAATCAACATTGTCGAAACTGGTAAATGAAATGTCTTCTGGGATTCGAATTCCTCTTTCTTGGCAAGATTTCAAACAGATGTGAGCCAAACTATTATTTAAAGTAATTATCGCATCTACCTTTTTCCTTTCTAAAAGGTCAAAACTCTCCTTTACTTTTTGGATATTATCAAATGGAATTTCAATTATCAGTTGAGGATCAATGGGAATATTATTTAATGTTAAGGCCTTTTTATAACCCGCAATTCGATCGGTAATACTGGTAAGATGGGAAGGGGTAATGGAATACAGAGCAATTTTTTTCCTACCCTGATCTACCAAATGCTGAACTAAATCCACCGTTCCCTGTTCATTATCAGAAACTACATAGGAAAAGTCTGTATTTGGGATATATCGATCAATTAATACAAAGGGAAAATTTTCGGCTTGTAGACTGTGTAATATCTGACAGTTATTTTGAACCAAGGTACTGGAGATTATCAAACCATCCACCTGTCTATTCCTCATCATTTCAATAAGTTGGCCTTCTAAAGCGGCGCTTTCATCAGAACTTGAAAAAATCAAATGATATCCTTTGGTGAAGGCAAAATCTTCTATACTTCTCGCCAATCTCGCAAAAAATGGGTTTCCAATATCAGCGATAATCAGTCCAATGGTATCTGTCTTTCCTGTTCGCAAGCTCCTCGCCATTGAATTAGGAGTGTAATTCAACTTATCGGCTACCTTCCTTACCTTTTTCTGCGTGCTTTTGCTAATACCATGGTCGTCTCCTCTATCATTTAAAACTAGGGAAACCAGTGATTTTGAAACTTCTGCAGATTTTGCAATATCGGCAAGTGAAACCCTTTTCATTCTTTTCTTAAAATTAATTCGCTGCTGAAATTACTAATTTACTAGGAACTGTATGCTCCCAAATTATTTTTCCATCTTCTTTAAGAAATAAATATATCTCAGAAGATTCTTTTAGGTCCAGGCGAGTTTCAATTTTTATATTTCGATTAGGCTGAAGCTTTTCAATTTTATAAAGCATTTCCTTTCCTTCATATTGAAGCGCTAACTCACCATTAAAATCTTGAATGCGGTTTGAATTTAAGCTGATAGTAAGCAAATCATTTTCTAAATGAGGAATGGCTACAATATCTTGATACCAGGTTTGGACCACTTGATAAGCTATTTTTTCGCTGCCATCAAAATTCAGAACACTCCATGAAGGACCTGGCCAACAATCATTTAATTGCCAAAATAGGGTACCCATGCAATGTGGGCTTTTTAAACGGTGCTGCATAATTGCCATTTGTAAGGCTATAGCCTGGGTTTTCTGACTATTCTCTATAAAGTCTTCAAAATTTTCTGCTTTACCAAACCTTTTTTGGCTGTGAAATTGAATTAAGCCATTTCCGATATAACTTTTCTGCCTATTTTTCATCACCTGAGATTGCAAATACAAACTAGAATCAGCCATAGATTTTTTAAGGAGTTTATAATTGGGAAAAGATTGAAAGCCATATTCCACCATAAAGCGTCCTACATTGTTTGTGAAATTGGAAAAAGGCTCCTTACCATGCCAAACACCCCAATAGTGCATGCTGCTATGATTAAAATTTTCCGGATTTCCCCAATTGCTAATCGGACTTGTAGAAGTGTAGTTTGCTGTAGGGTAGTATTCTGCTAACAGATCGGGAATTAAATTTTGAAAAATTAGCTTTTGTCCATTCCAAATGGCAATAGAATCCGATTTGGAATAATTGTATTGCTCTTGCCAGCCCCAATTGTTCCATGCTACATTGATTTCGTTATTTCCGCACCACAAGGCTATACAAGGATGTTTTTTTAGCCTTTTGATATTTTGACCGATTTCTTCACTAATGTTTTTTAAAAATTTAAAATCAGTAGGATATAGAGAGTTCGCAAACATGAAATCCTGCCAAACTAAAATGCCATGCTTATCGCATAATTCATAAAAAATGTCCTTTTCGTAAATCCCTCCTCCCCAAACTCTTAGCATATTCATATTGGCATTTTTGGCTTTTAGGATGAGGTTTTCGTAATCATCATCATCTACCTTATCTAAAAAAATTTCTTGAGGAACATAATTCGCTCCTTTGATAAAAATTTCTTTTCCATTCACTTCAAAAAGGAAGGAAGTACCGATGGAATCACCATTGTTGATGAATCTAATATCCCTAATACCATAATTCAGCTGGTATTGAGCCTCGCTGTGGATACCGGCCATTAGATCAATTTTCATCTTGTGCATTTTGGCTTCACCAGAACCATTTGGCCACCACAATTCAGGATTTTTGATGTCAAAATTTAGTCGTAATCTATTTCTTCCTGAATTTAGATGAATAGCAAATCTTTTGCCTTCAAAACGAAGTTCATAATGACCTTTAGCTTCCCTGCTTTCAATTTCTATATCCAATTCCATTAGTGCTAAACTGTCGTTTAGGAAAAGAGTTTCACAAGCCGCTTCAATAATTCGAAGCTCATTCCAAGCTAAAATTTTTGGTTCTTTCCAAATGCCACAAGAAACAAATCGCGGTCCCCAATCCCATCCAAATTGATAAATGGCCTTTCTTGTAAAAGGACTTACCTTAAGCTCGGTAGTTTCATTTCCGGATGGCAGGATGAGTCCATAATTCTCCACCTTATTTTTATTGTAGCTGAGGGGAGATCGGAAAATGATTTTAAGTTCATTTTCACCTTTTTGAAGATGATCTTTAATATTAAAAATCCACTCCCTAAACATATTATCAGATTTTCCAATTGAATGGCCATTGATAAATATTTCTGAATAGGTATCTAAACCTTGGAATTGAATTTCAAGCTTTTGAAAATCAAGGGTTTTTGGCTTTACTTTAAATTTTGTTCTGTATTCCCAATCTACTTCTTCTATCCACCTTTGTTTTAATTCATTATTAGCAAAATAAGGCTCTTCAATTAATTTATTCCTTAATAAATCCATATGAACGCTGCTTGGAACTTTGGCTGGATACCATTTTTGTTTACCCACTTGTCTGAATTCCCATTTCTCTTTACTGAGATTGATTTCCTCATTTTCTTGAGCATAAAGACCCATGGTAAAAAGTAAGGCAAGGATTATTGGGACTAAAATGGATTTTTTCATAGAGATTTAATAATTCCATCGATTTTATCCTTATCCATTTGATATTGTAATCCCATAGAAAAGGTTTCCTGATTTTTTATTGGTTTTCTGGCGCTAAAGTGTAGAGCATTAAGCCCAGTATTTGCAAGACTTCTGGCATTTGAGGCATTTACACCACTACCTGCCATTATTTCTATTTTTCCCTCTGCTAGTATCAGGAGCTCTTTCAAACACTCGATTCCTTCCAAAGCCGTTTTTTCTTGGCCAGAACTCAGCAGACGATGGAATCCCAGTTGAATTATTTCTCTTAGGGATTTTGGGTAGGAGGGACAAAAGTCAAAAGCACGGTGAAAGGTGCACTGAAGATTTTCCTTTTGTGCCAGCTCAATTAGTATTTGATTCTTAGGTATATCAATTTCAAAATTCTCCTTTAGAATTCCGAAAACCACACCTTTGGCACCAAGCTTTTTGGCATTTATCAAATCAATTTTCATCTCTTCAATTTCTTGTAGAGAATAATTGAAATCCCCACTGCGTGGTCTTAATATCACATGCACTTCAATATTGGGTATGGAGCAGCAGCTTTGTATCAGTCCAGAATTTGGACTTAAGCCTCCGAGGTCTAAAGCGGAGCATAATTCTGCACGTTTAAAATTTCGGCTTGCAGCGTATTGAAGGGTTTCGAAATTATCTGTGCAGATTTCTAAGTCCATTTTTTTCTTTATTGTACTATAATTTCATCAATAAAAATCCAAGCCTTTGATCCTGCCGCTTCATGCCAATCTGGGACCGATCTCAAATTTAGGGCTCTAAACTTTATAAATTTCGCCTCGGCCTCGGGGTAGATTAAAAATTTACAAGACTCAATAAATTTACCTTTTACATGGCTCTTATCTTCTAATTTTTCAGAAACATGCTTTGTCCATATCTCCCCATCCATAGAAGTATATATCTCCACCTGTTTAGGAAGAAAAATCCATGCATTGCCATACTGATAAAAATTGGCCCATATATCAGAAATTGTAGTGCTATGTTGCAATTCCAAAATAACTTCCAAATCTTCACCAAAGAATCCTTGCCAATTTCCATCCCTGAAATCTAGGCTAGCCAAAAAGCCATTTACCAGTGCTTTTTCACCCCCAGCGCTATACCAATCATTAAAAATATGGCGATATTGGGTATTTGAATTTAGCGCCTTATGATTTTTTATAGTTTGAAATAGGCTAGGGCCGTATGGCTTAAGTCCTTTATTAGCTTGAACTTCAAGGGTGGAGGAGAAATTTAATGCAAAAGGGTTTTTATACATTTTAAAACTGTCCTTTTCAGATTTTCTATAGCTTAAGCTTAGGTCTGGGAGATTGCTTTCCAAGGATATTTTTAGTCCATCTCCTTCATCTAGCACGATGATTTTTGCGGCTTCTGCTTCTAATCCATATTTTACATTTTTAGCGTCCAAATAGGGATATTGATCTTGTACTCTTTTATAAAAGGATTGAAAATCTCTGTTTTTGGGGTAGGTCCATAAAATTTCAGACATGGCTAAAAGTCTGGGAAAGACCTTGGAATCGAGATTTTCTTCATCTGGAACATGTTCGGTCCACATATTACATTCTCCACCAATAATATATTTCCTATAATCTTCGGCCAGGTCTTCCGGAATAGGATCAAAAGAATAAACTTTTTCAAGATCAATGGATTTTAGGTCATAGTCGAAATAGCTATGGCTGGTAGGGGACATTATTACTTGATGCTCTTGTTCTGCGGCAATTTTTCCATGTTCCATTCCCCTCCAACTTTGCAATGTTGCATTTGGGGAAAGGCCACCTTCTAAAATCTCATCCCAACCAATTAATTGTCTATTATTTTCATTTAAAAATTTTTCTATCCTTTTGATGAAATAGGATTGGAGTTCATGCTCATTTTCCAGATTTTCATCCTTCATTCGCTTTTGGCAGTGTGAGCAATTTTCCCAGCGAAATTTGGGGGCTTCATCTCCACCAATATGAATGTATTTGGAAGGGAACAACTCCAATACTTCCTTTAAAACATCTTCAAGAAAAATGAAGGTTGAATCTTTTCCAGCACAGTATATTTCCTTAAAAACTCCCCAATCATTTGCAACAGCTACAGGGCTTCCCGTGCAAGAAAGTTGGGGGTAAGCAGCGATGGCGGCTTGTGAATGTCCTGGTAATTCAATTTCAGGGATAATGCTAATATTCCTTTTTTCTGCATAATCTACTATTTCGCGAATATCATTTTTGCTGTAGTATCCACCATATTCATTTCCTGAGGAGTCTTTTCGCCAAGCGGCGATTTCTGTGAGTTTAGGGTATTTATCAATGGCAATCCTCCATCCTTGGTCTTCTGTGAGATGCCAATGCAAAACATTCATTTTATAATAAGCGAGGAGGTCTATATATTTTTTAACTACCTGTTTATCAAAAAAATGTCGGCATACATCTAATAAAAACCCGCGATGTTTAAATTTGGGTTCATCTTTTATTTTTAGTCCTGGTAAATAGGAAGAATGGTTAAGGGTATCCGCATATTGAAAATACAATTGTTTGAGACTTTGCCAAGCCCAAAAAAGGCCAATTTCTGTGGATGAGGAAATGAGAATTTCCTCTTTCCTTATTTCCATTTCATAGGCTTCAGGATTTTTTGAATCGTCCTTAATAATTTGAAATTGGATTTTATTAGCATCGGAATTCTTATCTGCTATTTTATTTCTTATAGAATTGAATTCTGAGGAAACAGAGCTTAATCCAGCAATGCTTTCTGCGAAGATTAGGCTTGTAGATGAATTGAAGAAAAAACTTGCTTTTTCAATTTGTAAATACTCTGCTTGGGGTATAAGCCTTGGATTTCCCTTTAGGTCGATAATTTTTTGGGAATCAGGATTTTTTTGGCAGGCTAGGAGGGAGAGTGTACAACTTATAAATAGTATTAATCTTAGCATTTTATTCCCATTCTTTTACATATTCTGTAAATACCAATTCATTTTTAGATTTATGGGTAATGGCGAAATCAAACTGGGAGAAAAGGCTATAGCCACCATATTCTCCGGCCTTATTTAATGCCAAAAACCCTACTTGAAAACCAGCATCCTTACCGTGGATTTTAATAATTCTTTGAACGGCCTCCTTGCAGGCATCTTTTGGTGAATAGCCATGGCGCATAAGCTCCACAACAATGGAACTGCCTGCAATTCTAATAATCGCTTCTCCTAGTCCGGTTGCACAAGCAGCCCCAACTTCATTGTCCACAAAAAGTCCTGCCCCGATAATTGGAGAATCCCCAACTCTACCTTTTAATTTATAGGCTAGACCGCTAGTTGTGCAGGAACCCGAAAGGTTTCCTTTTGAATCTAGAGCCAGCATGCCTATGGTATCGTGGTTTTCAATATTTATTATAGGTTGATATTTTGAGGTTTTCAACCACTTTTCCCATTTGAGTTTTGATTTGGCAGTCAATAGGTTTTTCTCTTCAAAACCCTGGGATTTTGCAAATTCTAGGGCACCCTTTCCTACCAGCATTACATGTGGAGTTTCTTCCATAACCTTTCTAGCTACAGAAATGGGATTTTCAATTCCTTCCAATGCGGCAACCGCTCCACAATTTCCTTTATGGTCCATTATGCAAGCATCCAGACTTACATTTCCTTCTCTATCTGGGGCTCCACCAATTCCAACCGAGCTATTTTCTGGGTCAGACTCTATCAACCTCACTCCAGCTTCAACGGCATCTAATGCAGATCCGCCATGGCTTAGAATTTCCCAAGCAGGACCATTGGCTGCAAGACCATGGTTCCAGGTAGAAATAACTAGGGGAGAATTCAGAATGGGTTTGGAAATAGAATTTGCCTTTTTTTGGTTTTCACCTGATTTAAATAAAGAACCAGTTATTACAGCTGCTCCACCAAGAGCAGTGGTTTTTAAAAAATCTCTACGGTTTTTCATAGGGGAGTTTTACAATTCCTCTTCAATTTGTCGGGAAATCAAGGCCCTAACATTTAGGGATTGAAAATAAATAGGGTCTAATATCTGAAAAATTAAGTTTAATGCAATGCTGATGAGATAATGCTTGAATTCCAAAAGCATCAAGTAGAAAGTATTTTCAGTGCTTGAAATCTATTTTAAATTTGGTCCAGCCATCAGCATAGGATTTCAGTGAGAATTCTGCTTCGTGGGCTTGTAACACTTCCTTTATAAGGGTAAGGCCTATCCCTTGTCCATCGGGTTTTGAGCTGTAGAAGGGTTGGAATAAATGCTTTTCTATTTCTAGATCTATGGCCTCGCCATTATTTGATATTAGCAATGATTTTTCCTCAGTATGGAATTTTATTATCCCTCCTTGAGCCATAGCTTCAAAGGCATTTTTGATAATATTAATTAAAACCTGTTCTAGCTGAGCTCTATCTCCAATAATAGGGCAATGATCCGACTTGAAATCAAAATGAAATTCCACCTTTTTTTCAATGGCCTGAAGTTTAAAAAAGGCCGCCATATTCTGCAATATTTCATTCAAATCCATTTCCTCACGATTTGCTTCCGGAAGTCGGATTACATCCGCGAAATTCTTCATAAAAGTCCGCAGTCGATCATTTCTTGCTTCTGCAACTTGCAAAGCGTTTACCCATTCATTATCACTGTCTTTTTCCGCTGGAAAATAATCTCGAGTAGATTGAAGAATGGAATTGACAGCACCAAGGGAATTATTCACCTCATGAGCCATCATTCGAATAACTTTACCATAAGCTTTCTTCTCGGTTTGTAGAATTTCATTGGACAATTCTTCTATCAATAAAAATTTGCGCTCAAAACCTCTATGGATAAAGTTGGCGGAATGGCATTTGTATTTTTTCCAGCCATCCACAGAAATAATGGCGCTACTGTCTTCCTCCAGAGCGTGGATTTGCTGCAAAAAATCGCTTTCTATCTTATGAACGGGGAGTTTCAATTCCTCTTCCTGCAGCCCTAAGGCCTTTTTTGCCGATCTATTAATACTGGTGATTTTATCATTAAAATCCAGAATAATAATTCCATTTGGAGAAACATCGATAAGTTTTTCAAGAAAATAATGCTGCTCTTTTTGACTAATCCTTTCCTGCCTTATTTTATGGATCATCCTATTATAGACCTCTATTAACTGGTCCATTTCCTTAGAGCTGCTTGGCGAAAAACTAATATTAAAATCCTCATCCTTAATAGCATCTATTCCCTGTTGCATTAAACGCAAGGGTTTTAGGAAGGCTCGGTAAATTCTATAGGAAAAATAAAGGGACAGGAGAATCCCTATTTCTGCGGGAATAAACAGTATTTTATTTTCCTTTAATATGCTAAAGCTTAACACCAGTAAAAGGCCATGGACAATGCCAATAAATAGAAAATATTTAGTCTTCAGATTCATGGCTAATATTAAACTTGGTCATTCTCCTATACAGGGCTGATCTTGTGATTCCAAGGGATTTTGCAGCTTTATTAACTTTAAAATTGTGATAGTCGAGGGCTTTTATTATCATCTCCTTTTCCATTTGCTCAATGGAAATTTTTCCCACCTCAGGAATTTGATACTCATCAGAATCTGATTTGTGGATATCTATATTGGCGCTGCTTTGATGAATTTTAAAATCTTCTGCTCCTAGAATATCATTGGTGCTTAATAATAGACTTCTTTCCACCAAATTTTTCAATTGCCGGATATTGCCATTAAAACTTTGGTTTTCTAGCCAATTCAGCCCTTCATCACTAATTTTAATATTTTCCTTTTTATAGATTTCCCCTAAATTTCTAACATAGTGATTTGCTAAAAGAGCTATGTCAGACTTTCGATCTTTTAAGGGAGGAAGGGTAAGGCAAATAAGGTTGATTCTATAGAATAAATCCTCCCTAAACTTCCCTTGTTGCACCATGCTGGCTAGGTTTTTATTGGTAGCGCTAATCAGTCTGAAATCAATTTTTACACTTTCGCTACTGCCAAGAGGTTCAAAAGTTTTTTCTTGTAAAACACGTAAAAGCTTTACTTGAGAATTTAGATCTAAATCTCCAATTTCATCAAGAAAAATACTTCCTTTATGGGCCGCTTCAAACCTTCCTCTTCGATCTGCAAAAGCATCGGTAAAGGCACCTTTTTTATGGCCAAACATTTCACTTTCAAAAAGACTTTGGGAAATCCCACCCAAATTTACTTTTACAAAGGCTTCATTATTTCTCATACTTTCATAATGAATGGCTTCTGCCAACAATTCTTTTCCCGTACCACTTTCACCTAGAATTAAAACAGTAGCATCGGTTTGGCTAACTCTTTTGGCCTGTTCCAATATTTTTAAAAATTCCGGGTCTTCCCCAATAATGCCATCAAAACTGGTATAGGAATTTTGGCTTTTAGGGATTGAAACTTTAGTTTCTTCGAGTTGAAGAAGGGTTTTAATACAATTGAGTAAATCCTTATTATCCCAAGGTTTGGTCATAAAATCCTTAGCACCCTTTTTCATCCCTTCCACAGCAAGTTGAAGAGTTCCCCAGCCAGTAAGCATTATCACTGGTAAATGGGGATACATACTATGAATCTCCTCTATCATTTTTAGTCCTTGAACACCGGAGGTGTCTATAGAAAAGTTCATATCCAAGAGAATGAGATCTGGCTTTTTTTCTTTCAAAAAGGCTTTGGCATCTTTAGGATAGTTGACTGTATCTACCTGAAAGTTTGCCCTTTTAAGCATTAGTTTTAAAGAGGTGCAAACGGCAATATCATCATCAATGATTAGAATATGGTGATTTTCAAATTTACTCTTCATGAAGGGCTTTTGCAGGATGAACCCCAGCAGCTTGCCTACTAGGATAAATAGTACAAATCAAAACTAAGGAATAAATGACCAAAGAGGAATAGAAAATGGCTCTAGTATAAAGTTCATTTTCTACATCAAAAACATTCATTAGTGGAAATTGCAAGGCAAAAAACAAGGCAATAATTACACTGATGCTTGTTATCAGTAGAAGTTCAAAAATAAATTGGCGAGAAATGGAATTTGGATTTGCTCCAAGAGCTCTTCGCAATCCGATTTCGCCTTTCCTCTTTTTAATATTATAAACTAGTACTCCAAATAAACCGAGGCCTACATTAAAAATTAAAAAGCCACAGATGGAAAGTAAGGCTATTATTGGAATCCAATATTCTTTATTCATATGGACTCTTTTGCTCTCAATATTTTCTATGGCGAATTTCCATCCTTTTGTAGTTTCCTGAATGACTTGATTAATATCCTTTTCAATAGTTGGGTCAAATCCATCTTTAAGCCTAATAATAAGGTTAGGGGATTGATCGGAATGTTCTTTAAACCTGGTGAATACAAGGTTTTTTTCTTCAGTGAATTCCCCATGGTATTTGTAATTTTCTAGCACTCCAACAATTTTTACATCACCATTCATAATAAACTTTCTATTTATTACTGCTGAATCCGGCCAATAGGCATTCCTCATCTTTTGGGTGATGACTACAGCTTCATATTTTGCATTTTTATCATCTTCATTAAACCATCTGCCTTCCACCATTTTCATCCCTAAAGTATGGGCGAAATTGATATCCCCTTGTGATAATTCTACATCCATTTCAAAACCATTGGCATCAGAAGATCGCTGCCAGGTGGATCCAGAAAATGGTCCTACGGAGTTTGAATAGCAAACCGACTCTATTTCAGGGATTTGCTTTAAGTTGTGCAATAAGAGGGCCTTTGTTTCTACCCTTTGAGCAGAATCCGGATCATCGGTCATATGTAAACTAGCCATCCAAATATTTTTGGTGTCGAAGCCCAATGGTGTTTTGTAGTTCTCAAAATTGTATAGTACAAAGGAGAAAACAGAGAAGAGGATTAGGAAGGCCAGACTTAATTCCAGAATCAGGAGAATGCTTCTTTTTTTACGGTTCCAAATGAGGGTCAATAAATGCTTTATCATGATACATTTTCTTTTAAGGCATTAACAATGTGGATTTTGGACATTCTCCAGGCAGGAATAAATCCAGAAATAATCCCAAAAAACAAGCTTATCAAAAAGCTATAAAAGAAGGTGCTGGCCTGAAAGCTGAGTTTTGAATCGCCCAAAACCTGACTATCATTTATGATGAATATTAATACTACAGCCAGTACTAATCCTATAATTCCTCCAATAAGACTGAGAACTATATTTTCAAAAACAAACTGTGTTAGGAGATTGGATTGATTGGCGCCAAAAGCCTTGCGAACACCTATTTCAGAAGATCTTTCCAAAATTCGGGTAACATTGATATTTATTAAATTAATAGTAGGTAGAAAAATGAAGAGTCCTAATAAACCCGACAAAATCAGGATCATATAATATTTACTAACAGTGGCATCCTCGTTGTAAATCAGGTTTTGTGAGTATATTTCAACAAAGGTTAAGGCATTTACCTCTAAATGGTTAAACTCCTGATCGGCTGGTAATTCTATGCCTTTTGTAATTCTTTTCACCTCTGCTTTTAAGGCTTTTAATCGCGATGATTTTTCCAGTGTAAATGCCGCTTCAAAGCTTCCCAAAAGATCTGGATCGTTTAAACTTGCCGCTTGCATATGTGTATAAGGAAGGTAGAGGTCGGATTTTACAAAGGGCCGGCTAATTCCAAAATCTCCGATTACGCCAAGCACCTTGAAATGTTTTCCTTCCAATAGCATTTCTTTTCCTAAAACACTTTCTTCACTACCAAAATAAGCTTCCTTAGTTTTTTTATTGATGATGACTACTTGCTCCTGGTTTTGAACAGCAGTATTTGAAAAGGGGCCGCCTTCAATAAAGGGAAAATCAAAAACCTGTCAATATGAAGCATCCACATAAATGCTTTCCATGGCAATTTTTGCATTGTTTTTAAAAACATCATAAACTCTTCCTTGAGCATAGAAACAATAGTTTTCTACATAGGGCAGTTTCCGGAAGTGATTATCGAGCAAGCTAAAAGATGCTGAGGAGGTAGAGGTCATATCATTAGATTCCCTAATCCTCATGGTGGAATCAATTTTTGCTATTCCATTTTCTACACTAGTGTCTCTATCGTAAACGGTATCTATGCGAATCCTTTTTTTAGAAACCTCATGAATAAAAGCCATTTTATCTATATCCGAAATAGGGGGGTGGGCACCCAGTTCATTATCTAGAACCGCAGTGATAGTCATTAATATCATCAGGGTAAGACTAATTCCAAACAGGGAAATGAAGGTGAAAAATTTCCTTCTTGCCAAGACTTTAAAAGCCAATTTTATATAATTCTTAAACATATTCTTAGAATTTTATTGAAGGAGATTATTAGTTTACCTGGCTACCATCGAATAGTCGGATTAGCTTGTGAGTTTTTTCGGCCATCCTTTTATCATGGGTTACCATTACTATGGTTGTTGAGTTTTCTATATTTAATTTTAAAAGAATATCCATTACCTCTCCACCCATAACACTGTCCAGATTACCGGTTGGCTCATCCGCCAATATTATTTCGGGTTTACCTACAATTGCTCTGGCAATGGCCACCCTTTGTTTTTGTCCTCCAGAAAGTTGATTTGGAAAATGTTTCATCCTATTTTTTAAACCCACACTTTCTAGTGCTTCCTGGGCTAATTCGCGCCTTTCTTTGCTGCCTATATTTCTATAAATCAGCGGTAGTTCTACATTGTCGATTACGGATAGGTCATTAATAAGATGGAAGCTTTGGAATATAAACCCCAACTTCTGATTTCTAAATTTTGCAATAGACTTACTCTTGTATTCGTGGATGGATTGCGCGCTAATATTTATAGACCCAGAGGAGGGCTCATCTAATAATCCAATGATATTGAGAAGGGTACTTTTCCCACAACCAGAAGGCCCCATTATGGAAAGGAATTCTCCTTTGTCAACCTTTAAATTAATATTGTCGAGGGCTAAGGTTTCTATGGTTTTGGTTCTATAAACCTTACTGATATTGTTTAGTTCAATCATTCTTTTGCTTTTTATAATTATTCGGAAAGTTTGATTTCTGTTAAGTGTTCGTATTCTTTCATATTGGAAATTATCAGCTCTTCACCTTCATGTATATCTCCTATTAGTTCCACATAGTCTGTATTGCTAATTCCAATTTTTAATTTTCTTCTATAGGCAATACCGTCTTTAATCACAAATAGGTTTTGTTCTATTCCTCCGTTGAAAGCTGGTCCGTTCATGACCCTCAATACATGGTCTTTTTTCGAACGGATTATAAAAACCTCTACTCTCATATTGGGGCGCAAAGCGGCATTGGCATCATCATCCAAAACTATATTGCATTTAATGGTATTGTTTTCAATTTCGGGTAGAATGGATTCTATATAACCTGTTAAATCTACCCTGTTGATCCGTACTCTTACGGGCATTCCTACCTTTACTTTGGAGGAGTGGAGATCGGAATAGCTAGCTTCAATTTTGTAGGCATTTAGATTGGCAATTCTCACTAATTCTTCGCCCTCTGCCACTTTTTTCCCAATGGCCTTATTTACCTTGGTAATTACTCCATCCTGACTGGCTTTCACCTCACTTTCATCAACTTTTTTGGCGAGTTCAGCTAGCTTTTTAGCTTGAATGTTTACCTCTAATTCCAAATTTCTTTTTTCCTTTTCCAGGGATCTTTTGCGATAGGCCAATTCGTTTTCTAATTTCTTCTTTTGCCATTTGGCAATTTCCAATCTCATTTTAGCCTGTTCCAGATTTTCATCCGAAGAACCGCCTATACTTTGTAATTTTTGTTCGTCCTTTAGTAAAGATTCTAAATTTTGAAGCTCCAATCCCTTAATGGTATCATCAGCTTCCAAATCCAAAAGGTTTTTATCGTACTGAAGTTTTAAAAGGGAAACATTATTGGTTTTTAACTCTAATTCATCTTTGAGCTGCTCATAATTTAGCTTGGTGGATAGGGCATCCAATTCCAGTATTATTTCCCCCTTTTTAACCTTGTCACCATTTTGAAAATGAACAGCGCTTATATCTGCGTGAATAGGAGAGTTGATAATGATTTCATAAGAGGGCAAGACCAAACCAGTGGCGCTAATACTGTTTTCCATTTCCCCATATTCTACCCTTGCGATTCTAAATTCGTCCATATCAGCTTTTGCAGATAGTAGGGATCTTAGGAATAGAAAGGCTAGAATTAAAGAAATGGGGATTAAGGAAATTTTCAACCATTTCCAGATTCTCCCTTTTTTCTGTTCACTATTTGAGATGGGTTTGTCCATTTTAACGAATATACTCAGACCTAGTCAAGGCCTATGCCGTTAGTTAAGATGCTGATTTACAGTATTTAAATTGGAAACTTCATATTTCAAAACCGAACAGTATGTTCGATTTCGCAACAGAATTCAATACTGCTAAAGAATTTTTTGGAACAAAAGAATATGGAGAATTCCACAACTGTCCTAATTAAGATTAATCGGTAATAGGAATTGAATTTCCTCTTTTCATTTTGGGTTATTCGCTGTCGCTCCTAAGCTTCTAAAGCCGGTTTAACAAAAAGAACCAAATAAGGAAAAGCAAAAATTTTTTCTAAAGAACATTGG
>TARA_R110002096_G_C14661662_1_pt1 | contig 41251 bp, 36 predicted proteins | sample TARA_R110002096 | Tara Oceans TARA_R110002096 (sample SAMEA4397295) | marine metagenome | biome: Polar Biome; feature: [DCM] deep chlorophyll maximum layer (ENVO:01000326); material: water (ENVO:00002006), including particulate matter (ENVO:01000060) such as... | depth 35 m
CCCCTAAAGGTATGTTGGTGATTTTTATTCCGGACAGTTGTGGGCCTTGCGCCGGTATCCATGGGTTAGTGCTACCGCTCAATTTTTGGTTGGGTAATTGATGATTCTATAAAGCTACGCTGTTTCGGATTATTACTTTACGGCTAGTTATTGGTTTCTTAGCTTTCTGGATTCCGGCGCAAGGCCGGAAGGACGATTGGCAATCGTATGATTTAAAACCACTGCTGTCATACCGGCCACAAGCCGGTATCCATGGCCTTTCACTTTGTTACTAATTTTGTAGCTTTATGGATTCCGGCTTGTGGCCGGAAGGACGGTATGACGTGAAAATTAAAACTGTTGATTACCATTAACTCTTTATAATTCTTGGCACTTTTAAACGCCTACAATTTTTTCGCCCCAGGTTTCACCACCGGAATAATATGGGTGGACTTCACTTCCTCCATTACTGCATAGGTATGGGTTTGCGCTACCCCCTCTATGGCGGCCAGTTTTTCGCCTAAAAAATGTCTATAGCTTTGCATGTTTTCGGTGCGTATTTTAATTAAATAATCAAAACCTCCTGCCACCATCACACACTCCACCACCTCATCCAAGTCGCGCATTTTCTGATTAAATTTGTTTAAGTCTTCGGTGGCGGTGCGTTTTAATGACACTTCTATATACGCCACCAAGGCGGCATCTAATAACTCGGGGTTAAGGTGGGCCACGTACTCTTTAATATAGCCGCGTTTTTCTAAGCGCCTAACCCGCTCTAAACAGGGCGAAGGGCTAAGGTGTACTAACTCCGCTAAGTCACAATTGGCGATTTTGCCGTTGCGCTGCAAGGTATCGAGAATTTTTTGATCGATGCGATCTAGTTGTTTTTCGGTTTTACTCATGGCTATAACCCTACTCCTATAAATAGCCCGCCGCTTAATAGCCCTAGGGGAGTATTAAGCAATAAACATGATTCACTAGAGTAACGGCTAAGCTGCCATTTAAGCTACGGCTTAATTACCCATAAACCCTATTTTGTATTGAAAATATAGCGTACTTCCAAAGCACATGCTGCGCCATTTTACCTACCATTTGCCCATACAAATAGCACTATCCGAACCTATTTATTCAGCCTATCCATACAGCTATGCCTGTAAACGCCATGTTAAGGGAACGTTTTATGCAACTGCCCAGCACTATCGACACCAGCAACGCGCTACGCAACCGCATACGCGAGTATTATCGCTACGATGAAGCCCAGGTAGTCACTGACTTACTGCCACTAGCGACGCTTACTGCCCCCGCGCAGCTTAGCGTTAATCAGCAAGCATTAACCCTAGCCCAGCAGGTGCGCCTGGCAGCCCAAAAAGGCGGTCACATACAAAACCTGCTCAATCAATATTCGCTATCCACTAACGAGGGCATAGTTTTAATGTGCCTGGCCGAAGCCTTGTTGCGGGTGCCCGATAGCATCAGCGCTGACCGCCTAATACGCGACAAACTGTGCAGCGGTGATTGGCACGCCCACCTAGGCAAAAGTGCCTCCTTTTTTGTTAATGCCTCCGCCTGGGGTTTATTACTATCGGGCCAAGTGGTGCGCTTTAAAGCTGATGATCAACAACAGCATTTCAATACCTTGCAAAATACAGTAGCAAGACTGGGTGAGCCGGTAATACGGCTGGCGATGCGTCAGGCCATGGGCATTATGGGCAACCAATTTGTGCTGGGTCGTACTATTGCCGAAGCCAGCAAACGCGCCGCCAAACTAGAGGCTAAGGGCTATCGCTACTCTTACGATATGCTAGGTGAGGCCGCCCGCACCATGGCCGATGCCGACAACTATTTTAAAGCCTACCAAACCGCCATTGAGCATATAGGAGCCACCACTAAGGGCAGCGACATTTACAAGAGCGCCGGCATCTCAGTAAAACTCTCAGCTATACACCCCCGTTATGAGTTGTTAAAAAGCGATCGGGTCATGGACGAGTTAGTTAGCCGCCTTAAAGCCTTGGCCATAATGGCTAAAGATTGCGACATAGGTTTTACCATTGATGCCGAAGAGGCCGACCGCTTAGACATATCCCTAGATGTTATAGAGGCCGTATTCACCGCGCCCGAGCTAGCAGGCTGGGAAGGTTTTGGCTTAGTGGTGCAGGCTTACCAAAAACGCGCCCTGCCGGTATTACAGTGGGTAATAGACCTAAGCAAAAGAACCGGCAAAAAAATGATGCTGCGTTTAGTTAAAGGCGCTTATTGGGACAGCGAAATAAAAATCGCGCAAGTCGATGGCCTAGATGGCTACCCGGTGTTTACCCGCAAAGCCGCTACCGATGTAAGCTACCAAGCCTGCGCCGGCTTATTGCTGGATAACCGCGATGCAATCTACCCCCAGTTTGCCACGCACAACGCCTACTCGGTGGCCTATATTTTAGAGCGCGCCTCACAAGGCAAAAACGGCAGCTTAAGTGGTTTTGAATTTCAGCGCCTGCACGGCATGGGCGATGGCCTATACGACGATATTATCAGCCAGATACCTGTACGCATCTACGCCCCGGTAGGCGAACACAAAAGCCTGCTCGCCTACTTAGTGCGCCGCCTGTTAGAAAACGGCGCAAACTCCTCGTTTGTAAACAGTATTGTCGACGACGAGGTGCCATTAAGCTCGCTGGTACAAGATCCCATAACCAAAGTACGCAGCTGGACGCAAATCCCCAACCCTCATATTCCTTTGCCCATAAACTTATATGGCGACGAGCGTAGCAACTCCCACGGTATTGATTTAAGCGATATACCACGCCTGCAAAGCTTAGCCAACAACAGCCAAGAGTGGGCGCAGCAACATAGTAAAACCGCCGCTGACTTCAACCTCGCAGATGAGGCTTTAGCGGTATCAAGCAGCCCCACGGATACACGTAATTTTTTAGGCGCCGTGCCGCGCAGCTCGTCCCAGCAGCTAAGCCAAGCGTTAGATCAAGCCACCACCGTGTATCAACAATGGTCCAAGGTTGCCGTGGCCGAACGCGCCAACTGCCTAGAGCGCTTGGCCGATAAACTAGAACAGCACATGGATGAGTTTATCGCCCTGTGTACTTTTGAAGCGGGCAAGATAGCTGCCGATGGCGTAGCCGAGGTGCGCGAGGCGGTGGATTTTTGTCGCTACTATGCTGTGCAGGCACGTAAAGCCTGTGGCCCCCATCCACAATGGGGCGAACACGGCCAGCTGCAGTCACGTGGCGTGGTGCTGTGCATCAGCCCTTGGAATTTTCCACTGGCTATCTTTTTAGGCCAAGTCACCGCCGCCTTAGCTGCGGGTAATACCGTGCTGGCCAAACCCGCCGACACTACGTGCTTAATCGCCGCCCGCGCCATAGCACTCATGGCCGAGTGTGGCTTCCCCGATAATGTGGTGCAGCTCATCGTCACGCCTGGCCCACAAGTCGGTGAGCTATTACTACCAGACCCGCGCATAGCCGCCGTTATGTTTACCGGCTCTACCGGTGTAGGCGAATGGATAGCCCATAAGCTGGCCGAACGCAGCGGCCCGCGTATTCCGCTAATTGCCGAAACCGGCGGCCAAAACTGCATGATAGTGGACTCCACCGCCCTACCCGAGCAAGTAGTAGACGACGTTATCGCCTCCGGCTTTCAAAGTGCTGGCCAGCGTTGCTCGGCCTTGCGGGTATTATTTTTACAGGAAGAAATCGCCGACGACATTATCGAAATGATTATCGGTGCCATGCAAGAGCTACACATAGGCGACCCCAATAATTTGCACACCGATATAGGCCCGGTTATCGATAACAAAGCCTTATCGGCCTTACAACAACACGATCACTATTTACAAAGCGATGCCATCAAAGACAAAGCCAAATTACTGTATCAATGCGAGCTTAGCGATGAATGCCAACACGGTACTTTTTTCGCGCCACGACTTTACCAAATAGATAGTATTAATGTGCTACAGCAAGAAGTGTTTGGCCCAGTCGTGCACATCGTGCGCTACCAAGCCAATAAATTTGAACAAGCCTTGGCCGATATTAACAGCACCGGTTTTGGTTTAACTGCAGGCATACATAGCCGTATACAAAGCAGCGCCGAAAAAGCCGTTAAACATATTAACGCCGGCAATATTTATATTAACCGCAACACCATAGGCGCCATCGTAGGGGTGCAACCTTTTGGTGGCCACGGCCTATCAGGCACCGGCCCCAAAGCTGGCGGCCCGGCTTATGTTTATCGCTTAACTCAACAAGCTGCTGCGAATACTAGCGCTAACGATAATACCGCGCCTAACTTATCGGCCTTAGCTGTAGGTGCTCAGCAACAAGAAAACCAAAACTTTTTAATGCTAGCGTCAAACAGCATCAATACAGCTAGTGATACCGTTGGCCAGCGCGCAGAAAAAGTTCGCCACTTTATAGATTTATTACTGGCCGATAACCCCTTAAATTTATCGCCGCTATTTAGCCAGCATATCAATGTTATGGCCGAAGAGGCGATAGCTAACCAAGCACAGGCTATCACCCTGCCTGGCCCTACTGGTGAACTCAACCAACTGCACATTGAAAAGCGCGGCAATTTACTGTGCCTGCAATTGGGCGATCACTATTTAGAAGATGGGCTACGCCAAGTTGCTGCCGCCATTTTATGCGGTAACCGTGTTGTGCAGCTTAGCGATAATGCTTTCGACATTAGCCCCTATATACAACAAGCGGGCCTGCAAGGGTTTTACCAGCGCGACAGTGTTAACAGCGAGCAACAACTACTGGCATTGCTATTAGCACCACACTGCCACGGTGTGGCTGTGGCGGGCTCAGCAGCGTTGCAACAACATGTCGATACGCTATTAAGCCAACGCAGCGGTGCCTTACTGCCTTTAATCACCGAACGCCATGGCCCCAATATGATGCAGCGCTTTGTATTGGAAAAAGTTGTGTCTAACAACACCACAGCATCAGGTGGCAACGCCTCCTTATTAGCCATGAGTGATGATTAACAGCATGAGCCAGAACATGAACCAGAACATGAACTACAGCCACGCTATATCACCCCGCAAGCCCAATAACTTTCATAGCTATAACATGCTGGGGTTTTACCATAAGTTTTCTCAACTGCGCTCAGACTATTGGGCGCGGCTAAAAGAACAGCTTACCCGTATTAACTCCGGCAAACTTAGCCCGCTTGAATACCGGGTGGCGCGGCGTAGCATTTTTGCCACCATGACCTTGCTCAATAATATAGAGGAATATTCCGCCTTCCCCTCTAAAAAAGATTTTTCATATCTATGGTCGTTGCTTCGCAAAAAAGATTTTGAAAATCTTAGCAGCGCTGTGCATTTAATCGAACGCGCCTTGGTTAACGATGCTTATCATCACAAAGCAGTAGACCTAGGCCAGCCCGCCACCCTTAATAGCCACAGCACTGGCCAGGTATTTCAACACAACGACAATAGTGGCCAGGAAGATACGCGCCCCTATTTTGAAGTTTTAGTGGTAGATGCCTTTCACAGCAGCGAAGATGAAGAACAAATACGGGCCACGTTTTTAGACCTGCGCCACGAAGATGACAAATACATTTACAATATAGTCACCGTGCGAAGCTTTGAAGATGCCTTAATCGCGGTGTTAATTAATCGCAATATACAATCCTGCATTATTCGCTATGGCTTCGATATACGCTCAAAAAACCACTACGATATTTTTGAGCACTTCTCATTAAACCTAAGCGAAACCGAGTTACACAAGCTTAGCCAAACTCAACTCAGCATTATGCTGGGTGAAAAAATAAAGCATATACGGCCAGAAATTGATTTGTTTTTAGTAACCGCTGACCGGGTAGAAGAAACCGCCAGCCTAGACGCCGACAACTTTCGCCGCAGTTTTTACCGCGAGCCCGGCAACATAGAACATCACGGCAGTATTTTAGCGGGCATACACGAGCGCTATCAAACGCCTTTCTTTACCGCCTTAAAAGAATACGCCCGTAAACCTACTGGCGTATTTCATGCCATGCCGCTCTCTAGAGGCAAGTCCATAAACTATTCGCGGTGGACCAAAGACTTTAGTAATTTTTACGGCAAGAATATATTTTTAGCTGAAACCTCAGCCACCAGTGGCGGCTTAGATTCGCTATTACAACCCCGCGGTCCCATTAAACATGCCCAGCAATTAGCTGCCCGCGCCTTTGGCGCACAAGAAACCTACTTTGTAACCAACGGCACTTCTACCGCTAATAAAATTGTTGTGCAAACTTTGGTTAAACCGGGCGATGTGGTGCTTATCGATAGAGACTGCCACAAGTCACATCATTACGGCATGGTTATGATGGGTGCGCAGGTTTCTTATTTAGATTCTTACCCGCTCAATGAATTCTCAATTTATGGCGCGGTGCCCTTAGCGACCATTAAACGTAAGCTATTAGAATACAAGCAAGCCGGCCGTTTACATGAGGTTAAGCTACTAATACTCACCAACTGCACCTTTGATGGCATTGTCTATAACGTACAGCAGGTTATGGAAGAGTGTTTAGCGATTAAGCCTGATTTGATTTTTATTTGGGATGAAGCCTGGTTTGCCTTTGCCGCCTTTAACCCCAGCTATCGTACCCGCAGCGCTATGTATGCCGCCAAGCAATTACAAGAAAAATACAGCAGCGCTAGCTACCAAACAGAATATCAACAGTTTGTAGCAAAACAGCAAGCACACGATGGCGAACCCAGTATCGACAGCTTAGTTGCGCAAAAGCTATTACCCGACCCCGCCAAAGTGCGGCTGCGGGTTTATGCCACACAATCTACCCATAAAACCCTAACCTCTATGCGGCAGGGCTCTATGATTCATATACATGATCAGGACTTCAGAAAAAAAGCCCGTGGCGCATTTAATGAAGCCTATATGACCCACACCACCACTTCGCCTAACTATCAAATACTGGCGTCATTGGATGTAGGCCGTCGCCAGGTAGAATTAGAAGGCTATGAGTTAGTACACAAGCAATTAGAAACCGCCTTTAATTTGCGCGAACAAATATCTGCCAGCCCACTATTATCAAAATATTTTAGGGTATTAAAAAATAAAGATCTCATCCCCGAACAATATAGAGTCTCAGGCGTAGAAAGCTTTTACGACCCTAAAACTGGCTGGAGCCGTATGGAAGAAGCCTGGCAACAAGATGAGTTTGTACTAGACCCCAGCCGCGTCACCTTACATATAGGCCATGCAGGCATAGATGGTGATACCTTTAAAAACACCTATCTAATGAACAAGTACGGCATACAAATAAATAAAACGTCACGTAACACCGTTTTATTTATGACCAACATAGGTACCTCGCGCAGTTCGGTGACGTTTTTATTAGAAGTGTTAGTCAAACTGGCCAGGCAAATTAAACGCAATATAGAAGGCTTTGACAGCGCCGAGCAATTGCTGCATCAACGCTGTGTACACTCATTAACCCATGAGCACCCACCACTGCCGGACTTTAGTTGCTTTCACCCCTGTTTTAAAACTAAGCACCAGCACTCGCCCGATGGTGATATACGCCGTGCTTTTTTTATGAGCTATGAAGAAGACAACTGCGAATACCTGCGCTTTGATAACCAAGATTTACAAAATGCCATAGCCGCCGGTAGGCAGGTGGTTTCTGCGCACTTTGTTACTCCTTATCCGCCGGGATTTCCAGTATTGGTGCCGGGGCAAGTGGTTAGCAAAGATATTTTAGACTTTTTATTGAAGTTAGATGTCACCGAAATTCACGGCTATCAGCCGGAATTAGGCATCAAGGTTTTTAAAGATGATTTATTAATTAACGATGAGAAGTTAGTTAACCACGAGGAGTTAACCGGATGAAAAGCAGCGATAGCAAGAATACCAAGGCCAACAAGCAGGCTCAGCATAATGCTGAGCCTGCCAATAACATAGCGACTGACTTTGATTGTTTAAAACTGAATAAGCAGCCGCCGACTAGCGACAAGCCAAAAGATAGAAATAGAAATAGAAATAGAAATGATGAGGGTGATAGTTTTTTAAAGGGCTATAACTAAATAGCCCAGCACTCAGCAGCACACAGTAATAATCACACTAAACCCGCTAGACGGGTTAAGTTAACCGCTCCCGTTTCAGCCATTAAAATATTATCTTCTATACGTATGCCGCCCCAAGGTTTTAAGGCGGTTACGGCATCCCAGTTTATGGCGGCGCCGCGCGCATCTTGTTGCGCTTGCTGCAATATCGGTTCTATAAAGTATAAACCCGGTTCTATAGTAAAAACCTGATTGGCCTCTATGCTGCGTGTTAAACGTAAATAAGGGTGTGCCTGCGGTGCTTTTAATTCGCCACCTTGTGGGTCGGTTAACCAACCGCCTCGGTCGTGCACTTGTATACCCAAGTAATGGCCTAGGCCGTGGGGGAAAAATACCGAAGTCACGCCCTGCGCTAACAAGCTGTCTACACTGCCCTGCACTAATTTAAACTCTAATAATATCGCCGCCAAAGCACGGTGCGCTTGTATATGCACATCCACATAGCTTAGGCCTACCGCCAGTGACGCCACCAAATTTTGTTGCAAGCTATCCATGGCGACAATTAAATCGGCAAACACGCCGGGCTGGTAGGCATAGCTGCGGCTAATATCGGCGGCATAACCCGCCACGCTAACACCCGCATCTATTAAAAAGGATTTAGGGCTGGCCGGTTGTTGCCGCGACTTATGGGGGTAATGCAATACCGCCGCATGTTCATTTAGGGCAATTATGCTGTTATAGGGCTGGTCATTGTCTAATTGCTGGGTGGCTTGCAAATAGGCCATATGTATTTGGTATTCAGATTCACCGCGGTAAAACGCCTCGGCTGCCGCCCGGTGGCCCAACACCGCCGCTTCATTAGCCTGCCGTATGCAGGCCTGCTCATAATCACTTTTATAAGCGCGGTAGTAATCTATAGCCGTTAACAAGCTTTCACAGTTAGTCGTGCAGTTTGGCAAGTCTTGTATGCACGCCTGCGCTGGGCCTATATAAGCGAGTTTTTCTTCGTTGCTAGTTAACCACTGCGGTAACTCTTTTGGATGGCCAAAGCTAACAACCTCAAAAGCCTGCTGCACTAGCGCATCATCTAAGGGCGCGGGCTGGTGCCAAATATCTTCAGGGAAGTAATGCAATAACGTGGGCTTGCTTGCTTGGCAATCGATAATCAGCCACGAGCCTGCAGCCTCTACTAGATTTAACCAGCTGGCAAAATACGGATTAAGTTTAAAGGGGTAATCGCCATCATCGCGAAAGTGATAGTTAATATCCCCGGCAGCAATAAGCAGCCGGCCATAACCTTGCTCACTTAATAATTGGCAAGTCTGGCTAAACTGTTGCTGTATATGCTGAAGATACTGCTGGGATAAACTGCTGGGGACCACATCACACCTCTAATGCTTACTTATGTTTGTTGCTTTCTGCTTAATTATTGTGCCGGTTAGATTATTCTGGGTTGCGCCATTCCAAGCCATCTAAGGGGTAGCCTGAAAACCACATGGGCTCATCCAGTACAAAATAGCTGGTTATTTTTCCTATGCCTAAGGGGCTTTGTAATAAGTTATCGCAGAGCTCATTAAAATCGGCAATGGTGGAGCAAACCACAAAGGCGATGTAATTAATTTCGCCATTTACGCGCAGGCAATCGCAAAACTCTGGGTATTTTTTAACGCCCTTTTCAAAGACACTAAAATCCTGATAGCCCTGGTTTTTTAAGGTGATATGCAAATAAGCTTTAACATTAATACACAGCTTGTTGATATCTACCGCCATCACATACTGCAAAATGTAGGCTGACTCCTCTAAAGCTTTTACTCGCTGCAGGCAGGCACTGGGGGAAAGCCCTATACGTTCGGCCAGCTCATTGTTGCTAATACGCGCATTGCCCTGTAACTCTTTTAAAATATTACGGTTAATGCGGTCCATCTTAATTGGTTTTTTTGACATCAAGGTCTCCCGGTTCAGCGCTTAGTCGCTAAACGATAACACTCTAGCTAAGCTTAGTATGGCGCAATATCACCCTAAAGGCGGCGGATTGCATTGCACTATTCCGTAATTACTGCGGTTAGCGCAGGGCACTTCAAAAAATAATTTTTGCGCTTTCTAGGACAATAGATGGATACGATAATAGATTGCTACGGCAATAATAGTTCGTATTCCTTACTCTGTAACCCGCTCTATTAAGGCCATGCTATGTCTTTATCTACCGCCACCACTCCTAAGGTCACTATAGAAACCCCGCTAGGCCCCATTATTGTGGAGCTATACCCACAACAGGCCCCACTAACCGTGGCGAACTTTTTACAGTATTGCCAGCAGGGTTTGTTTGCTAACAGCAGTTTTTTTCGCATTGTTAATGAGCACAACGCCCAGCAAGCCGAAGACGCCAACGCAAGCATACAAGTGGTGCAAGGTGGCTTGGCGCCCGGTGATAAGCGCTTACTGCCCGCCATCGCCCACGAAAGCACTGCACAAACCGGCCTTTTGCACGAAGACGGTGTGATTTCTATGGCGCGCTTTGAGCCAGGCACCGCCGATGGCAGTTTCTTTTTTTGTATAGGCGAGCAGCCAGAGCTGAATTTTGCCGGTAAACGTTACGCCGATGGCTTAGGCTTTGCTGCCTTTGGCCGCATTATTAGCGGCCGTCAGGTATTAGAAGCGATTTATCACTTAGCGGAAGACGAAGAATATGTAAAAGACGAGGTTTCGATAATCAGTATTTATCAAATATAAAATCCGCAGCGGCTTAAGCCGCTTAGGGTGAACCTCCTTGTTCAACATAGCCATCACGCCTGCTCGCCGCTAAACCGTGCTTAAGCCTTACCGTAGATTTTTTCAGCTAACTCAGCACTGATATAGCCGTTGCGTATATCTTCTTGCACTAAAGCCGGCGCGCGTTTTTTAGCGTCGCCCCAACCCGCCCCAGTACCGGTAACCAGCCGCACGGTATCGCCCTGCTTAACCGCTACCCGGCTACCCTTACTAAATTGCTGTAGTACTTGGCCATCTCTTAATACTTGGGCGTAGTTGCAAGAGCCAACATCGCCGCCGTCTATGCCCCAGGGTGGCGTTTTGCCGCGACCAAAAAAAGTGGAGATTTCGGCATCGCCCGATATCGCTTTGTAATCTAACACCACGCCTTTGCCGCCGCGGTGCTCACCGGTACCGGCACCGGCGTCATGATCATTAAAAGCGTATTGCTCTACCCGCACGCCGTAGCGCGCCTCGGTGATTTCTACCGGTATGTTGCGGGTTTCGCCATTGCCTACACAAAACTGGCCACTCTCGCCGTCTTTATCCACCCCTGCGCCCCAGCCGCCTAACAAGGGCTGCACTAATAAATAACTATCGCCTTGGGTGTTTTTGCCCGACATCACCATAGAGCATACCGAACCGTACTCACCAGCCTGCAACACGCCGGGCATGGCGGTGCATAGCGCCTTGCGCATCACGTCGGCGGCATACACCATGGTTTCAAAATACGACGATACCGGTGCTGGTTTTTGCACCGTACATAGTGTGCCCTCGGGGCATATCACTTCTATGCAACGAAAGCAGCCATCGGTAGCGGGCACGCCGGGGTCGGCTATACCCATAAAGACTTCCCTAGCCGAAGATACCAAAGCCCCCCTGGGCATATTAATGCCGCCGGGTACTTGCGGGCTGGTGCCGGTAAAGTCGACAATAAAGTTACTATCGGTAATAGTGACTTTTACTTGTATATGAAAAGGGCCATTGCCCAAGCCATCTTCATCAATAATATCGTCGGCATAAAATTCACCGCGGGGCAGTTTTTTAAACTGCTCGGCCACCATGGCTTCGCCGTGGTCCAATAATTGGGTAATCGAATTTTGCACCGTGTCTAAGCTATATTTTTCTATTAAGCTCAGCAGGCGGCGCTCGCCCACTTGCAACGATGCCGAACAGGCCCATAGGTCGCCCAAGGTCATATCGGGCAAACGCACATTGGCGCGTATCATTTCTAAGATAGCGTCATTGGCTACGCCCTTAGCAAACACTTTAATACCGGGAAACTGTAAACCCTCTTGGTAAATCTCTGAGGCATCGGCGCTAAAACTGCCGGGGTCTTTGCCGCCTATTTCGGTCCAGTGGGCTTTGTTGGCGGTCCAGGCAATTAGCTCGCCCTTGTAAAAAACTGGCTTAACCATAGAGACATCGGATAAGTGTGTGCCGCCGCCAGAGTAAGGGTCGTTAATAATAAAAACATCGCCCTCATCTATGCTTTTGTTCTCGTACTTAGCCAGTATGGCTTTTACCGCGCCATCTAAGGTGCCGATAAAGCCTGGTATGCCATTACCTTGGGCGATAAGGCAGCCCGTGGCATCGGTAATGCCTATGCCGTAATCCAAAGCCTCATAAATAATGGGGCTCATGCTAGAGCGCTTAAGCGCTAAAAACATTTCTTCGCCTATCGCCACCAAGGAGTTTTTAACTATCTCTATGGTAAAAATATCGTTAGTTGCCTTGTTCATATCTACACCTACTTACTGAATTCATTTATGGCTGCATCTATCATTGACTATGTATTGACTATGCATTTACCTGTATGTGTAAGCCGCCAAACTTATCTAAGGTTACCCGGTTATTGGGTAGCACCACGGTGGTGGTGGTGCTCTCTTCGATAATGGCAGGGCCGGTAATTAACATGCCCGGCAATAATTTTTCGCGGTGATAAATAGCGGCTTGATGTACACCTGCCACATCGTAATCCACTTCACGTTCGCCTACGTAGGCGCTGCTAGCATCTTCACTAGGTGCCTGCGGCAAGCTTTGTAATTCGGATTTTTCTACCAAGCCATAGGCCACCAAGTGTACGTTAACCACTTCTATGGCTACGTCTAAGCGATAGGTGTAGGCCTTTTCATGCACTTGGTGAAAGCTTTGAATAATGGCGTTTAAATCTAGCTGGCTATTTTTGTTAAAGGGTACTTTTACAGTGTGCTCTTGGCCTTTATAGCGGGCATCAATGTAATGCTCAAAGCGTACTTTTTCGGCGCCGAAGTCATCGGCTAAATAATCTTCATAGGCCTGCCGCTCTTGTTGGCCAAAAGCATTCAGTAAATCGTCTTTGGCGTTTTCACTTAAGGGCAGTATTTGGGTTTGGATATAATCCCGGCGCAGGTCTAGCATTAACATGCCGTAGGCAGAAAACACTCCAGCATGGGGCGGGATGATAACTTTGGGTATGTTCAATTCGGCCGCTAACTCAACCGCATGCATAGCACCGCCACCACCAAAGGCCATCAGTGAAAAATCACGGGGGTCGTAGCCTTTGTTAATTGAAATTAATTTTAGGGCGTTAACCATATTGGCATTGGCAATTTGTAATACGCCTCGGGCAACCGCTTGCGCATCCACCCCTAAATGCTCACCCAGCCCAGTAAAAGCTTCGCGCACTGCCTGCATGTCGGGACTAATGTCGCCATTGGCGAAACTTTGCGGGTTAATGCGGCCAGTCACTAAATTAGCATCGGTGGTGGTAGGCGCACTGCCGCCACGACCATAGGCTACTGGCCCGGGGGTAGAACCTGCACTCTGCGGCCCTACGTGCAAACTGCCGGCGGCATCTATCCAGGCGATGCTACCGCCGCCATTACCAATTTCGACGATGTCTATTACCGGCGTTTTTATCGGGTAGCCGCTACTTTTGGCGGTTTTTTCTATTACGTACTCGGTGGTGATGGCGGTTTGGCCCTGATGTATTAGCGAGCACTTAGCGGTAGTACCGCCTATATCCAAGGCCAATACATTATTTTCGTCGATTAAATTGCCATAGGCAGCGGCACCTAAGATACCGCCCACCGGGCCAGACTCAATTAAGCTGATGGGGTTGGCCTTGGCGGCGGCGGTAGTTGCTATGCCGCCATTGGATTGCATAATAAACGGCGCACGGCTAAGGCCGTTTTCGGCCAATTTGCTTTGCAGGCGATCGAGATAGGCTTGGGTAGGCGGCAACACATAGGCCGATAACACCGTGGTATTACTGCGCTCATACTCGCGCCACTCCCGTGAAATATGGTGTGAGGCTATAACCGCCACCTCTGGCCACTGCTGTTTTATGGCGGCGACCACTTGCTGCTCATGGCTGGGGTTGGCATAGGCATGTAAAAAACAAACCGCTATGGCCTCTACGCCCTCTTGCTGATACAGCGTAATAATATCGGCTAAGTTATCTAGATTAACCGGCTCCACTTCGGCACCGCTGTAATCTAAGCGGCCGGTAATTTCACAGCGCAAATAACGCGGCACAAAGGGCTTGGGTTTTTGGTAGTAGTTGTTAAAAATATCGGGGGTATCGCCGCGGGCAATTTCCAGCACATCGCGAAAGCCCTTAGTGGTAATTAGGCCGGTTTTAACACCTTTGCGCTCGGTTAAGGAGTTGATAACTACGGTAGTGCCGTGGGCAAAGAAATCGATAGTTTCACAATTCAGCTCGGCCTTGGCGGCGGCATTTAATACCCCTTGTTCGAAATTGGGGTATACCGTGTCGCTTTTGATGGTGCGTATGGTCCCCTCTTCTACATACACTAAATCGGTAAAGGTGCCACCAACATCTGTCGCTACTCTAACTGTCATACTGCCTCCAGACTCTTTACTACTGCACTAACGAGCTGCGCGGTTAATATCTATGGTTAAATTATCAGTTAATGACCAAATATTGTTTTGAATAACCCTTAGATCAGGAAATATCGAATCAATTTGCCAGCACAATTTGTCGCTATTTTTGGCAAGCGGTTTATTCGTGCATTTTTATTACCTTTTCCTCTATTACAGGCAGGTTGTTATCTAAATCGTGCACAAAATAATGCTCTAATAACGACTAAGCTCATAGTTTTATAACTAACTAATAGAGCGTTTTGTTAACAACGCTAAAGGCGTCACGGCAATAAAGCACAAGGCCATCGATAAAATAGCCATGGCATTAATACCAAAATAGCCATAATCGGTAACCAATAAGGAGCCAATAATAGGCCCCAACACAAAACCCAAGCCCACAACAGTTTGCGCCGCGCTAATATATTTTCCGGTTTTATCCGCGTCAGATATCAAAGCAAATAATCTTGCCCCTATAACACTCCAGAAAAAATTAAACACTAATAGCGTCACGATAAAGAACATGCCTTTCTGTATATCGTTAAATAGCCATAAACAGGCGATTAAAATAAGCGAAGAGACGAATAACAAACTGTGCCTAGCGCCCCACTTGCCCAGCAATGCAAAGAATACTGCGCCACTTAAACCACCTAGCAAAGCAATAGATAAAGTTTTAGACACATAAGCTAGCGTGAGCCCGCTATCTGTGGCCATAAATGATAAATAGGCCCACACACCGCCTATGCAAACATAAAATAATAACAAGCCCAGTAAAGCCAAAATAATATAACGCGCAGCGACTGGCGCAGATGGTGTTATAGACGGTTCCCCTACCCCTTCGTTCTCGGCTGCAGCCCGAGGTAATTTTTTGATAAACAACAAAGGCAAAGCATAAAATGCGGCCATCAATAAAAATACACCCGATAGCTGCCACGACTCATAAGCCAAAGGCACAATTAATAAACCCACCGCTTGCACGGCGACGATAACCGCGGTGTAAATGCCAAACCAGCGATTGGTGTTAGCCGTCATGCCCACCGCACACACCCCCACCGCTACTAGCAAACCTTCGCCTATACCGGTGATAACGCGAATTAAGCACAGCAAGGTAAAATCTTGCACCACCGCTGATAACAAATTACCGGCTACGGTAATCACCACACCCGCCAAGCTAACGGTGTGAAAATTTAACTTTTTTACCCACAGCGAAAATAACAAAGTGGCTAACGCCAAGCCACAGGCATCGGTAGCCGCAAACAAGCCCACCTGCCTCTCGCTTAAGCCTAGGGTTGCTGCTGCCACTTCTAAATAAATAGGTAGGAATAATAAAACCGCATAGCCTATAGGCGCGGTGATAATACCGCTGATGCCGTAGCTCATGTCATAGTTCTTATCATTGTTTTGCAAGCTTGTGGTATTAACCATGCCTTATGCTCTCCTGATTCATTTTCTTATTACTCATCACTAGGATAACCGCATAGAAAAAAGCTTGATACAAAAAAGCCCTGCATTGTCACAACAAATACAGGGCCAAGGGGAATTTACCTTAGATTAAAAGTCATAAGAAGCTTGTACGCCTATTTGGCGAGGCTGGTTACGCATTCTAATTAAAGGGTTATAGCTATACACCGTTTCTGGGGCATCCTCATCGCTAAGATTATTAGCGAATAATAGCAGTGACCAAGTATCCGTTTCTAAACCTAAACTCGCATTAAAAAAGGTATGGGTATCTGACTCGCCAGTATCATCATTAAAAATATCATAGCTTAGCGGCCCTAAAGTGTTAAAGGCTAAGCGCGCTTTGAAGTCCATGTTGTTGTCAACCGGCTTAAGATAGCTAATAGCACCATTGAGATTAAAATCAGCAACATAAGGCATGGTATCGCCTTCGCTTAGGGCCAAGTCTTTACCGGTTAATATATCGGTACCGGTGTTTTTGACAATCTCATTGTCTATATAGCCAGCACCCAACGACAGCTGGATAGTTTCGCTGGCTTTGGCGGTAATTTCTATTTCCAAACCTTTAATTTCAACTTCATCTACGTTCAAGTTTTCTAAGGTTAAGGTGTTACCGTTAAAACGGGTGAACTGTGCGTCTTGCTGCTCTATGTAAAACGCGGCCATGTTAAGCAACAGGCGGCCATCCATCCAGGTAGTTTTTGCGCCAATTTCAAAGGTATCTGAAATTTCTTCGTCGTAGTCGCGTACCACGAAAGGTGAATACTCGTTAAAGCCGCCTGACCTAAAGCCTTTTGAATAGGTTGCTGATAACAAAGCATCATCACTGGCCTGCCATGCTATAGACGCTTTTGGCTGTATTTCGCTATAGGTTTCTTTAGCTTTTGACAGCTGTGGCGCGCGCTCATCGTAAGCCTCACGCGTTTCTGAGTCGTAACGCAAAGCAAATGTAAAATCTATAACATCGCTTACAGCATAATTAGTTTGGCCAAATACAGCGTAGGCTTCGGTGTCTTGCACGGTGCGCTCACCGGCAAATACCAAGCTGGGGTCTACCGGCGTGTTATGGGTGACGCGCTCGGTGGGTTGCAGGTCAAAAATAGTATCAAACTCTACGGTTCTATCACGAGTTTCATAAAACACACCTAACGACCAATCTAAAGGGCCATCGCTATAAGAGGTATAACGGCTTTCTATATTAATAGAGTCTTCGTTTATAGGGTTAGACTGCATACTAGGAAAGAAAAAGTTTTCGGCTGAGGCATCGGCATGGCCAAAGTCGGCATCCGAGAAAAAGGTAATATCGGCATCATTCCACCCGGCAATAAAGGTAAAATCACCGCCATCCATTTCGTAATCATATTTAGCCGATAACGTTTGTAATGTTGACTCATCCCTACCCACTACATTGGGTTGGGCTTCTATATCAAAATTTTCTAAATCATCTTTTTCTATAGAGGCTAAATAATTACTGCCTTGTACTACATCCGAATAGCGGCCATTCAAGGTTAAGCTAGACACATCAGACATATTAAATTTCAACATACCCTGAAAACCGTAGGCGCCGTTGATATAGTCCACCTCTTCACCGAGATAGTCATTATCGATTAGGCCGTCAAAATCGCGGTAGTTACCCGACACACGAAAATATACTTTATCTTCAACTAGCGGGCCGCTTAACGACCCCGATATTTTCTTGTCATTACCTTCGGCATACGAGGCTTGCACCCTACCCTCTAACTCATCAGATGGCTGCTTGGTGACTATATTAACCGCCCCGCCTATAGCATTTTTACCGTATAAAGCGCCCTGTGGCCCGCGTAAAACTTCTATGCTTTCTATCTCTTGTAGTCCCTGGTTAATAAACTCAAGATTGGGTACGGTCACACCATCAACCACAAAGGCCAACGGCGCTTCACCCACCTGCGGGGTAATTAAGCCGCGTATGGTGACAAAATTTAAGCCCGAGCGAAAACTGGTAGCAACCGTAAGGTTGGGGGTTAGCGCAGAAAAATCTTTAATGGTGGTAATGCGGGCATCGCGTATTTGCGCCTCATTAAACACGGTAACTGAATCGGGTATGTCTTGTAAGTTCTCAGCACGCTTACGGGCACTGACTATCATCTCTTCTAATATCAGGTTGTTACTGCTAACACTTTGCGCCTGCGCACTAGTTGTGCAATTAATCACAACAGCAGCCGCTAAAGCTAACGGTATTGGCCTAAGTCTGGGGGATACTTTCATGGTTCGTTCCTCTGGTTATTATGTTTAAACAATTATTGCCCGCAGGTTTAGGGCCTGCCCTACAACAACTTTCGCTGTGGTTATAGCCTACCCCCAAGGCTTAAAAAAACCGCTGCTATTTACCCCCTAACAACCGCAATATATTTTGTATTAGCCTACGAATATGAAAATAGTGTAGCAAGCACCCCGCCCTACTCCATTACGTTTTAATCAGCCAAAAAAAAACGGCCTGCTAAGAGGCCGTTTTTTACTAATTATTTTTTGCTAAGCTTTTTACTTAGCACTGCTTACTCGTGTTGTTTTATTTCTGACTGCGACGAGCAACGCCCAAGCCAATTAAGCCTATGGCTAATAAAATAATAGAGCCTGGCTCGGGTACGGTAATATTAATATCGGCACCACAACCATTGAAGGTAGTACAAGAAGAGCCACGGTCATCCCATGTAATAAAGGCAGTTGCAGAGGCCCAAGACCAAGAATCCGCATTGGGCAGCCACACTTGATTAACTAAATCGATATCACCTATATCAAATAAGCTACTTAAGCTAATGCTCAAAGTACCTGCAGAAGAAGTTCCCCCTGCAGAAAACGCTGTTAGCTCATCAAAGCGTAAAAAACCATCGGCATCGGCATCAACACCACTTAACGTACCAGTGTAGCTGCGATCACCGCCCCAACCAAAGCCAAACTCTGCCTGTATCAGGCCAGCAAAAGCATTGGGTGCTGCAGCGCTAATTATTACTGCGACAAGCAAAGCTTTTAAATAATTGTTCATCTATAACTCCAAAATTACGACAACGGCTACTGCGTTTCTACAGTTATATATACACTAATTAAGCCAATATTAATAAATAGTTTAAAATCAACAGCTTATTATTATTTTTTGGATGTACAAATCAATGAAATGTAAATTTAACCGACAGGGTAAATCGTTATCTATACGCAAGAGTTATAACTAACGGAATAACTTAGGGGAAATGTTCTAACTACTGCACGCAGCTAATAAAGCTGGCGGCGAACTCGGCCATAAAGCGGTAATAGCCATTGGCATCGGCTTTTATATGGCTGGCCATGGGGTCTAAGGGCTGCTGTTTAATAGCCAAACCTTGGGTGAGGGTGGCTAATAACGCCGGCTGGTATTGCGGCTCTTTAAAAACACAGGCGATGCCGCCTTGCTTGAGTTGCTCGCTTAGGGCCCAAAGGTGCTTGGCCCCGGGTTTTTTATCGGGGCTAAGGCTTAGCACCGCTGCATGGCGCTGGCCATAGTGGCGCTCGAAATGGCCATAGCCATCGTGCAGCACCATATAAGGTTTAGGCTGTAGCGCCTTAAACTGCTGTTGCAGCTGTGCATCCAGCGCTGCCAATTGGGCGCTAAAGCGTTGCAGGTTTTGCTCAAAAGTAAGGCGCTGGGCGGGCAGTAGGGTGCTTAGGCGCTGGGCTATTTGCCGGGCTATGTGCTGGGCTTGTACTGGGCTTAGCCATATATGTGGGTCTTGGCCGTGATGCTGGTGCTCACTATGGCCGTGCTCGTCTTGATCTGGTTCTATATCTGCTCCTGTATCTAGCTCTGATTCATTAAGCAGGGTTAACACCCGCGGCGAGGGCAGTAACGATAAGGGCTTGGCTAAAAAGCGCTCCATGCTGGGGCCTACCCATATCACCAACTCAGCATTGGCCAAAAGCTGGCGATCGGAAGGCTTTAACTGGTATAGGTGAGGGGATACATTAGGGGCTAGCAATAACTCAACTTCGGCCGTATCACCGGCAATCGCCAGCGCAATCAGCTGTATAGGCTTGATAGAGACCAATAACTTGGGCTTAGCGTCGGCATTAACATCGGCATCGGCCTGCGACAACAACGGCGCCATTAACAACACGCCAGCCAATATCAGGCGTAGCGCTAAACGTAGCGGGGGCAGGGCATGGGCAATAGTTGTTAACACGATGCGTGGGCTCAATAGGGTGGTAATAACGCTAGTCATAACGTCAATATCATTTTCATTAATAACAACGGGCGCTATCACCCCGAAAAGAAACGTTATACTATAACATTTCTTTTAATGAGCATAGGGCACAAGCTAAAAGCCATGAGCACCTCAACCAATACCAGCGGTTTTGAACAGCACAACCACAGCCATTGCATTAGCAACGCCTTAGCCGAGGCTGATCTCATCTGCCAGCAAAAAACCCTGCGGCTAACGCCACTGCGCAGGCAGGTGCTGGGCTATATCTGGCAAAGTCACAAGCCGCTAGGTGCCTACACGCTATTAGAGATGCTAGCAGCCAGCCGCGCGCCCGGTAACAACAGCCGCATAGCACCGCCCACGGTATATAGAGCCCTTGAGTTTTTACAAGAGAACGGCCTAGTGCATCGCATCGCCTCGCTCAATGCCTATATAGGTTGCTGCAGCCCCAGCGATACCCATCAAAGCCACTTTTTTATATGCCGCCACTGCAATAGCACGGTAGAACTAGCCACCCCAGCCATTAGCGCCGCTATCGCCCAGTCGGCACAGGACACCGGCTTTATGGTAGAGGATGAATGCGTAGAAGTGGTGGGGCTATGCCCGCAATGCCAAAATATAAACCCAGAAGCAACAGGGGGTACGGCATGAGCGAGCCCTTACTTCAGGCAAAACAAGTCTCCATGGTTTACGGCCAGCAAACCGTGTTGCAGGCAGTGGATTTAACGATTAAAGCAGGGGAGATCGTCACCTTAATAGGCCCCAATGGCGCGGGCAAAACCACGCTAGTTAAAGCCGTGCTGGGGCTAATTAAACCCAGCCAAGGCCACATCATCCGCCAACCCGGCCTGCGCATAGGCTATATGCCACAACGTCTGCATGTAGACCCCAGCCTGCCCATTACCGTGGGCCGCTTTTTGCGGCTGGCCCACCCCAGCAAAGCAGCTATTAAAGACGCTTTAGCCGAGGTAGGCACCAGCCACCTGCTTAACAACCCCTTGCAGTCCATCTCGGGCGGCGAGCTACAGCGGGTGCTATTAGCCAGGGCGCTACTGCGCAACCCACAGTTATTAGTGTTGGACGAACCGGTGCAGGGCGTAGACATCGCCGGCCAAACCGAGCTGTATCAATTAATCGAAACCCTACGCGACCGCCACCGCTGCGGGGTATTAATGGTCTCCCACGATTTACACCTAGTGATGGCGCAAACCGACACCGTCATCTGCCTTAACCAGCACGTGTGCTGCCACGGCCACCCCGAACACGTTAGCACCGACCCCGCCTATTTAGCCCTGTTTGGCTCAAAATACAGCGAGTCCTTGGCGGTGTATCACCACGATCACGACCATGAGCACGATATACACGGCGATGTGATAGCAGATGATGATGATGGCGAGAAGGGCGGCTGCGGCCACGATCATCACCACGGCAGCAATAAGCACAACGAACAGAAACAAGACGAACAAAAAGGAGAGCAGGGCCATGCCTGATTTTTTATGGTTGGGCCTTAGCGCCGGGTTAATCATCGCCGCCATCGCTGGGCCCTTAGGCTCGTTTGTGGTGTGGCAGCGGCTGGCCTACTTTGGCGACACCCTAGCGCACTCCGCCTTACTAGGCGTAGCCCTCAGCCTGTGGCTAAGCATTAACATACAACTGGGCATCATCATCTGCTGCCTAGGCTTGGCCGTGTTGCTAGTAGTGCTGCAACGCAAACCGCAACTGGCCAGCGACAGCTTACTAGGCATACTCTCCCACGGCAGCTTAGCGCTGGGCCTAGTCACCATCGCCCTGATAGACGATATGCGGCTAGATTTAAACGCCTACCTATTTGGCGACCTACTCGCGGTAAGCCTGCACGACCTCTACTGGATAGGCGGCATAGCGCTGGCCCTAGCACTCACCCTATGGCGCAACTGGAACAGCCTGCTCGCCATCACCGTACACCCCGAACTGGCACAAGTAGAAGGCCTGCCGGTAGAGCGCCTGCGCCTCACCCTTATGCTCATGATTGCCTTGCTGGTAGCCATCGCCATGAAAATAATCGGCGTGCTACTCATCACCGCACTACTCATCATCCCCGCCGCTGCCAGCCGCAAATTCGTCACCTCACCCGAACAAATGGCCGCCACCGCCATAGCCATAGGCTGCGGCTCGGTAGTAGGGGGCTTGGGTTTATCCCTCAGCCTAGATACACCGGCAGGGCCATCCATAGTGGTGTTTGCGATTGCGTTGTTTTTAGTTGCTGGTGTAGCCAACACCACAATAGGTTTAGTTAAAAAATAGAACCACCGTCATGCCGGACCTGATCCGGCAGCTATCCTTGTTAGATGGATACTGAATCAAGTTCAGTATGACAAACTACACGACGTCGTACCGGCCTAGCGTAGGTACCCACTAGTTTTACTAACAAAGTTTTTACTGACTAAGCTCTTACTAACTATCTATAATCACAAACACTATTTCTGCCAAACACAACAGCACTCGTCGTGCCGGCCTTGAGCCGGTACCCATAGAATTTATAATTGAATAATAAAAGTGCGCAACCTTTAACAACAAAAACAATAATCAAATAAACCATGAAAAACATCGAGCAAGCCCTAAAACAATTCCAAACCCAACACCAACTCCCCGATGGCTACCTAACATCAGCACAAAACCACTACACGCCCCTAATAAACACACTGCTACAACAACAAGCCCACAGCCAACAAACCCTTACCCTAGGCATAAACGGCAGCCAAGGCAGCGGCAAAACCACCATGGCGGCTTACCTGCACACCGTGTTAACCCACCAGCACAAACTCAAGGTGGTGAGCCTCAGCATTGATGACTTCTACTTATCCAAAAGCGCACGACTACACTTAGCCGAAACCGTGCACCCGCTGCTGGCCACCCGCGGCGTACCCGGCACCCACGACATTGCACTGGCACTCATCACCTTAGCCGCCTTAAAAAAACCGGGCAGGGTAGCCATACCGCGTTTTAATAAAGCCAGCGACGACTGCGTAGCTCGCGAGCAATGGGCCAGCATCAACGCACCCGTCGATATTATTATTTTAGAAGGCTGGTGCTTAGGCGCTAGCCCACAAAGCGATGGCGAATTATCACCAGCCATCAACAGCCTAGAAGCCGAGCACGATAGCGACGGCAGCTGGCGGCATTATGTTAACCAGCAACTAGCACAGCATTACCAAACCTTAAATGCCCAAATCGATACCTGGGCCATGCTTAAAGCCCCATCCTTTGATTGCATCTACCAATGGCGTTTAGAGCAAGAACACAAACTCGCTAGTAGCATAAAAGCCGGGCAGGGTAGTGAGCAGGGGGCTAGTGGGGTAATGAGTGATGAAGCGGTTAATGAGTTTGTAATGTGTTTTCAGCGTATTACCGAACATTTATTAATTACTCTGCCTAAAAAGGTAGATTTTTTGTTTCGCTTGGATAACAATCGCAGCATCGCTAATAAAACGCGTTAGGACGGATGATCATTAAAGGGATTTTAGTGCGGTACATATCAGTAGGTTTTACTCCCTTCGTTTGTTTTATCCCCCCTTGCTTAGTTTTTGAATTTTGTGATTGCGCTGCGAATTAATATCAACGCTGATTACTGTATTGATAATATACATGGCCAGATATTGACGTATAGGCGTGGTTATATCTGGGAGTAAATATTTAGATATAGACTCTTTATCTAGATTTATACTTTATGTTTAGATTTGACTATATCCAAAAATTAACTGTTAAATGAGGAAGCGATGGTAGAACTGATAATCATCCCAGGAAAACGGATTCAACTAGACATTGATGTTGGAGAAAGCATCGCCTCAATATTGGAATACGCAGATATTTCATTAAACGAAAATCAGTCTGTTTTTATTGCCAAAAATAAAGTGCCCGAAACTGACTACCACAAAGTTCATGTACTTGACGGTATAGTAATCATTGCTTCTGGTACAAAGGGATATGCCCCAACACCAAAATGGAAGTCCACAATAAAATACTTAAAGTCTAAAGGTTTCGAAAAAGTTGTAGGCGGGAAAGGAGATCACGAGAAGTTCCAAGACCCTAACGGGAACACTATCATTATCAATCGTGACAATACCGATAAGCAGCATATCTGTTTAGGATCTGCAAAGTCACTTGCCAGTGCTTTCAACATGAACATAGTTCAACTATTTGCAGAAATTCAGTAAATATTTTAACAAGGGACTCAAGGGGTCAGAGTCTTTGAAGATTAAGTTCGTGGCTACATCGCCTTCAGAAACTAGACAGGTATCATTCTGATTCCATATATTACATAGCGGATTTCAACGACTCTGACCCTTGAAACTTTGCAACAACTCACCCCTTTGAAAACGATTTCAAAGCTGTTGTAGTCGAATAATTACATTCGCTGTTTGCATGGCATCAACAAGCGCGCCATGTTGATTCTCTTGTGCGTGCCTTAAATTTTCTAAGCCTAAATGTTCAGAAAGTTTATCCAACGAGGGGCCCCGCGCAGAGCATGGGATCTCTTTTGCTTGCGCCCATGGTTGTGCGGCACGCTGAGAACAAAATACTCCAGCCAGTTTAGGAGCAACGGCGTTATACCTCTCTATATGATCAACAATGAGCAACCAATCAAATGACGCGTTATGGCATGCTAATAGTCGACCTTCAATCCAGGGTAAAATCTTGGGCCACTGTTCGCAGAAAGTTGGATGATGCTCCGCTTGCGTTTGGGTAATGCCATTAATTTTAGAGGCTTGGTCTGTCATTGTTCGATGGGGGCGAATAAAAAACTCCTCACTCTTTTTAATCTTACCCTCACAAACTAAAACTAAACCTATGCTAACCATTCCTGGTGCGCCGTCTGCATCAAACAGACCTGTGCTTTCTATATCAACAACTACATACTCGTCAGGAAGAGATGTAAACGGCCAAAGCAATTGATTAGTTAACGCAAGAGACATACTAATGCTCCCTTTATTCGACGAGAGTAACAGCCAAAACTGTGGTTATTTCCGAACCGTTCCAGTGAAACTGGTAGTGACCAGACTGGATTGCCGGTGCTTTCAACAGAGAGGGTCTAAGTGCAGCAATGCATTCGCCACCGGGGTGGCGTACTGAACGGTATAGAATTCCCATTTCGTTTTGCTCTCGAAGTTTTTCAGCGGTTACCTGGGCATCAGCGAAGCTGTCTGGGTTATGAACCTGAGGGTTATTACGTAAATCCACCACGGTGCCATCCACCTTGCACTTGTAGCAACGCATTGTAAGTATTTGAGCTGCTTCATCCGTGGCACTGAGCAACCTGGCTCTACTAAACTTGGATTCAGCGAGAGCTGTTGCTAAGTTCAACCCCGCGTAATAGACACCATAGCGGCCCTTAGTAAATCGGCTTTCGACTCCAACATGGGTGAAAGCTGCCATGATAGGTGTGCTGCCATAACCCGTTATCCTGTCCTCAGGAGCAACCAGCGAGATGTCTCCAACTTGGTCGCGAACCCTGTCATTGGTAATGCCTTCAAGTGCATAGGCTACTTCCAGCTCATCGGGGTCTAGCAGATTCTCAAAAACTTGAATGGGCGGGAAATGGCTGGGAATAAGGCGGTAGGTATCACACACCAATTCCACCTTACCCATAATGCTCTCCACGCCACGCATCTATATAACGGCGTACATCTGAGAGGTCTACTACTTGGCCCGCCAACATTCGATCTAGCGCCGATTGCCCGCCAAAGTCTCTGTTGGGCTTTTTGACCCAGGCTTTCCATTGAGCAGGGTCGGTAAAGAGTAATTGAACGCCCTTATAGATGCCTGCTAGGTAAGATAGGCGCTCCAGGGTATCACCCGAGAGATTAATATCTTCTTTGGCGGCCACTTTTTTGCGCCAATTATGAAGTGTTGTGCGGCTATTAAGGCCCGCAAGGGTGCAACGCTGCTCTTCTGATAACCCCCATTCGTCGGCTATGCCAAGAAACAACTTCACTGCAACACGGCCTTGCATACCATGATCGATAGCTTTTGGGTTGGCTGCTATATTCATAACCCTTCCTCCTTGGTTACCCCTAAGGCTAGGTGCATATATGAACATAGTCAATATATTTGTTCATGATTGACACCGTTTATTTCGGCATTTCCATTTCAAGGGGTCAGAACATTTCAAGGGGTCAGAATCCTTCAACATTTCAAGGGGTCAGAGTCCTTGAAATAGTGTACACCTCAGATTCTGGTTTCCGGCTCGTAGGCCGGAAAGACGTATACCTTTTCTTAAGCGCGTATCATTCGGGATAGAGTCTTTGCCCCACCTCTTTTAATGAAGGACTGAAATTCCTAGCAAGAGCGGTTAACAATAAACTCAGTTTCAAGGGCTCTTGTTTCAACAACTCTGACCCCTTGAAACCGGAAACCGACCCCTTGAAAAACCCTACGCCTTCCAATACCCCGATGTGTAAGTCTGCTCTTTGCTATAGCCGGGTTTGGTTTTTAGATGCTTGCTTATAGCCTTCATCTGGCTACTTTCAGCAGCAACAAATACTGCAGGGCTGCCGTCTTGCCATGCCAGCCTCTCTAGCTGTTCAAGCAAGGCATTTCTGCTCAAGTTATCATTGATAAGCCAGTACACATCTATACCCTCGGGGGCGGCAATGCTTTGTTTATCTTCTGCAGTTGGCACCTGAATAAAAGCTGTGCCAACAGCTGTTTTAGGGAGCTTTTCCAAAATAGCAGCCGCGGCAGGTAATGCGGTTAGGTCTGCCATGAGTAGGTGCCAGCCTGCATGGTAGTTTGGATATTTGGCATCTCCCGGGCCTGCAACGCCTAGGTAGTCGCCCACCTGAGCACTTTTGGCCCAGTTGGTTGCCAAGCCTTGGTGATCGTTTACCGCAAAGTCTACCGTTAACTCTTTTGTTTGCTCGTTAAAATCTCGCACGGTATAGGAGCGCATCCACTTTTTAAAACCGGGAAAAATGCCTAGCTTAGGCTTGCTTTGCCCTGGCCGAGGAAACACCGCCTTAAAATGTGCGCTTTCATAACCTAGTGGAAAGTCACTGAGCTCTTCGCCACGCAATATAATTCGACGCATATGTGGGCCCATATCTTCGGTACGGGAAACTTGTGCCATTCGCATTTTTTTCATAATCGCTACCTCTATACCTTAGCCGGCCATAAATTTATCAAGTCTAGGTTTCAGAAACAGTGCCATGGTTACTGCCATAACTAGCCCAAAGGGTAGTGCGGCAAGTAGCGCCTGCTGCCAGGCAGCTACAAATTGGGCTGGGTCTGCAAAGCCAATCGTATTTGCCGTTGTGCTGATAGCCATGACCGGCTCCATAATCAATGCCATTAACAAGCCGGTGACTAATTGCTGGTGCATTTTTTCGCCCTTAGGCATGGCTAGCTGGACGAGCCTGCCTACAAGCGTCATAAATATAAAACCTGCAGGCGCCATGACCAGTGCCGTAATGGCAAACGATGAAAGCCAATCGACCATAAAGGTTTCGGTGTACCCTACGTTCATATAGGTCATGATGCCGGTCAATGTGCCCCCCACAACCGTTATCAGGGCAGCGATGACCAGTAACTTTTGGTATAACGGCCGCTGTTGCATCTCGATATTCATTACCATGTACCTCACTCTTACCCTTGCATTTGGATGAAATTAAGTTGACAATAGCAACTATATTTAAACTAGATGACATTGTCAGCTATAACCAGTCAGGGCTTACATGAATATCAATGCCTTAGAAGCTACATTTCACTTATCTCACGCCATCAAGCAGCACCTTGGTAGCCAGCTTGAGGCTAAAAACCTCAACATAGCCCCCATGCACGTTAGGGTCTTAAAGGTTATTAATAAGCATCAATCTTGCACGGCCATTGATATTGCTAGCTTTTTTAAGCGCGACAAAGCGCAAATTACCCGCTTAGTGAAACAGCTTATCGAGTTGGATTTTGTTAAGAAAAAACCCAACCCTGAAGACAAGCGTAGCCAACTGCTAGTGCTTACCCCGCAAGGCACGGCCTTACAAAAAAGTTTGTCGGTGTTTTCTGAGGATCTGCAAAAACAGATTACCCAAGGCATTAATGCAGAGGACTTAGCTACTTTTGTAAAAGTTGCTGAGAAAATGACAAGCAATCTGAGTAATGCATAAAGGTGTTATCAACATGTCGCATTTAGAAACAAACTGCCTTTGTGGTGCAGTAAAAATTACCGCAGATGAAGTTAATCAAAAATTCACGGTGTGCCATTGCCAATCATGTAGAACCTGGGGAGGATCACCCTTCTTTGCTGTTAAGTGCGGCACTAAGGTAACAATTGAAGGTGGTGATAACGTTAAAATGTATGAATCATCATCTTGGGCCTCTCGTGGCTTTTGCACAGAATGTGGAACGCATCTGTTTTATAAAGTTAAAGCGACAGGTGAATATAATATGTCATTAGGCCTGTTTTCAAGCTTGCAAGGGCTGGAAATGGATATGCAGTATTTTAGCGACATGCGCCCTAGTTATTACTGCTTTTCAAATGAAACAAAAGAAATGACTACAGCTGAGATAATGGCGCATTTTGCCTCAGACATGTAATCACACAGACTTTCAAACGCTTTCCCTTGAGTTAAAAAATACACTGGTTCATAATCTATTTTTCCAAATATTAAAGAGGCATTTATGAAAAACATCACTCGCACATTTTTAGGTTTTACTGCGCTTGTTCTTTCTTTGCAGTGTTTTTCCGATAGTAACGACACCAACTTAGACCTCATTCATGCTCGCCAAAGTAATATGGAGTTGCGTTCTTATTTTTTAGGGCCCTTAGCGGCGATGGCGAAGGGTAAGTTGCCTTACGATGCCGAGATGGCAGCTAAGCTTAGTAACAGCCTGCAGTTGTTAAATGGTTTGGATATGGGCCGGGCGTGGGCGCCAGGAACGGGTAACGATAAATACGAGGGTGAAACCACCGCGCTGCCAAAAATATGGGACACCTACCCTGAAATTGGTAAGTACGGTAAGAAGTATGAAACCGCTGTCGATGCCCTTGCTAGCACTGCTGGCAATAGCTTAAATGAGCTGCGTGCTAGCTTAGGTGATGTAGGTAAAGCCTGCAAAGCTTGCCACGACGATTTTACTGAAAAACAGTAAGCGGCCTTGCAAAAGTATCTACTTGAAAAAATCTGGGACCCACTGACACGCTTGTGGCATTGGGTTCTAGCCGTGGTGGTGTCGCTAGGTTGGTTCTTTGGCGAATTCATGTCATTCACCCGCATAGAATGGCATTTTTATTGTGGCTATACGGTTTTAGGTTTATTGGCGGTTCGTTTTATTTGGGGGTTTATTGGGCCCACGCCTATACGTTTTAGTAGCTTATTTTTTCGACCGTCGGCGCTATTACATTACGCCCGCACGTTACCTAAACGCAGCCCTAGCGGAACACCGGGGCATAACCCACTGGGTTCGCTTTCGGTGCTTGCATTACTTTTACTCCTAGCAGCGCAAGCGCTGTCTGGTTTATTTATAGAGTCGGATATTTTCTTTGAAACAGGGCCGCTTGCCTACCTAGTAACTGAGGCCACTATGTCTAGCCTGGCTTGGTGGCATGGGCTTTTAGCCAAATGTATTCTCGTGGTGGCCGTTTTGCATGTGGCAGCTATTTTTTATTATTGGCTTTGGAAAAAAGAAAACCTGATTAAACCTATGATTACTGGCTGGAAATGGGTTAAACGGGCAAAAGATAATTAAAGGTATGTATTAAGGCGTGGTAACGATTATTTATTGCGAATCAAGAGGTCACGAATCAACACGAATCAAGGGGTAGAGTTATTGAAATAGAAGCCTACGGTTTCACCTGTTTTATAAACTCAAGCTTTCAACAGCTTCCTCCCTTAACGCTCAGCACTTTATAAAAGGTATATCTTCCCAACGTGTTGTATAAGCCGGTGATAAAAACTGTTGCCGCATACGCCAGCGTTTGTTTGAGCCTTCTGCACCCCAATAAAGTAAGCCCTGGCCATAGCGGCGATTTATTTTATCCACCGTTAACATTAATGCATCGCATTGTTCACTTTGCTCGCTTTGAAATAGGTCTTGTTGATTATATTTTCGCTCGCTTAAATCCAGCAGCCCTATGCCAGCTTTTAAATAGCGCCTATCCTCTTTATAAATAGTTTTTAAAGCCTTGTTGGCGTTTGCAATTATGATTCTGCTATCGTCTGTGGGGTAGGGTAATTGCACTACCAATTGTTGGCTGTAGTAATTATTGTCGTAGGGTGAGGTATTAATAAACACTTGTATGCTTTTGCAATATTGCTTTTGCGCCCTAAGCTTTTCGCAGGCTCGGGCTGCATAGGCGCTTATCGCTTGCTCTAACGGTTTTAGTTCGGTTGGTTTTTCGCCAAATGAGCGGGTACAAAATATTTGTTTTTTTGCCGTTGGCTGCAACTCTAATGACAAAGCCGGGTTGCCATTTAACTCCTCTATGATGCGCTCAACATCAACACTAAATTGCTTGCGTAAGTGCTTTGCATTGGCCGTAGCTAAGTCATAAATGTTGACTATATTGATTGCGTTTAGCCGCTTACCTAACTGGCTGCCTATGCCCCACACTTTGGTAACAGGTAAACGCTTTTGTAACCACTGCCATTTTTCTTGGCTGTCTAGTAGGCATACGCCTTGTATTTTTGGTATTTTTTTAGCGGCGTGATTGGCTAATTTAGCCAAGGTTTTAGTCGGTGCTATACCTACACTTACCGGCATGCGTATATCGCGCCAAACGGTTTGCTTGATCGTTTGGCCATAGGCTATTAGTGGCTCTTGCACACCCGCCAAACATAAAAACATTTCGTCGATGGAATACACTTCTATATCGGGCGAATAGTTTTGCAGTGTGCTCATTACTTTATGGCTAATATCGCCATACAGGCAGTAGTTACTGCTAAACACGTGCACGCCTTTTTGGCGCAGCAGATGAGCTATTTTAAAAAAAAGCCTGTAAGTCAGGTATACCTAAGTTTTTTGCCTCTTTGCTACGGGCAACAATACAGCCGTCGTTGTTTGACAACACCACCACGGGCTGGCCACGCAGGTCGGGCCTAAATATTTGTTCGCAACTAGCATAAAAGCTATTGCAATCAACTAAGGCGTACATGGTGACGAATGGAGTGTACAACCACGCCCTCTATTATTAGCTCGCTATTTTCAGCAACGGCTATGGGCTTTATTTTGGGATTAGCAGCGACTAATTGCTGCTTGTGTTTATCTAAAATTTTGCAGGTTAGCTCACCATCTAAGGCAGCTATTACTATATTGCCATGCTTGGGCTCAATGGCCCGATCAACAATGAGGGTATCGCCATCAAAAATACCGCGCCCAATCATAGAGCTGCCTTGGGCTCTGGCTAAGTAAGTGGCGGCAGGGTGACGGATAAGATGCTGATTAAGATCCAGATTATTTTCTAAAAAATCATCGGCGGCAGACGGAAAGCCCGCCGCTACAGCACTGCCATATTTGGGTAAAAGGAGTATTTTCATAGATCGGAATATACTGTACATAAACACAGTATCTGTCAAGCTGCTTTCAAAGACTCTGACCCCTTGAAACATAAACCAAAAACTCTGCCCCTTGAAAGACAAAAACTTAATTTACATCAAAACATGTTTATTAGCCTTGTGATTAAATGACTGCCATAAATTAGCCACGATGTGATCAGCATCGATAACCTTATGCCAGAGTATAAATTTATGAAAGCAGTATCCCAGTTAGCCTGTTTTGTAGGCCTGAGTGCAGCCATTGCCACCCCCGCTTTTGCTTACCAGGCCGGTGATATTATTATTCGCGCCGGTGCCACCACAGTAGAGCCGCAAGAAAACAGCGAGGCGATTGCATTAAATGGCAGCGCGCTTTCATTAACAGGCAGCACTAGCGATTTAGCGGTGGATAGCAACACTCAGTTGGGCATAACGACTAGCTATATTTTAGATCAGCACTGGGCAGTTGAGTTACTGGCCGCCACACCTTTTCGCCATACAGCAACAGCTACGGGTGAGCTAGCCGGCCTAGATATTGCCGATGTTAAGCAGCTGCCGCCTACGCTATCAGCCATTTATTACTTTGATAGCAGCAGCGCCTTTAAGCCTTATCTAGGTGCCGGCATTAACTACACGGTTTTCTTTGATGAAGATATTACTTATGCCGCCGATACCGCTTTGAGTGGCTTGGGTTTGACGGGAGCTGATGTAGCATTAGATGACTCTTGGGGTATTGCTCTACAAGTGGGTGCCGATTATGCCATTGACGATAACTGGCTAGTCAACGCGTCTATACGTTGGATAGATATAAACACCACCGCAACAATTAATTTTGAAGGTGGCAACACCATCAGCAGCGATGTAGATCTAGATCCTTATGTTTATACTTTGGCCATAGGCTATAAATTTTAAGCCTCCTAGCTGGCGCTATTAACGTAACGTACTGTTAATAGCGAGATCAAGGGGTCACAGATCAAGGGGACCAGAGTCTTTGAAGCTTAACTTCTGGCCCCAATTAAACTATTTACCCCACAGTTTCACTCAACCACAAAACTACTCACCCCCAAAATCAACCGTCACGTGATAGTTTCCTTGCGTCTCTGTAACCTCATAAAACCAACCGTGGCGCTGAATCACTTTTTCGCTAAGCTGTAAGCCTAGGCCATAACCTAGCGCTACGTCTTTATCGCCAGTTTCAACTTTTGGGGCTTTAGTATTATCGCTATCGTTACTATTTGTGATGGTGACCCGGCTACCTTGTTGTTTGATTGCTACCTTGCCCTGCTGGGTGTGCTGATAAGCATTGCGAATAAGATTGCTTAATACTATATGGCAGGCGGTGGCTTCTATATTTATGCTGCCAGCTTCGGCCTCTATAGTAACGTCAACGGCTTTGCCGTTGAGTAAATAGTTGAGGTCGCTGCATAGTTGCTGGATTTTTTCATTGAGTTTTATGGGCTCTAGCGCAACGGTCTGTTCGTCATTGCGGCTAAGCCAAAGCAAGGTTTCGGTTAAACCACTCATGGTTAGGCCTGCGCGCTCTATGCGCTGTAACGTGAGTTGTTGCTTGTCGCTTATGGGGGTTTTTTCACTTAACCGTTTTAATAAGTCTACATTGCTGCGTATAACCGCAATAGGTGTACGTAATTCGTGGCTGGCATAGCTTAAAAAGCGTTGCTCACGCTCTAAACTTTGGTGCGCCGAAACTAAACTACTTTGTACTAGTTCCGCTAAAACATTGAGTTCGTTGTAAGTGAAGTCTGGTGGAGCGTTTTGAATAGTGTCTTGGTTCAGCGATTTTGCCCAGTTTTTTAACGACTCTATAGGCCTAGCTATTTTTTGCATAATCATGATTAACACAAAGGCGAAAAACACGATGGCGGCAACCGCTGTGGCCATCATCCAATATAAATGCGTTCTAGGCTTGCCAGCACCAGCCTCTACTGGCCGGTCTTTTTCTAGTATTACCTTGGATATATAGCGCACTTCTCCTTGAGGGCTGTAATAGCTTAGCAAAAAATAAATATTTTCAGGCATATAAAAAATACAATCCTGATCTTTTGATTTTTGTAATATGCCTATCTCTGCAGGTGGAGACTTGAAGCGCTGCTGAATAATTGCCGGGGTATCTTGCCAGCGGCTAGCAACGTTAAAGCCTACTATGTTTTGCGGCAGGCCATCTTCAACATGGGGTGTTTTTGCTAACTCACGCATCATCCCTTTTAAGCCTTTATCTAGGCCGTCAAAAAAGTAATTAACACTTAATAAAGAAAAACCTATAGTCATTACTGAGCCCAGTAAGACTACACTGATAAAAAAATACAGCCTAAGGCTGGGTCTTATTTTCACTACAACGCACCTTCACTCTTATTTTCGTTATTGTTCGAGTTATTGTTCGAGTTATCGTTCGAGTTATCGCTTTTAATGGCAAAGCCTATACCTGAAACAGTTTCTAAACTAATACTGCTAGCTTCTGCATCCAGTTGTTTACGTAAATGATGAATATGTACTTTTAGGCTGTTACTGTCGGGCTGTTCGTCGCCCCATACCGCTTGCATAATCTGTTGGCGGCTTACCGCTTGCGGGCTGGCGCGCACTAAGACTTCTAATAATTTAAACGCGATGGGCGAAAGCTTTAACGGCTTTTGGTTTAACGACTTTTGGTTTAATAATGCGCTGCGCTGAGTTATATCTAATGTTAAGTCGCCTAATACTAAGCGCCTGGCTTCGCCACTGCGGCGCTTGGCCAGCACTTGCACGCGCGCCACTAGCTCTTTCATGGCAAAGGGTTTGACTAAATAATCATCGCTGCCGGCTTCAAAGCCTTGCAGCTTATGCTCTAGGCTATCGCGTGCGGTTAACATCAGTATAGGAATATCCATGCCTCTTTCGCGCAGGGTATTACACAGCGTTAAACCATCCATTTTTGGCATATTGATGTCTAGCATGATCATTTGGTAATGATTAGCTTCTAGTAAGCTCAAACCCATTAGCCCATTGCTGGCATGGTCACAGCTAATGGATTCGATGTCGAGATAGTCGACAATGGTGGTGGCCAGATCTATATCGTCTTCAACCAGCAGTACATTTATCATTGCGATGGTATTCCTTCTTTGCTGTCGGCTTTTTAGCTAGCAACACAGTAGCTAGCAAGGCGCACATTTAGCCTTCAGCTTGCTCAATGTTACTTTCTGCCAAGCCACCACCCAATACGCGATATAGGGTAATGCGGTTATCCAGATCCGCCTGCCTAGTAAGAATCAGCGACTGCTGTGCGCTATACATAGTGCGCTGCGCTTCTAGCGCCGTTTGAAAACTATCAACGCCATTTTGATAACGCGCTAACGACAAATCATAACTACGGGTTGCTGCGGCCACTAAGGCCTGCTCGGCATCCAATTGCTCTTGTATGGTTGCCCGCCGCGCTAGCGCATCGGCCACTTCGGCAAAGGCACTTTGGATAGCATATTCATAGGCGGCCAGCGCTTTGCGTTGTTGGGCTTTACTATACGCGAGGTTGGCATCATTCGCGCCGCCGTCGAATATGGGCAGGGTAATGCTGGGGGCAATAGCCCAAATAGTACTGGCACCGCCACTAAAAATATCCGCAAACACCGAACTGGCCACGCCGCCGCTTGTGGTTAATGACAAGCTAGGGAAATACGCCGCCCTAGCAACGCCGATATTGGCATGGGCTGATTTTAAACTGTGCTCGGCGGCCAACACATCGGGCCGTTGCAACAGTACCGCTGATGACAAACCCGCAGGCACATCGGTAACCAGTGTTGCGCTATTGGGCAGGGCATCGGGTAACAAGCGCTGGTCAAACGGCTCACCCACCAGCAAACGCAAGGCATTACTATCTTGCGCAACTTGGGTGGTATACAGGGCAATATCGGAGCGGGCACTGTGGTACACCGTTTCGGCGCTGGCCACATCTACCCGTGAATCCACACCCAGCTCTAAGCGCTTGTTGGTGATGTCTAAGGTTTTTTGGGCATTAGCCATGGTTTCTTGGGCTAGAGTCAAGGCGCTGTTATCCGCCGCCAAACTTAGCCAGGCATTGGCTATCTCACTGATGAGTGCAATATGGGCCGCTTTCGCGGTTTCTGCCGTGGCTAAATAGGCTTCCATTTGGGCGGCGCTAAGGCTGCGATTTTTACCAAACAAATCAATTTCGTAGCCGCTTAAACCCGCCTCTGCGGTGTAGCTAGTCTCGGTAGTGCCCGATGATAATCTATTGCGATTACCGCTTAAGCCCACATCAAGGTGAGGAAATAAATCAGCACGCTGAATGCGGTAAGTGGCCCTGGCCGCTTCAACATCGGCAAGGGTTTGTCGCAAGCTTCTGTTATTGCTAAGCGCCAACTCAATCAGCTCGGTTAGGCGCTGATCTTTAATAAAGTGTTGCCAAGGCAGTTGCATGGCCAGCTCGCTGGATAAACCTTGGGCCTTGAGTTGGCGAGTGTCTTGAGCAGAAGACTCGGTACTCCAATCATTAGCCAGCGGCAGCTCTGTACGAGAGTACTCTGGGGCTAAGGTGCTGCAGCCGGTTAGTAATACTGCCCAAGCGATGGGCAATAACCTAGCGCGGCGCAATACAGCTACCTTTATCTGCGCTTGTGCGCATAACTTACTCATGGCTAGGCTCCACTGGCTTTACGTCATCGTCATAAACAGGACGCCTTTTCGGGAAGCAGCCACGAATCAACACAAAGAACATGGGCACTAGGAATATCCCTAATATCGTTGCCGTAAACGTGCCGCCCACAATACCGGTGCCTATCGCTATACGGCTATTGCCGCCAGCGCCCGATGACAAAGCCAAGGGCAGGGTGCCCAACATAAAGGCCATGGAGGTCATAATAATGGGCCGCAACCGTAATTTGGCTGCTTGCACGGCGGCGTCCATTAACGACATGCCGCGTTGGTAAGAGGCTTCCGCAAACTCCACAATAAGAATGGCATTTTTTGAAGCCAGCCCTATGGTGGTGAGTAGCGCTACTTGAAAATAAATATCGTTGTCTAGCCCTCTCATAGAGGACGCCAAAGCGGCACCAATCACGCCGAGTGGGATAACCATAATAACCGATATCGGTACCGACCAACTTTCATATAAAGCCGCTAGCGCCAGAAAAACCACCAATATTGAGATAGCGTATAACATGGGCGACTGGCCACTGGATTGCTTCTCTTGATAGGACAAGCCACTCCAGGCATAACTGAGTTTGCCTTGGCCCACGTCCTTGGTGAGGCGCTCCATTTCAGCCATGGCTTGGCCCGAGCTAACGCCACTGGCCGCGGCACCTTGTATGCTGAATGAGGCTATGCCATTGAAGCGTGACAAACTTTGCGGCGCACTAGACCATGACGTAGTGCTAAACGCCGACAGCGGTGTCATGGTGGTTGCACCCGCTGCATTTTGGCCACGCACATGCCACTCGTTTAAATCGCTAGGTTGCGAGCGGTACTCGGCATCACTAGCCACATACACTTTTTTGATGCGGCCGCGGTCAATAAAGTCATTCACATAGCTGCCAGCCCACGCTGAAGTTAACGTGCTGGATACATCCGACAAGGACACACCCAGCGCCGTTGCTTTACCGCTGTCTATATCAATTTTGAGCTGTGGCGTATTGCTTAGCGCGCCCTCTCTAATACCCACCAACAATTCACTTTGCCGTGCTTGGGTGAGTAGCTCATCCTTTAAAACAATTAACGCCTCACGGCTGGTACCGGCTGCTGCCTGTAGCTCAAAACTAAAACCGTTACTTTGCCCCAAACCGCGAATAACCGGTTGCGACAGGGCAAATATTTTGGCATCGCGTATAGAGGATAGGTTTTTGTTCATGCGCCCAATCAGCGCGTCCGCACTTTGATCTTGCTTGGAGCGCTCATCCCAGTGTTTTAATGTTACAAACCCTAGGCCTGCATTTTGGCCACTGCCCGAAAAATTAAAGCCCGAAATAGAAAAGGCGCCTATAACACTATCGGTTTCCTCTTCTATTAAATATTTCTCTACTTGCACTGCCGCAGCACTGGTGCGTTTGATGGATGCACCCTCGGGCAGGTTAATTTGAAACATCACACTGCCTTGGTCTTCCTGGGGTAAAAACCCTGTAGGCATGCGTACAATAAGCAAACCCAGGATCAGCACAATCACACCGTACACCAGCATCCAGCGCACTTTACCGGTAATGATCTTGCGTACATAACCGCTGTAAGAAACCGTTAGGCGATCGACGTAGCGGTTAAAACTGGCAAAAAATCCTTTGCCTTCGCTATTGTGTGCGGTGTTGTGTGCACTGTTGTTTTCACTGTTGCTTTCACTATTGTGCTCATCATTACGCTCGTTACGTAAAAGACTCGCGCACAAGGTTGGGCTTAGGGTTAGCGCCACAATTACCGACAAGGTCATAGACGACACAATCGCGATAGAAAACTGCTGGTAGATAACCCCGGTAGAGCCACCAAAAAATGCCATCGGTAAAAATACTGCCGATAACACCACGCCTATGCCTATCAGTGCGCCACTAATTTCTGCCATAGACTCTATGGTGGCATCACGCGGTGATAGATTTTTTTCGCGCATCAGGCGCTCTACGTTTTCAACCACCACTATGGCGTCGTCCACCAGTAAGCCTATAGAAAGCACAATGCCAAACATGGTGAGGGTATTAATCGAAAAACCAAAAGCCGATAACACGCCAAAGGTACCCAGCAATACTATCGGTACCGCAATAGCGGGTATTAAGGTGGCGCGCCAGTTTTGTAAAAACAACCACATCACCAGCACCACTAACACCACCGCTTCCATGAGGGTGTAAACCACTTCGCTAATTGAGATTTTAATAAACTCGGTGCTGTCGCGGGGGAAAGTCACTTTGTAGCCGTCGGGTAGGCTTGGCACCAGCTCGGCCACTTTTGCTTTTACCCGGTTGGCGGTGGCTAAGGCATTAGCACCTGGCGACAACATCACAGCAATACCCGATGCCGGGTGGCCATTTAAGCGCCTTATAGAGTCATAGCTCTCACTGCCAATTTCTACCCTGGCCACATCGCTCAAGCGCACATTGGCACCGGAGGCATCGTATTTTACGATGATATTGCGAAACTCTTCCGGCGTAGAAAGCATAGATTGCGCCGTCACCGTGGCATTAAGCTCTTGCGTAGCTAAGGCGGGCATTGCACCAATTTTACCGGCGGGCACTTGCACGTTTTGGGCTTTTAAGGCGCTGGTAATATCGGAGGGCATTAGCGCATAGGCGTTGAGCTTGCTGGGGTCTAACCAAATACGCATCGCATATTGCGAACCAAACACCCTTATATCACCTACACCTTCAACACGTGCTAAGGCGTCTTCCATATTAGAGGCTAGGTAATCGGCAATATCCGCCCCCGTTGCTTGATCTGTTTCATCATGCAGCGCGGTAATCAGTAAAAAATCGCTATTGGATTTTCTTACCGTTACCCCTTGCGCCTGCACCGACTCGGGGAAGCGCGAGTTAACCTGCTGCACTTTGTTTTGCACCTGCACTTGGGCAAAGTCGGGGTCGGTACCTTGCTCAAAGGTAACGCTCACCGAGGCCGAGCCATCCGAGGTGCTAGAAGACGAGAAGTACAACAGCCCATCAAGGCCAGTAAGCTGCTGCTCTAATATTTGGGTAACGCTGTTTTCAACGGTGGCAGCATCCGCGCCGGTATAGGTGGTGCTTACATTAATCACCGGTGGCGCTACGTCAGGGTATTGCGCCACGGGTAGTGACATAATAGAGGCAATACCGCTAAGCATAATAATAATGGAAATAACCCAGGCAAAAACGGGCCTATCGATAAAGAAACGAGCGAACATGGCTTACACCCCTTCTTGCATGGCGGGGGTATCGCTAGTGGGTTTCACCACGTTTACCATGGTGCCACTGTTATTCATTTCTACCTGCACAGGCTTCACCGCACTGCCGGGCCGCACCTTGTCAGAGCCTTCTACTAACAGCTTGTCGTTTACCGATAAACCGCTGGCAATGAGCCATTGGTTTTCAACGGCGTTAACCGTTTCTACTATGCGTTTTTGCACCACGTTCTTATCGTCAATCACATAGGCATAAGACTCGCCATTGGCGCTGTGGTAAATCCCTTGCTGGGGCACCAATATGGCGTGCTCATCAACGGCCTCATTCACTTGCGCGCGCACAAACATACCCGGCAATAATAAGCCCTCGGGGTTGGGGAACTCAGCGCGTAAGGTTACCGTGCCGGTAGACGCATCAACCGACACCTCTTGCATTTTAAGTTCACCTTTATAAAGGTATTCGCTACCGTCTTCTAGGGTGAGTGCAACGGCCGTAGTGCCTTGGCTAATGCTTTTATCGCGCAGCAATTGGCGCAGCTTTAACAGCTCGGTACTGCCTTTTCTCATATCCACATAAATGGGGTCTAAGCTGCGTATAGTGGCCAGGGCAGTAGCTTGCTGTGCCGTTACCAATGCGCCTTGGGTTACGGTAGAAATACCAATATGGCCAGCGATAGGGGCTTTAACTTTGGTGTATTCAAGGTTGATAGCCGCACTTTCTAATTCCGCTTGGTACCTATCGGTATCGGCTTTGGCCTCTAGGTAGGTGGCGTGGGCATCGTCGGCATCTTGTTTAGCAATGCCATCAACTTTAAGCAAGTTAGCATAACGCTGGGCTTTTAATTGCGCGGTTACTAGCGAGGCCTTAGCGCTATTGAGGTTGGCCTTGGCTTCGTTATAGGCCGCTTGAAAGGTGGCGGGGTCAATTTGATACAGTAATTGCCCTTGCTCAACCCTGCTGCCTTCTTCAAATAGGCGCTGTTGAATAATACCGCTTACCTGTGGGCGCACTTCCGCCATCTGCGAAGCTACTACCCGGGCCTGCATTTGGGTGTCGATGTTGTGTGTGGAAGTTGTTACCGTAATGTAGGCAACGTCTGGTGCAGGCGCACTTTTTCTTGCTGCGTTATCTTGTTGGCAACCACTTAGCAAAGCGGCTACAAGCACTATACCCCCGGTACAGATTGGGTATTTCATGATGGCATGCTCCATAAACGTAAATAAAAAGACGAGGCTAAAGACAACAACCTATTCGCGCTATGCCTATTTCCGTATGCATAGGTGAATACGTGTAAAAGTCTACTATTGGATCAGCATAACAAGGCCAAGGTTAAAACAGGGTTAATGAAGGCGTTAATGACGAGGTTAATAGATGCTGAATCGAGTTCAGCATGACAAAGCGCAACATCCACCGCCATACCGGCCCTACGCCGGCCTCCATAAATCACAAACCCAATCCCCACTGCCGTACCGGCCTTGCACCGGTAACCACAACAACCAAACCCCACACACCTCGTCATACCGGACTTGATCCGGTATCCATAAATCACAAACCCAACACACCGTCATACCGGGCTTGAGCCCACAACTGTCCGGAATAATCATCACAAAGCTAAAACCCTCT
>TARA_R110002096_G_scaffold2125_2_pt1 | contig 41199 bp, 59 predicted proteins | sample TARA_R110002096 | Tara Oceans TARA_R110002096 (sample SAMEA4397295) | marine metagenome | biome: Polar Biome; feature: [DCM] deep chlorophyll maximum layer (ENVO:01000326); material: water (ENVO:00002006), including particulate matter (ENVO:01000060) such as... | depth 35 m
TGCGAGTATACGATTGATATCGAGCCAGACAGTGCCAAAGGGTGGTGCGACTGTTGCAGTACCAATACAGTGGCTAGTGCCCTAGTCTTAGCGGGGGTGATATAATGGAAACCAAGATATATATTGCCACGTTAGAGGGCGCAAAACCGTTCTGCTTTTATGTTGAACCCACTAAGGATAGGGCAATCCTTAGAGCTAACGAATTGAAAGCACGTTGGCCTAGACATTGGATATACGTAGAATAATTTTACACCATAAGACTCCCTACCTTGGCCGCCTTAACGGGTGGCCTTTTTTTGTGTCGCCTCAAATGTTTAACTTGTGTTCCGTTACCTATTAGGTCCGAGTCGGTCCTATTGTTTGAGCGCGAATGATTGTTGTGGGTCAGCCGATTCGCCCTTCGAGCGCCATAAAATACTTTTGTCAAGCCCCTCATCACGTTTTGTTTCAGTCGTGTAACATTCGATCAACTTGTGTAGGAATACGCTTGACTTATACGATGGGGCCCCCCGAATCACTAAGGCTTCATGTTCCCATGCCGCGCTACCACTATAGTCTCCAACATAAAAAAAAATAATCAGGAGTTCTTACATGCGTCAATTTGTCACGGAGGGGGTGTATATCTTACTACTCGACATGGAGTCATGATCTTGCGACACGACCTGCGCTACCCACTATAGATAGGGTCAAGTACTTTATGCGACAATAATAATAAAAGAAAGATCCCTTAGTTATCAGTCATGTATAAAATAGTTCAATTAGCCTTGTTGACTTTCGTTAAAATCCGACCTTATACATATATGAAGGTTCCTACTATAGTTTCTCACTTAATATATTTATAACTAATATGTATTATATCACAAAGTGATTGAGACGTAAGTATACTACTATAGTAGTTCCTAATAATTCCTCAACCATGACGAACCCTTCCAAATGTCGTATATACATAAAGTGATGGTCATGCCGATGGGGTACTTTATTACTATTAGAGAGAAGTGATGATATGTCGATCCCTAAGAAACCATATAGCGAGATCATAGCAAAGAAGGTACGTATGGACACTAGGAATGGTGTACTTGTAAAAGACACTATAGGGTCTATACAGAAGTATCAAAATGCACCATCCAGTACTTCTACCTTCTACAAGTTGTATGGTCGGTGTATATCAGAGACTAAAGCTGATATCGTTGGGGCTATTGGTGCTGTCGTGTTACAGCAGGCTCTCGACGGAGACTTCAAGTCCCAAGAGTTCTACCTACGTGCTAAGGGTGGTTGGTCTCCCAACAGTACACTCAATGAGGTGGAACAAACGCAAGACCCAGATACAGACGAGAGTGCTATCGACAGTCTGCTAGGTCTACTAGGAAAGAACACAGATCCCGATGAAACGATCTACGAAGTCCCTGAGTGCAACTGTATCGAAGATGAGTGTATCTGCTGATGATCTAAGATCTTTACCAGATGCAGAAGTCTTAGATATACTCCGTAAACTTGGTCCTGCTAAATCAGAAGAGCTAAGGTATGACTGGAACTTCTGGGCTAGACCTGAGCAACTAGAGCCTAAGGGTGACTGGTCAACTTGGTTAGCTCTTGCTGGTCGTGGTTGGGGCAAGACTAGGGCTGGTGCTGAATGGGTACGTCACCGCATTAAGAAGGGTGATAAGATAGTTCATTGTGTCGCGCCTACTAAGGGCGATGTTAGACGAGTTATGGTAGAAGGCGACAGTGGACTACTTAATGTCTGCTGGAAGGGTGATGAAACCTATCGTGGTAAACACTTAGGCTTTCCTACCTGGTCACCCACAAACAATACACTAACCTGGGAGAATGGAGCTAAGGCTGTTTTCTTCTCCGCAGAAGATCCAGAGCGACTTCGTGGTCCACAAGCATTTAGCGCATGGACTGACGAACTTTGCGCCTGGAACCACGCCCAAGAGACTTGGGACATGCTTATGTTTGGTCTGCGTCTAGGACGTAGGCCACAAGTCTTTGTGACAACAACCCCCAAAACAACTAAGCTGCTAAGAACTATTATCGCTGATGAGAACACTCTTGTTAGTAAGGGTAGTACGTTTGATAACGCGGCTAACTTAGCTGACTCCTTTATTGAAGCGGTTAGGAAGACCTACGAAGGTACACGTCTTGGTAGGCAAGAGTTATACGCAGAAGTATTAGATGAAGCGTCAGGTGCGCTCTGGAATAGGAACCTGTTACATACTTGTGAGATAGACCAGGACGATGTTCCTCAGTTGTCTCGCCTCATTGTGTCGATTGACCCTGCTATTAGCGCCAATGCTGAGAGTGATATGACGGGTATAATTGTCGCTGGGATAGATGTAAACGGAATAGCCTACGTACTAGAGGATCACACTGGACGCTACACACCTCAACAATGGGCTGCTAAAGCCATTGAACTATATCATAAGCACATGGCAGACCGTATCGTTGCGGAGAAGAACCAAGGTGGTGATATGGTCCGACATACTCTGCACACCGAAGATGAAACCGTTCCAGTGAAACTCGTACACGCAAGTAGGGGTAAGATGGCACGGGCTGAACCTGTCTCTGCACTATATGAGCAAGGTAAGGTTAAACACGTCAAGGGACTAAACGACTTAGAGGATCAGATGGTACAGTGGGAACCTTTAGGGTCCACAGGCTCACCAGACCGTCTTGATGCTATGGTATGGGCTATAACGGACCTCTCATTGAATGGGTATGCAAAACCACAGTTAGTTCTGGCATACAGCAACGCTAAAGGCTTGAAGTAAAATGGTAAAGAAACTTTCACCCACGGAATCCACGGCTACCCTTGGTGTCGCTGGACATAACACATACAGCGGTCAGATCCGTGCGGATGAATTTCTACCTGAGCTTCGCGGCAAGAAGGCTATTCGTAAGTATCGTGAGATGCGAGACAACGATAGCACTATTGGCGCAGTAATGTATGCTACAGAACAAGTACTACGTGATGTAGAACTAAAGGTGTATGCCTGTAACGACACACCAGAAGCACAGAAGGAAGCAGAGTTTGTTCAGAGCGTTCTTGAAGACATGGATCACAGCCTTGACGATCATATGGCTGAGGCTCTATCCTGTTTATCTTACGGCTTCGCTTGGTTTGAGGTTGTATATAAGCGGCGAGTTGGACCTACTCAAACTAACGATAAGAGGCGTTCAAAGTACACTGACGGGCGCATGGGTGTCCGTAAGATCGCAATGCGCGCGCCTTGGACGGTATCTAGGTTTGACGTAGATTCTAAGACTGGTGATGTAAAAGGTATGTACCAGGACGTTGGGTACGGCGGTGCATCTAAGCACTACATCCCTGCTAGAAAGAGTTTGTATTATCGTACTACATCTATTAATGGTGACCCTTCTGGTCGTTCTATTCTTCGTAACGCTTATACTAGCTACGAGTATCTTAACAATCTTCAAGCTATCGAAGCTATCGCGGTTGAGCGTGAGTTGGCTGGTATCCCTGTCGCTCGTATTCCTTCTGAGTATCTCAGTAGTGATGCCACAGCCGCGCAAACAGGATTTGTGCGTAACCTTCAAGAGATTCTTCGGGATGTCAAGTTCAACGAGCAAGGATACATTATTACTCCTTCCGACACCTATCCCGATAAAGATGGAAGTCCTACCAACATACGATTAGTTGATGTAGAACTTATGTCTTCAAGTGGTTCCAGGAATATCGACATAGACCCTATTGTTCGTCGTTATCAACACGACATTGCTAGGAGCGTCTTATCTGAGTTCCTGATGCTTGGTAGTCAGGGTGGTTCATACGCCTTGTCGAAGAGCAAGACAGACCTGTTCCTCCGTGCGCTTGAGAGTTACGTACAACAGATCGTTGACGTGCTTAACAAGCAGCTAGTTGAAAGACTGTGGCAGTTGAACGGTCTGGACTATTCGCTGATGCCAACTATTAAAGCTGGTGATGTGGCTCCGCATGATCTTCGTGAGATTGCAGGGTTCCTGCGTAACCTTAATGGCGCAGATATTAACGTCAGTAATCACCCAGAGGTTATCCAAAACCTTATGGATATCGCTGAATTAAATTATGACCCTAACGGGGCTACAGAAACAGAAGAGCCAGTAGAAGCTCTCGAAGAACAACAGGAAACTTAATAATGGCATATCTTAATGATCGCGTTTTCGACGAGGGTCTATCCATCCTCGACTTGGAAGCTAACGCAGTACACGTAACCTCAGCAGAAGCTACTACTTATACAGAAGCTACATCGACCTACACACTTGGTCTCTCAAGCTCACTTTCCATTGCTGCCCCCTCTGACCGCGCTGGTGGTGGACGTAAGGTTGCAGTATCAGCTATCTCTGATGGATCTATCACAGGCACAGGCACTGTTACTCACTACGCTCTTGTAGACACTGGCAACAGCCGACTATTAGCTACAGCGGCACTTACTGCCTCACAGTCAGTAACAAACGGTAACACATTTACCTTAGCTACATTTGACATCGGCATCCCTGATCCAACGTAAGGAATAAACTATGGCACTTGTTATTAAAGATCGTGTAAAGGAAACTACCACAACTACAGGTACTGGAACTTACACTCTAGCAGGTGCCGAAGTTGGTTTTCAATCGTTCTCCGCTATTGGGGATGGCAACACTACTTACTACTCTGTTACCAACTCGTCTGGTGATTGGGAAGTAGGTATTGGTACGTACACTGCCTCTGGAACAACTTTGGCACGTACAACTATTTTGTCATCCTCTAACACCAATAGCGCAGTTAACTGGATAGCTGGTGAGAAGTTTATATTTGTCACGCAGCCCTCCTCAAAGGCATCCTACTTAGATGCAAGCGGTAACTTAAACTTATATGGGGGAACAGTAGACGGGCGTGATGTAGCGACTGATGGAGTTACAGCAGACAACGCTTTACCTAAAGCTGGTGGGCAAATGACAGGCAACATTACTATGTCTGGTTCTGAAACTGTTGATGGTCGTGATTTATCAGCAGATGGTACTAAGATAGATTTTATCTCTGTTACACAGGCAGTTAACCTAGATGAAATGGAAGCTGACATAGCGGCTCTTGCTAATGGTATGGTATACAAGGGTGATTGGGCTGCTAATTCTGGCAGTTTTCCTGGCTCTGGCGTGGCGCAAACTGGTTGGTTTTATTATGTTACTGTAGCGGGAACTGTTAATGGTGTTTCTTTCCATGTTGGTGATAACCTTGTTGCAATTACAGATAACGCTTCCTCTACTACTTTCGCAGGTAATTGGTCTAAGCACGATAATACAGCAGCAGTTCAATCAGTTGTAGGTTTAATCGGAGTTATAACTAAAACCTCACTACTAACTGCGTTAAATGTAGAAGACGGTGCAGATGTAACAGATACAACTAATGTAACAGCCGCTGGTGCTGTTATGGATAGTGAAATTACTAACCTTGCTCAAGTAAAAGCGTTTGATAGTACGGACTACGCCACATCTACACAAGGTACTACTGCTGATAATGCTATACCTAAAGCTGGCGGAACTATGATAGGTACACTTAACGTACCTACTGTAGACTTCGGAGACTGGGCTATCACAGAAAGTGGTGGATCACTGTACTTTTCGTACCAAGGGGCAAACAGGCTCAAGATAGACAGCAGTGGCACACTGTCCGTAACTAATGATCTGCAAGCAGACCAAACTATCACATAATAATAATAATAAGCTAATAGTGGGAACGCGAAGATGGCAGTAAAAGTAAACGGCACCGAAGTAATAGACGACAGCAGGAACGTAACTAACGTAGGTACTGTTGACGGTCGTAATGTATCTAGTGATGGCACTAAACTTGATGGTGTCGCTACTGGTGCAGATGTTACTTCTACTGCACTGCCAGCTGCCCTCACAGGCTTACCCACTCACGCTGATCCTGCCTCTAGTGATTTACTAGCTATATATGACGATTCTGCATCCACTTGGAAGAAAGCTACAATTACAGCAGCTGCCTTGCAGGGAGATAAGGGACAAAAGGGTGAAGTCGGTGTTGATGGATCTAACGGTGCCGCTGGCGCTAAGGGTCAGAAGGGCGAAGTAGGATTAACAGGTAATACTGGCAATACTGGCGGAACAGGACTAACTGGCGATACTGGATCTAAAGGACAAAAGGGTGAAGTAGGTGCTGCTGGATCTAATGGCGGTACTGGTTCTAAGGGTCAGAAGGGCGAAGTCGGCAGCCAAGGCATCCAGGGTATCCAAGGCAATGCTGGATCTAATGGTGCTACTGGCGCTAAAGGACAAAAGGGTGAAGTCGGCAGTCAAGGCATCCAGGGTATTCAAGGTGTCGCTGGTAACACAGGTGGTACTGGCGGTACTGGTTCTAAGGGTCAGAAGGGTCAAGCTGGCGGCACAGGTTCCAATGGTGCTACTGGATCTAAAGGACAAAAGGGTGAAGTAGGACAAAAGGGTCAAACTGGCAATACTGGCAATACAGGAGGTGCTGGTGGTACTGGTGCCAAGGGTCAGAAGGGTCAAACTGGCAATACAGGAGGTGCTGGTGGTACTGGTTCTAAGGGTCAGAAGGGTGAAGTAGGACAAAAGGGTCAAAAGGGTCAGACTGGCAATACTGGCAATACAGGAGGTGCTGGTGGTACTGGTTCTAAGGGTCAAAAGGGTCAGACTGGCTCTTCTGGTGGTACTGGCGCTACAGGTTCTAAGGGTCAAAAGGGTGAAAACGCGGTTACAGCAACAAGTGTAACCTTTGGAAGCGGAGTTACGCTCCAAGAAAGCACAGACCGCGCAGATTTGCTGCAAATCACTTCCTCAACTTCTACATGGGGCGGCTTGCAAATTCGTAATAGCTCAAACGAGGGCCGCTGGTCATTTATGACTGATGGCGCAACGGCTGGTTTTTATGATGATGAGAACAACGAATGGGCTGTGCAGATGGTCGAAAACTCGAGTGTTTCGCTGTATCAAAATGGCGCGACTCGATTAAGCACTAGAGGTGGTGGTGTAGGTGTAACAGCTTTGGTAGTTGGTAACTTAACCAGTGACCCACATAACACTGGTGGTTTGCAGGTTAATAACACAAACAATGAAAAGATTGTTCTGTCAGGATCATCTGAGCCTTACATCCGTTTCCAAAATAGCACCACTGACAAATCCACCATAGGGCTTATTGCTGACCTTCTGGTCTTTAACAACTCAGCTAATGGGACTTATGAGTTTAGAGCAAATGGTAATTTAGGTACAAAACTTAAACTTACTGCTAGTAATCAAGATAACTATGGCTCCGTCTATGGTACTCACAACAATGAGATTGGTTTCTTAAATGATGGTGACGATTGGGCATACAGAATTTTAGATAACACTCAGCATGAATGGAAGTTAAACAATACTCAATACATGAGGTTGGACACTACGTCTTTAAGTACCCGGCAGTTTATTACAGTTGGTGGTGGGACAACTCAAAGCACTAACAACCCGTATAATAGTGTTTCATCTACTAAACTCATGTTTGGTTCATATGACTCTAATGCCCAAAATGCTTACTACCTTGGCACTAATCTGAATAACTTTGGTGGCAACTACACTAAACTTGATCTTAGGTGGTACACGGGTGTACGTATGGGTGCAGAGACTCAGTATGGCGGCATACGTATGTATAACAGCGCTGCTCTAACCACCAAGCTATTTTCTGTGGGTGAGGGTGATAGTAACGTAAGGGTAACAAATACTATAAACGCAAAACAGTTTACAGATATTGACAACACATCTTACTATGTTAATCCTGCCAGTACCTCTGTATTAAATGCACTTACCGTAACCTCTATTAGTGGTAATGGTTCTGGTTTGACAGGTGTGGGTGCCAGTACAACCTACGGTGCTGTTGGAACTTATCTGATGGGGTATCGCCTTGGAGCAGGCATTACAGACGGTACTACATACGCAGGGAGCACATTGCAGCCAATGGGGTTTCTTTACGGCTCCAGTACCGCAGTCGGAAATGACGGCTTTAGGGGTAGCACTTGGTATACCAAAGGGGGCAGTGCTCTTAGTGGTACTTGGAGGGCAATGGGACGAAGTAACATCAACAATGGCGCTACCTATGAACGCTGGACACTTTTTGTGAGGATTTCTTAATGAGAATTACAATCGCAGAAGTACGCAATGCGGCGTCCCTAACGGCTGATAACCTTTGTATGGACGTGGAGATTAACCACCCAGATCACGGTTGGATACCCTACACAGTAAGCCCTGACGATACTGACACAACCATCGACAACGATGAAGTGATGGCACTGATAGGCACAGACTTCGCAGCCTACGTTGCACCTACTCAAGAGGAAATAGATGCAGCCTTAGCAGTAGATGTTCGTTCTGAACGTAACCAAGCCTTATCTAGTGAAGTTGACCCCGTTGTGTCCAACCCTCTTCGCTGGGCTGACCTGACATCTGACAAGCAAGCTGAGTGGGCGCAGTATCGCACGGACTTGCTAAACATCACAGGTCAGGCGGGTTTCCCAGAGGACGTAACTTGGCCCACTAAACCAGAATAATAGCCGTATAATGATAGGAGATCAAAAATGGCATTAACACTTTCCTGGGAAGTAACTGGTGTAAAGACTAGAAATGAAACTAACACGGATGGCAACACATTGAGTGATGCTATAGTGCAAACTTACTGGAAATGTAAAGGGGTTGACTCTGATGGCAATGAAGGTTCTTTTTCTGGTGCTACACCCTTTAGCGCAGCTAACGTACCAGTAGGTTCATTTGTGCCCTTTGCTAACCTAAATGAAGAAGTTGTCTTAGGGTGGATTAGATCAGTTGTTGTAGGTGATTATTCAAACCATGTGCAAATGCAAATACAAAATCAGATCGATGACGCTAGTGTACAAGAGCCTGAAATGCCTTGGGCACCAGAGCCAACAAGCGGCCCTCCAGAATAAGGACTTATAATGGTATAATGAGTAGGTATCGTGTAGTCTTTGAAGACCCCGAAAAACCAGAAGATCCTGTAGGAGTATTAATTCCCACTGACGATTGGCTAAGTCAAGCAAGGGCTGGAAACCTTCCTCCTATATCAGTTTACTGGGAACTAATGGATGATGAAGAGAAGGCCGCAAAAGAAGGCAGTATTGATACTTTTTCTCACGACCCAGATAAGTACGAATTACAATTTACCGCCCCAAGGGTTGGTCCTTTGACAGAGGAACAGGCTATGGAGTATCTAGTAATGAAGTGTCTTCCTCGTCACATATGGTCTGTAATATATAATAGGCCAATGTTTAAGATAGTTCGTACAGACTGTGTTCCCTCAAACAGACAATTTAGAGATGCTTGGAGACTTTCCGCATGACAACAACACTAATAAAAATAGGTGGGTCAAATTACCCAGCCGCAGACTACACTAAGCCAGTAGATCGTACATTTCGTGACGCTTGGGATGTTGATGTTGACACAAGTGTTATCCATGTAGATATGTCAATGGCTAAAGATATATGGAGAGATAAAATACGAATTCATAGATCTGACGCCCTAAAGGATCTCGACGCCCTTTATATGAAGGCACTTGAATCTAGTTCTGACACCACACAGATTGTCGCTGACAAACAGGCTTTACGTGATGCACCTGGCTTGCCTTCTATTGACGCTGCAACTAGCGCAGACGAGTTAAAGTCTATACAGCCAATACCTGGCGTAACTTTGGAATAATAAATAGGATGGTAGTCTATCAGATTTCACTTCACGGGTCAGCCTACGATGCAAGAGGTAAGACATGGCCCCAGGTTACGTCTGAGACTAGATGTAAGCCCCGTACAGAGTGGTTAGACCCCATTCATAACAGACCATTGCTAATAGGTGAGTTTGGATGCTCAGTGAGCCATTTACGGGTGTGGGAAGAGATAGCTTCAAGTGACCTTAATGGTATCATACTTGAGGAAGATGCTACATTCCACTCTATCAATCCCAATCATGTAGATCACCTACTAGAGAGTTACGACAGCGTTTGGTTAGGATATCGCTGGAATGACATGGGCTACTGGTATAATTGCCACGCCTACGCCATCACACCAGATACAGCTAGACTACTCATAGAAGACTTTTGGCATCAGATCATTCCCGTAGACGAGTGGGTGCCAATGAAGCTCAAAGACAAGCGTAATTACTTCTACCCCGAAGAGGTTGTTACACAAATCCCACGGTCAACCCGACCAAGTACCATTGAGGATACACAGATGATACCCGAAGATAAAAGTAATATGCACGTCTTAGCAGTAGGGACAGACGACACTAAGTGTTGGGCTTTAAACCAGTCAGCTGAGGCTAATGGAATAGAAGTACTTAACTTGGGCATTGGAAGTGAAGCCTTCGACATGACTGGTTTTGGCGGTATGCCTAAGATTAAGTTAGTTAAGGAACACTTAGAGAGTTTACCTGGTGATGACATTGTGTTGTTCATGGATGGTTACGACACCTTCTTTGCAGACAACCTATCAACTATACGGGATCGCTTTCTTGGCTTTAATGTAGACATTCTGTTTAGTGCAGAAGAGACATGCTGGCCCCTGACCGACAATGACTTCTTTAAGTCTCGTTGGAAGGATGAAGGCACACCATATAAGTACCTTAACAGCGGTCTTTACATCGGACGGGTTGAGGCTCTGTTGGCCTTCTTTGACTTAAAGGAGAGCATGACCGACAATGGTGATGATCAGCTATTCTGTCAGATCCGCTTTTTGTCGCAGGGGGATAACAAATTCCCTTACAGCATAACACTAGACTACGAAGCATACATCTTTCAGAACCATGAACAAAACATAAAAGTTGTTGATGGGCAGTTATGGAACGGCATAACAAACTGTTGCGGTTGTATCTATCACGGTAATGGTGGTGATGGTGCCAAAGAGTTTTTTATTGAGGTGGCAGGTAAGTTTGGCTATCACGAACAGGTAAACTCTCCACCAGTTAACAAGATGGACTACAAGGAAGTAGCTCAAGACGTACTTGTTACCCCTTTCCTATCGGAGAGCCAGTGTAGTAACTTGATTTATAAGTCTGAGGAACTTGGTAATTGGGGTCAGATGGAAGGTGACAAGTTTCCTGCCCAAGAGATAAGACTCAAACAGTTAGGTCTTTGGCGAGACTACGAGATGATGTGGAACGACAACCTATCTAAGATCTGTGAGCAACACTGGAAGCCAGTAGAATACATGGGACTACGTGATGCCTTTGCTATGCGTTACGCTACGGACACACAGACCTCTTTAGGATTTCACACGGATGCTTCTCTTATCACTGGTAGCGTTAAGCTAAACGACAACTATGAGGGTGCTACTCTCTACTTCCCAAAGCAAGAGTTTAACAACATTGATGTGCCTGTCGGAAGCTGCATATTGTTCCCAGGACAAGTTACTCACGGTCACTATGTCGATGAACTACAGTCTGGGGTTAAATACTCACTTACTATGTGGACATCCCGTTATGCGGGTGACGAGAACTAGGAGCAATAAATGTTTGGAACCAGCCCTTTTGCAGCCGCTACCTTCGCAGGTGCTGGCAGTGAAGAATACGAACTAACAGCTGGTGCCATTACTACTGGTGCGGCGAGTGTCCCTACTAACTCTATATCTGAGAAAGAAACTCTGGGTGCATTGTTTGTGCTATCTGGTGTTCCTACTTTAGGTACTAGCGGTTTTGACCAGGGACAAACACTTTCCGCCCCAGCATTAGACTTAGGTACGCCGACACTTGGTACAGCCTTACTACAAGAAGAAGAGACATTTTCCACTGGGGAACTAACCTCTTCCGCATTTATCCTAGACACAACAAACTTTACCGAAGTAAATGATATAGTATCTGTCGATATTCTGTCTGGTGTACCAGTTAATGATACATCTGCATTTAATCAAGGTCAGACGTTTGAGGCTAACCCGATAGACACTGGCGCTGTTATCGTTGACCTGGTAGCTATGTCAGAGGAAGAGACACTATCTGCTAATGGCATAGTTACAGGTACTCCATCTACCCCTAGCGCAGATATATCAGAGGGTAACATACTCTCTAACGCAGACTTAGATACTGGTAACGTAGATCTACCATCTATCAGTGTGTCAGAAGAAGAGACATTTTTCACTGGGGATTTATCTACAGGGAACCCAACACTTAGTACAACAGGCTTCAACCAAGACCAGACTTTTGAGCCTAACGCATTAGATACAGGTGCGGTAGATCTTCCAGACATACCCATGTCGGAGGAAGAAACACTTACAGCTGATGGTATTACAACTGAGACCCCCTCTACACCTAGTGCAGACTTCGTTGAGGATAATAAACTATCTTCTCCAAACATAGATACAGGTGCAGTAGATCTTCCAGCTAACACTATGTTTGAGGAAGAGAGCTTTTCCACTGGTGAGTTAGTTACAGGGTCTGTAGATCTCCCAGCTATCTTAATGTCCGAAGAAGAGACTCTTTCCACTGGTGACCTTTACACTGGCGCAGTGATCATACAGTTTGCTGACTTTACGGAGACCAACGTACTTGTACCCGTAGGTATAACTACACCACCACCAATAGTTCCTCCTGTCATTAAGTATGGTGACCACCTATTCTACATGGAACCACTGTGGTCTGGCATTCCAGAGCTTGGTGCCCCCTTCTGGAACCCTGATCTAGCTAGGGTAGTTAATATAGCAAACAATCGCATAGGAACCAAGACTGGGGTTAGGGATAGTAACTCAGTTAGGTTCGGTAGCAACAATAATGTTAAGGTAGGCTAATGGCTTTCAGGATAAAAACAAACGACACTTCACCTAAGCTGGCTGTCACCCTTGAAGATGCAAACGGTAATGGCATTGGCCTAGCTGGCGCAACTGCCCGTTTTCACATGAAAGCCTTTGGTGCAACTTCCTTGAAGATAGACTCACCAGTTACTGTCACAGATTCTGTTAAGGGTATCGTAGAGTACTCCTGGGTAGTTGGCGACACAGCCACAGCTGGAACTTACTACGGTGAGATAGAAGTTGTTTACGGTGACGCCACGGTAGAGACCTTCCCCAACAATGGGTACTTCACCATCATCATTAGAGAGGACTTAGATTAATGGCAGACGAGTTTGACATTGATAGCTTACCCTCAGAGGAAGAAGTTAACAAAGCTGAAAAGCCACTGAACAAACCCTTCCGACTCCCTAAAGGCTCAAGTAAGAAGTTTGGTGTCTACGTCAAAGATGGCGACAAGACAAAGAAGGTTACTTTCGGTGATCCCAATATGGAGATCCGCAGAGATGACCCTAAAGCTAGAGCTAACTTTCGTAGCCGACACTCATGTGACACGGCAAAAGACAAAACCTCAGCACGTTATTGGTCGTGCAGAATGTGGAGTGGTAGTACCGTGGGTAGTATAACTAAAGATATAACAGGTCAGATCTTAAAGGCCGACGAAGAACAACGCATGGTCTATGGCTGGGCCTCTGTAGTAACCGAAAAGGGTGAACCAGTAGTAGACCGCCAGGGCGATGTAATAGCACCTGACACGCTAGTACGTGCCGTGAATAAATTCATGGAGCATGTTCGTGTAGGTAAAGAAATGCACAAGGGTGATCAAATTGGGGCCGTTATACACTCCATGCCTATCACAAAAGAGATTGGTGAATCCCTTGGCATACAGAGTGACCGTGAGGGTTGGATTGTCGCGTTTAAAGTATATAACGATGACGTTTGGGCCAAGGTCAAGTCTGGTGAACTAGCTGCATTTAGTATTGGCGGCAGAGCAATGAAGGAAGAGTTATAATGGCTAACCTTTTAATGGAGCTTGAGTTAGATGAACTGTCATTAGTTGATCGCCCAGCCAATGCACAAGCAATGGTATCACTGTTCAAGCGTGACAACTCCAACGGAGATAATATGGAAAACGAAGTAGAGACAACAGAAAAGATGTCCGATGATATGATGGCTAAACTCAAGCCTTACATGGACAAGGGTATGTCAGAGGAAGAGGCCACTAAGGCATACAACTTCGACATGAAGAAGGCAGACGATGTTGAAGCTGTAGAAGAGATCAATCCTCTTACAGAAGAAGTTGAGCGTCTCAAGTCTGAGAACCAACAACTCCGCAAAGGTCTGATTGACAATGGGTACATCATCCGTGCTGATAGCATTGAGAAGAAAGCCCCAGAAGAGTTTGTCGAGTACGATGGTGAGAGCATCAACAAAGCTGACATTCCTGCTGTGATCCTCAAGGCTCTTGAAGCTGCTGAGATTGCTAAAGCAGATGCAGAGTTAACAGCTAAGGCGGAAGAAGCCCTTCCTAACTTTGATGCTGCAACAGCTAAAGAATTAGTTAAGTCTTTCGAGACTAACGAAGAAGTCATGGGTGTATTGAAAGCGGCTGATAAGGCGTTTGGCACATCAATGGAAGAAGTAGGCAAGGCCGATGTTGACGGGAATTTTACTACCGCAACTGATAAACTTGATGCACTTGTAAAGTCCTTCATGGACACCAACTCAATGAAAAAGAGTGACTACGCTAAAGCATACGCTGCCGTAGCAAAGACCGACGAAGGTAAAGCTCTAATCACTAAATCCTACAAAGGGGAATAATCATGGCTGTTATGCAATCACGCGACAACCGCACTTTCGTTGCAGGGGAAGACCTCTCAACCGCACAATTTAAATTCGTAACTCTTGAGTCGGACGGTCAAGTAGACCTTGCTGACTCCGTTGGTGAAAACGCTATTGGTGTTTGCATCGTATCCGCAGGCTCAGGTAAAGCAGTTACTGTAACTGTTGGTGGCTCTGTCATGGTAGAAGCTGGTGGCTCAATCGACGCTGGCGGTGCTATCGCATGTGGTGGTGATGCTACTGCACTGACCGCTACTACTGGTAATATTATCATGGGTTACGCCCGTGAAGCTGCCGTAGACGGACAGATCATCGAAATGGAACTGATCCAGGGCGGCAACGCAGCGGCCTAATCCAGCATTTAAAGGAATAACATAATGCCACTATTGACACCATCATCGGTCCACCTGGACCAACCCTTGACAAACCTCACTATTGCGTATGTTCAAGACCAATCTAACTTTATCGCGGATAGCGTATTTCCAACAGTTGGCGTAGAACGTCAGTCTGACAAATACTACATCTATGACCGCGACAACATGAACCGTTCTGGCGATGTTAAAGTTCTTGCTCCACGCACAGAAGTTAACCGCATCGGACAGTCAGTCTCCAACGCTGCTTACTACGCTGAGGTGCGCGGTTTGGCAATGGACTTCGACCAACAGACTTTGGCAAACGAAGATGCAGCTTTGGACATCCGTTCAGCTGGCGCACAGACATTGACAACTCGTTTGTTGATTGACCGTGAAGAGCAGTTTGCTGACACCTTCTTCAAGACTGGCGTATGGGGTACTGAATCTACTCCTGGCAACTTGTGGTCAGACTACACTAACTCTACACCTATCCAAGATGTGACAACCGCTCGTCGCACCATGCAACTCAAGTCTGGCGGTTTCAAGCCAAACACAATGGTTGTCGGTAAAGAAGTTCGTGACATCCTGATCAACCACCCTAAGATCCTGGCACGTTTGAATGGCGGTTCAACCGTATCAAACCCAGCTTTGATCACAGATGCTAAATTGGCAGAGATCTTTGAAGTAGAGAACTTCTACATCATGGAAGCTGTGAAAAACTCTTCTGTAGAAGGTGTAGCAGAGTCTAACGCCTTTATCGGTGGTAAACATGCTCTCTTGGTACACGGCCCACGCAATGCAGGTCTTATGACCCCAGCTGCTGGTCTTACCTTCGCTTGGAACAATGTACCAGGCACAAACAACCTGGGCATCACAGTTGAATCGTTCTCCGACGATGGCTTGAAGCGTTTGCAAGTTGCAGAGCAGATCCAAGTTAAAATGGCCTATGACATGAAAGTCACTGGCGCAGATTTAGGTTACTTCTTCTTAGACGTAGTAGCTTAAACAACTTTGGTGGGGGCTTTAGTGGTCCCCACCTCTTTCACATGAGGAACCCCGACTATGACACCCTTTCAATATGACAGACCCGTATTCGTAAAAGTCCCCTTCAATGGCGGTAAGCGTGACTGGAAGCGACAAGAACATTTCCCTTGGAGAGAGCTATCAGTAGATAGGATATCTGTCGAGGCACTATATAATAATGAATACCTCTACCACAACGAAGAGCTTGAAGTACAGGCTAAGGTCGGTGATGGACTAGAGGCTCTTGATGTCGAGGCACTATCTAAAGTAGTAGCATCCATCAATGAGAAGGTTAAAGCAAAGACTTCTTCACAAGCTGACTATGACCGTAAGAAGTGTAAGCAATCTAGGATAGTAGATAAGCAACGCGGTTTGATCCGTAGTTGGCGCAGAACACATGGACAGTTGGAGAACGACTAATGGCTTGGAGCTACGACGAAGGCAACCTTAACACAGATAATGCTCTAGGGCGTTTGAACGCTGTTAGGTTATTAATTGGTGATACAGACACCTTTGACCAACAAGTGCAGGATGAAGAAATAACCTTCGGCCTAGCTCAAGCTAACACTAACGTATATACTGCTGGGGCTTGGCTCTGTCGAGTACTGGCAGCTAAGTACTCTCGTAGTGTTGATAGTGAACTTAGCGGTGCGCTTAAAGAGAGTGGGTCTCAACTAAAGGCTCACTACACTTCACTAGCAGACACACTAGAGTATCAGGCACAGAAGCAGGGTGGACTTGGTGTTGTCGCTGGTGGTATCATAGTATCAACCGTAGACGCTGTAAGATCTAACACTAACCGTGTAAGACCTGAGTTTACCAAAGACCAATTTAAGATCGACGAAGCACAATTTACATACGATTAAGGACGGGTCATGAGAGCGTATAACTTACTTAAACTCACTCAGCGTTATGGTTCGCCACTCACGCTCGTAAAGACTACCACAGGTGCTTACGATTCCTCTACTGGATCTACTTCTAACACGACAAAGAACTACATCTTTACAGGTTACCTGTTCAACTCAGAAGAGGGTATTCTGCTTGATGACATTAGACGTGGTTCAAGTAAATGTGTTATTCCTGCACTTAACTTGGGGACCGTCCCTGACGATGGTGATCAAGTTATTGGACTTGGTGATACTAAGAACATAAATAGAGTACAGACCTACTACTCTGATGGTGTCGCTATTTGTTATGTCTGTGGGGTAGTTGAGTAATGGCTAGGGGTGGATTTAAAGTAAATAAGAGCGCACTAGCAAGAGAGTTCGATAAGATAAGGGACTTTGCAGAAGCAGAGGCTAAGTCTTTTACTAATGATATAGCTGATGATGCTATTAGGTTCTCCATTAACTTCGTAGATACTGGGGCATACATTACCTCCTTCTCATTTTCCACTGGTAGTGGTAGACCAAGAGGTGTAACATCCCGAAGGAAACATCGAAACCCTTCCGCCGCTGCTCAAAAGGCTGTGGAGGGAAGAGGTCTCTTAGCAGGAGATATAGAGAAGTTAAACTTCGATACTTTGCAGACCCTTAAATTACGTAATGGTTCACCCCACGCTGAGATAGTTGAAGAAAACTTGCAGAAGAAAGTGTTCAAGAGGCTAGGGATTAAATATGGCTGATATAACAAGAGAGATCAGAGCTATCCTTGAAGGCCATCTATCTACTATAGTAGATGTACCTCAGATAGCTTACGAGAGCGTCTCATTCGTTCCCACGACAGGTATATCGTACTTGCAGGTAGTTTACCTACCAGTTACCCGAAGACCTGCTGTTAGGGGTTTAAACCCACAACAAAGATATGACAGTCTTCTTAGTATTAACTGTTACGCACCAGAAGGCTCTGGACCATCAGGAGCTGACATCCTAGCTAAGAACGTCATGGAGGCGTTTGAGGCCACTACTTCAATCACACAAAACAACATAACAGTTCGTATTGACTACGCTGAAAGACAACAGGGTATTCTGAATAGCCCTTGGTACTTTGTCCCCGTTAATATTGCTTGTTACGCATACAACTAATTCTTAGGAGAATATAATATGGCCTTAGCACAGGGTTCACGTTCCAGTCTTTCGTATATCACCGAAGCAGCTTTCGGTACGACACCAACTGGTACTTTCATTAACTTACCTTTCACCTCTCACTCCCTCAACATGACTAAAGAGCGTGTTGCAGGTACTGACATCCAGTCTGACCGTATGTCTCGCGTAGACCGCCAAGGTAACCGTCAAATAGCTGGTGATATTACAGCTGACCTTCGGGACACTGACTTCGACGAATTCATTGAATCTGCTATGTTGTCCTCTTGGGCTGCTAATGTCATCAAGGTTGGTACTGTAGCTCAGTACTTCTCTATACAAGACTATGCAGCTGACATTGATCAGGCTAGAATGTTCACGGGCTGTTCTGTAAGTACATTTTCTGTCTCTCTTGCTCCTAACGCAATGGTAACAGGTACGTTTGGTATGGTTGGTAAAGATATGACAATCAGTGCCACAGAGAGGGCGCAAGGAAACCCATCAAATGCAAGTCCATTCGATGCTTACTCTGGAACCTTGGAGATTGGTGGAGCTGCCTCAGCTATCGTTACAGCAATGGACTTCACACTGACTAACGGATTTGCACCTACATTCGTAATTGGTGCCGACACTACTCCTGCCCTTGAGGTTGGGGACGCTGTAGTAGAAGGTACTATCTCAGCCTACTTTGAGAACGCCGATTTAATTAACCGTTTCATCAACGAGACAGAGACTTCACTTAAAGTTACTGTTGGTGATAGTGCTGGTACACCTAACACTATGGAGTTCCTTTTCCCACGGTGCAAGATCAACAGTGCTGACGTAGGCATAGACGGTCCTACAAGTCGAATTATCACTATGTCATTTGTCGCACTGCGAGATGATAGAGATCCTGCTGTTGACGGCCTAGAAACAAACTTGCAAATTACACGCACGTAAGAGATCCTGTAGCTACAGGCGGGGAGTGTCGGTGTCGGGTCTGACGCTCCCCATTTAACCCAACCCGATTAACCCCGATAAGGAAACCCGATATGGATCTTAAAGACCTAACCCCGAAATCAGATGTTGTTGAAGTGGCTATTTGCCACCCAGGTACAGGCGAAGCCCTGTTGAACGACGATAAAACACCAATGACTATTACTATGTATGCACCCCACTCCAAAGAGTATAAGAAGGTCATGCACGAACAGACTAACAAACGTATCAAGTCTGCAAATACTACTGGTAGGCTAGATATTACATCAGAAGAGTTAGACGACAACACCCTTGAAGTTATGTCTAAGACCACTAAAGAGTGGGATCTAACCTTTGGCGCAGAAAAACCTGAGTTGACAGAAACTAAAGCTAAGGAACTATACGAAGAAGTATTCTGGATCAGATCACAGCTAGATGAAGCTATTGCAGGTTCCCTGGGTTTTATGATGGGCTAGTCAAAAGTCTTGTGGAATATGCGGAACATGAGTTTTCGCTAAACAAGTCTGATGATGGTAATATCTCAAGAAGACAACACTTAGAGCAAGTAGAGAAGCAGACTGGACGTAAGCCTAAAGAGTTAGACGGACCTAAGTTCCCCTACCTTATGTCATACGTGTGGACTGCTTTTCTTCACATTAGTGGATCTAGGTCTATGGGATTTAATAGCCCAAACGCTATCACCTATCAAGAAATACAGTCCTGGGTTGAACTTACTCAAACCCCACTAGACGCAAGAGAAGTTGAGGCAGTTAAGTACCTCGACACAATATTTATGAGGTCCATGAATGGCTAATGTAGCAGAGTTTAATATTGACTTTACGGACCTCAAGGTTCTTAACGAAACCTTGAATAAGACAACCGATAAAGTAGAGTTAATGGCGTCCTCTGCCAAAAAGGACTTCAACAGACTCAAGATGGCTATTGATCCTGTTGCCAGGGCGCAGAAGATGTTCAAGGATCAAGTACTGGTAGCGCAGAAGGCTGTTGCAACCAACTCTATATCTAATAAACAGTACGCTGAAACCTTTAAGATGATCCAAGCTAACGCTGCTAAGGCTGGTGTTCAACTTAACCAGTTTGGTCAGGTAGCATCAGTTAATACCCGTAGCATGAAGAAGTTTGGTGCTGTCGGTATGCAGCAAGTCGGTTATCAGGTACAGGATTTCGCGGTCCAGGTACAGGGTGGCACAAGCGCAATGGTAGCTCTTGGACAACAGGGTTCCCAACTCTTGGGTATCTTCGGGCCAGCTGGTGCTATTGCTGGTATGATCTTGGCTATTGGTACTGGTCTTGCTGGTGCATTTATGGCTGCACGTAGTTCTTCTGCAAGCGCCCTCAGTAAGTTTGAGAGCTTTACTGCTGCCATGAAGGCAATGAAGGAGGAGATAGAAGACCTTACCCTCAAGAACTATATGTTCACGAATGGTATAGAAAATACATCTCTGGCCCTAAAGAAGCTCGCCCTAGACGCTATAGAAGCCAACATAGCGGCTTACGAAGCTATGACTACGTTTGAAAAGATGGTTAGTAACCTAAAGAACCGCATAAAGTATGCTCTTAGTGGTGAGTTAGAGGATCAAGCTGATACACTCAGAAAAGAAGCCGAAGCCCTAAAAAAATTACTAGAGGAATTTAGGGAGAATGAAGGTTCAACCGAAGAGTCCAAGGATGAGGAAAAAAGACTAAAGGATAAAGATGCGCTTATTAAGAAGTACGCCGAAGAACATGCTGCGAGGCTTAGGCTAGAGGGTCTTAAAGGGCGCGATGCGCTTATGGCTAAACAGGACATACAGTTAAATAAGGAACTAATCAAGGCTAGGAAACTAAGTAACGACCCCGTCTTCATAAGTCATATACGTCAGATAATTACTAACCGTCACGACGAAGCCCTGGCTGTCTATGATGTTAAACAGGCTGAGAAAGAGTTAGCAGAGCAAAAGAAGCAAGACGCTCTTAATGAGAGAAACAGAATAATAGCTGCTAAGAACGCACACAAGCAAGCCCTCAAAGACTACGCAGATGTCCTGGCTGCAAGTAAGAGCATAGAAAGCTCAATGGAGAGCGCCATGATGTCTATGGTAGACGGTACTAAGACAGTATCAGCTGCCTTTAAGTCTATGGCTTCTGAGATCATCAAAGAGCTATACCGTATTTATGTCGTGAAGAAGATCACAAACATGATCACAGGCGCTATTGAGGGCAACTTTGCACCTGACGTAGGTGCTACAGCTGCTGTACCTGGTGTGGCTAACGGTGGGCCTGTACAGTATGGTAATAGCTACCTAGTAGGTGAACGTGGCCCAGAGATCTTTACCCCAGGAATGGGTGGTGGTCAAATCACATCTAACAGTAAGTCAGGTATTGGCAGTGGAGTTACTATCGTACAGAACATAAACGTATCGACAGGCGTACAACAGACTGTACGTGCTGAAATCCGACAAATGATGCCACAGATCGCAAACAGTGCTAAGGCTGCTGTAGTAGACGCTAAACGGCGTGGTGGTAGCTATGGGAAGGCATTTGCATAATGGCTATATCTTATCCACTCACTATGCCAACTAACATTGGTATCGCTGAGATCGAACTACGAACTAGGAATACGGTAGCAATATCTCAAAGTCCGTTCACATACAAGCAACAGACACATTCCTATGATGGGCAAATGTGGGAAGCGGATATTACTCTTCCTCCTATGAACAGGGATGATGCTCAAGCATGGGTGGCTTTTCTTATGGCCCTAAAGGGTCGTGCTGGTACATTCTTGTTATCCGACCCATCATCTAAGACCCTGCAAAGTCCATCGGCCCCGTCTTCTGCTACTGTAGCGGGACTTGCGGGAAGTAGTGACCTAGCTGTAACAATGTCGGGTACGATAACTGCTGGCGACTATATACAGATAGGAACTGCTATTGATGCTACTCTTCACAAGTCTCTTGAGACCTTAACTGGTAACGGTACTATTGAGATTTGGCCTAAGTTGCGTAAGGCTAGGACTTCATCCGACACAGTAACCCTGACAAATACAGCTGGTCTATTTAGGCTTTCTGCTAATGAAACATCCTGGTCAGTTAACAATGCCAGTTTCTTTGGCATCTCCTTTGGTGCTACTGAGGTGGTCTCATGAGTAGGGGCATATCCGCAGCACTACTAAATGCACTAGGGACAGACCACATTCAACCGTTCTTTGCCGTAGAACTAATGTTCGATACAGCCCCTCTAAGGTTGTGGACAGGCATTAGCGACAAGGTAATAAATGTACAGGGTGCAGATCAGACCTTTATTGGTACTGGTAGCCTTCTTTCACTTAGTGGCGTAGATGAAGTTTATGATCTATCAGCCAAGAGTGTATCTCTTAGTCTAACTGGCCTTAATGCTGGGATTCTATCAATAGCATTGCAGGAACCATACCAGAGAAGAAAATGTCGTCTGTACTTTGGGGAACAGAGTGTAACTGATGTCGTAGAGATATTTTCTGGTAAGATGAATACCATGTCTATTAGTGACGAAGCTGAATCAAGCACTATAGTCTTAGACGTTGAGAGTAACCTGGTTGAGCTAGAGAGATCAAGTAACTGGAGATATAATGACGAGAATCATCAATCCCGATACAGTGGAGATATCTTCTTTTCCTTTGTACAGTCAATACAGGATCAACAAGTAGCATGGGGACGAAAGACCGCTTAAACATATACCTATCCAATATAGTAGACAAACCTTTTCATTGGGGGGTCAACGATTGCTTTACCTTTTCTAATGGAGCCTTTAAGGCCATGTATGGTGTTGGGTATGCAGATGATTGGATAGGTCGTTATATGAATGGTAGTTCTCCTAAGAACGCCACAAGTATGCGTAGAGAGTTTAAACACTCCACTTTATTTAACGGTCTGGCTAGTAAATTGGTCAGATCGGAACAGCCCGTTTTCGGTAGTCTTGTGACGACACGTAAAAGTCAGCGGTGGGTCACTGGTTCCGCCCTTGGTATTTCCATCGGGTCTAGGTGTATCTTCCTGTCGAAGGAAGGACTTATAAGATTAAACATCGAAGATGTAGAAAGTTCATGGGTTCTTAAATGAAAAATACTAACGTCCCTTTCAATGTTATGCGCCACAGAAATTCTTGGGATGTAGCGCCCAGAATGCCAGAAGCTGTTGCAACTTGGGTTATTAACGCTACAGGTGTAGCCGCAACAAGTACGTTTACAATTGCGGCTATCAATGTTGCTTCATATGTTGCGGTTACTTTAGTCACTTCTGCTGTTCTCGGCGCACTTGCACCCAAGCCTGACTTCGGTTCCGCAAGTTCTAACTCCGGTCAATTACTCAGTAACAGTAAGAACGCACTAGCTCCCGCACAGTTTATTTACGGACAGGTTCGTAAGGGTGGCACAATTACATATATTGAGTCTACTGGGGGTGATAATAAGATCCTTCATCAGATCATTGTACTAGCTGCACATGAAGTAGAAGAGATTGGCGACATATACTTTAACGACGAGATCGTTACTATGAACGGTGATTATGTCTCCACTGCCCCCTTCGCTTACCTTGCGAAAGTGTATAAGCACATTGGTGATCAGACCAGTAGCGCCAGTACCTTTGCAGGCTCAACAGAGTCGCTAGATACAACCTTGCTTGCGGAGCCAGGGATCTCTTTAACTACAGACTTTGTAGGTAAGGGTCTGTCTTATCTTTATTGTCGCTTCACTTACGATCAAGACGGTTTCGCAGATGGTCTCCCCACTGTAACCGCTGTTGTTAAGGGTAAGAAAGTTGTTAAGACTATTAACGGCGTAGATCAAACTCCCGTCTACAGCAACAATGCTGCCTGGTGTACTAGAGACTTCCTTACCTCAAGTTACGGCCTGTATGACAATCAGATCAATTACGAAACTTTTGAGGCTGCAGCTGCTATCTGTGACGACACTACAGTACTATCAGATGGCACACCTCAGTACACTATGAATGGTGTCATTTCATCTGACGAGGGTATTGGTGGCGTACTTCAACGTATGATGACTACCTGTGGTGGTACACTATTCTGGGGTTCTGGCAAGTGGCGTCTATATGCTGGTGCGTTTATTACACCTACCAAGACACTAACCCTAGACGACTTTAGGAGCGGAATTAGCCTGGACACTAAGGTATCTATGAGGGACAACTTCAACAATATTAGTGGTACATTTATTGACAGTAGTCAAGACTACATTAGTGCAGACTACCCTCAAGTAAGTGGTATTACTGGTCCAGGCGGTTTCTTAGCGGAAGACAATGGCGTAGAGACATCACTTGACTTAAATCTACCGTTCACGACAAACTCCTTTGCTGCACAGCGTATAGCTAAACAGATGCTTTATCGTAGTAGAGAACAACTTACCCTTAGTGCAGACTTTGGAATGAACGCCTTTGACGTTGAGGTTGGTGACTTTATCAAGATACGTAATGAGCGTTATGGTTGGGGTTACGATACCAATATTAACAGCCCTACCTATGGAGACCTAGATGGTTCTGATAAGATCTTTGAGGTAAATGGTTGGAGACTTTCTCCTGACTCTGATCGACAAGATCTCAGGGTTAACTTAACTCTGCGTGAGAGTAGTGAAGCTGCCTTCGGATTTAGTGCGGCTGACGAAAGAACTATCGTATCAAACAACACAACACTCTTGAAGTACTATGACGTTCCATCTATTGGCATAAGCACAGGACAAGTGTATCGTGTTGTTAACGAGAATGTAGTTAATGCAATTACAGTAACCGTAACAAGCACTGCTATGGAAAGGATAGACTCAGTTATCCTTAAATACAGAAGGACTGACGCTTACCCAAACCCACTGTACGTCTCTGGTGGTAGTGAGCCACAGACAATTACCGATAGTTTCACGTCTGTTGGAAAGACCCTCCTGATTGACGAGACAAATACAGCTGGTCGCTTTGAGATAGTAGGTGTTGCGGCCCCTCAGGTTAATGATCCGCCAATCAACTATACTATAAAGGTAACCCCAGTAAACGCACTTGGGTTTAAGGGGCCAGAAGAGACTACTACCATTCTCGTAGCGGCAGATACACTAGCGCCAGCTAGGCCAAGCTCCTTCTCACATTTACTCTCAGGGGGTACTATATTCTTTAGCTGGCCTGCTGTAAGTGAGTTAGACTTGTCACACTACAGTATGTACTTTGACTCTAACGCCAGTAGCACTTTTACATTAGGTACTACACCCAAGATAGTTGATAAGATTGCAAGACCAGCTACATCAATTAGCTTTCCTGCACAGGCTGGTAAATTCTTCATAACTTCTGTGGACAAGACTGGTAATGAAAGTGTTGATGCTCGAAGTACTACTGTACTACAATCAGAGTTACCTGTTTTAGGGACAACTAGTGTACTGACACAAAACTCAGGTTTTAGTGGTTCTTCCTTAACCAACATTAACACTACGGTTTCTGGCGGAAGTCTGTTTATGACTGACACCAGCAGCTTTGGGTTTAAGTTTGCTAGGTACTGGTTCAATCATTCTATATCTGGTAGCAATGCTGACTACTTGGATGTAAGTCCTGGGTTGTCTACAGAGAGGACAATCAGAGTATCTTCTGCTGTTACGATGACTCGTCAGTTGACAGCCGCTGTTAACGGACAAGTAAATTGGGACGACATAAACAATAACTGGAACACTTGGCCTGGTGACTTTGACACTTGGACATATGAAACAGCTGCCTTTAATGACTTTTCGGTGACTATTTATGTCAGGGCGTCAGATACAGTTGCGAACTTGAGCAGTGAATCATGGGTTGTTGCACAAGGAGAGGTGGTTGGTAAGTATGTACAATTTAGGGCTGACATAAATACCGACTACTTTGGAGTAACCCCGAACATAACAGCACTAAGTGCTACAGTGGAGTATTAATATATGTCAGTACATGACTTCGACATTGCAAACCAGACGGCACAAGCTGCTAGAAACGACATCAATCTAGCTTTGAAGGCTTTGGCCTCTCTCAGCAGTTCAACCAGTTCCGCCAAACCAACGGCTACCCAACCTAATATGTTGTTCTATAACACAACTGCTCACCAAGTAGAGATTCGCAATGAGGCCGCTACTGCTTGGCTAGACGGATTTTACGTAGACCAGACAAACGGATTTTCAATCCTAGAGGACACTAACGTAGTTAATTCGTCTGGTACTGTACAGGCAACACTTACGACTCAACCCTTGTCTAACTGGATAGCTGGCACCAATACTGATAGGACACTTGTGTCGCCCTCTGAGGTTAAGGCAGCAATTGATAGTAATGCCGTTGCGGAAAGAACCGTAGCTTGGGTTAATTTCAATGGTACTGGGGTTGTTTCCGTAAACAACTCAGAGGGTGTTTCCAGTATAACTGATGCTGGCACGGGTAAGTACAATATAAACTACTCTACCACACTCAGCAGCGCCTCACATGCAGTAACAATGAACGGAGTGACTACGGGATATGTTATGCAATCGAACTGTCAACCAAGAGCTTCTATTCCGATGACAACATCAGTAGGCTACATTGGTACGGGTAATACTGCCAACGGAGTTTTCGTAGATTTTATTAATATTTATTACGTGGCAAGCCTATAATGTGGGGCGCTAATAATGACTAAAGGGGAAGTACCAGTGCTACCTAATAATATATCCATTGGCCTTATCCTGGGTCTTATAACACAAGGTGCAGCAATAGTGTGGACAGTTTCCATGATGATGGCTGACATTGAAAGCAACCGTAAAGATATAACAGAAACTCAGATCAGGGTTGGTCGCCTTGAAACGTCAGTCCAGAACCAAGCTATATCTATGGCTAGGATAGACGAGAATATAAAGGCCATTCGTATTAGTGTTGAAAAGATGGCGGAAAGATCACAAAGATAGGATTGCGTTAACATGATAGAAGTATTAGCTCTTGCTAGTGCCGTTAGCTCAATCGCTGGTGGCATTAGCAGCGCCATACAGGCAGGTAAAGATGTAAACAGTGTTATGCCTGCGTTTGGTAAACTTGCTAACCTTGAAGCAGAGATTGGTATTGCTGAAAGGGGTAGGCACAAAGGTCCATTAGGTAGACTTACTTCTACAGAAGAAGAAGGCTTTGCTATAGCACAAGCTAAGATGAAACATAAGCAATGTATGGACGAATTACGTTCTATAACAAGGCTTTATGGACCACCAGGAATGTGGGATCAGGTTGTGTTTGAACAGGCAGCTGCTAGAAAAAGACGCAAGGATGCCCTTGAAGCAGAAGCTGAAAAGCGTGACCGTATATTTTACATAATGACAGTTGCTGTTGCTGTAATTGTTTTCGGTATTGGTACTGGTGGGATGCTTTGGTTTGCAGCTATACTGGCAGAGGAATACAAGTAATGTGGGTTTTGGTATGGTTTTACATGACAACTGTAGTTAAGCACTACGAGATTGGGCAGTACGAGAGCGAGGGTATTTGCCTAGACGAGTTAAAGAGAGCATCTATACTGGTGACCAAGAATAACATCTCCCTTGTCTGCTTTGAGGTAAAGGAAAGTACATGACTGAATATGACTTAAACGGTAATGGTAAGATTGATCCTATCGAACATGAGATCATGCTTGAAGATAGACGCCGTAGTATGGAAGACGCAGACGCTAAGAGAGACACACAGAGACGCTTAACTACAGCTTGCGCTGCCGGTATGCTATTATACCCTTTTGCCATTGTAGGGGCCTCTGCGTTAGGCTTAGAGGTTGCTGCTAAACTACTATCGGATATAGGAACCGTATATGTGGTCGCGGCATCTGGTGTTGTAGGGGCATACTTTGGATTTAACGCTATGGAGGCCAAGAAATGATAGGTCAACTATTGGGTGCGGTAGGTGGATTGGCGACAACCTACTTAGACGGTAAGGTAGCTGTACAAAAAGCCAACGCAGAGATTAAGGTTAAGCAAGCTACGGGTGAGATTGATTGGGACATTGAAGCTATCCGCGCTACACAAAATTCGTGGAAGGATGAATGGATAACACTTTTGTTCTCGATTCCCTTGATTCTAGCCTTCTGTGGTGACTGGGGTAACCAAGTTGTACAGGCAGGTTTTACCTCACTTGAGGCTATGCCAACCTGGTATCAATATTCCCTTGGAGGGATCGTGAGCGCCAGCATAGGAATGAGATCAGTATCAAAATTCTTCGGGGGTAAGAAATGAGTTATAAGTTATCTAGTAGATCTTTAAGTAAGTTAGAGGGTGTAGACGAAGACCTGGTAGGCGTTGTTAAACGGGCCATTGAGCTAACCAAGATAGACTTCGGAGTTACCTTTGGTCTAAGGACCATTGAGGAACAAGAGGAGTTAGTGGCGGCTGGAAGATCCCAGACTATGAAGAGTAAGCACCTAGATGGTCGTGCAGTCGATCTAATGGCCTTTGTAAATGGGAAGGGTTGTTGGGAACTCAACGTGTATGACGACCTATGTGATGCGATGAAAGAGGCAGCGGAAGAGCTTGGTGTAGCAATCAAGTGGGGTGCAGCATGGTCAGAGGGCGACATTCGTACATACGAAGGTACAGCAGAAGAGGCTATGATGAAATATATTGACCTAAGAAGGTCACAAGGACGTAGACCCTTTATTGATGGTCCTCATTTCGAGAAGATGTAATACAAGACTAAACACAAAAAAGCCGCAGGTATCCTTGAGTGGACGCCTGCGGCTTTTCTGATTCTATATTAGTCTTCTGTCATACCCTTATCTTTCATGGTCATAGCTAGGCCCTCGTAGAGTATTTCAATGTCTCCCTTAACTTTACCCATTGAGTATGTGACCCAAGCTGAGATCAGGATGTTGCACAGTAGTAGTCCTTCAAACAAGCTCATGAGGTTTCCTCCAACTTGATCAGTCGTGCGCCATACCACTGAGCTTTCTTTAGGTCTTCTAGTCCGTTCTTATATCGCCATCGGTGTAGGTACTTGGCTATATTCCCTCGTAGGTATCCAATGTACTCTTCCTCAGTTAGGAAGTCTTCAATGTAGTCGATACATTCTATCTTACCTGCCCCGTAGTGTGCTGGATTGTTTACACTGTCGTAAGTCTTACTCAACTTATCCATGTCCCACTTAGCCATTACAACTTCTCCTTCATAAATACTTTAACCCACATTGCTGTGATGTCTGATCTAATGATATCATCGACACCAAACTCAATAATAGGGATGGGCAGCATATGCTTCTTAGCTAAGTGAATGATCTTCGATAGACCATCCGCCTCTTTAAGATCTGATTGCTGCACGTCTCCATTAAGGACTATTGTAGTACCTTCTCCGACCCTAGTCAACATCATCTTTAACTCATGGGTAGTTATGTTCTGTGTTTCGTCCACAATTATAAAGGCATTATCGAAGCTACGCCCACGCATAAGTGCAAGAGGTGCCATCTCAATGTTGCCATTCTTGATCCCTGTTTCCACTGTCCCCCTACCAAGGTGCTTCTCCAATACATCTAATACGGGCAATGCCCAAGGCATAGTCTTTTCTTGAAGGTCACCCTTTAGGAACCCTAGCTCCTTACCTACGGCTACGTGAGGCCGTGTGATAACGATCTTGTCAATCTTCTTTGTCGTGTACAGGTCAGCCGCAAAGGTTGCTGTAACATACGTTTTACCAGTGCCAGCTGGTCCAAGTATAAAGACTTGTCTACTACTAGCAAGTGCAGTCAATAGATCCTGTTGCTTTACTGTCTTGGCGACAATTCCAGATGTCTTCTTATTCTCCGAACCCTTGTAGTTAGTCTTTCGTCGAGAACGCTTTGGTTTGTCGGGAAAGTCGTCCATTAAATTCGGTCCTCCAACTGACCTAAGAAACTCTTTAGCTCACCGAAGCCACCAATGTGAGTACCGTCAGAAGAGAAGATCTGTGGTACAGTCTTAATGTTAGCTTGTCTCAACAGAGACAGTACCCACTTAGAGCTATCTGTCTGCACGTTATACTCTACGTACCCCTGCTTTACAGACTTTAGCATAGCCTTAGCTGTATCACAGAAGTTGCATTGATCTCTGGTAATTATTGTGTACATGATATCCCCTAAAGTTAATTGGGCAGTTTAAACACATGCCCAGGTGGTCGGGTTACACTAAGTCTACGATCTCACAACTGTCACCAGAACACGCTAGTGTCTGACTACCTGCCGTATTGTCTTCGTTCTCATAGTCTGCAAGTTCGTCCCAGTTTAGTTTGTCTGGCATACAAGACAGGAGATAATTATAGTCAGACTTACCACACTCCTGATAAGGTGCCTGTTGGTATGAGTGGTCGTCATATGGTAGGAACGACACCCCAGACATCTCGTCAAAGTTCTTATACACAAAGGCACCTACTTCAAACCACTCGTCGTTCTTGACGTTGATTGTCACGGAGGGTTTATGTTCACACCAGTGACGTTGATAAGCCAGCCACATCTCTAGCTGTTCGATGGCACTCATGTCAGCAGTAACTACTGCACCAGTTGGAGACTTTTGTGGGAAGCTAAACACCACTGTGGTGTCAGGCTGACGGACGCAAGGCTCATTAGGTATTCCCCTGTCCTTTAGGAAGTTAGTTAGAGGATCTTTAATATCACCACGTACAGTACGAATATAATAGGCTGAGTGACGAGCGTGTATTCCACTGCTAGAATTAACAAGTTGTGATACGGTTCCCGATGGTTTAACACAGCTGATAGCAGCAGCGACAGGGATATTAAGCAGTTCAGCCCACTCAGCGTTAGTAGCAACAGCGACATCTTTAAGGCGCTCCAATGTTTTCTCTAAGCCACCGTTCTTGGTAGTCATTAGAGGGTTGTCCATAATACCTGTAAGGCTTACTCCCAACAGACGTTCTTTCTCAGTGTTGTCTTTCCACTCCTTAGATAAGTAAGGGAAGTGGGTGTACGTACTCTGTATAGTACCAAGGATAGTAGCCAGCTTTACCTTGTGTTCCAGGTCTTCTATATTATCAGTTGCACGTACCACACACTCTGTTAGGTTGCAAAACTGAGAATCTAATAAAATTATCTCACTGCAAGGATTCGTGCCAAAGTCTTGATCTGCATCTCGTCTTCCATTCTTAGCAGCCTGTCTTTTTGCAGCTTCCCGATTAAAGATACCACGCTCACCACTTCTACTTTCTACAAGAGCTTGCCACTCACGCATAAAGGCTATGCTATCTGGCTTTTCAGTATATGCAACAGAGTTATTAGCCAGACCACGTTGTGGATCGTTCTTCCACCAATCACCTGACTTAGCGTGACGCATACGATCATCTGACAAATTCGACAAACTGATCATAGCTGATCGTCTCACTCCACCAACGACAACTACCTCTCCAATCTTACACATGATGTCGTGACACTCAATGGATGCCAGCTTACGGCCTGTAGAATTCTTGAAGGTATGTATCACAAAGTTAAACAAGTCAATCAACGGTGCTGGCCCTGATGCACGACCACCGAATGTCTTCAACCTAGCACCAGCTGGACGTACCTTAGATGTATCCCACTTAGGAACCTCTCCACTATACAGCAATGCAATAAGCTGACGCAGTGCCTTAGCCCACCCTTCTTTACTGTCCTTAACGACAATGGTTGTGTCGCTATTAAATAGCTGTTCTGGAATTTCTGGTAGCTTGTCGATGTACTGTCGCTCTACTGAGAACCCAACGCCTGTGCCACACAACAATATAAACATAGCTTGGTCAAAGCTCTTCATGCTCTTAACTGCAAGATAACTACAGTTGTACATAGCAGTATTGTCACGTAGGGCTGCTGGGCCAGCTGTCATTAATGATCGCATAGAAGGCATGACGTTCAATGACAGGATAGCCTCTTCGATCTGAGTGATGTAAGTGTTGTCCCCTGACACTGGGCGCACGATATTGTCCATGTAACGTGTGACAGTCTCCTGCCAGGTCTCACGGCGTCCCTCTTTCTCTAGCCAACGTGCATAACGTGACTTGTGTATAAAGGCTTGGTAGTCTGTAGGTAGGTGGTTACTGATCATTCTTCTTTGCCCCGCTCTTGTTTATCATTTTCTAGCCATACCATACGGTCAATGTCAACCCTGTTAAGGCCAATGTCTTTTAACTCCCTGTCAGACAACCTGTTGAGTGTCTTGATTGCCTCACGATGCTCTGACCACATAACTGAGTACCGCAAAAACCTTACGATAATATTGTTAGTCCACCTCTGTTTCACCTATTGTCTCCATTTCCACTGAGTACCCCACGGGATGCTCTACTATTCAGCTTATCCATATTCGTCTGTATCACCTCTGATAGGTTACTGTCGAAGTGATTAGCCAAGGCTGTAACATAGAACAGAACATCACCTAGCTCCTTAATCATATCTCCACGTTTAACCGTAGCGTTGTCTCTAATCAGCTTCTTAGTCTTCTCAGCAATCTCCCCTGCCTCTCCTACAAGACCTAAGACATTCTCAAACAAGCGACTTTCACCACCAGTCATTATCTTACCCTCGACCCAGTATGAGTATTCCATTGGACTAGCTCCCACGGTGGGGTTATCAGAGATGAAAGCGTCTATATCTTCTTGCGTTATCATGATGGGCTTCTCCCGTAAAATTCAGTTGGTGTTCCTGGTTTCTTATAGTAGTCGAACAAGTACCAAGCGCAGTTATCCTTACCTACGCCCTTGCTGCCCTCTATCCACTTGACCCTGCCAACACTCACTACCTTTACGCAGTAAGACATAAGCAAAGCCGACTGTTTAGTGTGCGCCCAATCTGTATCAAAGAGTATCCAAGTAGGACACATCTGCATCCACCGCTCAATGAATGGGTGTAGTATCTTTCTGTCCCAGGGTGGGTTGGTAATACAGTAGTCTATATCTAAGCCAGTAATATCTACCCCCAAAGCATCACAAAGTGTGATCATAGGCCCTCTGGGTTCAATGTCACTGGCAAACAAACACTCACCATGACCCTCTGTTAGCTCTTCGATGTGTTCTATTAAGCGACCATCCCCAGCACAAGGCTCCACATAGTCAAAGGAGTATGGCAAGTGAGGGATCAGAGGCTCAACTGCTGATAAGGGTGTTGGGTAGAAGTCTCTTGGTATTCTTTCAAAGTCACTACGTTTACCCATATAGCTGTTTCAACCTTTTCAGTGATACGAACTCAGGTTCATAGATACCATTGCTTATCTCACGCTTTATCACGACACCCTTCCACCAGTCTAAGTTAGCTTGACCAGCCCAACCCTCTTCCGCACCCTTAAAGCAACCTGCAACAAGGCCAATGGCACCAGGGCCATCCTTAAACTTAACGTCACGCTTGTGGCTGTGACCACAAGTAGAACTCTTGTAGCGGTGAGCCAGTAGGCTGTTAGCGTGGTGCATACCAGACATGGCAGTGCCCATGTTTCCAGCACTAAAGAAGTGAGCGTAGGAGACACCATCATATTCAGCAATAGAAGGGGCTGAGTTACGATACTCATGGTACTCGTCAAACCAGTAGTCAGTCTGTAGGTGAGAAAAAGATACACCATACTTGTCGCCCTCAATCCTGGGGTCGAGCTTTACAGCTTTCTTGATCCTGTTTTCGTGGTTCCCCTCGAACCCAAACCATGAAGCTCGCTTATACTTACGGGTACTAGGCTTGCGTCTGAGACGGTCCATAGATTCGTTGTAGTGTTCAATATCTTTCTGATAGCTTTGGCTAACAATAGCCTCAGGATATCTACCGTCAAAAGAGTTGAGAGAGCGCATATCGGCCCCGTCACCAAGATCAATAACGTAGTTAGGGTTAACCTCATAGATCAACTCCCCAAGCCAATCAAACCTCTCGTTGTTAGTAGACGGGTCAGCGTGAGCGCAGCTGAATACTATTGCAGTCTTAGGCATGGTAGAAGCCCTCCTGATAGCTGTTATATGGGATGGTTATCCTTACTGCCTCTATAGACTCATTGAACATAGACTTAAACTTGTATGCAGAGTCAAAGTCCTCGAAGGGAATATCGTCAGTGAACATCTCCCCAGATTCAACGTCCTCAACTCTACAGGTTAACCACCAGTCCTCACTCTCACACTGGAATGGGTCACAGAAAACTCGATGTACGTTATATACTATTTCAGCCATTCGTCGGGTATCCTCTTATCTGAGTACATGAAGCCGTGTTTATCAGCCCACATACCAAGGGTTGTCTTAGACCCCTTACGGATCTTAGCTTTACTATTGCTAAACACAAACCTGATGTCAAGGTCTGGATGCTGCTTCTTTATCTCAAGGTGCTTCATCCTGTCGTCAACGACAAAGCGTCCCTTTGATTCAACTATGACACCATTGGGTAGTATGAAGTCTGGGGTGTAGCTCTTGTTCCGATGTAAGACCCACTGGATCTTTAGTACCTCGAACTTAAAGTCTACACCCCGTTCTGTAAGGTCTTTCGATATATCATCTTCAAGGCCAGAACGATAGCCATTCTTTATTGCTTGCTTTCGTTTCTCACTCTTGGAGGCAACCATATCTCACCCTCTGTTCGTCTTAGCCATAATAGTCTAGCGTTTTCAATAACCCTGTCTTTATCACCGTCATACGCCTTGACGACACAATCCCACAGGTCTTCTTCACTCTCTACTTGTCCCAGTAGAATAGCAGCTTTCTTTGGCCCTACTCTGTGTAGTCCCTTGATGTTATCTGCTGCATCACCAGTTAAGATCTGAGTGTAGAAGAACTTTATTCCCTCAGACGGGGATACCTCAGTATAGTCTCCACGGACAATGTTGAAGTGCCAACAGGGTATCTGTAGCATATCCTTGTCTATAGAGGCCACACAGACATTGTAACTTAATCTGGCGGCTTCAATGGCAATAAGATCATCTGCTTCTTCTCCTTGGCTAATAATGGCTTTATACTTGCTTTCCATATGGTCTCTGGCGGTCTGCAAGTGCCTTGGCTTCTCAGCGCCTTTTCTATTTCCCTTGTAGACATGAGACTTTGCAATCTCGTCCCTAAAGTTACCCTTACCTGTTAAGTAAACAACATAGTCATCTGGCAACTCAGGAAACAGTGCAGTCTTATCTAAGATGAATTCGACGAGAGCGTCAACCTTTTCCCTGGTATCTTTCGCTCCCATCTGTTCAGTGGAGAAAGCTGCACGGTAGGCAAGGATATCACCATCTATTAAGACTTTCCCCATTTGCATCATAGGTCTCCCCAGATCATCTCACCATTCTTACACTCATACCCAACTGCTTTAACGTAACAGAAACCCACAGCTACTGTGAAGTCTGTTACAGCATGAGCTAGTGTCTGTAGGTCTGGGACATCTTCTCTTGTTATTTCGATTGTCCCATCGTAACCGTCCTCTTGCTCAGTGAGAGTTGCAAACATAGTAACCTTCATTAGTCTCTCCTATTAAAAGCTGAACAGTTCGTCGTCTTCCGACATTACTGAATTAGTCTCGTATGGTACATGATCTGTGACACCTACTCCAACTAAACGAATTCCAGCACCATTGGCGTACACCTCAAACTTCACCTTAGCCTTGGTGCCGTTACCTATTGGCCCATCTGTACCAAAGTTCCACAGACGTTTGTTCTCACGTCCCTGTGTTAGGTTACCGACGATTGGCTCCCCACCATAGTCTACATCGACTGGTTCACCTGTCTTATCGTTTGTGAACGTCTTTACATCAGAGATCTTACGTTTGACCTTCATGTACTGACCGATACCGTAGTCTGCATTTCCCTGTAGGATACGGTTACTATTCATAGGGTGTAGATCCAAACCTTCCTCTACAAGCTGGTCAATCTGTGCTTGGTCGGTGAAGTACGCATTTACGATGTACTGTCCACCGTTGGCATGAATTGCCTGGGCTGCACGGGGTCCGTCAGGTGACCCCATGTCTGCGTTCTCCTTGAATACTTTTGCATACTCAAGAACCATATCCATTGTGTATTTAGCCATATCGAGTTTTCCTTTCGGCTGTTGGTAATAGTGTATAAGGTCGGATTTTCGTGATAGTCAACACGACCCAGAAAATAAAGTTAGTGGATGTCTGCGTAGGTCTGTCCAAACTGGGCATCGACACCAAGAGGTACATTGAGTTTCAGCTTTTCATTCAGCTTTTCAATGGCATCTTCCATCGTGGCCTTAGTCTTACTTTCTTCTCCCTTCCTAACGACTGCAATGATCTCGTCGTGAAACTGACCGACTGTTTCAATGCCATTCTTTCGGCAAATAGCAACCCAGCTGTCAAAGCAATACACGCCAGTTCCTTGGTTCAATGTTGAGAACCTATCCTTCTCACTACGTAGGCTGTACCAGAACCTAGACACAGGATTCTGTAGCCACATAGTATCAAACACCTCAATGGTACGTACCTCTGAGGCTACCTTCTCCACTGACCAGTTACGTGACCAGAAAGCATCTAACAGCACCTTACACTCCTTGTTTGGCATCCCTGTGGTACGTGACAGAGTAGCTGCGCCAACACCATAAGTAGCACTGTAGTTTACCACCTTATAATTCTTACGCAGGGCCTTTAGAGATCGCTCACCACTGTTGTGTTTGTCGATATCATCCTGCGTAATAACCCCTGCGTGTAGTGCAAGGTCAAGGTGTGGATCGAACCCCTCAGCTGACATAGCGTCAACATACTTAGGGTCTAGTGGTTTCATGTAGTGACGCTTGGTTGTGTCCTCTAGTGAGGTCATATCAGCACCACATAACGTGTAACCATCTGGACAAGTCAGACACCCACGGATCTCCTTACCGTATGGCTTATCAATGCCTGGAAGGTTAACCAGTGGCTTTGCATGTTTGAACCTCAAGGTGTTAGTTAAACCAGCTACACTAGCCTGGACGTATCCATTCTTCTGCGCTGTAACCATGCCCTTTAGTACACCAATGCGGTGAGACAGGACGCTAAGACCATCTAGTAGGTTGATGGCATCTTCCTTTGGAGCGAGATCTTTTACCGATTGGCATAGCTCACTATCCTTGCGTACCTGTTCCAGTTGCCTTGTGTCACCAGTGTCTTTGTCACGCATAAACTTAAACGTGCGTGGCTCCCAGCCTAGAGAGAACAGCCAGTCCTTAACCTGATCCGTAGAGTTAGGGTTAGCCCTGTTGTACCCTGTGATAACAGTTAGAGACTTCGTTGTGTGTGGCTGTCTCTGTTCCTTACACAACTCTATCCACTTCTCACCAAGGGTAGACAAAGATCCATCCTTCCTGTTCATAACCTTTGGCTGTGTCCTAACAGCATTGACAGCTATCTTAGGCATAGCATCTGCGAGTAACTCAACCTTCTCCGCCTTGAGTGCCTCCCATTCCGCCAGGTGGGTCTCAGCCTTGGGTACGTCTAATTTCCACTGTAGGGCCTCCTGAGCAGATGCACACTCCAACTTGAACGTGATGTAGTCAACCAGACGATCATGCTCTAGCTGATCGCTATACAGCCTGTTGAGCTTAATCCTGATGTCACGATACACACGGCTGTTGATCTTAACGTCTTCCTCACAGCGGTGTTGATACTCTTCTGGCGTAAGACCCTCCCAGTCGTCAATCTTAGGCTTAGGAATACCATACAGTTCCCCGTACTCAGCCAAGCCATGACGCATCATGTGATGATTAACGTACCACGACAAACCAAGAGTGTCGATTAAACGTGCGGTTACCTTGATGCCAAGGATCTTTTCCACTGCGGGTATGTCGTACCGAATAATGTTGTGACCGCATAGTGTACTACCATCTGTCAACAACTTACGCATCTCCTCATAGTCGAAGGTAGACTGAACCTCACCGTTAGGCCAATCTTGCCAAGACAATACGTGTATCAACGTAGGGTCTAGTCCGTCTGTCTCTATATCGAATACTCTTACCATTCGTATTTCACCCCTCGCCTATGCACAATCCCATGTTGAACCCTTTTATTTAACCCACCCCTCAACCCCGCTAACTGCAAGTAATTTTCATACATTGGGTCAAAGTCCTTTTCTAAAATACTTTCGTAACTGTCCCCATTACGGCCTAACTTACTGTTACAATTTTGACATATAAAACCCCTAAAGGAACCCGTGGTGTGGCAGTGATCAAGGCTAATATTACCAGAATTACCGCAACACTCACAGTTTGTTGGCTTTAGTGATTCAAAACCCTTCCTTAACCTTATGACCTGGTTGTTTATGTAAGACATACATGGTTTGCAAGTGGTAAACCTCCAACGTCCCGTCTTTTCAAAGTAGAACTTTGATTCAGGTTTTTCTTCCTTACAAACCTTACATACTTTACCCTTAATAAATTCAAACTCACCTTGTGTCATTAGTGTAACTCCCTTAACATAAATGTCTCTGTACTAAACCGAAGTTTACCTGCTTGCCCTTCTTCTGAACAAGGTCGGTTCTTCTCCACTTTAAGGTACGTTGTATTACGTTCTTCTATCGTATCTGCTTCTTTGTCACGGTGCAAGTCAATAATAACAGATGCACGTTGACCAATCATCTTACAGTACTTTGGGTCACCATACTCATTAGTGTGTGCAATAGTCACAATACCTACGTTAAGCTCCGCTGCCAGCTTAGATAGACGAATAGATAGGTCAGCCAGCATACTCTCTTTGTTCTCCTCAGAGCTACCAACCACTACATCCTGGATAGGCTCAAAGAATACGAACTTACAGTCACACGCCTGACTAAAGAAACGTATCTGGTCGATAAGCTCGTCAGTACCCTGACCATCCCCAAGGTAGAATTGATAAAAGTTCTCGTCCTTGGTTAGATCGACAATAGCCTCACGTACAACTCCATCAGCTTCCTTGTCTTCGATCAGGTCACGTCGAGTTAAGTTATCCCCAACATGATACGACACAAGACCAAGTAGTGATCGTAGCTTCGTCTCTTCTAGGTGCCAAGCTGCAATAGGTATGCCCTGCTTTAACATGCTGTATTCCATGTAACGCATTAGCTCAGTCTTGCCGATACCAGTAGGTGCCTTGAACACTGTGAAGTGACCCTGCATAAGCCCCATGATCTTATCGTCCAGTGCAGTAATACCAGTTGGGTAGTAAGTATGCTCTGGCGTATCAGTGTACAGCTTTAAGAACTCGTCAGCTGTGTTTAAGATATTCTCTGGTGTGTGCTTAGTTGGCTTCCACCATAGGTTCTTAAAGTCAGATGCCTTGCCTGCAACCAGGAAGTCGTTAGCATCCTTAAACTCACCATGTTGTATGCGGTAGATCTTATTAGGAAACAGTCTTGCCATACGATCAGCAAGAGCATTGCCAGCATCATCTGTATCCACAGACAAGATGATACGCTCAAAGCTATTTAGCCACTCGTTACAGTTCTCCCAGAGCTTCTTAGAGGGCGTTGCAGAGGGTAACGACACAACAGGGTTGGTGTACTGACTTTTCATCATTTGTGATACTGAGAGGGCGTCTAACTCACCCTCAGTGATGGTAACGAACTTAGAACAACCAGCAGGAAACATATTCATACCGAATAGCTCGTCACCCTTGAAGCCATCCTTAGCGTAGAAGGCTTTCTCGTCTAAGCGACGAACCTTAATTCCACCAGAGGGGTACACATACTCTTGACGATCAGAATAAGTAAGTACGTTATAGTCCTGCATGGTGTTAGAAGTGATTCCACGTAGGGGTACATAATTCCCCTGGGAGTGTGCCTCTTTCTTAGGTCTTGTGTATTCCAATACTGACATATCGTCTCGTCCTTTCGTCGGGTACTTATCTTTAGCCCAAGAGAACATCTGATTCTTAGATGGGTAGCCTTTATCACAAGATTTGCAATGACCCACCTTCATCTGATCCTCGTAGTTAAATGCGTCACTTGATCCACACGACACATATGGACAAGGTTGATGTGATACGTTTGTCATACTTACGTCTCTTTCTTTAGTAGTATATATTATTATGTAGTAATACATACGTTCTTACGTTAGTACCACATAACCCTATAAGGTCGGAATCTACGATTAGTCAACATCACAAATTGTTTCAATCTTACGTCTTATGTTGTTTCTGTGTCGATCTATTGACTGCTTAGTCTTGTTAAGATCCCTACCAGCATCAACTAAGTTGTTGTAATTATTCCAAAGACTCACAAGTACTTCCTTTTCAGCATCAGTTAACCTGTCGCCTAAAGTCTGTAATATATTCTTTACTTCGTATGATCCGAATATATCTTCTGTGGCCTCTAGCTCATACTCAACCTCACTGTCGTCCACAGCTATGTATATGCTGGTGTCAGACTTCTTAGCTTCTTTACCCATACGGCCTTTAGGGTAAGTTAGTTGTGAGGAACCTACGTTAATGAAGTAGAACATAGCCTCCCTGGCACTGTAGTATAGTGCGGCAGGGTTTTTCTCCCCACCAGCACGTAGGTCTAGGCACTTAACTACACCCTCAGATACTAGATCATCATAGTCCTGTCTGTTCCTGTAGCGTCTAGCCAGCCTGCGACACATATCTAGGATCTCTTTATTTTCCATCTACTTTTATACCTTTCTTTACAAGCTGTATAAACCCGTACTCAAAGATCTTGTGGTATGTCTCTGCGTCCATATCAAGTGTTACCTTAGCAGATCCATCCTCGTTGTCTTGTATATTATCTACAGTAATAATACCCTTAGTCATCAACCTTCTCCTTACTATACTTACGAAATCTTTTGTTATAGGCACGTTTGATCTTCTTTAACTGACCAGATTTCCATAGGTAAAACTTACGTGCTTTAGTGAGGGCATCGTATTCATCCCCGCCCTTCATGGGTATCCGCTTAGTCATTCATCCTCTCCTACTACTGGGGTGTTAGTAATGGCAAGTATTGCCTCCTAACTAATACAGTGGTGTCACTTACGTTGTTCCTCTAGTATATCCTCATACTTGTTGAACAACTGCTCAAACTTCCACTGGTATAGTTGTTGCATACCCATGATGGTATTCATCATTTCATCAGGTGTAGGCTCACGGTCACCATCACCTATTTGTCTAAGCACTACCCCAAGGTCATTACATACTGACCAGCAGTCCATGATCTTATCTTCTATGTCATATATTTTAGTCATCTCTTTTATCCTTCCATCGTTCATATAGCCAATCACCGTAGTCATCCTCATCCCAATCTACACATTTGCAGTCTGACTCTGGTTCATCACACGTTTGACAGACTTCTTCATCATCCATCTGTTAACGCCTCCCACGCTACAGGAAATAAGTGTATCATCCTACCAGAAATAATGTCTGCA
>TARA_R110002096_G_scaffold29509_5_pt1 | contig 41089 bp, 30 predicted proteins | sample TARA_R110002096 | Tara Oceans TARA_R110002096 (sample SAMEA4397295) | marine metagenome | biome: Polar Biome; feature: [DCM] deep chlorophyll maximum layer (ENVO:01000326); material: water (ENVO:00002006), including particulate matter (ENVO:01000060) such as... | depth 35 m
AATGAAACCGGCCCGACGATTCTTCCGCAATGGCGGTTGCAGTGAAAAACGTGGCGATCGTGAACAGACGCAGCCACCGTGAAAAAGGGTGTTGGATCATTGGGAATTGAATTCCTGAGAGGGTGACACTTCCCCCTGACGTTGCGACTCGACCGCAGCCAGAATCCGCGGCATAAACGGTTCCGGATTGATGTCGAAAGCGCGGACACAGGGGACGCAGCAAAAGAGGACTTCCTGGCCCTGATAGACGCGACGGATGACCTTGCCTTCGGCATCGAGGGGACGCGACATCGCCACAGCGCAGGTGTTGAACGGGTAGGGAGTGACGTTGGGCGGATTTGTCAGGGCGCGCACGGCTCCGGAGCCACCTTCATCCAGCGACGCGCATCCTCCGAACAGTAGAACGGCGAGGGATGCTGCGACCATGCGAAGGTGGAATCTGAATTGGGGAGGGGAGAGTGTCGCCACGATGGAGATTGGGCGCGTTTTCGCCGGAGTTTTCAATCCCTTTTTAGAAAAGCTTTCTGGTGGCGCCCGGCCGATAGTCATCCTTCATTGGACTCCATGAAACCCCTGGTCACTTCCCTCTTCCTGCTTGGATCCGCTTTGTTTGCCGGCCCGCTATTCGCCGAAACAGATTCAGCCGTTGCCGAGTCTGCATTTGTTGCCATGCTCGAAAATGCAACGTTGAAGGGAACCTGGGCGCCGGTCCGCGATGGAAGCTTGGGTGAGGATCGCAACGACGCGTACCACATCGTGCGTGCCGAGAAACAAAAGGGAGATCAGTGGCATCTCGTGACCCGGGTGGAGCACAAGGGACAGGTGTTGGAGCACCCGATTCCCGTGGTCGTGAAATTTGCCGGCGACACCGCGGTGGTGATTCTCGACGACGCGCGAACGGGTGACGGCGGAACCTGGTCCGCGCGGGTGCTCTTTCACAACGATGTGTATGTGGGAAGCTGGTGGAGCCCCGGCGGCAAAGCCGGAACCGTCAGTGGCACGATTTCGCGGTAGGTGGATGGATTACTCCTTCGGCTCCAGAACCCGGAGTAGGACCGGACGGGTGGCCTGTTTCCCACCCTGATCCGCGCGCAAATGAACGAGCCGCTCGCTCGGTTGAACCCAGGGCGCGGCGGTGATGAAAAAGGTGCGCTCGCTAACGCCCTCCGGCAGCATGAGCCCGCTCAAACCGATGTTGTCGACATAGAGACCGTGCAGGAAATTGCGGCCCGAATCTTCCTTCCCCAGGGTGATGCGGTCTTTGAATTCACCACGATTGGCGACCACTTTTGCGGTCACGGTCTCGCCGGGGCGGATTTCAATGACGTCGTTTGATGCCTGAATCTCGATCGTGATGGGAGCCGGTTCTCCCAGTTTGATGGTGCCAAACGTGCCGACTTCGCGGGTGACCTTGCGTCCGCCCAGATTGGCGGTTGCGATGAACTTCGCCTGGTTTGCCCGGTCGGCGGAGGGAACGGGCGCATCGGCTTCAGCGAAGAGAACGCCGGAAGCCAGGTGCTGGTTCGCCTCGATGATGATGGGAGTGGTCGCCGAAAATCCAGGTGGAAGGCCGGAGATATCGACCCGGATCTCGCCCATGAACTCATCGTGGCGATCCACTTTGAGGTTAAACTCCCTGCCGCTGCCGGGGCTGACGACGACATCCTTCACGTCCGTGATCGCGACGTTGAATTCAGGCTTCGGCTGCCGAATCTTCAACGTGTAAGAGAAATCTGAGCCGCCGAATCCGCGCACATCGCTCACGCGAACCACGTAGTCGCCCGTTGCCGGAGCCACAAAATCGAGCCGGGAATCCGTGCCGAGGTGGCGTTCGGAATCGTCGTCGTTCTCGTAGAAAATCGTGTAAACCGGCAGGCCGTTCGGCGCCGGCTCCGTGCCGGGCGGAATCGGTTCGACAATCGCAGTTGGCTGACCAAGGGCATGGGAAAGCGCGGTGGTGCCAAAGTAGGAGCGACGTTTCCCAACGCCCGGATAGACCTTGAAACCGGAATCGGGGCCGCGGGGATAGAGCCAGAGCTTCACCACTTCGCCGTTCGCGTAGAGGTATTCGTTCAGCTCCATTTCGCGCCAGTTGTGAACCCGGAAATCGTTCGACGTATCGGAGTCTTTCCCGCGGAACGTGAACCAGGAATCGCGAACTGCCTGGAGTTTGACCCGCTCAACCGGGGTGCCGTCGGCATGCAGAATCTCAACTTTGGAATCGAGCTTGGACTTGGTCCTCGCGGCGTTGATCTCGAAGACCCAGGGTTCACCGCGTTTGGCGCGAAACCAGAAATGATCGAAGTCGCCTTCGGCCTCGATCTTGCCGCGGATTTCGGCGGGCAGCCTCTGCGCGGACATCGCTTCGGCCGGTCCATTGTTCGGCTCGACCTCGCTGAGCAGGATCGGCGAAAGGTCCGTGTTGGAAGGTTGCACCACGGGGGAGTCACTCGTCAAATCGCGCCGGCCTTTCGGAGCCGCTAGGGAAAGGGTCGCGGTCGAGCCATCCATTCTCGCGACGAAGAGCTTTTCCGCTTCCCAACTCAATGCGGCAGCCACATCGGGCTGGTTTTCCCAGGCTCGGACTTGCTCAAGGCCGGGAAGGCTCCATTGCTTGAGAGCGCGATCGTCACCCGAGGAAATCAAGCTCTTGCCATCGGCCGAGAACACGACGTTCACGACCGCATCTTCGTGGGCGTATCGCGCCTGAATCAGCGGATTGATTTGCGGTTTGGTCTTCGAAATGAATCGCCACATGCGGATGCGATTGTCCGCGCCACCGGCGAGGATGTGCCTGCCGTCGGGCGTAAACGCGACACTGAATTGCTCGCCTTGAGGTTGGTTGAGCGTGTCGAGCCGAAGCCCGGAATCGACCTTCCAGATCTTGACCGTCGAATCGCCACTCGCGCTGGCGAGAACGGATCCGTCGGGACTGAAGGCGAGATCGAAAATCGCGCCGTTGTGGACTTCGATCGTCCGGATTCGGTTCCCACTCGCGCGATCCCAGATCGCGATTTTCGCGTCGTAGCCCGCTGTGGCGATGTGCTTTCCATCCGGCGAAAACTCGGCGTCATAGAGCACGTCACGATGGTAGCCATCGCCAATCTCAAGGACGGGCTCTCCGGATTCCACATCGAAGACGGTGGCAATTCCGTTCAATCCCGTGATCCCGGATGCCGCGATGAGTTGGGCTCCGTTTTTGGAAAAATGCAGCGCGTTCACTTTGCCGGGAAGGGGCCCGAGCACGCGAAGGGTTTCCTTTTTGGAGTCAGCCGCGTCCGTTAGTTCGATCCTGCCATATCGTGCCGTCGCCCTTGAGCCATCGGGAGCGTGAGCGACAGCCGTGATTGCGGTTTGAGTTGGCGCAGCCGCGATTTTGGGGACGTCGAGACTGGAGAGGATCGACAGGTCGGCATCGCCGGTTGGTCCTTTCGCGCCGGCGGAAATCCATTCCCGAAAGACGGAGATCTCCGCTTCAGTAGGCTGAGGTTCGTCGGCAGGCGGCATCGGTTCCTTGGCCTGGCCGGTCATCAGGCGGATCAGTTCGCTCTTTTCCGGATTGCCGGGACGAAGGTTCATTCCTTCCTGAACATCGGCGAAAAACTCGACCGAAAAATCACCTTCCAGGTCTTCGTCATTGTGACAGCCCGCGCAGTATTGGCGAAGCAACGGAGCGATGTCTTTCTGGTAATCCGGTGCCGCGTTTGCCGTGATGAGCGCAAGCGAAAAGAAGGCGAGGATACGTGGCATGGTGGGAAGCAGGTTAGTGTTGGAAGAGGAACTCCCGTGAGCTCATGAGTGACCAGAACAGGTCTTCCACCGCGATGCGTTTTTCGGCGGGAGGCGTGCTCGCCAGTATTTCAGCAAAGCTGGAGGCTTCGCGTTCGGTTGGAACCCGGGAAAGGCAGAGCAGGTAGGCTTGCTCCACGATCTTGCGATCGTCCGAATGGTCTTTGGTGAGGCTGGTCACGATGCTTTCCGGTGCCTTCAATTTGTCGTTGAGTGTCGACCCGTTCGAAACGTGCAAAACCTGAACGAGACTGGGTTGGTTCGAGCGTTCGCATTCGCAGCTGATCTCGCGATCGTTGCGACCAAACGTTTTCAGGAAGTAGGACGCGACGGCGGAATCGAAAAGCTGGATCGCCCGCGTTCCTTTGTCGTAAAACTCTGTCTTCTGAACGCTGCCATCGCTGAGGGTGATCTGGTTGAACGCGGTTGGAACCTCGGTGATTCCGGCGACGGCATCGTGGAGCACCTCCGCCATGAGACGGCGCGGATAATAGCGCGAAAAGTAGCGATGTTCGTCCTTGTTTTCCGCCAACGGAACGCTGCTGCGCTGATAGGTCTCGCTTTGCAGGATGAGGCGCATCACGGCTTTCAGGTCGAAGTTTTGCTGGACGAGGTAGTTGGCCAGGTCGTGGAGCACGGGTTCGTTGCTGGCCGGATTGGAAGCTCGCAGGTCGTCCACCGGATCAACCAGGCCGATGCCGAAAAAGTTCGCCCAAACGCGATTCGTAATCGAGCGGCTGAAAAGATTGTTGTCCGGCGAAGTCAGCCACGCGGCGAGAACTTCTCGACGATCGCGGGTGTCATCCGGATCGATCGGCTCGGCGTCGAGCGGAGCCGGAATCTGAGGTTGACCGGTGCGCGGCTGAATCAATTCGCCACGCGGCTCAACGTAGAGGGTCCGGATTCCATTGCCATTGCGGGCATCGCCTCCCCAACCTTTCGCCCGGACGCGGGAGAAGAGATTTGCGAATTGATAGTATTGATCATTGGTCCACTTCTCAAGAGGATGGTTATGGCACTTGGCGCAGTTGATCGATAAGCTGAGAAATGCCTGACTCACGTTCTCCGCCATGTTTTCCGGATCCTGATGAACCGCGAAAAAGTTCGTCGCGCCGTTCTCCACGCTGCTTCCGGTGGCGGTGACGATTTGGCGGGCCATTTCATCCCACGGCAGGTTCTTCTCCACGGAGCTGCGAATCCAGGAGTAGTAGGCTTTGACCGCTTCCGGGCGCAGTTTTCTCCCGTTCACCAGCAGCATGTCGGACCAACGGTAGGCCCAGTAATCGACGTATTCCTCGCGCCTGAGCAGGGCATCGATGAGGCGCTCGCGCTTCTTCGGATTCGAATCCGCGAGGAACGCCCGGGTTTCGGCTGGAGTCGGGAGAAGACCGATCGTGTCCAGATGGACGCGGCGAATGAATTCGGAATCGGTGGAACGAGGTGAGGGCTTCAGGTTGAGCCGTTCGAGTTGGTCGAGAACATGGGCGTCGATGAAATTGTTTCGAGACTCCCGGGCATAAACCTGGGCTGGAATCTGGTGAGGAAACGGAGCTGAGATTCGGGCGGTCACAATCTGGCTCGAAAACCAGGCGGTCACAGCTCCCTCGCCAGGCCCGATCACGGAAATGGAGCCATCTTCATCGACGAGTGCGACCGCTTCATTGGACGACGTGAACTTTGCCCAGTGTGTCACATCTTCCTCGCGTCCATCCGAGTAGGTGGCACGAACGACGATGCGTTGCTTGTCGCCCGGTTTGAGAATCGAGAGGGGAGGGAAGATCTCCAGATGGGTCAGGCGTGGATCCCTCGCCTGAGGTGGCTTCGCTCCTTCCGCAATCCAACGGGAAAGGACTTCGTAGTCTCGGGAGCCGACGACAATCTGCCTGCCGCCGGTGTGCTTCAGCGCCGTGGTTGCCTTGGTGAGAAGCAGGCTGCGACCGGGATCATTCAACTCAATCCGCCGGCCGCGAGCTTCCCGCGTGATGGTGTGGTGGTCCGCCTCGGGATCATAACCTCGCAGGCTCAGCCGGAAGCCGCCTTTGCCCGCCAGTGCGCCGTGACACGCCCCCATGTTGCAGCCCTGCTTGGCGAGGACCGGTTGAACGTGGTTGCGGAAACTCCACTCGGTTTCTTGGCCAAAGTCCCTCACGGTGACGACGGCTTTCGCGGTTTTTCCGTCGGTTGTTGTCGCAACGATGGTCGCGGTTCCGTTCGACTTGGGAATAACGGCGCCATTCTCGAACTGCGCGACCTTGGGATTGTCGGAAGCGAGGGCGACCCCGTCGAGCCCTTGCGAATATTCCCCCTCGCCGAGTTGGAGCGCGATGATCAGACGTTGCGTGGACTCCGGTCCGCTCAGGTTGATGGTGGAGGGGAGGATCGCCAGTTCTTGGGCCGTCGCGAATTTGACGAAGGCGAAGGCTGCAATCCAGATTGCGCAGTGGGGTTTCATGATGGGATTCCAGGTTTGGTCAGCCGAACAATTCGCGAATGGGCTCGTTTCCGAAATCGACCAGGGGGAACGGGCGTCCGGCAGGGCCGGGAAGGTGGCCTTCCGGGTCGAGTCCGAGGCTGTGGAAAATCGTGGCCACCACTTCGGCAGGATCGACGGGCCGCTCGGCAGGGAAACCGCCAATGGGATCGCTTGCGCCGACGACCTGACCACCTTGAACGCCGCCACCGGCGAACGAAACGGTGAAACACTGCGGCCAGTGATCGCGACCGCCGGCCGGGTTGACTTTGGGCGTCCGACCGAATTCCGCGAGCGTCGTCACCAGCGTGTCATCCAACAATCCACGATCAAAGAGATCTTCGAGCAACGCCGAGTAGGCCTGGTCATACATCGGGGCGACCTGCTCCTTCATCTGCTTCACGCTGATGAAGGGTTTGGAGCCGTGAATGTCCCAGCTTAGTTCGTTGAACACCGTGAGGAAGGTGTTCACGGTGACGAAGCGAACTCCGTTCTCCACGAGGCGGCGTGCAAGCAGGAAGCACTGACCGACCCGGTTCATCCCATAGCGCTCCCGGACTTTCTCAGGTTCCTGGGAAAGGTCGAACGCGCTGCGGGCCTGCTCGCTCGTCATCATGCGAAAGGCTGCCTGGAAGTTTTCGTCGAGCAGACGCGCATCCTCGCTCGCTTCGAAATTCTTCACGCTCTCTTCGACGATGTCGCGCATCTTGCGACGACGGTCGAGCCGGGCCGCGCCGATCTGATCCGGGGGAAGCAGATCCGGCACCTCAAAATCTTTCACCGAGGGATCGGCCATCAGCGCAAAGGGATCGTGGGCTTTCCCCAGGAATCCGCCGGCCTGTCCGTTCGGTAGATTTCCGCCACCCCGTCCCATCAATTCCGGCAGGACGACGAAGGGCGGCAGATCGCTTTTTCGTCCCTTCAAATAGCTCGTCACCGCTCCGGCGTGCGGTGTCGAAATGCCTCCGGTGAAACGTCGCCCGGTCTGCATGATCTGCCAACCGGCGTCATGCACCGCTGCGCCGCCATGATGACAACTGCGCACCAGCGAAAACTTGTCCGCGACCTTGGCGTGCATCGGGAGAATCTCCGAAATGTCGATCTCGGGTGAGTTGGTACGAATGGGCTTGAAGGGTCCGCGAATTTCGCTCGGGGCATCGGGTTTCATGTCCCACAGATCGATGTGGCTGGGGCCCCCGAGGTTGAAGATCATGATGCACGAACGGTTATCATGACCGGGTTTGACCGCGCCATTCTGCTTCGCCGCAAGATATTGGGGGAGCGAAAGTCCGGCGGCGCCAAGCGCGCCAATTTGGAGAAATTCGCGCCGGTTCTTTCCAGCGCAGAGCCGAGCATGATCTCCAGGGGTTTCAGCGAGAAAGTCGAACATGGCATGAAAGCATGCTCGAAGAACAAACAGCACGCAATGAAGGAGGCCGCATGTTTTGGTAAAAATACCGCATGACGAACGGTTCTTGAAAAGGGACCGAGAGAGTCATTCTTCCCGATGGTTGCGAATCAGCTACTCGACCGGGCGTCACATGGAGCCGGTCGACGACTTCGAGATCGACGAAATCTACGAGACGGTCCGCGACCGTGGCCTCCGGACGCTCATCGTGGAGTGTCTCAGCAGCGACATTTTCCAGTCGCGGTAAATGCGAACCGAGCAAATGCGCCTCTGGGGTAAAGGGAGAAGCAGGAAGCAGGGGCGATCAGCTGATGATGTCATGAATGCCATGGCTCGCAACGTCGGTCAGCCGAAATCGACGCCCGGCGTAGGTGGAGGTCAGCTTTTCGTGATCGAGCCCTAACTCATGTTGAATGGTGTTCAACGAGAGAAAAATCTTGTCACCTTCCTGACGATTCTCCTACAACTGGTGTGAAGATTGAAGGTTGCCAGGATCTTTGGTCTAACCCGTGATCAAGGTAGATATGCGTAGAGTCAGGAATTTGTTGCTGCAACGTTTTCGAACAAGAGGCCCTCAGGTCGGGATGGTAGTTGTCCTTGGGGTTTTCACCATGGTCCTGCTTCAGGCGCAGGACGACGGTTCTTACGACTACTACGAAGACGATTATTGGGACGAATATTACGGAGAAGGTTACGACCCTTACGCTTACGATTCATCGACGGATTCTGAATACTACGAAGATCCTGATACCGACTATGGCTGGGATTCCTACGGTGAAGAAACCGATACTGACAGCTACTACGACGGATCGGAAGGAATTGACGATGGATCAGAAGGCTACTCGGATAGCGAAGGGTATTACGAGGGTGAGACTTACCCGGAAGATTCAGGTTCGTACGAAGACTACTCGCCCGAAACGGAGGGAGAGGAAACAGTCGCCAATCCTACCGATCCGGATGGTAATGAATGGGAAAATTCCAACTGGCCGGATCTTTCCTTTCTCAATCCTGACTCGTATCCGGCCGATTACCATGACCTGGAGGATTCTGATGGAGATGGAATTCCCGATCTCCTGGAACTGGACGGCTATTGGACCTACGCGATCGACCCGGTCAGCGAACAGGCTCGCAAACCAGGAGTGAATTTTGGAGGTGCCGTCGATCCCATTTTTGTCTACACCGATCCTTGGTTGGCCGATACGGATGGAGACGGCCTCAATGATCAACTGGAAGCTCAATATCCCTATCACCCGCTTTTGCCGCAGGATGGGGAAAGCGATATCGATTCTGACGGGTTGACGTTGGCTCAGGAAATCGTTCACCAGACTTGGGATCATCTCGCCGATACCGATGGAGATGGTCATTTTGATGGAGATGAAGTTTTCGTGTTTGGCACGGACCCAAGGAATCCTGACGATCCGCCGAGTTCGGAGGAATCTGATGGCCCCGAGGAGGGGCCTGATTCGACGGACCCAGCTTCGTCGGAAGAGAATTCTCTGGGTGGTGGCCCAGGCACGTCGCCTGATCCCTCACCTTCCGATGAGGGCGGACCCGATGGAAGTTCGACGGATTCCGGTGATGGATCAGATTCAGGATCGGGATCGGGTGGAGATGGATTTCAACCGGTTGATCCAGGGCCGGAGGCCTATTTATACGGTCCCTGGTGGTTGGAGTACGACGAGATTTACCTGGAGGAGAACGGAAGGCAAATCATCACGGACTGGACTCCAGCGGATCAAGGAACCGCCCATTCCTCAAGTGGGTTTGAAGTTGACGACGGTCATGGACCCTCTTCGTGGTTTAGCACCTCCCAACGAGTGCGTTTGCGATTGGCTGAACCCATGGAGGAAGACTTCTCTCAGTTGGTTCTGGTCAAGGAGAGAGTTTATTGGGGGCAGGATGAACCGATCACAAGGATCGAAAAATTGATTGTCCCGGCCGGAGCGGTGGTCTCGGAGCCCTTGTTGATTAATCCTGACCCCCGTCATCTCGGTGGAATTCAAGATGGGCAATGGTATTATCAGGATGTGTTTGTGGAGTGGACGTTGTTGGAACTAAGGATAGAAATCAAACGCCACAACGACTCGGCTCCCCCTGAAAACGGTCTAGTTGTGAAACAAATGGAAATGATAGATTTTACGCTGGAAGGAATCGAATATGATGAAATCCCTTCACATTTTATTTTTTGGCAGGCACGCCAACTTCAAGGAGACGGTGGGTTCACACCCTGGGCCTCTTTAGGTACTCATGCACGAGGTCAGAAATATTTACATTTCGCTACCGAAACAGGGATTTTTCAGACAAGGGTTATAGTTGATACGACAACTGGAGAAACGGCTGTAAACTTTGTCCGTTCAATTGACGCACCGCACGGTGAGAATTCAGGAGGGCTTTACAGCGAGAACCTCAGAAAAGGGGAACTAGATTTTTTTGGTGTGGTAGAAACCCAAAAACAACTTGAAATCCGTAATGCAGCCGTTTCGAAGCTTGGGAGTACCGAATACGCCAAGTCGTCGGCTTTCAAGCCGGGATATGGAGTGGATCCAACTCTTGATTTCATAGGTAGCTATAAGTGTAATTTGTTTGTTTTTGAAAGGGCAAATTCGGTTGATGCTACAATACCGACAAAGACATGGAACGATTTTGATTTTTCAACCTCCGATGTAGGGACAACAACCGGTGCACCGTTAGGTTGGCCGGATGTGGATTTTACGCCGCGTGAAGTTCCGCCCGGGGCGGTTGATTGGTGGAGTTCCATCTACTTGATCGAAGGTTGGCAATGGTTGAGTAACAACACAACCCCCCAGCCCGGCGATATTGTAACTTGGACCGAAGGTATCGGAACGATCTCAATCGGTATTGTAGGAGGCCAAGGCCATATGGGTATCCTTGACTACGATGGCAGTTGGATCGGTGCGGGGTCAATAGACGTAAATAAATCTGTACACCTAAGTATCGATATGAATTATCAACCTTCACATTTTGGGCGCTTCAAAGAATGAATCCAATCGCAATATCACTATTTTCAATAGCAGTCACAATTCTTGTTTCGTCTGATATACAGAACGTTCAAAGTATTCTCAGCAAGGCATCAGTTAGTGAAAATGGAGCTGTAGTTATCACTGATCGAAGTGACGGTTTTGTTCGACGCAATCCAAATCACGATGAGTTAGCAATACTTGAAAATATTGCAGACAGTTGGCGAGGTATCTTCGACACACACCTTTCAGAAGTAGCACCCACACCTAAGGAGCAGCTTGTTATCCTCCGTGTTTGCGAAGCCCTTTCTTCTGAGGAATACCTAGAAGTCTTGGAAGCGGCGATACAGTTTGTTAAGCAGGGAGACCTTGCTCCGGAGGTTGTTTTTCGCGCAGTGATTGGCCAAGGCGAAAAAGACGGTTTTGTTGCCTTCAACTACAAATCCTCAAGAGTGCAGCAGTTGTTGGACGATGTTCTTGAAGTCGCGGTTGGGACAGACTACGAACTGCTCTTTTTAAAGGCCAAGAGGGGTGATTTGGTAAGAAACGTGGTTTTGGCTCGCCAAAATAGCGGGAGGCCATTGCCTGAAAGTATTGGACAGGATGGAAGCGTTGTTGGCGCGGGAAAAGAGAGTGATCAACTTCCGGCTGTTAGGGTGGATCAAGGTGAAGCATTATCACCGGGCGTAACTGTTGGGAATGAGGGAGATGAAGGTGGCACGACCGGACTGATTGTATTTTTCGGAGGTGCGTTACTCATTGTTCTGTTTATTGTTGTAGCTGCGCGCTACTCTGGTAAATTCAAGTCAAAGTATTGAAGTTCGTAGGAAATGGTTACACTTCTCCGGCCACTTCATTTGGTGGGCGATCGGGATCGAGATATTGCTCCTAGGCTAGCTGACAATACGCGGATCACATGCCCCCCAACATCGGCCAGCCGAAACCTCCGACCGGCGTAGGTGTAGGTCAGTTTCTCGTGATCGAGCCCTAGCTGATGCAGAATCGTGGCGTGGAGGTCGTTGACGTGAACCTTGTTGACCTCGGCTTTGTGACCGAGCTCGTGGAGATCGACGGCTAGAACGTGAGAAAACCTGACGCCCGAAACACCACTATGAAAGAAGCGCAGAACCACGAAACGAACGACCCTCATTGCTATCGGCATTGGATAACGTAGGATTTCTTTCGCACATTTACTTTTTGGTGTTCTGAACTAACAGACCCAAAATGACAACCGAACCAAAAACCGAAAGAGAAGCCCGGATCGCGGGCAAAATCGTTGAAATCAACGAAGGCGAGATTCGCGGCCACCTCGATGAGATGGTGCGCAAGAGCGTGGAGGACACCCTCAACGCCCTGCTCGACTTGGAGGCCGATCAGCTCTGCGGCGCGGCACGCTACGAGCACAGCCCGGACCGCGTCGATACCCGCGCGGGAAGAGACAACCGAATGGTTATTGGGGACGGGCCTTTTTTATGTCATCCTCGACCACATTTCGGCGTCCTGGGCCACGGACGAAACCCTCTCGATCAACGAATCCGGCCGAGTCACCGTACAATGGAGCCTGATTGCCGACAGCGTCGGAATAGGGCCCAATCCCCCACCAAAAAATGGGAAGGTTAGCAAACCGTTCGACCACGCCATCGGGACGCCCCTTCGCGGGCGTCTCGAAACCGCGCAGGTGCGCTCCCGTCACAGCTTCCACCACAACGTGTGGCACAATCACAACAATGGCTGGACACCGCGGGTCGGTTCCTCCGGTTCCTATCTATCGATTACTCAAACGGGTATTCCGGATCCGGGGACGCCCGCCGGTCCGATTTTCGATATTCGCTTCAATTTCATCTCCCAAAGTGGAAACGCGCCAGCCTACAACGCCGACTTCTACAAATGGGATGATGACTGGTCCTACATGGCTGCTCCCGCGCGCTATAATCTGGTTGGCAATTACTTTGACGATGCCGAGTTTTACTTCCGGGAATCTTCCGCGTTTGGTTGGGGACATTTCGCAGGGAACGACGGGGCTCAGGGGCCGAGCCTTGACTACATTGTTGGCAACTGGAAGGCCCCGGACTTCACCAAGGATGAAATTGGTCACAAAAAAGATTCGCGAGACCGAGGCGATACCCGAAAATTTGGTGTGCCCATGAGCCCGGCAAGCTTTTTTCAGAACCTGGATTCTCCCGAACAGATCGCGGCGCTGTTCGATTATTTGCCGCGGGTTTACTTGTTCATCAAGGATGCGGAGAGCCGGTTCGTGAAAGTGAACCAAGGTTTTCTCATTCTGCATGGGTTTCAGGACGAATGCGAGGTGGTTGGCAAAACGGACTTCGACTTTCATCCTCCGGCCTTGGCCTCACAATACGTCGATGAGGATCGCCGGGTCATGAAGTCAGGTGAACCCTTGCCGGATCAGGTTTGGCTCGTTCTCGGTTTCGACGGGCTTCCCCGTTGGTTTCTCTCCACGAAGATTCCGCTCTTTGATCGTAACCATGACGTAGCCGGACTTTGCGGCGTGATGCGGCCTTACGAACACGCCGGGGTCTCGCTCCGGGTGACTACAATCGCCTGACGCCGGTCATGGAATTCGTGCATCGCGAGTTCGGGCACCGCATCGCAATCGATGATCTCGCCAAAATGTCGAACTTATCCGTTAGTCAGTTGCAGCGCGAATTCCGGCGCCTTTTCGACATGAGCCCGAGCGACTACGTTGGCAAAGTGCGCCTCCTCATGGCCCGCCGCCGTCTGGAGGAATCGAACGAACCTGTCGGCTCCGTCGCCCTCGAATGTGGATTCTACGACCAAAGCCACTTCACCAAAGCCTTCCGCGTCGAGATGGGAATCACGCCCCTGGAATATCGACGGAGGTTCGCGCCAGGGCCGAAGTAACTTCATCCTTCATCCCTCCGCCTTCATCCCTTGGTGCACAGCAACTCCCGCAATCGCTCCGTCGTCGTCTCCCGATCCAACTTTGAAGCGGCAACGTCGAGGACGAGTTCCTCCCAGAGAGGCCCATCCGGGGGCGGTTCGAGGCCGTTTAGCCTCAAGAAAACGATACACGTTGCCAATCCCACTCGTTTATTGCCATCGATGAAGGGATGATTGCGGCAAAGATAAAAGAGATAAGCCGCCGCGATCTCCACCAAATCAGACATGATCGGTTCACCCCCGAACGTGGCTTGAGGTGCTGCGAGGGCACTCTCCAGCAGTGCCAGATCTCGAATCCCGTCGCTACCTCCGTGCTGGACGAGAACGGCACGGTGCAGTCGTCGAATTTGCTCGAGTGTGGGGTGACGAATCTCGTCTTTCATCATCTGCTCACGAGAGCTTTTTCAGAGTGTTGGTGTAGTCATCGAGCGCCTTCTTCGTTGCGGCATCGAATTCCTCATCGCTAAAATTCCGAGCTTGCACCGGCGTAAACGTCAGCGCCCCACCGTCATGAACGGTTACCGAAAGCTCATCACCCTCCTTCAGATGCGCCAGTTCGAGCAGCGCAGCGTCGAGGATGATGCCCTTGGAGTTGCCGATTTTTTTGATGGTCTTGATCACGGTAAAACATTGTACTACGAAATCGCGCAAGGTCAATCGTCCCGCGACGCGTGAAGGTTTTGCTTGATGCGCGGGAGTTCGTTTTCTTAGGGTGGGAATGAGAGGATAAGAATCTGCGTATGAGGCTCAAACTTCCAGTGAAGAAAACGGGGACGATCGATCGTCAGGGGCAATCGAAGCTTGAAGGCGACAAGGAAACCCTGGTGATGATTGTGCCGGGGATTCTCAATTCATGGAAGCATCTGGACCCGGTGATTGAGGCCTCGCTCGATGCCTGTCCGGATGCGGATGTCTGGGCGCCGATCGCGCCGTGGCGCAAACCGTTTACCCAGGTGGCTCCTGACAAGATTCTTTCGAATCTGACCCACGATCTGGATCAGATTTGGGAGCGGGGAACTTACACTCGCCTGCACATCATCGGTCACAGCATGGGGGGGATCTACGTCCGCGCCCTCCTGACCTACATCCGTCGCAGGATGGAGCATTGGGACGAGGCGGAGAAGCAGCGCTGGACGGCGACCGGACGGCGCTATTGGGGCGAGACTTCGGGTGAGGACCGGTTGGTCTTGTTGGCTGCGGTGAACCGCGGATTCGCCGTCAACAGGCACATGGGGCCAATGCGCGTCGTCAAGATGATGACCGGGATGTTGATCGCCAAAACGATCGAGTTTTTTCTGCCCTGGGTGAAATTCACCCTGTCTTCCGGAGAACGCGGCGCGAAATTTCTCACCCAAATGCGGTTGGATTGGCTGGAGGAGGAACAACGTTCGGCAAAGGGTGAAGCGCCGCCGCTTCCCCACACGGTTCAGTTGTTGGGCTCGGTCGATGACATCGTTGGCCCGGAAGACAACATCGACTTTGAAACCGGACAGGCGTTTCGTTACCTGGATGTGGCCAAGACCGGGCACCTCAACATCCTGCACATGGGGCTCACGAAACGAAAACGGGGAATTAGTCCCGAAGAGCAGCATCGTCGGGAGAAGTTGAAACAGGCACTGACCTACAGTGATGAAGAGTTGAAGCGCGAAGAGGTTCGCCCCTGGGAATTGCGGGAAATTTCCAGCAAGGAACTGGAGCGGCGAAGGAACGTCGAGCACGTGGTGTTCGTGATCCATGGAATCCGTGACGAAGGGCATTGGACCGACAAGATTGCGCGGCGCGTTTGGAAGCGGGCGAAGGACTCCGAGAAGGAAACGATGGAAAAGGTGGTCGAAAGCTACGGCTACTTTGGAATGGGGCCGTTTCTGATTCCGGCGATCCGCTGGAGCAAGGTTGGCTGGTTGATGGAGCGTTACCTCGAAACGAAAGCCAAATATCCGAACGCGAAGTTCAGCTACATAGGGCATAGCCACGGCACCTATGTTCTGGCCAAGGCGCTGGAGACCTATTCGAACTGCCGTTTTCACAATATTGTCTTTGCCGGTAGTATCGTCCGGGAGAATTACAATTGGATGGAGCGCATCGAGGCGAAGCAGGCGTCGAACGTGTTGAATCTTACGGCGACCAGCGATCTGGTGGTGGCGTGGTTTCCGCGATTCTTTGATCTCTACAATTTGCAGGACCTGGGCGGCGCGAGCCACAATGGATTCGATCAGGCGACGGAGGACGGGCCGGTCTTCAATCTGGAATATGCGACGGGTTCCCACGGTGCTGGGAAAGTGGAGAAATTCTGGGATACGATCGCGGACTTTGTCCTGCTGAACGACAAAAGCGAGTTTGCCAACCTCCCAGTCCCGACGGAGAGGGTGAAGCCAAATCGCACGCATCCCTGGCCGGCGTTCGTCTGGCTGTTGAGCTGGGGAAACGTCCTGGTTTGGGCGGTTCTCGTCGTTGGATTGCTCGGTGTCGTTCCGATGCTGATTCTCCAACACTGGCCCAAGGCGGTGGAGCTCCCATCCTGGTGGACCCCACGGAAGTCGTTGCTTGTCCCGCTCCTTGGAGCGCTGGCCTTGGTTGGATATCTCCGGATCGCGATTTCCCAACGGGCTTATCGTCGCAAAGGGGGGATTCTGCGGAACTTTGTCGCGTTCCCGCTCGTGATTGGTGTGGTCGGTTGGGGATTAAGTTTTCTGGTTGCGAAGGTGCCCGCGATTTCCTTTGATCTGTGCACGTTGCCAACGCTTTACGAATGGAGAACCACCGCCGCGGTCCTGTGGGTCGGATTCGTTTTCTGGTTGCTGCGCAGGATCTGATCGGTCAGCGCTCTCATTGCTGGCCGATGCAATAGAGGTTTTGGAAGGTCCGGATGAAGATCTGGCCGTCGGAGAAGGCCGGGGTTGAGTTTCCTCGACTGGAAAGGCGATTGGAACGAACCCATTCGTACTTCTCCGGGTTGGGCTTCAGCACATGGGTCGTTCCCTGCTGATCCGTTGCAAAAAGATGGCCATCTGCGTAAATCGTCGATCCCCAGTGGGCACCGCCGGGAGAGCGCTCCTGCCAAAGGATTTTGCCCGTGGCAGGATCAAGGCATTGGAGAAGATTGGGGCCCGCGTTGGCCACGAAAATGTATCCATCAACGTAAACGCCGGAGCCAATGCGTTGTGGGTTGGGTTCGCTACGCCAGAGTTGCTGCTCATTGGTGATGTTACCGTTGCCCTGCATCCGGAAACCCATCGCCGGACCGCCAAATCCGCCCATCGCCACGCAGATGTCGTCAGCAATAATGGGGGAGGTATAGCAAAGGTCGCCTTTCTTCCCGCTGAGGCCGTCACAGCTCCATACGATGTTTCCGGTGGCTGGATCGTAGGCATTCACTCTCGTCGCGAAGCTGCAGATGATCAGGGGTTTCCCAGCAACCTGGGCAATAACGGGAGTGCTCCAGGATCCCATGTACTTGTTTTCAGGATTTCGTTCTCCATTTCCATTCACCGGTTCCTCAGTTTGCCACTGAGTTTCTCCGGTGCGGAGATTGATCGAGGTTAGGAAGACTTCTGTGCCCGGGCCGGCATGGAGAATGACGCGGCCCTCTACGATGATGGGGGAACCTCCAAACCCCCACATGTGGCGGAACTCGCCCAGGTCGCGTTTCCAGATTTGATTTCCTGAAAAATCGTAGCAAAAGAGCCCTGCCGAATCATGCCAGACCACAACGTGCTCTCCATCGGCGGCCGGGGTCGAAGCGCCATATTGATTCGTTTTGTGGGTCGGTTCTACGGATCCAAAGTTGACCGTCTTGACCCAACGTTGTTCGCCATTGGTCCGGTCGAAACAATGCAGCGAGCGCGTTTTTCCCCGATCCTCGGCACTCACCACGAAAACGTTTCCGTTGGAAACGATCGGGCTTCCATTGTTCTCACCGGGAAGCGATACGGTCCAAACAATATTCTGGTTAGGACCCCACTCGGTCGGCACGCCGGTTTCCTCCGAGATGCCATTGAAATTCGGGCCGCGAAACGCTGGCCAGTCACCAGCATGGGAAGCGGAACTCAGAACAAGAGCGCCGGCCAACAGGAAAAGAGAAAGGGGTTTCATGGGAATGGGCGTTTGTAGTTCTGTAGAACACGGGTGGGAACGAGTGGTCCTTTCGGCGCTGGAAATGGAGTTGTCGCGCGACCGAAGCGGACGGACCTCGGAACCGTGCGGGTTGCTGCGAACCGGGGGCGTAGTGTATCATCATCAGAAAGACTCAAATCCGAAGCCATGACCAACCCACCACCCTCCCTTGATTCAAACTTCGAAAGCCTGCCGCTGGGGACGGAAGGCGATGTCGTGTTCGGGGGGCGACTTCCGGCGGATGCTGCCCCGGATTTCGAGGCGCTTTGGGATTTGCACCCGGACTCCTTCCACCAAATCAAGATGTTCGGAAAACAGCACAACATGCCGCGCTGGCAGCAGAGCTATTTGCGAGACTACGCCTTCAGCGGCCAAACCGCCATGGCCAAGCCTCTGCCTGCGATGCTGCAGCCGATGCTGGATTGGGTGAAAGCCAACGTCTACGACGATCTCAACGGGTTGCTGGTCAACTGGTATGACGGTAGCCTCGGTCACTACATCGCCGCTCATCGGGACACCGAACCGGAGCTCGACGCCGGCGCACCAATTGTCACAATCTCGCTCGGCGAAGAGCGGATTTTCAGGATGCGGCCCTACGCCGCACCCAAGAAACCGGTGGTCGATTTGACGGTGCGAGACCGAGACGTCCTCATCATCCCCTACGCGGTCAACGATACCTGGACGCACGAAGTTCCGAAACGCAGCCGCTATCAAGGACGCCGAATTTCGGTCACGTTCCGATCCTTCGATCGCGGCCAGCTCTAACCTTCAGCAGCCGCGTCGAGTGCCTTCCTGATGAGCGCCTTCGTCTTGAGCGTTCCCTCAACCGGATCAAGATCGTGACCTTCGAACTCGATCGTGATGACGCCGGAGTAGTCGGAGTCGTGGACGATTTTGAGCATGCGAAAATAGTCGGTTTTGGTCTCGTTACCGTCTTCGCCGAAGCCGAATGCTTTGGCGCAGACCGCGACGGCGTGGGGGAGACTCTTGGTGACGCCTTCGTAGCGGTCGAAGCTGCCGAAGTTGTTGAAATCGGGAAGCAGACCCGCGTTCGGGTGGTTGAGACGTTCCATCGCGGCGAGGAGCCAATCCGGATTCTGCGAGTTGCCACCGTGCGGCTCGATCACGATCTTGACGCCGGAAGGTTTCGCGTAATCGCAGAGCCGTCCCATTCCGTCGGCCATCTGATCGAGGTTGTCCTCAAACGTGCCGCCGGAACGGCAGTTGACCCGAATCGCGTCGCAACCCAACTGCGCGGCGCAGTCGACCCAACCCTTGTGCTCGTCCACCGCGCGGGTTCGCTGCGCGGCATCGGCGGAGTCGAGCTGGTTTTTGGCATCGACGAGGATGAGGACATTCTTCATCCCTTCGCCGGTGGAACGTTTGGCGAGTTCGCCGACATAGGCAGTGTCGGTGTGCTTGCCGTTGAACGGACGATTCCAGTATTCGATGTGGGTGATGCCGAGTTTCTCTTTCGCCAGCGCCGGGTAGTCGAGATGGTCGAGCTTTCCGCTGCTGAGCCAGCGATTGAAGGTGTATTCCTGAATGCCGAGTTGGAAGCGGCCGGCGGAATCGGCGTTTTCCGCAAACAGGGAGGGATTGAGAGCCAGCGCAGGAGCAACGGCGGTTGTCGCGCGGAGAAAATCGCGTCGGGTAAAGGTCTTCATAAGTTGGAAAGAAGGTTTTGGTTAGACGTTGGGTTCCCAGCCGGGACGGTAGTCGCGTTTCACCAGTTTTGACGCTTCCTCGTTGTCGGTCGACTTCATGTTCGGGCCGTCCCAGTTGATGGGGCGTCCTTCGCCGATGTTTTGCGCGATGCAACCGAGGAGGATCACTTCGGTGAGGTAGGCCGCGACTTCGAAATTCGAGTAAGCCGGCGTTCCGTCCTTCATCATGTCGAACCATTCTTTGACGTGACCGGGCGAACGCGGAATCGATTGGGGGATCGCTTTGCAGGCCTCGTGTTGATCGCCGGGGGTGTAGGTGGCCTCGTCGTTGCGCTTGAGGAAGAAGGAACGGCCGTAGTCGTCGCCGGAATAAAGCTCGCCCTGGTCGCCGACGATGAGCGCGCCGCTCGTGGGGAGTTTGCCCTGGGAGGCAACGACGTGTTTGGTGAGGTCCGGGTAAGGGCGGATTGGCCAGAATTCCTTTCTGGGGGTGCCTTCATACCAATAGAATTTGAGGGGTGGCCAGCCTTCGCGCTCGGGGAAGTCAAACCGGATCCGGGAGCTCAACGGGAACGTCTCCGGGAACTCACGAGACGAGAATTCGCACTCGATTCGGGTCGGGTAACCGAGCTTGAGCGCGCGGAACGGCATGTTGACGGTGTGGCAGGCCATGTCGCCAAGGGCGCCGGTTCCGAAGTCCTTCCAACCCCGCCATTTGAAGGAGTGATAGACGCCTTTCTTGTAGGGGCGTTCCTTCGCGGCGCCGAGCCAGAGATCCCAGTCGAGATTGTCGGGAACCGGATCCGAGCCTTCGGGCCGGGCGAGGCCCTGGGGCCAGACGGGGCGGTTCGTCCAAACGTGGAGTTCGAGCGGTTTGCCGATGACACCACCGTGAATGACTTCAACTGAGCGGCGAAGGCCGTTTTCGGCGCTGCCCTGGTTTCCCATTTGGGTGGCGAGCTTTTTCTCGCGGGCCAGCTCACGCATGATGCGGGCTTCCCAAACGGTCTGGGTAAGCGGCTTCTGGACGTAGGCGTGTTTGCCGAGCTGCATCGCCAGGATGCCGGCGCACCCGTGCATGTGATCGGGCGTGGAAACCGTGACCGCATCGATCTCGTTTTCCATTTTCTCGAACATCTTGCGGAAATCCTGGAACTTCGCGGCCTTCGGGAAGTTCGTTGCCATGCGGTCGAGGGTCTTGGTGTCGACATCGCAGAGCGCCACGATTTCGCCACCTTCCTTGGCGGCGTTCTTGGTATCGCTGTCTCCCTTGCCGCCAACGCCGATGCAGGCGACGCGGATTTTGGAGTTCAGGTTCTGCCCGCGCACAATGGCGGGGAAACCAAGGGTGGCTCCGGCGGCGAGACCGGAATTGCGGAGGAAGTTCCGACGATTGGAGTTAGTCATGACTGAGGGTTTTTGGAAATGGAAAGGGGAGGGTGGGGTTTACTTTTCGACGATCCAGATGTTGCGATACTGAAGCGGGTTTCCGTGTCCCTGAAGTTTGATCACGCCGGGCGTTCCCTCAGGTTCATTTCGGGATCCGCCGGTCTTTCCGGGGATTTCCAGCTTGTCGTGAATCACGACGCCATTGTGCCGGACCGTCATCACGGCATCCTTGATTTTCTTACCATCGGCGTCAGCCACGGCGTTGGTGAATTCGACATCGTAGGTTTGCCAGCTCAGTGGTGGAGCACACATGTTCACGAGCGGCTCGGCCTTGGTGTAAACCCCGCCACACTCGTTGTTTTTCCCTTCGAGACCGAAAGAGTCGAGAACCTGCACTTCGTAGTGATCGACTTGATAGAATCCGCTGTTTCCCCGACCCTGACCGCGAGCGGCGGGCTTGAACGGAAGCATGAATTCAAGGTGCATGGTGTAGTTGTTGAACTTGTCTTTGGTCCGAATATCCTTCCCGTCGGTGTTCAGGAGTTTGGTTGCCTCGTCAAGGCGGCCACCAGCGAAGGCATCGCTGTTTGATCCATCGAAGAGAACCTTCGCGCCCTCGGGCGGCTTAGCTCCCAGCGTTTCGCTTTTCCGCAGCGTTTTGGTGAGCTGGAAGGCGGCGCCGTCGGCGTCCTTGCCGGAAAACGTGTCGCCGGAGATGGTCCCGGAGTAAGGCTGGTGGCCTTCCGGTGGGAAACTGGCGGAAGCGGAAAACTCATCGGGCGAAGCGGCCACGTATTTGCGATTGCCCTCGGCTGGCCTGAAGTTGGCGACCTCGCCTTCCAAGGTGCCATCAAGCAGGCTCCGGTTTTTCTGGTCCCAACCGGCGCCGGGAAGCCCGGCGGTATAAAGAACGGCCTGAAATCGTCCTTCGCCCAACGCGATGACCTGTGCACCAAGTCCTTCGCCGGCATATTCGCCCTGAATTTGGAAATCCAAGGGGAGCGTTTCGTCAGCCGGGTCGGTCCAGAGACCGGATTGAGCAGTTCCCAGGGTTGCGATCGCCAAAAAGGCGAGACCGGAGAGTATAATGACGGGATTTTTCATAGTCATGGCAATCCATAGACCAGTCTTTTGAGAACGCCAACTTCTGAGAACGAGCTTTCGAGAAAATTGATGGCGACGCCTTTTCAGGCGGGATTTGCGGAGGGACGGACGGGGTTTCGCAACCGTGCGGGGAGATTCCGCAAAAAACCGGTCGGAGATGGAAGATTTCGGGAAATATTGCCGTGAAACGGGTGCGGACGACCGGATTTTCGTGTGGTCGTCCCCACGACCTCCCCCCAAAAAGAGCCAATCATCCGAAATGATCAATCGCCGAAAAACGCTTCAAGGAATCGCAGCTGGCGCTGGTGCCGCACTGAGTTCCGCCCTGCTTCCCAGCTCCCTTCGAGCTGCCGCCACCCCGACGAGTGGCGGTCCGAAACGGGTCATTTTCTTCCTTCAGAATCAGGGGTTTGAACCGGCGACCTGCGTTCCCGCGGGAATGAAAAACAGCGGATCGCTGGCCGGAGTCAAGTTGCCCGAGCCGATCGCGCCCTTGGAGGCCTACAAGGAGCGCCTCCACATTATCAACGGCCTGCACGGGGTTCACACCAGTCCGTCGCACAGTGCCTTTTTCGGAGCGCTCGGCGGTTACCGTGGCAGCGATGGCGTGCCGCCCAGTGGAGCCACGATTGACTATGAATTGAGCAAGGTGCTTCCCGAGACGCTTCTTCCCCACCTTTGCGTCGGGATGGACTCTTTGGAGAACATGAAAGGCAAACCCACGGTCGCGAATCTGTCGGCCAGCGGTGCGGGACAGCCCATTTTCATGCACTCGAATCCGAATCACCTTTACGAGATGCTTTACGGCGGCATTGCAAAGGGGGATATCCGCCAGCAGCACGAGGCCAGGTCCAGCCTGTTCGACCGCATCGAGCAGTTGGCTGCGGCAAAGGGTGGGGCTTTGCCGACCACGGATAAGCGACGCTACGGTCAATACGTTCAGGGGTTCAACGACATCAACGGCCTGCGGGAACGCCTCGGCAGTGTCTCGGATCACCTGCGGAATTTTGCGCCCAAGGTGGACGATCGCTACACCAGCCCAGAATTCGAGACCGACTGGCACGACATCCTCCTCGATCTGGGGGTTTCGGCCCTCAAATCCGGGATCACCAGTGTGCTCACGATTGGTTCCGGCCGTGGCGAGATTTTCGGCGCGTGGAAAGGGATTGGCGTGGAGCAACAGGGTCACAACCTGGGCCACATGAAGCAGGAGGACAATCCCATCTGGATCAAGATCCGCCAATACAACAGCCGCATGTTGGTGAGGTTGATGGAGGAACTGGAAAGCGTCCCGGAAGGCAGTGGCACCATGATGGACAACACCCTGATCGTCTACACCAGCAACAACGCCGATAAGCAGCACACCAATGGAGCCAACTGGCCGGTGATGCTGTTGGGCAATTGCGATGGCATCTTCAAGTCCGGTTGTTTCACCCAACTGGACGGCAAGCGCCCGATCAACGCTCTTTACTCGACCATTCTCAATACCGCCGGAGTTCACTGTGACCGCTTTAACATGAGCGAGCAGATGGCCTCCAAATTCGACTCCGGCATTGGTCCGATCAAAGAGCTCCTGGTATGAGCAAGGCGATCCCCGTCCTCTTCCTGGCGGTTGTTGCCGGACTCGGCACGGTCCTCCAGGCGGCTGATACCTACACGCCCGGCGAGCCCATCGGCGGTGATTTCGACAACTTCGCGCTGGATTTCCTGGATCGGCATTGCGTCGAATGCCACGACGACGTTACGACGAAAGGCGACCTCAATCTGCTTGAACTGGGGGCGGTCGACGAGACCAACGCCGCGCTTTGGAAGGCGGTCTGGGCTCAGGTCGCCCTGGAGGAAATGCCGCCGAAGAAGAAAAAGCAGCCGGAAGTCATCGACCGGCTGCGGTTTACCGATTGGGTTGTCGATGAGCTGCAAACGGCGATGAAAGACAAGGGAGGGTTTTACGCCCACCTCGATCCCAACAAAGGAAATTTCATCAGCCACGACCTGCTTTTCGGCCCCCTGCCTGAAGGCGTGAAGCTGATTCCGGCTTCATCACCCGCGCGGATCTGGCGCGTCACGCCTCAGGAACACATCACGCGGCTCAACGAGCTGATCAACACCGAACCGGAATTCGATCCGGGAAAGCCGGGGCTCCGGACGCATGGCGACGTCGTCCCCACCAACCACGGAGGGGAATTGAAGCTCTATTTTGGGACCGACCGGATCATCCGGTGGGAGGGTGGAACGGTGGCCTACGCGACCGCTGTGAAAAGTGTGCCGGTGGTTCTGTCCTCGGCGCGCAAGCACGGGTTCGAGAATTACCCCGACTTTTATACCGTCAACAGTTCCGAGGCGACTCAGATCCTGGGGAAGGCGGAGGACATTTTGCAATACATGGCCTCCGGACCGTTGAGCCTCGTCGGCCTGCCGGAACAAATCACGGACGATCCCAAAACCTACGACAAGGTGAAGCCCAAGGGCGACCTCCGCGGGCTGCCGACTGCCATCGTCTACAACACCAAAGTCGTTCGTCCGATGACGCCGGTCTACGACCTGATGCAGGCCCCCGAAGTCACGGACGCGAATTTGCGCGCCGCCGTTGACTACCTGTTTGAAGCCCTGACGTTCCGCCCGCCCACCGCGCAGGAATCCGCCGACTACCTGGAGATCGTCAACGATTCGATCGCGAAAGTCGGGAAGGAAAACGGGATCTTTATGGGGCTTTCCGCTCTCTTTCTGGACCGCGATGCGTTGTTCCGGCCGGAGCTGGCCGAAACCGGGGAGCCGGACGAACACGGCCGCGTCATGCTCCAGGACTGGGAGTTGGGTCTCGCCGTCAACCACGCCCTGCGCTACATCAGACCGGACGACGAACTTCGCCAGGCGATCACCGAGGGTCGCATGCGTACCCGGGAAGACGTGGAACGGGAAGTCACCCGCATGCTGGCCGACGACAGCATTCGCAAACCGCGCATTCTGCGTTTCTTCCGCGACTTCTTTGATTACGACCTGGCCGGATACATTTGTAAGGATAGCAAGGCGCAGACGGCTACCGGCGCCCCCGTGGGAAATGCCCATTACCGCTCCATGTTCGACGCCGCCGCGAGCACGGATCGCCTGATTGAATTGATCCTCGAGGAAGACAAGGAGGTTCTCAAAGAGCTGCTCACCACCCAGAAGGTCGTGGTGACCAATTCCGACAAAACCTACTTTGGCCGGAAACACACCCCGGAAGAGCGCCGGGCAGCTACCGCCGCGAAAAAGGCCGAAGACGAAGCCCTGAAGTTGACGATCGAAGCTGAGCTCAAGGCCGTGGAATCGGACCTTGCCAGCGTGAATGCCGAATTGGAGGACGGTGCCTTGGAGCCGAAGACGAAAAAGTCCCTGGAGCGAAAAAAGAAAGCCCTGACAACCCAAAAAGCGAAGCTTGAACAAGACAAGAAAAGGAAGCGAAGCACCATCAATGTCAACGTGGCCGAGGTAGCGTTGCCTGGGGAGCGGATCTACGCGAGGGTCAGCCGTCGTTCGTTTGGTAATGGTTCGATGAAGCCGGAGCGAACGCTGGCCACCGCGCCGGAGGGCCAGCGCCTTGGGATCCTGACGCATCCCAGCTGGCTCGTTTCCCATTCGGACGCGATGGACAACCATGCCATCCATCGGGGAATCTGGATTCGGACGCGTTTGTTGGGCGGCGGCATTCCGGATGTGCCCATCACCGTGGATGCCATGTTGCCGGACGAACCCGGAACGACGCTGCGCCACCGGATGCGCGTCACCCAGGAGAAATACTGTTGGACCTGCCATCAGAAGATGGATCCCCTGGGCTTGCCGTTCGAGATGTACAACCACGCTGGGCTGTTCCGGACCACCGAACTGGATCAGCCCGTCGATACCAGCGGCGAAATCATCAATTCCGGCGATCCCGCGTTGGATGGTCCGGTGGAGAACGCCCTCGAAATGATCCTCAAGCTTTCGGAGAGCGAACGCGTCGAGCAGGTCTTCGTGCGTCACGCCTTCCGCTTCTGGATGGGCCGCAACGAGACTCTCAACGATGCCCCGGTTCTCCAGGAAGCCTGGCGCTCCTATCGCGAAAGCGGTGGAAGCATGAAGGCGCTGATCACTTCGCTCGTGACCTCCGACGCCTTCCTATATCGCAAGGTCGAGCGCGATGGGATGGTGGCGACGGCCAAGCCGTGAATCAAGCTGAAGAAGACTCGTCGTCACGTTGGAAGATAAGCGCACTCCCGGGATTTGGCCTAGTTCGATCAACTCAACCGCGTCGTGCCGCCGCTCGATTAGCTTCGGGAAAAGGTCCACGACACCACGTTTGCCGTCGTCGCCGTAGCGGAAGATGCAAAATCTTCCGACGGATGGGCTGCGAGGTCGGAATTTTTAGCAAATTCTGCTACCTGGCCGCTCGCGATCCCGACAAACGCATCGAGGAACTCCTTGGCACCGGGATGGGAGGCGACGATGGCGTCGAAGGCGGAGCGGGGATCGGTTTCCAGGGCGCGGGTGAAACGATAGTGAGCCTCCGCCAATTCCGGCAGGTACCCGAAGATGGCGCGGGCGAGGTTCTCACAAAGGGAGCCGTCGCCGTGAGCGGGATAAATCGCGGTATGTCGCCTGGCATCGGTGCCGGGGGGACGTTCGCCATCGGCTTGGGCGATAGCGGAGAGTTCGCGACGGACGAGTTCTCCACAAGATTCAACGGTGGAGACTTCACTCTCCCGCCACCAGTCCAAGTTTAACCAAGGACATCACCACCTCTCCTGCCGCGTCGCTTTTGTCCAAATCGATTTCGAAGACGATACTCCAGTCGTTCAGGTCCTCCTGATCGACGAGCACCTGTTCGATTCGCCATTCGCGCTTGCCGGGGATTTCGCTGATGAAGCAGTGCTTCGTATTCCGCGCTTCGGGATCGAGCCGAATCGCCCCGTGGTCTTCGTGGTAGCCGTTCATCGTTTCGATCAACTGAGCGACGGTCCAATCGCCTGCGTCGCCCGCTCTTTCGAAAGCCGCTTCGAAGTTTTTTCGCGACAGCTCTTTCACCACGTCGAAGACCCGATTCCGAACCGCTCGGGTGAACGCAGTGGGGCTTCGCGTGATGGGAACGGCTTTCTTTTCCCTCTCCTTGGTCGGTTTCTGCGACTGCGGGACGAAGTCCGGATTGCGGAGCCGTTCCCATTCATCGAGCAGGCTCGAGTCGACTCCGCGAACCATGTCTTCGAAGAACGCTTCCGCCTCCACCAGTTCCGGCGTTTTCATCGCTGGCGGTACGGTTTGCGCGATCACTTTGTAGACTTCCGACAAATGGCGGAGCAAGACGGCTTCGCTGCGTTCGAGCTTGTACACCTTGATGTAGTCTTCGAACGACTGCCATTCGATGAACATCTCGCGCGCGATCGACTTTGGCTTCACCGAGGCTTCCTTCGCCCACGGATGTTCCACGACAAAGGCGTTGTAGGTTGCGTAGATGAATTCCTTGCCCGGCTTGGGATGCTCCACTTCCTCCAGCCGTTCCATGCGCTCCTCATACTCAATGCCCTCGGCCTTCATTTCGGCCATCAGCTCGTCCTTTGCCTTGTCGACCTGTTTGCGAAGCACCGCTGTCGGATCTTCCAGAATCGCCTCCACCAACGAGATCACATTGATCGGATACTCGACCTCTTCGCGATCGAGTTCCTGGATCGCTTCCAGCAGATAAACTCCCAAAGCCTGGTTCAAGGTGAAGTCTTCCTGGAGATCGACGTTGAGGGCCACTTTGGCCGGGCCGGTTCGCTCGGCTTTGGGGATGATCGTGAGGATGCCGCCCTCGACCAAACCTCGGAAGAGGGAAAAGGCTCGCCGACGCAAGGCTTTCTTTTTGGGGGGCGTTTCGTGGCTCAGATTGATCAAGCGACGAAGTTCGGCGCAACCGTCCTGGTCTTCCCGGCTCAGGACGTTGAGTAACATTCCGTGGCGGATATGGAAGCTGGAACTGAGCATTTCCGAGCGCGCACCGATCAACCGGTTGAAGGTGTTCTCATCCCACATCACGAAACCGCGTTCCGGCGGCTTTTTCATGACCGCTTTGCTCTTCTTCCCCTTGGCCTCCGCCTTTTTCGTCGCCTTGAGATTGTCGATGACGTGGGGAGGCGCTTGCGCGACGACGTAGCCGATGTCGTCAAACCCGCGTCGGCCCGCGCGTCCACTGATTTGGCGAAAGTCGCGGACCGCCAGGGTCTTGGTCGATTGCCCGCCATACTTGAACAACCGGGTGAAGAGGACGGTGCGGATCGGGACATTGACGCCGACTCCCAGCGTGTCGGTGCCGCAAATCACTTTTAACAAACCCAACTGGGCCAATTTCTCGACCGTGACCCGATATTTCGGCAGCAGGCCGGCGTGATGAATCCCCAGCCCGTGGCGGAGCAGCTTCTTCATCTCTTTGCCATAGGGACTGCGAAAGTCCGAATCAATCAACGCCTCTCCAATGGCTCGCTTTTCCTCCTTGCTGCAGAAATTGCGGCTCATCAGATTCTGCGCCGTTTCGGCACAGGCGCGTTGGGTAAAGTGGACCAGATAGATCGGGGCGCGCTCGGCTTCGACCAGTTCCTCGACTTTTTCCTCGAGCGCCGTGGTGCTGTATTCGAACTCCAGTGGCACCGGCCGCTGATCGGACTTCACCAGGACCGTTGGTGCGCCGGTGAGGTCGGAAATCGCCTTCTCAAAAAACGTGGTTTCGCCGAGAGTCGCGGACATGAGCAGGAACCTTGCGCGCGGCAACGTCAACAACGGGACTTGCCAGGACACGCCGCGTTCGACATCGGAGTAGTAGTGAAACTCGTCCATGATCACTTCATCGACGTCGGCGGCCTCACCCTCGCGCAGGGCCAGGTTGGCGAGGATCTCGGCGGTGCAACAAATCACGGGCGCCTGCGCATTCACGGTTGCGTCGCCCGTGATCATCCCGACGTGATCCGGACCAAAGGTCTTGCACAAGGACAGAAACTTCTCATTCGCCAACGCCTTCACCGGAACGGTGTAGAACGATCGCCGACCCTGACAAATTGCCCGAAACTGCAACGCCAGCGCGACGAGGGATTTTCCGGAACCGGTTGGCGTGTTGAGGATCACGTTCTTGTTGGCAAACAACTCCAGAATCGCTTCTTCCTGGTGATCGTAGGGCTCGACCCCCATCTCAATGAGGTAGTTGAGAAAGGCATCGAGGATTTCATCATTCGAAGACGGATCGGAAAGGGTCGAGGAACTGAGGCTGGGCATGGATTTGGGCTGAGAACGCGTGGGACCGTAGCCTAGTCTGAGGCTGCCCGCAGAGTTATCGCGTTCCACGTGGCGAAAAAGCCATCAAGCCGCACCCATTCCAGCTCCTTCGTCGAACTGGTGATCAAAAATTGATCGTCTCAAGGACTTGTTCGGGAGCTACGGTGAGAGAGGTTCAACGATGAAACCCCAAATCCTTCTCCGAACTTTGATCTGCCTGGTGGCGGCAACATGGTTTTTGCAGGTGGCAACCCATGCCGAAGATCGAAGCCCCAACATCATCTTCGTCGTCGCCGATGATCTCGGTTGGGCGGAGTTGGGATGCTATGGAAATACGTTTAACGAGACTCCGCATCTCGATCAGTTGGCGAAAGAGGGGATGCGATCGACCCAGGCTTATGCGGCGGCCCCGGTCTGTTCGCCCTATCGCGCGGCGTTGTTGACGGGTCAGGTTCCGGCGCGGATCGGAATCACGGATTACCTGCGACCGAATTCGGCAAACGCGCTTTCGCCGGCTCACACGACGCTTCCGGAATGGTTGCGACAGAATGGTTACGCGACCGGAATGGTCGGCAAATGGCATCTGACAGGATACCGACATCATGAGGCCGAATTTGAAGTTCGCCCCAGCGATCATGGTTTTGATTGGAATACGGGGAGCGAGGTCAAGGGAGTTGGAAACGGTGCCAACACCTGGCCCTATGTGTTTCGCGATCAACCGATCCGCTGGATTGATCTCCCGGAGAACCGGCTGGGGGAAGAGGAATACCTGACCGATCGACTCAATCTGGAGGCGGTGGAGTTCATCGAGCGGAATCAGGATCAGCCCTTCTTTCTTTACATAAGCCATTTCGCGCCCCACTCGATCCTCAATGGACGACCGGATCTCGTTGATAAGTACCGGAAGAAGCATGCGCCGGGGGAATCTGGGCGATCGAATTGTTATCTTTGTGAAGACGCGGGATTGGGAAAAGGCGATCCCGGGAATCACTGGGCGACGCACCACAACCCGCATTTGGCGGCGATGGTGGAGTCGATCGACGAAGGGGTGGGGGAAATCTCGGCGAAGCTGGAAGAACTGGGACTCACGGAAAACACGATCCTCATTTTCTCGAGCGACAATGGTGGGGAGACCAATGTGACTTCGAACGCGCCGTTGCGTGGTGGCAAAAGCCAACTGTATGAGGGTGGCCTTCGGGTGCCGCTGATTGTCCGTTGGCCGAAACGAATCCCCGGCGGAGTGGTGTCGGAAGTCCCCACGATGAACACGGACATTTATCCGACCCTGCTCGAGGCCGCTGGGATTGAGCCGGATCCCAGGCAGATTCTCGATGGCGTTTCGACGTTGCAAACCTGGGAAGATCCGGACGCCGGCTTGGAACGCGAGTTTCTCGCCTGGCATTATCCACTCGATCGGCCTCATTTCCTTGGCGGAATCTCCGGAGGCGCCATTCGAGCCGGCGACTGGAAGTTGATCGAGAATTTCGACACGGGTGAGGAGGAGTTGTTTTCGTTGGGCGCGGATCCGTCGGAAACGAGGAATCTGGTTCGTGAAATGCCCGCAGTCGCGGCGGACCTCAGGGAAAAACTCCGAACCTGGCGAAAAACGGTCGGAGCCCGAACGCCTTCAGCCCCGCTCCTCACCGAAACGCGCAGCCTCTACTTTGGCGACCACTTCAAACCTGGGCTGGTGAGTGAGCGGCTCTGGTACACGAAGGATTGGGTCGCCGAAGAGGGCATTTTGCAACGCCTTCCCGGCAACGGCGAGAATACCCGGATCTTTCTGCGCGATGCCGAATACAAGAACGTGGTGATTCGATTCGATTTTCGGCTTGGTCAGGCAAACGACGTTCGATTGATGACCGGCAGCGGTGGTGGATACAACGCCGTGATTCATCTTCGCCCGGATCACTTTTATATCCAGACGGCGATCGATCGTTCGGTGCCCTATTTTTCCTATCGCCATGGGGAATGTGCCTATGCTTTCGAACCGGATCAATGGTACACGATGACCGTTGAGTTTCTCGACGACGAGGTGATCGCTCACTTGGATGCGGATCATGTTGCCCACGCGAAACACCCGATCGTCGATCGGGTAAGGCAATATTTTGCGCTTCAGGTCGATGAAAACGCGGCTTCGTTCGACAACCTTCAGATCTTCGCGGCCGTCGCGAAGAAGGGTGACGCGGCCACTGCCGGAAGAGGGCGGCTCGAAGCCGCGATCGGAAAGTTCCCGGTCGAGAAATCGCTTGAGGAACAGATCCAGATTCAACGAACCAACGCTCACGAACGGCTCTATCAGAATGACGAAACCTATCGGAGTTTGGACCTTCGGGTTGAGGAACTGGATCGGCGAAACAAGGAGCTCTTTCCTGAGATCAACTGGTCTCACAAAGAGTTCCGCAAACAGATCGCAGACCAACGCAAAACGCTTCACGAGACCGATCCGGTCTACAAGGAAATGCTCTTTGCCACCCATCGTGCGAATCGTGCGCTGGATGCGTATCTCATCGCGCAGAAGCCGGAGGTGGACGATTGGCCTGACAACACCAAAAAGGCGGAGCTGGAGCGGTTACGCCAACGGTTCCAGGACGATCCGGGTTATCAGAAACTCATCGATGAAGCGCAGTCCGCCCAAGCCAAACTCGAGACCGCCTATCCTCAGTTGTTCGTGTCGGATGAGGCGATCAGGAAGTTGAAGAAGGCCGCTCAGGATTCTGCAAAGGAGGATCCCGCCTACGTCGAGGCGAAGAATGAACGCGCGGCAGCCTATCGCGCCCAGCAGGACTATCTTCTGAAAACGGACGAGACCTTGGCGGAGCTATCCAGGCAGCTTGAGTCAGGCAACTGACAGGTCCATACCCTGACGTTTATCCCAGTTGCTTCGTGCCCGAGGCTTCCCAGTGAACCTTGGTCTCGGTCTTGAAATCGAAGTGGCGGAGCAGCGATTGTTTGCGAGCTTCGAGCAGGTGGTCTTCGCCTCTTCCGCCGTGAACGTAGTGAATCGTATGGGTTCCGAATCGTCCCCTTCGCAGGCGTTTGGAAAAGTGATCGACGTGCTCCCGCTTGGCTCCCAGGACCGTGGGAACCGCGAACCACCGGCCGCCTTGCTCAATTAGGTAACGCGGGTTTGAGAAGATGTCGAAAAACTCGCCCAGCGCAGTGATGAAAACCGTCTGGTGCTCGGGTTCGAGATCCGGCGCGGAAATGGTCCGTCGTTTCTTGCCGGAAATCATTCTCAACTGGCTGGCGTGGTATCGACCCGGCAATTCCCCGCAGTCCTGCAGGGCCAGAAAAATGGCGCGGGAGATGCGTTGAAGCCGGCGTCGCTCGAGCCAGTCGGCAAGGCCAAACCTGAGCCCGCTCTCTGATTTCCCGGCGACTCGTGCAATGAACCGGTTCGAGACGACTCGCGGGGGAGCATTCAAGACCCGGACGGGACGAAGGAAGCGACCATCCCTGGCTGGAGCGATCGCGGAACTCCAGATGTGACGCATGTTGTCCCGGTCCTCGGCCTGCCGAAACATCTCATGGTTTAACGCCTGAAGCTCGCCTGCCTTCATCGAGGAGCGGAAACCGAGGCGACGCCATCCATTCTCGATCACGGCGTGACCTTCCTCCTCCAGATGAAATCCAACCCCGTGAAAGGCTTCAAACCGGCGCGCAAGTCTCGCGAAATCGCGACCGTGCTCAAACGAGCCATCGCCAAAGTCTGGAGGAACCGTGGCGACGTGCCAGATGTTTGCGGTTTTGTCAGGAACCGCCGCGTCCGCACGGATGGCTCGTCCCCGCATCTGATTCGACATCACAAAGGAACCAATGACCGAGGCGAGGATCAGGGTGTTCACCGCAGGGGCGTCCCAGCCTTCGCCGAGGAGCGAAGCCGTTCCCACCAGGCAGTGGATCTCGCCGTCTTGAAACAGCTGCGTCGCGGCAGAGACGGCCCGTTGACGATCCGCGTCGCGAATCACCACCTCCACGTAGCCGGGATCATGCGGCAAGGGTTTCAGCGTCAACTTTTCCGGGGCGATTCCGGATTGGTCGGCAATGGCGCGAAATCGTTCGCCGCTCGTTTTGGGGATGACAATCAGGCTGCCCGACAAGACGCCGAGTTGAAAGGCCGATAAACGGATCCGCCGCAGCAGTTCGAAGATCGGCACAACGCCAAGTTTCACGAGCGGGGGACCGGACGTGCTCGGCGACGGAAAGGCGTCCTTCCGAATGTGATCGGTGAGGATGACCGCGCGCATGAGGATGCTTTGGGCGTCGAATTCATGCTCGATGATTTGGGCAATGCTCTGGAGTTTGGCCGGGGACTCCCGGAGGAGTTTGTCGTTCTCCTCGTTGCTGCTGAGGACGACGCGCTGCTTCTCGATCGCTCCCAAATGCCGGAGTTGCTTTTCGAGTTCGGACAGTCTTTGCCCCAGGTCTGGATCAACACCTTTGGTTAGGAGGATTCTCTCGCGGAAATCAAACAGCAGCCCCTGAAGCAGGGCGGTCGTCCAGTCTCGGTCCAGTTGGGCGGGCAACTCTTCACCATCGATATGGAGCGTTTTACGAAGGCAGGTCGGGATGTAGCCGCCGACCTTTTGCAGAAAAATCGCCAGAGCCAGGTAAAAGGCCTGCTGCTCCCGCACAAAGTCGCGACTGTCCTCATTCGCAATCCATTGCACCGGACAGGTCCGCCCCAGTTTTTCCGCCAGGTCGATGTCGAGTTGAAGATCCAGAATGAGCTGGGAAACACCCACGCGAAATCGACGCAGTTCCTCGACATGCTCGCCTTCGGGGATGCTGAGCAAGACGTAGTCCTGGTGAGGGCAGAGGTTCCCCTCCGCCACCAGTTCCGGGACGCCGACCTCCATGTCGACCTGTCCGCAAAAAGCCGCATAACGATTCCACTCAGCCTGGGGAACGTCGATCGGCGGGGTCGCGGTCAGGGAGATGACGGTCGGCTTCGCCAGCGCATCTTTGATCGTCGTCAGGCACTTCCACCAGACGGCGCGCAGATGATGCGCTTCGTCGACCACGAGCACGGAGACGCCCGAATCCCGCAGTCGGGCAATGAGTTCTGCGCCACCGTCCCCATTTCGGAATTCGGTGCTGAGAGATTGGTAGGTGCTGATCGTCAGCAATCGGGGTTCCGCAAGATCACGCGACACCCAGTCCGGTGTTTCGTCTCGGGTGTAGTCGCGCGTCAGCCGATCGATCCACTGTTCCCGAATCGCGATCGTCGGAGCCAGGACCAGGGTCGGCAGGGAAAGCTGGCGAACAATCTCCAGCCCGATCACGGTCTTTCCGGAACCCGGGGCCGCCACCAGGTGAAAATGCCGGTCCTTGAGAAAAACCGGCAGCTTCTCCAGCACGCGGGCCTGGTAGGAACGCCACGGCTTCGAGAAGCGCATTTGATCCCGAAACGGGGCTGTTTTCGAAGAAGGGTGAATCGACATCGGGACGTGGTAGTCTTTGTTCGGAAAGCTCTGGTTCAACCAAATAAACCTGCTTCTTCAGACATGAAAACGCCCATTCAACTTCTCTCGATCACGCGGGGGGCCGACTATGAAATCGACCTCACGGGTTTCGCGGAACCGGAACCTTCGTTTGCCTATGTCGATGATGTGGGTTCCAAAGTTCAAGTTCTCTCCGGCTTGGTTGAGGTGGGACGAATCACCATTGAAGGCCAACCCGACTTCATGTGGTTGGAAGGAGCGCGGGATGGTGTGCTGCTCAAGGCACTGCCGGGCGGTCACGAAGGGGAAAAGGTCGCCTTTCGCTCTCTTGGGATCGGAGAGTTTTGCCTCGAGATTTACCACGTCGGCCCGAATGGGGCATTCGAGCTCCTCAGGCAAGACGACTTCTGCTTCAAGTAACGGGACGTCTAACCGCTGCTGTTGTTCGCGGCTCTCCGCCACAACATCACGGCCAGCCACAGGCAAAATAGCTGAATCTCCATGGGAACGTCTTCGCCGAATTCCAGGGTCGACTTCCGGGTGAACAAATGATCCGGCACGATCCTCCCGAGGAGATTTCCGTTGGCCGTGATCTTCATCGTTCTGGACCAGGGATTGACGCCTTCCATCGTCAGGACGCTCCCGGCTTCGAGCCACTTCATTTCGATTCGCCGGGTGAACGCATTGGCCTTCTGCGCGACCGCCAACTCTGGTCCGTTGCGTTGAGCCAGGCGCCATTGCCCGCTCAGGGGGCCCTGCCGTTCGACCACGAACTGCCGCTCGCCCAGGCTGAGTTCTCCCGACTCCCCGAAGATCCGGTAGGTGGTCATTCCCACCACGTTATCGGCTTTCCGAATCTCGAAATTCCAGGTAAACAGACCCTGGGGGATGGCGCGAACTGTCATGACACCAAGATTTCCGTGGGGGACTGAAAACGCCAGAAAAGTTTTCCGGAGAAGACAGGGGGAGTCGGGGAATTCAATTGTGAAGTCAGTTTTGGACTTCACAAAGGGAGCAAAGTCAGATACTTCTCATTCCATGAAGCAGGACTTGGATGGTGGCCAGGCAGTGGGCGATGAATCGCCGCCTAGCGCGGAACCAAGATTACGGAAGCGAAGTGAGCCCATTCCGTGGCATCGATGGGTGCCAATGATTCGACATCGCGCGATCGGCTTTTCACTGCTCCGGTTTTCGGCCGTTCAACAGATCGTAGCCCTCTTTCCCGATGGAATTCTGATTTTCCGCTTTCGAAAGGCGGAGTGGAAGCTGGAAGACTGTGATTTGTCAGACGCAGACGAGGTTCGTCAAACGTTGAATTCAATCAAGAGCATTGGTGAAAAGACGTTGATTTCCTACGATGAAATCAGCTCCGCCCAAGTCGGGCCTTATTCATGGATTCGGCCACCCAATACCACCAATAAGTCTGCCGGCTACCCGTTGGTAGTCGAAACCAAGGGTGGAGAGACTCACTCCGCATTGCTTGCACCAACTGGCAAGAACACCTTTTTGTCGGCGCTCCGCCGTGTGACCAGTGAAGGAGTCGTCACGGAGACGATGGAGCCGCTCCCCCTCAATCATGGTCCACGATGGCTGGCGATCTGGTTCTGGATCTCGGTCGTGGCTTTGATCGGTAGCCAGGTCTTGATTTCGACGCAGGGTTCGAGCGCGGTGCTTGGTTTGACGAGAGGTATCGCAATCGGACTGGTGGCGGTGGGGGCCGTGATCTACTACACCATCTTCGTATCAAATGCGGTTCATTGGAGCCGGTTCAAGGTGTTTCGCAAAGGCCTGACCAAGGAGAAAAAAGATCAATCCCATCGTCGGCCGTTTCGCAATCGTCCCATTGGAGTCATCCTGCGAACTCTTGGGATTCTCTCTCTTCCGGTTAGCTTTTTGATCTTTGGGTACACGCTCGTCAGCGATGACTTCGAAGATGGAATTACCCTGGGGTTTGTATTTTCTTCGCTGCTGATGTATTTCGGTTACCGGATTGGGCTGAAGATTGTCGAGGCCACAAATTTGGAGAAAGATCAATATACGTTGGTCCTTCGTTCTTTCGATGACGATCACCAGATGCCGTCCTTTGAACCCAAAGGGTTTGGAGCCATTCTGCTTGGCGTTCGGGCGCCCAAGGGCGGTCTATGGTCCATCATTTCCAATCTCAACCCGAACCGGATTCTTCGCCTGGCTTTTTCCCAACCAACGGACACGGCGGAGGAGCAACTCGCCTTCACGTGGCGCAAGATTGGCCGACTTGTGACCTGTGGCCGTCCCGGAGAACGCATTATGACGGGCGGGGCCGAACGCTTCTACCTTCCGGATCACGGTTGGCAGGACGCGCTCCGTGAGTTGATTCAAAATGCGGCCCACGTCATCATTCAACCCGGAGATTCTGAAGGCTTGGAATGGGAGATCGTTCGAGTTTTTGAGCTTCAGGATCCTGGCACCGTTCTCATTTCGTTGGCTACCTGCCAAGACCAATCGATGTATGACGACTTCCGGATTCATTTGGAGAGTCACTTCGACTGTGAACTTCCCCGTACGATTGACGACGCCCTCTTTCTTGCCTTCGGTCGTAAGGAAGACGGAAATTATGAGGCGATCGCCTTACCCAATTTCTACCGCAACCCGATCCAGTGGCTGTTCCGTCGGGGAGCTTGCGATCTCGACAAAGTTCTCGAACCCTACTGGCAACTTCGAAAAGGAGAAACGCCGGTTCTTCAAACTCAAAATCGAAAAAGCTACACGGCGCTTATCGGAGTCGCGTGCATTCTCTATTTTGCCATGCTTGCTGTCATTGTCGCGGCCGCCGCGATGGTGGGTCTGCTAATTCAATAACTCCCGGAAGAAGAGTCTGCTAACGAACGATCTCGAGCAGCTCGACGTCAAGGACCAGCATGCCGCCGGGGCGTCCTTCACCGGGATTCTCGCCGTAGGCAAGGTCGGCTGGAACCGAAACCACGCGAAGCAAAATTGCCCTGCCCAAATGAACTGGCTTCGAGGCGGCGCGGAGTTTTTCGAAAACCTGCCAGTGTTGCCGAAGGCTTCGGGCGGCCCTGCCGGTAGTGACCGCCTCCCTCGGGAAGCTTCATCGGGTTGGCGGATGGGGTCCTAACGCTTTCGCAACTCCTTCAGAGTTGGACGGGCTGGTGGCTCGAGTTCCCAGGGTAGCCTGCGTTGCGCTTGGCAACCCTGGGCTTTTCGTGCGCAACGGCGTTGCCGTAGTCTTGCTGCGGGGAGGTGTCATCCCGGGCGGGAACGCTTGGGCTTTCTATCGGGTCAACGCGATTGTGGGCTGGGGGATGGTTGGATTCGACTGCCAGTCGAATCTACCTTTGCGTGTTTTGGCTTCCGGGGAGCGGTTGTCTCGCGCTTTCAGTGCTTGGGATTGTAGGCGACTTGACCCGGGGCGTTGCTCGCTTGAGCTCGCGCACCCCGGGCTGGCATGTTTTGGCCTTTCAGGCCAGCGCGTCCAAATGTCCCGTCCAAATCAGGTGACGGTTCGGATGGGTAAATCCCAACGGGATTTCGTACGAACAGCCCAGTGTTGCCGAAGGCTACGCTGGGGTTCCCGGGACCAGAGCGGATTCAATCCTGTAGGGATTGCGGAAGGCTTTGGGCAGCCCTGCCGGAAGCGAAGCCCTCTCTCGGGAAACTTTATCAGGTTGGCGGATGATCCCGGAAGGGGTTCTTAACGCTTTCGCGACTCCTTCAGAGTTGGATGTATTGGTGGCTCGAGTTCCCAGAGTAGCCTGCGTTGCGCTTGGCAACCGCGGGCTGTTCGTGCGCAACGGCGTTGCCGTAGTCTTGCTGCGGGGCAGGGGGGCGTCATCCCGGGCGGGAATGCTTGGGCTTTCTATCGGGTCAACGCGATTGCGGGCTTGGGGGATGTTTGGATTCGACTGCCAGTCGAATCTACGTGCGTGTTGAGGCTCCGAGGGAGCGGTTGTCTCGCGCGTTCAGCGTTTGGGATTGTGGGCGTCTTGACCCGGGGCGTTGCTCACTTGGGCTCGCGCACCCCCGGGCTGGCAGGTTCTGGCCTTTCAGACCAGCGCGTCCAACACCTTGCAGGAAACCAAGTCTCCTCGCTCCATTGGCGACAGTACCACTTGAAATGCTCTACTGGACGATCTCGAGCAGCTCGACGTCAAAGACCAGCATGCCGCCGGGGCGTCCTCCACCGGGATTCTCACCGTAGGCAAGGTCGGCTGGAATCCAGAAACGGCGCTTCTCGCCGACGACCATCAGTTGCAGCCCTTCGGTCCAGCCTTTGATCACGCCATCAAGCGGGAATTGAGACGGCTCGCCACGAACGACGGAGCTGTCGAACATCTCGCCATCGGGAGTCCATCCGGAGTAGTGCACCTTCACGACTTCGCTGGCTTTTGGCTTCTCTTTGCCCTTGCCGGCGGTGAGGATCTTGTGGGCCAGGCCACTTTCGGTCTTTTCAGAATCCGCCGGTGCCGCAGCGACGTCTTCCGGGACGTCCGGAGGAACGGGGGCGTCTTTGAACGCGACCAACTCGATTTCGGCGACGATGAATCCACCGGGCATCCGGGCTTCCGGCAACCAACAGGTGCGCTGTTCGCCCTGAGCCATTTCCGTAAACAATTCGCTGAGCTCTGGTGGAAGCTTGTCGAGAGGCACGCTGGGTGGTTGCCCTTCCGCGCGACTGTCCTGAACCATCTGACCTTCCATGGTCTTGCCGGTGAAATGAAACGTGACGATTTGGTCCGCCTTGGGAGATTTGCCTTCGCCCTTTTTCGTCACCTTGTAAGCCACGCCGCCCTTGGTTTTCTCGGTGCCTTCCGGTGGTTTTGGCGCTTCCTGGATTTCGAGCAATTCAACGTCGAACACGAGCATGCCGCCCGGGCGACCGCTGCCTTCCACCTTGGGTCCGTAGGCGAGATCTTCGGGAATCCAGAAGCGGCGCTTTTCTCCAACGACCATCAATTGCAGGCCTTCGGTCCATCCCGCGATGACGCGGCCCAAGGGAAAACTGGTGGGCTCACCCCGCTTGACCGAACTGTCGAACATCTCACCATCAGTCGTCCAACCGGAGTAGTGAACCGTTACGGTATCGGCGGCAACCGGCTTCTTGTCGCCGGTTCCGGCTTGGAGAACTTTGGAGGCGAGACCGGAGTCGGTCTTGGCGGCATCGGCCGGTGCAGCGGCTACGTCTTTGGGTACTTCGGGCATGGTTGGATTCTGGGAATGCGAAAGAGTCGGCACTGCGATGATGGCAACAGCGGTAAGGAGGGTTTTCAGGGGCAGGAGTTTCATAAAAAGGGGCGGGAGCATCCACTCCCCACGCGTCCTGTCAACCGTCCACATCAATTACCGGAATCGCAGGCGGCGGTTTCAGGATCGGCTCCAATCATGGATTGGGGAACCCAGGGGATGTCCATCGGTGGGAAATGGGAACTTTCCCCCCTTGAATTTCTGCGCTCTCATTTCCCATCATGATGAAACCCCTGTTCCTCGCTTTTGCGTTGTCGGTATCGCTCGCTTCCGCCCAGCAGAAACCCGCCGAAGGGCCGTATCCGGTCGATCCCGATTCCGTGAAGCAGGATGGAGTTCCGACCGGCACGGTGACGGAACATCGGTTCACGGACAGTCGGATTTTTCCGGGAACGACGCGCGAGTTCTTCGTCTACACGCCGGCTCAGTACGATGGCGCGAAGCCGGCTGCGTTGATGGTGTTCCAGGACGGTCGCGGTTATCTCAAGAACGTGCCGACCGCGTTCGACAACCTCATTCACAAGGGCGAAATGCCGGTGACGATTGGGGTCTTTGTCAATCCCGGAGTCGTTCCCGAAACTGGTGACAAGGTGCTGGCGCGCTACAACCGCTCGTTCGAGTACGATGCGGTGGATGATCGCTATGCGAGGTTCCTGCTCGAGGAGTTGCTGCCGGTCGCGTTGAATGGTCTCAAGGTGACGGACGATCCGAATTTGCGGGCGATTTGCGGTTCCAGTTCGGGAGGAATCGCCGCGTTCAATGTGGCGTGGCAGCGTCCCGATGCCTTTCGGCGGGTTTACACGACGGTCGGAACCTATGTGGGATTGCGCGGAGGCAACGAGCTTCCCGTGCTGGTTCGCAAGACGGAGCCCAAGCCGCTGCGCGTGTTTTTGCAGGATGGTCGCAACGACAATAATCTCTATTGCGGCAGTTGGTGGGTCGCCAATCAGGACATGTTGGCTTCGTTTCAATGGGCAGGATACGAGGTGAACCATGAATGGGGTGAAGGCGGGCACAATCGAAAACATGGGAACGCCATTTTCCCCAAGGCGATGCGTTGGCTTTGGCAGAACTGGGATACTGCGCCGGAGGTGAAGACTCACTACGATCAATCCAGGAGCGATGCCGCGAAGTTCCTCGTCGATGGCGAGGATTGGGAGTTGGTCAGCGAGGGACACACGTTTACCGAAGGTCCCGCGGTGAGTCCAGCTGGTGAGTTGTACTTTACCGATCTCGAAGCGAGCAAGATCTGGAAAGTCGATCCCGAAGGGAAGGTCAGCTTGTTTCAGGAAAATACCGGAGGA
>TARA_R110002096_G_C14661646_1_pt1 | contig 40926 bp, 69 predicted proteins | sample TARA_R110002096 | Tara Oceans TARA_R110002096 (sample SAMEA4397295) | marine metagenome | biome: Polar Biome; feature: [DCM] deep chlorophyll maximum layer (ENVO:01000326); material: water (ENVO:00002006), including particulate matter (ENVO:01000060) such as... | depth 35 m
CTGCAAGACTGGTATCAGTTGGATGGCTCGGCGATAAATTGCCTTTGTACCCAAGTCTCCGCCATCGTAGACGATCAAGGCAATATCCTAAGCAAAAAGCTTGCCAAAAAGATGATAGAAAATAAAGAAAAATATCTTGCTTTGGTTGCTAAAAGTAGTAAGGTGTCTAAGTAAGTTAATTAATCAGGAGAGAGAAATGAAAAATTACGTTAAAGAATACAAAGGGTATAAGGTGCCAGAAGGGGCGGAAGAATATCAGGAAAGAAAAGGTGATTGGTTCCGAGGATTCTATAAAGAATCCGATGATGCGCTTTTTTTCTATAATTGCGAGGATGATAATCCTAAGTGGCGATTAATTGGCTGCGTGTCTAGTGACGAAAAGCCATCACATGTAATCCAACTACCAGAAGCCCCACAAGAGTGGATACCTGAGATTGGTGAGGAGTGTGAAGTGATGACTGGCCCGTTTGAGTGGAGCAAATGCATTGCTGATTACATTGGATCAGAGTTTATTGTTTACACTGCTAATTCTGGAGAAGGATCATCAATTAAGAAGTTTTTCCGCCCCCTAAAAACCCAGCAAGAGAAAGAGCGAGAGGCGTTTGAGCTAAAGGCGTTTGAAATTAGCGAGGTTGGAATGTCTTTTCATGATCTGATTGGCGAATTGTTTGACAATGGCGCACGATTCACAGCACCAAAGGCGGCCGACAATGACCAAAAATAAACTAATCGTCCTACTGGCCTGCACCTTGATGGTAGCGGGCGTAGTAGTCACAGAAGACGTTAAGCGCCGCACTAAGAAAAATAATCGTGTAAATTACACACGAATCATTGACAGTAGATTTGATTAGTCTATTGTTAAGTTAAACCAATGAGGAGAGAGACCATGAACAAAGTACTAATTCAAACACTAGAAGCAATTCTAAACCAGAATCACACGATGCCTTTTACTGTTGAGCTTGTCGATTCAACCGATAACGGCTCATTCAAGCAGGCCGAGGTACAAATGGCTGGCGAGTGGGTTGGCGATGTTGATATTGAGTCGATGATGAATATGCCGTTTGTTGAAATGGCTCAGGCGCTAAAGATTAAAGCGGAATCATTCCGCGAGAACTATGAAAAGGCGGTGGTGTAATGATTGCTACTATTCACTACGTTGATGCCGACAACGGCCACACGGTACGCACAGGGCGCTATGATGCGTTTAATAAGCTGCTTAATCGTGACCCAGTCGAAAGCGACTACAACAAGCAAGAAGATGCTCGGACTTCAATAATGATTGAAGAGGGTGACATTGCTAATTCACCGATTTTGATTTGTATAGAGGGTGGCAAGAAATGAAAAGAATCCTAAAGCTACTCCAACAATTCCCCTTGGTAACATTGCTTGCAGTGCTGCTATTTACAAGCATGATGTCGCTAATCATTGTGACCACTGAGAATTCTGAGCTGAAACAGAAGCTATCCGATGCCGAAACAGTACTGCCAGCCGCCAAAGAATGCAGCGATACCGTTGCATTAATCGCAAAAGACTGTAAAGTAGAAGTCGATTCGGCATTGGCGAAAGTTAAGCCGGTTATTAAATACATCGACAAGCCAGCAAAGAGCGCTGGTGAGTTTAATTTGTGGGTTGAAAAAGCGTTATGATCCGCCTCAAACTAGAAATGGTCTTTGCCCTAATCGCGTTCGCATTGCTGGTCGGCATTGCTGGCTGCTCTGAGCGTATTAGATATAAGACTATTAATGTTCCAGTGATTACGCTGCCAAGCGTTCCTAACGATCTATTAGACGACTACCAGGGCGCTATGCCAATGGCTGGAATTAATGGTAATGTATGCTTCGATGCTGAGCAGGTGCGAAACCTGCAAAGCTGGATGATATTTCACAAAACGCAGAATGATGCGCTTAAGGAGTTGTTGAGATGATAGATTGGGAAAGTATTGCTAAATCAAACGGGCTTAGTCCTAAAGAATTCACCAGAGAGATTTTAACTATTGCAGCCTGTGTCGGCACAATGGGAATTGATCGGCAGAGTAATGATATAACTGAGCTTAAATTTACCTGTAGTGATGAGGTGGGGAAAATAGAAGTTACCGTAAAAAGGATTGAATCATGACAGACGATGAGCTAATTCAAGCAGAAGCAATAGCCGTCCGCGAATTAATGGACGAATACGAAAGAGTCACTGGCAAATTTGCAGAGGATGATATTCTTATAATCTGCACACAAGCGGCACACATGGCGATTCATGCGCCTTTCTTGTGGTCGCGTACTGGTGATTTATATTTTTATGGAACTAAATTTGAGGCGGTATTTGTATGATAGTTAAAGACGATTCAGTAAAATTAGACGGCCTACAGCCAATTATGCGTCATGCTATGAAGTGGGCGGATATTGTGTGGCGCGACTTGGGACAAGAGTGTGTTATTACTGCTGGCACTGAGGCGGTGAAGGATGACGGCTCTAATGAGTTGGTGCATTCCGCTGGCTCGCTTCATTACTCAGGATTAGCGCTAGATTTTCGCACTCGTTACTTTGATGATAATGGCGATCAAGCGGCCTATATGCTAGAGACTCAACTTCTATCAATTAACGACCGCCTAGATTCTGGCAAATTTGAAGTGATCCAGCATAAAACGCATATTCATGTGGAGTTTGAGCCTAATGAGTAGTAGTATTTTATAGCTCACTCACCAGTGGTGGGAAGAGGTGGCCTATATCGCAAGGCCGTACAATGCGACCACAGCCCCTTAACTGGGGCTTTTTTACGCCTGCAATTTGCCTATCTAAACCATCCACCATATAATAGCAATTATCATGCCACATTAGAGCAATAGAATGAAAACACAAAACTTATCCTTTGTCACACAGGTCAATTCAGACCGCATCACTGACGATGGCGAAACGATTACTATCCGAAGCACTACCCCTGTAGTTGATGACGTGGTAATGAATGGCGGCTTATATCCTGCTGACGAAATCGCTAAATCTTACGCAAGCTTAGAGGGTACGCCAGCCCCACTTGACCATCCCGTGGATTCTGACGGTAATTTTATCAGCGCTTCCAATGGTGACGGCTTACAGAAGTTTTATGTCGGCGCTATCAATAAGAATGTTTCTTATAAGAATGGTGTTGTTGAATCCGATGTTGTTGTTAATAAGGCCCAAGCATTAGCGCATCCGCGCGGTAAAGAATTCATCGAGCGCTTAGCCAACAAAAAGCCTATTCATATTTCAACTGGCTTAATGCTTCAAAAAGAGCAGGCAGTAGGCAATAGTAAAGGCAAGGATTATCAATGGATAGCGCGCAACTTATCGTTTGACCATGTTGCGATCCTGCTTGATACCGATGGCGCTGGTACACCAGAGGACGGCGTGGGCATGTGGACGAACGCTGAAAAAACTCAGTTTGTGGTTAATCACAACGAGCCAGAAAAAGAAGAAATTCCAAGCTGGGGTAAAAAGATTCTTGACATGCTAGCAAACGGAGTGCCAACGGGTTACAATAACGCACAAGCACATATCGTGCCAAATATTAAATCTCATGAGGTTTTAGTAATGAATGAAGAAGAAGTAAAGGCGCTACTTGCTGCCAACGCTTTGGAATTGGAGAAAAAGTTTGATGCTAAACTTCAATCCACTTCTGAAAAATTAGATGCCGCTAACGCAAAAATCGAAACTCTTGAAACTGGTATTGCTGCAAACGCTGCCTCTGAAAAAGATGTATTGGTTAAGCAAGTTGCTGAAAAGTTAGGCATGGAAGCTAACATGTTGCAAGGCATGGAAATTGACGGCCTTAAGGCATTGATGGCTAAGAGTGGCAAAGCCATTGCTCAAGTAAACTCTGGCGGCGAAGAAAAAGCAGAAGCTTATTACACTGCTGAAGATTTGGAGGCTAAATAATGTCTAAAGTTTATCGCGGTCAAATTGATGACCAACCAAAAACCGTTACAGGTGTAACAGCTGGCGCATACCAGCCTGCTACTATGGTGACTTTCAATGGTACTACGCTTACTGCTGCTACGGCCGTTGCTGCGACTCCTGCTACTGGCGCTCGATTGTTTATTCTGGATAACCTCGGCTTCCTTGGTGGCGATATTGATACCGCTATTGCTTCTGGTGATACTGCGCAAGCTTACCGTATCCAGCCTGAGCAGGAATATCAAGTAGAGATGGCAGCCGCCACTTACGCTTACGGCCAGAAATTATCGGTCGGTGCTGGTGGTCGATTAGAAGCCGCTGCAACTGGTGATCTTGTTGTTGCCTACTTTGACCAAGCTGGTGCAGTCTTAGCCGCTGGTGATCTAGGTGATGTTGTTATCGCCGCACCTTACACAATGTAATCGGGAATATAAAATGACTTTTACAGTAAATAAAGTGGGCTCAAAAGCCCAAAAAGAGCACGTAATTAAATTGCGTAATGCTCACGCAAAGCAGCACGAAATCATGGCGGCCAATCACGGCGGCGAAGTGATGGAAGGCAACGCCTCACCTATTCCACGCGATGCTTGGGGTATGTGGGATAAAGACGCGCTAGAAGTTGGCCGTGAAGTATTGACTGTTTTCAGCACATTAGCTGTTAATACAATGCCTTTGCCAATTGGCAAAATCATGCACCACTTCCAAACCGTTAGCGATTCTGGTTCGGTTAATATCTCGCTTGACGGCAAGTCGTCTGCGAAGCTTGATCAGCCTGTAATGGATTACCACGGCACACCAGTTCCAATTATCGATTCTTCTTTTGGTTTCGGCTGGCGTGAAGTTCAGACTGCACAGACCGAAGGCGTACAGCTTGACTCAGCAGCATCTATGAATGCTGTTGATAAAGTGGCTAACGCATTAGAAGACTTGGCATTGGATGGCGATGCTCGAATCGTAGTGAATGGCGCACCTTTGTATGGCTTGCGTACTCACCCTAAGCGCAATACTCGTACAACTGGTCAAGCTCTTAATGGCGCTACGGCTGCACAATGGGTCGCTGAATTTAGCGCAACTAAGAAGCTGTTACGCGATAGCAAGCACCGCGCAAACGCTACTTACTTCGTTAACGATGACGATTGGGATTATGCACAGTCAACATTAGCAAGTCCAACTAACTCAGATGGTAAATATATCTCTGACGTTATTCTGGCTATGCCTGGTGTTGGTGAAGTTGTTGGTGCATCTAAGGTGTTAGCATCTCAGATCATTGGCGTAATCAAAGACAAACGCGTTGTGCAAGTACTGTCTGGTATGCCGATTACGACTCGCTCTCAGTTCCGCGCGAACCCAGAAGACGACTACAACTTCCGCACGTTAGCGGCTGCGAGCTTAGAAATTAAGTTTGACGCTGATAATAACTGTGGTGTTGCAGTTAGCTCAATCTAAACTGACGGGCGGCTTGTATAGCGCCCTGACTTATTCGGAGAAGGTATGAAATTATTAGTTGTTAGTTCAAAAATTGAAGGCGTGGAAAAAGGCGCAACCATCGAAGTTGAAGGTGATGTTATTCCTGCTAAATACCTAAACTTGGTTAGCGTTGTTGAAGCTGGAAAGCCTAAGCTATCTGAGAAGAAGCTAGAAGGCTCAACCCCTAGTAAAAAGCAGTAGCGGCAAGATTCATGCCAACTTTTAAGAAGGTGCTTTATAGCGCCTTTTTTTATGGGTATAATGTAAGAAATTAACGAGGTTTTAAAATGTCAGTAGAATACTTTGTAAAAGATGGTGATAGCAATTTCATCACAATTCAACCGGGTGCTAATGTATACGAATTGCTGCAGATGTCAGGCGAAACGAAAGAGCACTATATTGCTGTTCGTTTTCTGGATGCCCAAGGCGCTGACGTTATACCAATAGGCGGCACCGTAACTGTTCGCGGCTCTCAGTTCCGCAATCCATTATATGACGGCATCGAAAACGGCGTGTTTAATGCTGCTGATGTTGCGCTAGACACCCGAGTTCGCCCAATTGTAGATGGCCCGCTTCGAGCTGTTCAGTTGACGCTGGACTCTGTTTTAGGCGCTACCACTTGCTTGTGTAAAATTACGGGGTATTAGTATGCCTAAGTACGAACTTCCAACACGGAATAATAGGCCACTTTACCCGCTAAAGTCTGGCCCCTCCATTCCTTCTGGTGCTGGGCTGCGGTATTTTCGCCGCAACAAAGGTATGGGGGATTATATTTCTGTCCCATTATTAACATTATCTGCCAGTGACGTAGTGGAGATTACATTTAAAGCACCGGATTCAGCCATAAATAGCAATCAGTTTCTATATGATGGCGGAATCTCAGATGCGGGACTTTTGCTTAACTCGTCTGGAAGAATTAATGTGCGCAGCGGATGGGTTGATAGTATTTATATAGACGGTGTTTCATCTGGGGAGATTAATCCAATTTTCCCGACAGACGGCAAGCTTCATGCAATTAAAGTTTTTACAAGTGCTGGCGCGGAAGGGTTTACCATTACTAATCTATGCAGTGATTCAACAGGTAATAATAATTATTCAGGTGTTATTTTCGATTTCAAAATAACAAGGGCGGAAAAAGCAATTCACTTATACCCGATAAGCGACAATGCCACCACTATTCGCGACATTGCAGGTGGTAAAGACGGTACAATTATAGGCGGAAGCGCTGGTGACTGGGGGTTGTTTCAGGAGCACCCGACATTATGGAAGGGGCAAGGCTTAACTGTGCCACCTTGGGATTCAGTAAGTCAGGAGCTAATAAAAGCATGACAATCAAAACGAAAGAGGCTTTATAGATGGCTAGGTATAGCGGAAGATCGCAGGAATATTTATTAAATAGAGTCATCGTGACGTCATCTTCTGACCTATCAGGAACTTTACTTAGCACCAAAGAGTATTTTATTGACGGCGTAATTGACATGTGAAGCCAATCTATCGAAATTCCTCTTGATGGCCTCAATATAACTGGCTATAGCTTTGACGTATCAAAACTAATATCAACAGCCGGCAATTATACGATGTTTACATCACCAGTTGGTGGCTCGGGTGATGTTATTGGTAAGGATTACGCTGTAGAAGTTAGCGGCGTATCATCAAAAGTTTATGATATTTTTGATGCCACTGGATTTAACGCCTTTGAATTTGCCCGAGTAAATTATGATAACTGCTCATCACTTGGAACAATTAGCGGTTATCGGCAAGGGCTTGAAGTTGGAACTGGTCGATTTGGTGGCAAGCCTGAATTGACGCTGGCAGGGACTTGGGTTGGTGGATACTTTATTGACACCTCTATTGTTCGAGGAATTCAGGACGGTGCTTATAGTTTATTCAAGGCTGGAGTTGGATTCTCTATGGCGTCACGCTTTAGGTCAAACATGAATATTGATCTTCCAGCAAGCGCAAGCTTCTTTGACTTTTCACCAGCCAATTTTGTCAACCCATCAACATTGCAAATAGAAGGCGCTATCGTAACCAGAAATGGTTTATTTAATTCTGACGACTCAAATATAGCACCCAATATATCACAGGCTGCCCTTGTTTCATCTTGGGGTAATAATAACGGAATGGCGAACACCTTTGAGGGTGGGAGTATTGGTGTAACCACTGAGGCCACCACAGTAATCAGCACTATTGGCGCTTTCGTAGATGTTGCGGCTTCCTCATGGACAGCCGCAGACCTTCAACACTTTGATAATCCAGTAGGCAGCCAGCTTAGGCACTTAGGGAGCACACCAAGGGAGTACAAGGTTATGGCTGACTTTATTATTGATTCAAGGGCTAATAATGCTGTGACACTAAGGGTTTTGAAGTGGGATAACTCCGCATCTTCGTTCTCAGTAGTGCTTGATCAGACAAGACAAATAAACTCGTTTGTCGGCGGTCGAGATGTAGGCTTTTTTGGCATTAATATAAATACGGCACTAGACCAAAATGATTACATCAAGCTTCAAGTGGCTAACCAGACGAGCACGGCAAATATAACAGCCGAAACAGATAGCTATTTAATTGTTGAACAGAGGTAGTATGATTGAGCAAGGAAGTAGAAAGGTGGTAGCCCTTAAGCAGTCTCTAAGCTGCTTAATGGGCATTGGTTTACTCTATGTCGCTGGTGTTGCTTTCGGCCTACAGTTGGACGCTACAGTATTTAGCGCCCTATCTGTGGCCGTTGGTGTTGTGACAGGTTCGTTTAATTGGGCGAATTCTTCTGAGCACCGCAAATAATCCCATCACTGGCAAAATACAATCCATAAACGAATGATGCGTAGGCGTGGTCACTTTCTGATGGCGACCAAAGAAAAAATCCGTCATTTGTAGTGTACATTTCGGGGCTGCTTAACTGACTAGCATTAGTGTTGTGCGGCGTGAATTGGTCTTTGTATGTCATTAGCATAAGTCCCATTTGTCAACTCTTAAGAGCTTGCAGTACCAAGGAAGCTTACCGCAAAGGGTTTTCTTTAGGTCACACAAGGAGTCGTCTATGTTTTCATATTCAGAGTCTGGAACATATCGAACGAAGCGATAATCCGCGCCAGACCAAGCCCATCCTAGCGTGTAGTCAATAATTCGACCGTCGCTCATTAGGTTTATATAGTGGGCGGTGCAGTCGCGATCACCAATCATTATACATTCAATTACAGCCACTGCATTCTTATGCTTCACAGCATGAACGGCATTAAACTGACATTTATGATTAACCATTGGCATATTGCTATCGGTTGAAATTTCTAACTTCTTTGTGTATTTCTTAGAAGCCCTGCTAGCTACGCCATTCTTTAGCTTATTAATTATCGAATCTCTCATTTATTCATCTCCCGCAATCTAGAATATCGCTCGGCCGACTCAGCATTGATTGATATTTCAACGCGAACCTTCTTGTCCGATTTTTCTTTATTCGGTGTTGCACAATGGCCCATTACATACTTGTCGTGGGTTTCACCGTGTACGGCCGTGTAGATGCCGCCACCCTTGGCTAAGTACTCAGCCATCTTATCAGGCAAGGCTTCTGCTACTTCGCGCTTCTGCTTAAGCTCGGCTTCTGAATAAACCGCATAGGGCATTTCTTCTGAGAAGTGGTTCATTTGTTGTCCTTTGGTGCTGTAAAGCCTGCGTCAAATAGCGCGCCTGCAAATTCATTAAAATTATGGAATGCGCCTAGATTGCTCATCGCCTTATCAACAAAATCATCACGACTCGCCTGTTTTCCATCTTTAGTCTCGCAAAGCATTGACTGCCACATTTCCCTTGCACAATTTGAGTCCGATAACATTCGCTTATTGTTCATCTCAATCCTATCTAAAATCACCTGCATTTCAAATGTGCATTTCATTATCACTCTCCTAATCAATTTCAAACCACAATACAGCATCGGTTTATATTGTCAACAACTAACAGAACCTTTAGAATAGATTTAATTTACAGCAATAATCGTGCCACATGGAGTATTCGTGACAGACCAAATTAAGAAACTTGAGGAAGACATGACAGAAATGAAATCAGCTATTAGTGTTTTCACTGGATTAGGTGAAAAAATCGATTCACTTATTCAGCACATGATACTTGCTCAGGAGCGACACACTAACCAGGAGAAGATAGACGCACGACAAGACAAGCGGCTTGATGCTCACGACAAACAAATCCATTCTATTGAGCTTAATCAGAATACCAACTCATTAAAAATAGACAGCATATGGTCAGTGGCGCTAAAGGTTGTAAGCGGTGTTGCGCTGGCTGGCACACTCATCTATCTAGGGCTTAAATAATGGCTGTAGTAATCACTCTTGCCGATGTTCGCGCTGAATATCCAAGCAACCAATCAAGCGATACAATGCTTAATGCGTTCATTGCTACTGTTGACAATGCTGATGCTTGCCTTGATGCAAACTCAGTTCCAGACGCCATACAAACCGCTCTTAAGCTTCTAGGTGTTGGCGTTATCGTAGAGTCAACCTTTGGTACAATATCAAGCGAGCAATCTGCTAACGGCTCTCGTGTTGACTATAAGGACGGCTCAGACGGCTTAATGTCACAGTTAAAAGCTATTGATACCTTCGGCTGCATTCAAGCTGTTATTAAATCAACCGCACCAGATGTTTATTTTGGCGCAGGTGGCTGCTAATGAGTCGCGTATCTAGCCGTTTTCAAACTGCTAAACTAACCGTTTGGCCTGTACTGACTGAGTCTGACGGCTACTCTGACACTACATACGGCACACCGTTTATTGTCGGCTGTGAGTATGACCAGAAGCCTAAAACAATGCGCGACGACTCGGGCACTGAGTTTGTGCCAGAATTTACGTTTTATGTGAATGCTACGATCGGGCAAATTGAGCGAGACTGGTATGTTGAGCTAGGCAAGTTTGATGTGGTTAATCTAGACTTTAACGGCGCGCCGCTTGAATTTAACGGTTCGCAACTAACAGCAATATCAGAATTCCCAACAGATAGAGCCAAGCGTGTTAGGGCTGTTCGCGCTCAACAAAACATTGGCCGCTTAGGTGGTGATGATATAACGGTGTTTGTCTAATGCCAGTTAAGGGGATTGAGCAGGTTAATAGGCGCATAGCATCAACGCTGGATAAAATCGGCGGAGATATTACGCGCAAGACACTGACTCAAGTTTTAATGACTGGTCAGAATCACGGCATAATGCTTACACCTGTTGGCGATACGTCAAACCTGATTAACAGCCGCTTTATTCAAGTCCAAAACAACGGAATGAACTTTAAGGGCTTAGCAGGCTATACCGCAAACTACGCAAAATATGTACACGATGGCGGCCCTAAAAACTGGCAAAAACTAGGCGCGGAAGATCGATTCCTAGAAAAAGGCTTCGAGGACAATCTACCAGAACTCAGACAAATCATTATCAACGGTTACAAAATATGACACAAATAGCAGTATCGAGACAGGTTAAAATGATAATAGAAGCTAGTGGTATTGATACGACTGGCTGGAAATATCAGCTCGACCTCTGGAAAGATGACGGCAAAAGTCGCGTCTTATTTATTCGTGGCACTGGCGGGGGTAGTAACTCTATATTCACTGAGGGCCAGCCAATTGAGATAATGGCGATTGGCAATAGCAAAGACAACGTAGCTAAGCCAATGGCGCTAATTCAAGAGCTAAAGTCACTACTCATAACCTATCCAAAAGACACAGCAATTAACGTGCCAATATATCATTTTGATTTAATGGGCGGTATAATGACGACACAAACTAAAGACGGGCGACCAATGTGCATACTCAATGCCATCGCCGAAACTGATAGAAACGAGGTTTTTTAAATGTCCGACACTTTCGCGGGTAAAGATACAGTATTAGAGTTCGGCTATGGCGCAGGCGCTACTGTTTTTCTAGTGGCTGGCCGATGCACTTCTAAAGCATTAAATACAACTATGGATAGCATCGACGTCACTGCTGATGATTCCCCAAATAACATGCGCGAATTCTTAGAAACATTTATTGGTCAAACGGTAAACTTTGCCGCGTACACTGGTAAAGATGTCGCCCGAGCCGCTGCAATTGATGCGCTTGAGTTGTTTCTGAATGATCCATCTACGCAAACCAAGACAGATCGTACGCTTACTATTCGCTTAACTCGCCCAGTATCTGCCGCTGTGCCGACTAACCGTGAATATGTAATGGACGTTTTACCATCTAGCTGGAATATTGACATGCCTTCTGATGGCGCTGTCGCAATTACTATCGATGGAAACACCACTTCAGCCGTAGCAATTACAGACACGGCCGTTATTTAATCATGGCCCGCCTCGCTAGTGGAGAGATAGCGATTATTGACGAGGGCAAGCGCTTTACGTTTCGCCCTTCGTTTCGTTCGCTTGATAATCTGCATAATGATCATGATGTTTTTGAGCTGTGGACTGACCTACAGCACGGCAATAAAGAACGTCAATTATTCTGTGCTCAGACGGTTTTCGAGTACTTCCTAACCGATTGTCACGTCGATGAGCTAACGCCGCTTATGGGCGCTTATACTCAGCTAGAAGATGATGAAGGTGAAATAGAATTGATTTGGCAAGATGGCACCATGCCGCAAGCTGATCAAACTATTATTGCATTTTCATTATTGCGCAATGCTATTCAAGGCAAGCCGTCCGTAAAAGCAGCTACGAAATCGGACAACGAAAGCCATGGCGCAGATCGTGAATTGTTTAATGTGATGGATTACGTGTGGTCTGCTCAGAAGAATCTAAGTCTATCGCTAGACGAAGCGTGGGCTTTGACTATGCACGAATTCATGAATGGCATGAAAAACCATTATCCTGATTCGTTTATTGATTACGATGAAGAAGACGCAAAAGTCGAAGCGCTACTTAAAAGAACGGGTAAAGCATGAGTGAAAATGTTGGTAGCATAGTTTATGAGGTGGACGCTAATACTAGTGGGCTTGTTGCTGCTCAGGGTAAAGTTGACGCAGCAAATAAAAGTATGCAGAAAGGATTTGCAAAAACTGACGCGTCTGTTAATGGAATCAATAAAACATTCTCAACAACTGATAAGTCGGCCGCCGTACTTCAAAAGAACTTTTCAGAGACAACGGTAAAGACAAATAAGCTCGGCCACAGTATGCGCATGGCATCCATGCAGCTATCTCAGGTCGCTCAGCAAGGTTCTGTTACTGGTAATTACTTGCAAGCACTGGCTATTCAGCTTCCCGATTTAGCATTAGGATTTGGTACGGTTGGTATTATCGCTGGCGCACTAGCTGGCTCGTTAGCCATGCCGCTATATAACGCTATTGTGGGCGTAGATGAGAAAACGAAAGAATACAACGCAACCATAAAAGATACCATTGCCAGCCTTCAATCAGTGCGCTTAGAAGAAACCGCTGGGGCCATTGATACACTTACCGATAACATAGCAAAGAACGCCTCAGAACTTGAAAAGAATGAAGCTATTAGGGAGAAAATGCGCGGTAAAAGTTCACGAGGCGGAACTAATGAGCGCAGAAGAAAGCAGCTTGCAGAAGAAGACGCTTTAATAATAGCGGATCAGAAAAAGAATAATGAAGCACTAGAAGTCTTACAGAAAAGACGCGCAGACATACAAGGAGAAGGAACGCTAACCTCCACTGGTGATGCAGAAGGCGACAGGTTAGCAGAGATATTCGCCAACAGACAAGCCGCTTCCATAGCAACCATTGAGCAAATAAAGCAACAATTTCAGGATGAGCAAACACTAGCAGAAGAACAGTTGGAAATGCGCCTTACGGCCATAGATGACGCGCAAATCTCTGTTGCTGAAAAAGAACAAGCAGAATATGAAGCAAAAGCACTTCACGCGCAAAAGCTTTCTGAATTAGACGCAAAGCGCACTACTGACGAGCAGGCCGAAGCTGCTAAACGCTTATCCCTAAAGAAGATGGAATTAGCCGCATATACTCAGCTAGGTGGTCAACTAACCAACCTAGTGGCCGCTGCTGGCGCTGAAAATACTGCTATTGGTAAGGCTGTGTTTTTGGCAAACCAGGCTTTGGCGGTTGCTGGTATTATTGTTAATACTCAGGCGGCTGCTGCTCAAGCCCTGTCTGTCGGCGGCCCTATTGCTGGCCCTGCATTAGCCGCAAACATAACCGCACTAGGCTACACATCAGCCGCTATTGCTGGAGGCGTTGGCATTGGTCAAACATTCTCAGGTCGCCAAACTGGCGGCCCTACAGAGGCCGGAACGCCTTACCGTGTTGGCGAATCTGGCCCTGAGCTATTCACTAGCGGCGGCCGTCAATTCCTAATCGGTGGTGAGAAAGGCAACGTAATGCCAAATAGTCAGCTAGGTGGCGGAATGAGTGCACCACAGGTTAATGTCGTTGTTAATAATAATACCGCATCAAACGTCAGTGTATCGCAAGAGCAAGATGGAAACAATGTAACCATTCAAATGCTGGTTGCTGATTTTGCCGAAGGTGGCCCAGTATCACGCGCAATGTCAAACAGTCACAGCGTTAAAAGGAAGACCACATAATGGCAGTCGATTATCCTAGTCAGTTTAGACTGGCTATTCAGCAAGGCAAAAAGCGCGAAGTAGCTAAAACCTTTATCAACTCTGAGCCGCTTGCTGGAAAAATGTACACTCAGCGATTGACTGACGAAGCCCCTGTTATTTGGGATTTTGATTTAATATTCAGTCAATTTCAAGCAAAGCTATTTGACGCTTGGTTTTTTGTTGCTGCCGACTCGGGCAATGAAGCCGTCAACATGCCAATTAAAACAGAGCAAGGTATCGTGATTCACGAGGTGCGTTTTATTGATATTCCGCAGCCACGAGAAACCGCTAGTGTTTGGCGCTATTCATGCTCAGTGCAAGCCGCTGCAATTGTTCGGCCTGAAAATATGCAAGAACTGGCCGACATAGTAGCGCTTGGATATAATGAGCAGAATTTCTGGGATATTGATGGCGCAATTAACACCTACTGGCCCGAGGCGTAATCATGGCAGAAGTTAATAATGACATTCGACAATTTCATGCAACTAAACGCAATGAGATTCGATATATAACGATTGAGATTAGTCATCCACAAATCACGACGCGCCGCTTTGTTCGTGATCAAGTGACTGATAAAACTTTTACTATTGACGGCATTCCACTCACGTTTCAGCCGCTTAATTTTGAAGTGCCAAGACCTAGCCAGCGAGAGCAAGAACAAAGCTCTATCACGGTTAAGCTTGGCCGTCTTGGGTCTGAATTCTTAGCGGAGATTAAGAAAATCACCGCTTTCGGCTGGATGCAGCAAGGTGAATTAATTTACCGTGAGATTTACCCTGCTGGTGACGTTAAAACGTTTGAATTCTCTATTTCTGACGTGAGAATTTCAACGCAATCGGTTAATATAGTGGCAAGCGATGATAACCCAATTAACTATAGGGTGTCTAAGATTTACACTATCGGGCAATTCCCCGGTCTGGAGACAGTATGAATGAGAAAGAATGGGTTGAATCGGTTAGCGGCAAGAGCTGGGAAGACCGCGCAACGGGCCCTGATACGTTTGATTGCTGGGGCTTGGTTGTTGATTTCTATAAGCGAGTACTAGGCGTAGATGTTGAAGATATGGCTGGCTATGTCAGTGGAAAGACTGGAATAAATAAAGGCTTTTCAGAGCGTGGCGATAACTGGAAAGAATCAGAATTCGGTTATGTTGCCGTGTGCTTTGATGGTGATAATGCAAACCATGTCGGCGTCCGTATTGGTGGTAGAGTGATTCACGCTTTCGGTGGAGTAGGTCGTGACGGCCAAGTTTTCAATCATACGCTTTCACAATTCACCCGAATTTATCGCGGCAATGTTAAATATTTTGATTATGTTGAGTCTGTATAATGCTATTAGACCCTAAGGTTTACGTCTGCAGCCGTACTGGTGCTGACAAGGTTGGATATTTTGCAACGGCTGGCGATACCGTTGATGAGTTTCTTTCTGATGACTCTGAATATGACATCTATCTAAACGGCCATGAGGTAAAGATAGAGCGAGACTATAAAATTCAAGATGGCGACATGGTTAACGCTATTCACCGACCTGCTGGTGTTGAGACATACTTAGCAGTCGCTTTGATTGTTGCGGTAATCACCATTGCAACGCTGCCAAAACCAGAGAAGCCAAACACTCAGGGCGCTAGCAGCACATCACCAAACAATCAAGTTAGCGGCCAGACAAACATTGCGCGCACTGGCGAGGGTATCCCTGACATTAAAGGTACTATTCGTGCTTTTCCTGACCTAATACAATCTTCTTGGTACACATGGGAAGAAAACCGCCGCCGTGTCCGTGAGCGCTTTTGTGTTGGCTCTAGTAGTCTTCTGATTGCTGACGTCAAAGATAATGATGTATTTTTTAGCGATATAGCTGGATCAACAGCAACTATCGTTGAGCGAGAGGTTCAAGTTGGAGATGTTTACCCGGTAATTTCTGATCTAGTAACAGATGCAAGTTTGGAGGCTGAAAACGAAAGGATATTAGATTTAGATTATGTTTACTTGGCACTGGATGGTGGAGTTAATTATGTAATTGTTCACTCAAAGCCAGAATCTGACATAGTTACACTGCTTGATTTAAACAATGAATCAGCGTTCTCTGTCACCGGGACTGGAAAGCCTTTCATTGATAAAGAATTCACCATCAATAAAAGCTATCCTATTTACGTCAGTAGCGAGCTTGTAAATTATATATCAGTTGGTGGTGGCGTCGAGATAAGAAAGAATTGCTATAGAATACCAGTAACAGTTACATCTAACTTTCCAGCATATCAAGAAGGGTCTTGCACATCTGCGCCAACTGGCCCAGGTGGTACGACAGCCTCATGCTTTCCCGATTATATCAAGAATGGATATCCTCAAGAAGACGCTGGCGACTCTGTGGTTATTGGAGCTGTATCTGTAGGCGTTCAAACCGATGGATTTACTGGCTGGTCTAAGCTTAACAATAAAGAATCGACATTTAACTGGTATTTAAACCTATTATTTCCTTCTGGATTAATACTGAAAAACGGAAATTCTGAGTCAATAAGCTTTAGAATACAAGCAAGGGACTCTGTAACATTAGCACCTGCTGATTTTGTTGTTAGCGTTAGCGGTGTTGACTCTCCTTCTGGAAATGATGTTGTATTTTCAGTTGCAGGAAGAACGGGCGGCCAGCTTGGTAGAACTATAAATATAAATCAGTCTGTGTCAGTTGATGGAAATATAGTTGAGTTCAGAATTAGGCGCGACAGCAATATTGATTTAAATTTATCGACTAGCTATGTAAAAATAGAAACAGCCTATGTTATTAATGATTACAAGGTTGGCGAGCTTGGGGCGCTACTAACCCTTGTAGATGTTGATGCCCGAAGTGATTTCACCAACAAAACCCAAAGCTCACGTAAGATAAATATGCTGGCAAGCCGCAAGCAGTGGCGCTGGACTAATCCTAGTCTTGGCCTGAGTAGTCTATATAGCAATAATTGGTTCTCAGACGCGATACTTTCTGATTTTTTAAGCTTGTTCGGACAGGCTAAAACCGAAAAAATACTGGATTATGACTCTCTATATGCTGCCTTTGACTCACTGCCGAACTCTAGAAAGTATTTTAACTACTCATACGATGACGCAGATATTAGCCTTGGCCAGCGTATAGCAACGGCTTGCAATGCGGCTAGAGTTGGAGCGTATCGTGATGGCCAAGTGTGGCGCTTTTACCGTGAAGAATCCAAGCCTGTAACTTTCCATTTTGACCGCCGAAATATTGCAGGCAATGCAGAATCTCAAATGTCTTTCCGCTTTCAAAAGCCGAACGACCACGACTCAGTATCATTGAGCTATATTGACCCAGTAGACAACAAAGAACGCCACATTGAACGAAGAATTAACGGCACTAATGACGGATTCGAGGCTGGCCTAGGTGTTCGACCGTTAGAGATTGATTTGGCTGGCTGTCGCAACACAGCACAAGCCACAAACCGCGCAGAACTTGAAGTTAGACGATTGGTATACCAGCGACGCACAGTGTCTGAGCGCGTCTTGGATGACGGATTACTGGTTGATATTGGCGACCGTGTGCGCTGGGCTTGTATTTATGACGGTGATATTGTTGATGGTGAAGTTCTTGAAGTGAGTGGTACTCAGTTGCGCATTAGTGAGAAGCTTCGTATTACTGGCTCATTAGTCGGCCACATTACAGATTTAAATGGAGACGTTCATGGCCCCTACCCCGTAACGGCTGGCACTAATGGCGATTTTTGGATTGATGGATTCGACACAACAAAAGCACTCGTTGCAAATAATATGCCAACACAACTAGGTAGTCGTGTTATTATTGGCACTACAACAAACCTAGATTATTATGATTTTACAGTGACCAGCAAGACGCCAAACTCTGACGGTACTGTTAAGATTGAAATGATTGAATATAACGAATTAATGTTTAGTGAGGATTAGAAATGGCTTTAAATGATGCCGTACCATCGAGCGCGACGGACGTATTTAAGCGGAACGCTGCGGATGCTGATAAGTTATTAAATGCCAGTGGCCCAGTTATTAATCGACTTGGTACACCATTAGCTAGCTGGGAGCAAATAACACAAAGCCATGCTGCGTGGAATAATCGCGGCGCGTGGACTACTACAACCGCTTACGCTGTTAATGATATTTGGGAAAGCGCTGGGGTTTGGTATGTTGTTCTAAGCGCTTACACTTCTGGAGCTAGTGCGGCTACTGATATTGCTGGTATTAATGTAATTGCCTTGCAGTCAAAAACAAATAACGAGTTTCAGGGTGTTTCTGGCGCTACGACTGCCATAATTGCCAATCCGTCATTATTTCCACTTAACTCTGCTGTATCTACATCGTCCTATAGAACACCTGCTGAATGCACAACACTTGGGATTACTTACCCTGATGGTGGGGGTGCTGATTATGTTGTTGTTACTGGCGGCACTGGAACTGCTGACGGTGGTAGTTTTATTAATGTCGGAAGCTTGCAGCTTGCATTAGTCCAAAAAGAAATGTTAATCGACCCCAGACAATTTGGCGCGGTTGTTGGTACTGACTCATCGTCACAAGTTCAGGCCGCTGCTAACTTTGGTGCGCTAACTCGTAGGGGATTATACTTTGCTGCTCATCCTAATAGCACTAACTGGCTATTTTCAAACATTGATATATCTGGGCCAATGGAAATAAGGGGCGCCGGCACAAACTCTAGCGTTATTACGCCTGCAAGCTCAGGTCATGTCTTTAGAATTAGAGGGCGACAGGTTACAGCAACACAGCTAGGCTTCTTACATGATCGATCTTTTGCTTGCGATGTATTTAAAATAGACCACATATTAAATGATACCAATCCACCGCAAGCCATAAGCAAATGGTTTAATTTTGATACGCTATTCGCGCAGGGTTTTAAGGGTTCGGCAGTAAAGGCTATCAACTGTGTATGGGAAACGCAGTTCAGGCATTTCCACACTAGAGCATGTGGTGATGTTACTGGGAATAGCGCGGTTTGGGATTTCACAAACCCATCGTCGCTAGATCAAACCAATAATATTGAGTTCTTTAACTGCTATACGATATTTCCTAACTATTATGGGTACAGGTTTGAAGCAGTAACTTCAAAGTCATTTAGAAAGATTAAAATTTACAACGGAATGATGCACGGTGGCACGTCAGATGCGGATGTTGCTACAGTTCTACCATATCCAATGATTTCAATGACTCGTGTAGATGATTTGGATATTTTCAATAATAATATTACCTTTGCCACGGATGACCCAGCAGTCAATGTAATAGAAAGCACTGGCGAGGCTGGCAATCTATCATTAAAAATAAGAATTGATGGTAATCAAATAGAGTGTTCTGGAAATACTGGAACCCTAATTAGTGTTGATCACACCAGAGATGTTCATATAGCGCCAAACTCGCTAAGCGAAATGGCTAGCGGAACCCATGTAGACATAACTGCAAACTGTCTAGAATCCTTTATAGAAGAGCAGTTGGTTACAGGGTCAGCAGATTTAAATATAAGCAATTCAGCTTCTGGAAAAGTTGGACTTACATCGATACTTAATGAGTATAAGCAACCTTATTTCCTAACTAATGAATTCAACGCAGCGGGAGAACAGGCAATTACCGCAGCTACGTCTGTGAATGTTGTTTTTGCCATAGCTGAGCCGCTTACTACCTACTCGCCTCTGGCAATACCAAACTTTAATGCTGGCAGCGTATGGATAACTAACAAAACCACAGCAGGGTTTACTATTAATTGCAGTATTAGCGGGTCAGGTGTATTCTTTTGGCACGTAAAAAGACCGTAATACTTAACTTGCAAATAGCCTAAGTAACTAGGCTTTCTTTATCACTCACAAAGGCTTACTTTAACCTGAAGTAAGCCTCCTTTATCTAAAAATGAAACGCCATCTCAGCCCAGTCAGCAATATCGCTTTCTGGGTTGGATAGGCGCTCTGCTGCTTGGCGGGTGCAATAAAAATCCGTATCCCAGTCCTCGTAAAAAGTCTGAATGATAGATTCGTATCTATTCCACAGTGTTATTGTGTGCTGAACGGTATTAAACGGCTCACAGAAATCAAACTGAGTCGCCCAGACGTAGGCAACCCCTGAATCGCTTTGAAATGAGGCCGCATGCCCCGTTTTTGTTGTTTCTTGTGTCCACATTATCTCTCTCCAGAAATTAAGTTAGGCGAGCACTATACCAGCCTTTTTGGTTAATTGAAAGCAGACTCGCCAATAATTACAGGCTTTTCTTCTGTAATTTCAGCCTCATCAATAATCCATTGCTCACCAAACTTAAAGCCTAGTGACTCCAAGGCTCTATCCATTTCAAGGCAGAATTGCGGCACTGCATCATCAAACTGTTTCATCCAGGTATTGTTACGCTCGAACGACATTGGGCGAATCTGATTGCGCTTCATTCGCGGATCAAATGAGCAGAAGTCCCAAAGGTCTAGGCCAGTTACCCACATGCTAAATTGCATCTGTGCAATATATTCTTTTTTTACAGAGCCGTTAATTAAATAATCAATGTGCATCTTCGTAGTGAATGGGCATTTAATCTCCAAACCTTTGTTAGTGCTCGGCACAATACCATCAGGGCTACAGCCTGCGCGATTATTAGCACCGTATGCAAAGCCTAGTGACATAACTGGTTGATCGGTTAGAAACTCATACGCCATTCGAGCGGCAGGTTCGTTAGCATTACCCCAGTCAGACGCTTTATTGCTTATTTGCTCAGCCCCCATGCCTGTGCATATTTCACCGGTCAACTCATTCATGTAAGTTAATCGCGTTTGGCCTTTGCCTAGAATGACATTGGCCTTGGATGCCGTAATTAAGCCAAGGCGCATCTTAAACCAATCTTCACTTTGCTGCTCAACGTCACACGGATTGAAGCCTAGAAACGATTGAGCGCCAGCTAATCTACCTTGTAAATCATCAAAAATACTCATGGCTGACCACCTGCCTTTTGTTGTAAGAATGAAATAACTTGCTCTGCTTCTTGCTTGGTTAGCTCGTCAAATGACTGGCAGTCTCTGCCAATCAGGTTAGGTAAGAATAAAATTAACTGCTCAGCGGTGCGCCCTATTTGCGCTGTGAGGTCGTTAATCTTTACCATCTGCTCAGTGCTTAGGTTTATTTCTTTTGACGTGTCGTGGTTCATCTCAATTCCTTCTCCGCTATTGTTTTGATAATCAATGGCGGTATTAATTCGGTCAGACTTAGGCCAGTACTTATAAGCCTGCTTAACCACTGTTTTTCTAGCCATCTCAAAGTAATCAGTTTTCCAAGGGCCTGATCCTTTCTTAAATGACGGGCTACGCTTGGCAATAGATTCAATATCAGCCTTGCTCATTTCGTGCGTTAAGAAGTCGCCATCGATTGTTTTTACTGTGCAGTATGCGCCCACGTATTCGCCACGATTGCCAAATGCGCTGTATTCGTGAGTTGGTTTTGTGTTAATCCCCGTGTTTTTATAATCGTCATTAGCATATACAATCTTGCACTGACCCCAAAGGATTGAGCCTGAGTCTGTCGCGATGTGCAAAAGCCCCATATAGCTAATGTCTAAGCAAACTTTCTTATCGCGCGGGACTAGATAGGCGTGCTTAGCGGCTGGGTTTAGTGTGATGCCAATAGCTGCAATGTTAGTAACTGCGTCAATTAGCGACTGCTGGTTGTTCATTGCCATCGTTGCTAGATAGCTGTTGTTAGCTAGTGACTGGCAAGCAAACTGGGCTTCTCGTGCAAAGTTTAGCTCATCACTGACCGCAACAGCATTAAAGCTGTGCTCTTGCTGCATTACGATATTTACAGCGTTTTGTTGTGCTGGTAGTAGGTTCATTTCTCTCTCCTTACTTTAAAGAATTGACAATACCATCACTGCTGTCATGCTGCAATAACTTAATTATCTTTTTGGTTGTTATATTTGACTGGGTTATTAATGCTTGCCTTAGCTTTTCATTATGAGAATTTTCAATAGCAATAGACTGAATTAAATCTGCCTTAAAGGACAAATAAACGGCGTATGCTTTATTTTCCGTAGAAAACCTACCTAAGTGCTTCATTTTTCCATTAACACTGCATGATGCCTTGTATTTTCCGTCCTTTGTCATCGTAACGCCCTGTTTATAAAGGCCGCGACCTGCTAAGTGGTTATTCATTAGAGCATTAATACTGTGATCAACAAACATGCAGGAATCTTTTCCGTATTCTTTATTGCCATCAATTAACAGGTCTTTATCTAGAGCCTTGCCTTTCCAGTCCTGAGTTTCCATCCATTTGCGGAAATTAGAGAATGTTAGCCACTCGTTAGATACCGTGCAGGCTTTGTGGTTTGGTCTTTTTTCTTGGTACTTGGCGCAATAGCAGCGCTCAATCATATTTGACCATATTTTATAAAACTGACATCGTACTTTTTTGCCATTAGCCATCATACTTACATTATAGGCAGCATCGTTAACTCCTATCCCATAAAGAGGCTTTCTTTGCGCTAGAGATTGTGTTGTTGCTGGCTTTTCTACGAATTGTATCATGCTGAAATCCTGTCAAGGTTAGTCTGAGGTAATGCGGAAACCTAGTGACTAGCTAGTTTTTAGGGCCGCTAAGCCCTATCCGCAAGGTTATTATACATCATCACTCCATTCAATGTAATCTTTGATTGCTAGCTTGGCCGCATCATCACCAAAACAAACACAGACAAATAATCCATCCTCAGCCATCCGGTTCAAGTGTTTTTTCTGCTCAGGCTTAACGCTTGCATTAATCGTTTTCTTCATTTCAATAGCGATAGGCAAGCCGTAGAACATTAAATCAGGAATGCCTTTGTTACGCCCCATCTTGGTTAACTTTGCTTGATACTGTATTGCCGATTGAGTCTCATTAGGTACATGAAAGCATCTATCGGCAATATCGGGGTGGTTGAATCGAAGCCAGCTAATGAAATTGATTTGCTCAACATCTTCTTTATATTTTCGGCTTTCGGTATTGCGATAAACGCGGACTGACTCATGCAGCCCGCGTATTTTGTGCTTCTTATCCCAATAGGATGGACTGATAGGCTCTGGCGTAATTCCCGTATTCTTTTTCATGATAATCAACCTGTTTTTGATATTCTGGCTTGTCTTCTTTAATTGCCATATCTAACGATTTACGAGCAATTTGTAATTGATGCTCGTGGTGATTTCGTTTTGTTTTGTAGTATCTTGCGTTCATTTTTTAAACTCTTGGTTGTTGCGCCCTGTGGAAGCGGCGCGGCTTACTGATTAGTTAATTGCTAAAAAGGGATATCGTCTTCCTGTGCAAATTGATTCTGCGGCTGTTGTGCCATTTGATGAGGCTGAGCATGCTGCTGAGCTGGTCGCTGCTGAGGCGCACCACCTGATTGCTGAGCATAACCTTGATTAGGTTGTTGCATTGGTTGTTGTGGCTGTTGTGGCTGCTGAGCGTATCCGCCTTGCGCTGGCTGCTGCATATTTTGCTGTGGCTGTCCTTGCTGCTGATTAGGGTTGTGAGCATAACCAAGTTTAGCATTAAGCATTTCAAGCGATAGCATAGTGCCATTCTGACCGTCAAATGACTTAATTTTCAGTTGATCACAGCTAACTTCAATTATCGCACCTTCGCGTAAAATATCACGATAGAAGTTAATCTGAGCAGGTGCTTTAGCAAAAATAGCGCCCTCGTAATTTGTCCATTCTTTTTGCTGTGTTTCACGGTCGTAGTACTGCACACCTAAGCGCACACCAAACCCAGTCGACTCGCCCGCTGCAAACTCGCTAGCGTCCTTGTTTAACTTACCCGTAATTGTCGTGCTCATCTTCTACTCTCCTACTGTTAATTGTGTTTCACATCTTACGCACTTTATTCTATTTGTCACTACTTTTTTCACGCTTTACTCGACCTACTACAAATTTTCCCTTCTCATTTATACGAAACTTGATATGTGTGGGGTGTGACATTGGGTCTAACCAGTATTTAATCACAAATTTAGCAGCGGCTTCTGGCTCTTGCTTAGATAAAACATGCAGGCCGAAACCTTGCCCGCCATTTTCTTTATTCACGCTTAGCCACTGCTTAAACGCCTGCTTTGCGCCATGGCTTTTACTACCTGGATTCACGTACAATTTAGGGTTGCCGCCCTCTCTTTCGTATTCTAGGAGGTATTCGACCTCGAGCGCACCATTCTTGCACGGTCGGATATTCCAGCCTGTGACAGGCTCCCATTCTTGCTCATCATACGCTTTGTGAAGCAGTTTCTCGTTCGGGTCGCGCATTTCATTGCCACATTTTCTACACTGCTGAGCTGTCGGATCATTCAGCGTGTGGCACTTCATACACTCCTTACTTGTCCAGAAGAACTCACAGCGGCCATCTTCACTGGCGCTATCCTCACCACGGCATCGTCGGGCATGTGGACTGTTCTCAGTAGCGCAGCTCGGGCACTCTATTAGTTCTTTTTCCTCTTTCTTGGCGCGTTCATATTCTGCCTCGTCAAGCATTGGCGAATTATACAAGTGACCAATACGCTCCATTACAGTAGCAAAATCCAATACTAAGCAATCGGTTTTCCCTTCGTAAAGACGCAGGCCGCGCCCGATAGATTGAGTTAGTAATACCAATGAGCCGATAGGTCGAAGAAAGACAATCGTATCAATAATTGGTAAATTAATTCCAGTCGTCAAAACCGAAACATTAACGCAATACTTGATTTCACCAGACTTTACCTTAGCTAATAAATCCATGCGCTCTTTTGAACCAGTCGAACCAGTAATAATGCAATAGCTACCTGCTGGTAATGATTTAGCCACTTCTTCTGTGTGCTTAATACTGGTGCAGAAAATCAACACGCCTTGACGTTCCTGTGTTCTATGCACAACCTCGGCCATAATTCGCTGTGTCTTGGTCGGATCACCAAAAACAATATTATCTAATTGTTCTTGATCAAACTCCCATGAACCATACTTTGGCTGAATATCCTTAAAATCAAACTCTAAATCATCACCATCGGGCCATCCAAATAGAGGCGGAACTAACCAACCTTGATCAATCAGCCAGTCTGTTGATATATTGCCAATTAAATTAGTCCAGAATTTGCCAATGATCGTATCAGTGCCACGGTACGGGCTTCCCGTATAACCAAGAATTCGCGTATTAGGATTAAGACGCATAAAGTGCGTGATAATCTGCATAAATTGCGTATCTGGCTCATCATAGGCCGCCATATGGCACTCGTCTATCATGATAATATCGACGGGATAGTTAATAAAATCGGTATTTAGCGCTCGCGCAATCGTCCCCTCTGTGCCAAAAATTATCGGATACATGGTCGATTTGCGGTTAAGGCTGGCAGAAAACAGGCTTTGACGCTTAACCCCGAACTCAAAAGCCGCTTCACTGTTTTGATGACAGAGCTCACTTTGTCTCTGTATACACAGTGCGCGAACAGGTCGCCCCTTAAGTGGTGGCGATTCTACACAGTGCTTTGCTATTGCTGCTATGAGTACAGATTTACCGGCACCTACTGAGGCGTTGATAATACCAGGGCCTTGGTAGTTTGATTGTTTTAGATAGCTCATGCACTCATCATGGACTTCCTGCTGATAGGGTCTTAGTTGCATTTAAGATTCTCCATCGAGTCGTCGCAGGTGATTTCAATCAATCCGCCCTCATGAGAATAGACATTGTCATGAGTAACTGTGTAGTGATTCATTAAAAAATCATGACCAACAAAATCAAAGCCTTTGCCATTTTCGTATTCATTATCGGTCATAGATAGTGCGCAAGAAACAAAAGGGTCAAAAACAAAACTTTCGCCCAGCCTTGTCTTTGCAATAAAATCATTCGATTCTTTTCTGTATTCTATTAATTGAATTTGTATTGTTAGTGGTTGCATTTCTCTCTCCTAATTAACCAGACTCACACCTTACCAAGCGCATGAGTTTTTGCAATGATTTTCGCAATTAAAAGTGTAGATTCTTTTAATGCTTCGGGTTGTGCTGAGTATTTCATCTTGTTTAATTGCAGGTTTTCTGCGGCATTAACCAGAAATAAGTTGTCAATGTCGCAATTTAGACAAACTCCATCAATAAATCTAACAAAGTGATTTTTAGGAATTGGCCCGTTATTCTCCTTCCATGCATGGCGCTGCTTGGTTACCCAGCCAGTCTCAAGCTTAATCTCTAGATGGCCGTCTTTGTTTATGCGCTCACTGCCGACGGGTAAGGTGTTATGTGGAATTATGCCTTTTTTAAATGCAGAGCTCCCAGCCTTTACCACGCCTTTTGTGCCCTTAGTCCATGGAGTATGACCGCTTGCAAACTTGCCCGACCTGCCTGATTTTATGCTGTTATTCCTGATAAAGTTATTTATCTGGCTGGGCTTGAAATCTTTGTCAAACTTGCAATTAAACCGATCCGTTACTTCGTGAAGCGTATATTTTTTATACGCCTCACTAATCCATTCAAAATGTACCTCGTTGAATAGCTTGCTTCTAATCATTTTGAAGCATCGCTGGCTTCTGGCTGCGCTCAACCAATCCCGCTTCACCGTGATAGTGCTTGCTGGCTTCGAATGCTAACCGCGCATTGTTAACCGCTTCTTTTGCGACGACCGCCATTGCTTTTCCGCGTTCGGATTCTTGCTTAATATCACAACCTTCCGCATTAAGGCGGTTTAATTGATCAAAAAGAATGTTGTTTAGTTGGGTTAGTGTTGTCATGTTAATACCCTCTCGCCTTGACTCTAAGTTGCTCGTTTGAATTAATCAAGGCCTTGGCTGCTGCTGTTGCGTTGCCGCGACCTATGATTTTGCCACCTGGCACTGCAAATATCTCTTGCTTATTACGCTCATCTTCTTCATCCGTCATGCCTACGAATAACAGTGTAATGTCGCCTACTTTTACGTTTTTGCTCATTATTCTTCACCCGCAAGATTATCTTTAAATTCTTCTTCCAGTAAATCCGCCTGCTCACTTATAACTCTAGATTCCTCCTCCAGTAGCGCAGCCTTTCTTGCTAGTTTATTTGCTTTGCATCTCATTGATTTTAAATGTAGCTGCATATCGATTGCCCTAATATCAAACATTATTCCTCCCCCGCCAATTCTGGATTATTGTAAATATCGCCCAACTTGTCGCCTAGGTCGCTTTCTGCTTTTGCCTCCATGAGCGTCATTACATCATGAATGCTATTGATCACTAAAGTGCCATATCCATCAACATGATAAACGTCGCCATAATAGATTTCGTTTTTGTCGTTGTCGGTTAGGCCAGTTGCCAGCATTACAGGCATCTCAACAACCCATTCAGACTCCTCTTCTGTTTCATCGCATATAGAATGGCATTCCCAGTAGTTCACATTATTGTACTTGCGCATTCTTGTTACTCGCTCCATGCGCTTGTCTTCTGTGTTAAATAGTCTTGTCTTAATGTCCATCACTTCTCCCCCAACTCAATAATTTTACCAGTCATTGCATGAATGAATTCTGGCGTGGTTTTATATTCTGACTCTTTTTCAAATAAAGCGTTTTTCAGTGAGTTAGCATAATGCGATACAGCAAAAACATTGCCTTTGACATAGCCTTTGTCAGAATCTAGGCGGTCAATAGTGCGATCGCTGTTATTAGGCGGCGACTGCTTAGCCTTTGTTAATACTTCGCCAGTGTACGCGCATCGCTTAGTTTTCAGTAACTTGCGCACATCTGCAATAGACAGGTCAAAGTCTTTGCTGCGGGCTTTGGCATTGCTGTGAAGCGATAGGAACTTAGCGCAAACCATGACATCTTCGGCGGCCGTGTCGACTGGTGCTGCAGTGGTTTTTTGTGCAAACTTCGCTGCAGTTGCTAATAGTTCTGCAGACCTAGCCTCTGCAGGCGGCACATATTTGCTCTTTACTGCAGCTATATTTGGCACATTATTCCCACGCCAGCCTTTCTCATAGGCCTGCCATACTGCCAGATTATCTAATACCTTGGGATTGGTTGAGTTAATGGCATTACCCGCTACGCCTTTATACATTGCCTTTAACTGGTCTTCGGTCTTGCCTTTTGCCACAGCTAAAACACGGTTTTGAACTGCCAACGGCTGCGTTACTGTTATTTTTTTCATTTAATCTCTCCAAATTAATAAAACCGATTCATGTCTAACGACAGCATATCGGTGAAGCTGATCCACAGCCTGTTGAGATATAACCACCTCCTGTAAGGGAAACTCACAATAGCAAGGCTGGGTGATGGTGGCAAGGGTTTATTCACCCCAAAACACATCATTTTCTTCTTCGTCTTCTGTTATCTCTAACATTTCATCCGCACTACGAGATATTTTCCCATAAAGTCCGGCATCCTTATGACTTTTTTCAATATCGATAAGCAATTCATCAATTTCAGTAATATGCTTCTTTAATCGGTGGGCAATATGATCGTCTCCAATGCTATTTAAAGCCTCGCTGACAATCCTATTTCCTAGTGACGCAACCTTGTCTCTAATATCTTGATTTTTCATTGTTAGTATCCTGTGTTTTACCCGCCTAATGACGGGCTTTATTTATCCAATAAGTAAGTATTTGCCGCCTGCAATATAAGCATTACAATTCGACGCTATCGCCTTTAATAATTCAGCGGCATTAGACTGGTCAACACCAGCAGGCATGTTCTGCTTAAACTCCTTCAATACAGCGCCTACAGTGGCACCAGTACCAAGTCTTTCAACTATATCGATAAACACCTGCTCTTCACGCTCACCAAAGCTAGAGGCTGGATTATCTATCATTTCGGGAACCAGTGAATCAATCTCTTTCCCTTTCTTGTTTTTCTTACCTAGCAACACCTGCTTCATGTTAAAGGTCAAATCAGGCGGCTCGCCACCATCCTTAATTTTCGTACACGATAGCGTTACATTGCGGCCGCGCATATCTTCACCAATTCGAGCAACGCTAAACTCTGTATCAAGAGCGGCCTTTAATACACTAGAGCCACGCGCACCACGTAGAACGTCTTTACCGCTGTGGTGAATAACGATAATGTCACAACCAGAATCAGCCCTGAACGCATCGCAAGACTTAACAAACTTTGTCATATCTTGAGTGCTGTTTTCGTCACCATCACCAAACGAGCGGTTTAGCGTATCGATAATAAGCAATTTCGGGCGAACACCTTTTACCTTCTCAAATTCACGCACAGCCTCTGAAAGCTGCGAAGATGCCGATGAGCTTGTCATATCAATGGCACGAGGTAGTAGGCCCATGTTTGGCGCTGGCTTATTATGCTTCTTTTCCCATGCAATTTTACGCAAACGAATTGAGCGCTGCCCCTCACCCGTCATATAAATTACAGGAGCTTCCTCAGTATCATTGCCGTGATAGCTTATACCTGTTGCAATTGAGCAGGCCATGTCCATAGCGATAAACGACTTAAACTGACCAGAAGGGCCGAAGATCATTGAGAACGAGTCTTTAGGTAGAAAGTCCTCAATCCAGTAATCAGGCTCTTCAAGATCAAGAGTACCAGCGGAATCAAAAATCATCTCAGAGAAAAGACCGCCACTAGACTTATTCTGACCAACTCGAATATCGTCAACAGAAAGGCCCAGCTTGTCATACACAGAAAATGGGTCTTCTGATTCCTTGAGTGATTCAAGAAACTCTAGGCCAGCAGCCATTACCTTTCTTCTTGATGATGTCATCGATACGTGTTTAGCGTATCCAGATACGTTAGCACTTGAAGGTGTCATATCAACAAGTTCGCCAAGATAAGCAAGGCCGCCAACCTCATCAAGCAGGCCAGATTCTTCTAGCGATGTCGCGACAAGAACGGTATCCAAGCCAAGACCAGCAGCACTAACCTTAATTATCTCATTGTAGATCAAACCGTGTTTTGCTGAATAAAAGTCACTGGCGGATAGTTCAGCGGAAACCTTACCTAGCGCTGACTCATCAAACAGAAGCGATCCAATTACAGCCCGCTCAGATTCAATAGAAAAAATTGGTTTTGCTTTGCTCATTTAAAACTTCCTTTTTGGCGGACGGGCATTACCATCAGGATAGCGCTTTGCATTAAATGCTTTTGAACGTGCATAGAATTCGGTAGCCGTCTTTGACACGATTTCGATAGCGGTTTTCTCATAAAGGTCTTTATATGAGCAGTGGCTAACAAACAGCTCTAAATTTTCATCCGATACGTCCGTAATCCTTAAGTCAGAAAGGTTTAGCATATCAATCAAAAAAGGGAATCTGTCATTAACTCGGTTTATTTTTGCACTAAGCGCCTGCCTGGTCTTTCTTTCATTAACCGCAACACTATTAATGGAATCGTCTTTAATAGGATTTAACAGGTATTTTGCTATAAATAGGTTTTCTGATATGTGCATTTTGCTAATTACTCCCTCTTGCGCTGTGGTAGGCTCGAAATAATGCCACAACATATAACAAACGTCAATGCCAGTGTTTACAATATGCAATGCCAGTATTGACACTGACAATGCAAACCTAACAAAGAGCAATAAAAACCACTAAAAACCACCAAAAGCACCCGATGGTTAAAATATATACAGCTGTAAGTTGTTGATTTATAAGGCTTTTTTATTTCTCTTGACTAGGGAGTGTTTATATGATATTCTTTAACTGTTCTTTGATCAGCGGTTCCCGCACAAGACCAGTAAAGAATATTAAACTCCCCTACCCAAAACAAGATTTAAGATAATACCTTCTTTTAAAAGAATCACCACCTACCTTTAACAAAACAAAAGCTCTATAATAGAAGCAGTATTAATAACTATTTAAGGAGTCGTAATGGCATTCAGTAAAGGTAATGAAATTTGGAGGATGGTTGAATTCCCTGGAAGACCTCGGAAATATGATACACCTGAATTACTTTGGGAAAAGTGCTTAGGTTATTTTGATTGGGTTAACGATAATCCTTTTATTGAACACAAAGCTACTCAGTTTCAAGGCGTTCAAGTCGATATGCATAACGAACTGCAACGACCAATGACGAAAGAAGGATTGACTTTATTTGTCGGCGTTCACCTATCAACTTGGATAGAATGGTCAAAACCTGACCACGACTTTTCCAACGTCGTTAATCATGTTAATCAAATCATCTATGATAATAAGTTCTCAGGCGCTACCGCTGGCTTCTTTAACAGCAATATAATTGCTCGTGACCTTGGGCTTGCTGATAAGAAGGATCATCTCTCTAGTGACGCTAGTATGTCTCCTAAAGGCTTAGCTGATTTCTACGCGGATGCTAAAAAGGATGACTGACCAACCTGCTACGATGAATCCTAATCTAAAGGATTTCTGGACGACTCGCTCTAGGGTTAAAACACTCTATGGCGGTCGCAGCTCAGGTAAAAGCTGGGATAGTGCAGCACAAGCAATACGCATTGCCAGGTTCTGCAAAATACGCTTCCTATGTACCCGTATGTTTCAAAACAAGATCGAGGACTCTGTATACTCTCTATTGAAGATACAGATTGAGCGCTTCGGATTACGTCATGAGTTTGAGATACAAAAGACCAAAATTGTACACCTGACGACTGGCTCTGAATTCCTATTTTATGGCCTCGCTCGTAATATTGATGAAATTAAATCTCTTGAGTCGATAGATATTTGCTGGTGCGAAGAAGCCCACGCAATGACTAAAAAAATGTGGGAAGTGTTAGAACCGACAGTGCGTAAAGAAGGCTCAGAATTCTGGATCGTGTTTAACCCTCAATTCGTTACTGATTTCGCCTATCAACGCTTTGTTGTTAATCCTCCTAAAAACTCTATTGTCCGAAAAATCAATTACACTGAAAACCCGTTTCTTACCAATACCATGATGGAAGTTATTTCTGGTGCTCGTGCGGAAGATGAGGATGATTTTCAACATATCTATCTGGGTGAGCCTCGCAGTGATGACGACAAGGTAATTATTAAGCGCTCATGGATACAGGCGGCTGTTGACGCTCATATTGCTCTGGGCTTTGATGATAGTGGCTCTGCTGTTGTTGGTTACGATGTGGCCGATAGTGGTGACGATTTGTGCGCTAACGTGGTCGCGAAAGGTTCGGTTACTTATGAAGCGGAAGAATGGAAGGCTGCTGAGGATGAATTAAACGAGTCGTGCCTGCGTACTTATAATAAGGCGGATGAATGGAAAGCCTTAATTAACTATGACTCAATCGGTGTTGGCGCTCACTCAGGCTCAGAGTTCAGATCAATCAACGAGGAAAGGTATACAGGCGCTCACGAGTTCAAACGATTAGAGTATAAGAAGTTCAATGCAGGCGCTGGCGTTATTAATGGTGATGACGAATATCAACCAGGTGTGACTAATCGCGACTTTTTCGAGAATCTAAAAGCACAGGCTTGGTGGACTATTGCCGACCGCTTTAGAAATACTTATAACGCTGTGCATAAGGGTATGGAATACAAGCCAGAGGATTTGATTAGTATTAGTTCAGACATTAAGATTGTTGAGAAGCTAATTACTGAACTAAGCACCCCAAGGCGCGACTTTAGCAAGAATGGCAAGGTTAAAGTGGAAGGTAAGCAAGACTTAGCTAAGCGTGATATTGCATCACCTAATGTGGCAGACGCTTTTATCATGGCTCACTTTAGACTTACTGATGACCCTCAATCCTTCGCATTCCTGCCAACCCGCCTAATGTAGTTGCATTGGCACGATAATTGATTTAATATTTGTCTTGTCGGTTTCCTCTCTCCTTCCGACTCTAAGCCCGCCTAGTGCGGGTTTTTTTATGCCTGCAATAAAATAATCAAAATAAACCATTGACCAATTCAATCAGCCGCGTATAGTGGCTTTATCAACTAACAGCGAGAGAGAAAGATTATGAGCATAAAGACAGGTATGGGGTTATCGCCAATAACTAAGCGAGTTTACTGGGGTCGCCAGAACACAGATACAGGTTGCTGGGTTGGTAATAATAAAAAAGACATTACTAGTGACTTTCTTCAAGTTCTGGAACAGAAGTTCCCTATAAACACCGCTCAAAATATTAGTGAAAATGGGGAGGATAAGTACCGAATTATAGTTGTTGATATGGATAAAGAAGTTGTAATTAATGGTAAAAAGTTGGACTAATTCGCACCCTAGCGAACGGCGGCCCAAGCATGATGCGAAAGGCTGCCAACTTAATTGGAGAGATTTATGAGTATTAAAAACTGCGAGATTTTAAGATTTGGTATTATTAGTGAAGATAAAGCCGGTGAGTTACTTTTTTCAGCATTTTATATTAGTTGTGATGATGGTAGACCTGATATTGCCTTGCTTAAGCTTGTTGTGGAAAGGATTAATTCTGAAATAGCCCAGCTAGAGGAAAAAGGCGAATGAAAAAATTTGACGTGTATGAATACAAATCAAATGGGTATGGCGATGTTTTATTCAGTAATGGCGTTACTCGTGAATTTGGCCAGAATGTGATTGTTTTTGTTGATGGTCATAAAATTATCGCATCGGTAATGCCGCTTCATGGTAGTGAGGGATTGAATAAAATAGGGTATATGGTGAAAGGCGAATGAACTATAAAACAGTAGCAGTAGTCCATGGCTTAATTTGCGTGGTTGGATTTATAGTTATCGGATGCCAAGCAATGACAGCCTACGACATCGGCAAAGAATCGCGATCACTGGAAATACTCACACAATGCAAAAACGGTGAGATTGTCACGATTAATGATACTGAAATTCATTGCGGAATTATCAGTAAAGAAATAAACATCGAAGCGGCGCAATATCGCGGCGTTAAGAATTGCACTAAACTGGTTAAGGAGTGGGAAGATGAGTGATTTATTCAAGTCTGAGTTTTTTACTGACGAGGCGACAGTCTACAATCTAAAGGACTCAATGTGGCTAGGCAAGCCCAGTAAAAGTAATGAGTGGTGGTTTGGTGTGCAAAATACAGACGCTACGGATGATGAGCGCAAAGAGGCAGCTGAATTTATTGCTCACGCAATTAACACGCACAACGCAATGAAAGCCCGTATAGTGGAGCTTGAGAAATCTTTAAAATCTACGTGCGATGAAACAATGACCGTTGCCGGGCATCCTGATTTTGCTTTTGATGGTCGCATTAACTCAATGTATGAAGTGGCTCTTGAAGCCTCAAAGGCACTAAAGGACAATTAATAATGGAAACAGTAACTTACAACCGAAAAGGCGTCATTGTGATCAGCCGCGCAAGTGTATTAAGGGTGGTGGTATGAGTAAAAAGGAAATAAATGAGAAGTTAGTTGGCGCACAATTAATGGTTCTTGCTGAGCTTTTGACCGTCGAAGATTGGGAGTTTACTGCTAATGATCTGCTTGACGCGTTAGAAGGTGGGGCGATTACTTGCGAAGAGGCTAAATTGATCAGATTATGGTTAAGCACCTAACCGAATAAGTCCATTTCCTTGAGCGTTTTAGCCATTACTAATCCGCTCAAGGTGTGCTATTGTGTTTTTTCAATTTGAGGAGAGTGATATGAAAAATATAGATTGGAGTAAAGCGCCTGATTGGGCGTGTAGTGTTGTTAAATTTTCCGGCAATGATGGCAATTACTGGGCTAATGAACATAGCTTTTCAGCGACTGATGCGCCTAGCAAGATTTATGCTTTTAATCAGTCTGATACTTTTAAAACAATCGAGCACCGCCCAGACGCATGGCAAGAAGGCGAGGAAAGAATGAATAATATTGGGCCTAATGGGAATGATGGCGGGCATTATGTGGAGGTTGGCGACTCAATAATGTCAGTAGATGGGTATGAGTGCTTAAAAGACGTTCTTGTTCGAGCTTATAATCAAGCATCCAAAGGAAAGGGGGATGAGCGTCATGCTCAGGGATCATCTTTTGATCAGCAGCCAATGCAGAAGCTTCTTGAGCTATATGGAGTTGGCTTTGCCCTAGGTCAGTCGGCAAAGAAGGCTCAGGAATCAATGCGGCTTCCAAAAGACCGCGCTATTACCGAGCTGCTGGGTGGGATTAACTACCTAGCAGGGGCAATAATTCACATGGAAAAGAATAAATAATGCCCATTCAATGGACGCACAAGCTGGAGCTGCAATGCTCTGACTTGTGGCAGGCTGGTCGTGCTGCTGAAGCTGTAGATTTGTGCGGTTCTTCTTACTGCTCGCTGATAAATAAGATGAGCGGTCTTGGCGTAGTTAACCCCACAAATAATGGGCAAGTAAAGCAAAAGCACTACGCTGAAGATATTGCGCTAATGATGGAAATGGAAAGTAGCGGGTTGAAGCACTCTATAATTGCTGAGTATTTTAATTTGACGCGAACCAATATTAAGTATATTTTGTGCAGAGCCAAGCAACACGGCTTTGATAAATACCCGAGGAGAGAGAAATGAAAGAACTTAAATTATACCGAGAAGATAACGGCCAATATTCAACTAGTGAAGCACGACAGGATGATGTTAGCGGCTCTTACGTGCAAAGAACCGACTATGACGAACTAAGAACTGAGCATTACGATAGGCGAGCTAAGGTGCAAGATTTAGAGAAAGAAAACGAAGAGTTAAAACTGGCACTTGGAATTGCAGCATCATTTCCAGCAAAGGTGCGAATGGAGTGCAAAAAGCGTATTGATTCAAAGCTAGTCAGTCTTGACTTCATAACGATGCTTCACGACTCGGCCAATAGAGTGATTAACGAATCAGCAGCCCAGCACCTAGCGGATATTAAGGCTGACGCTGTTATGGGGCTTATGGATAATGAGTACTCCTGCGAAACGCCTAATGGTGATATTGCATTTTCAAGCAGGGCTATTGAAGAATACGCAAACAAACTAAGAGGCGAATCAAAATGACCTGCAAGCATCTCGTCACAATCAAACTAAGCAGCATACAAAAGCAAAAATGCGCCGACTGTTACAAGTTGATAGACTGGCCGTTAAAGGATGGTCAGCAGCCGCTTGTTAGTTCTAGCAGGGATCGCCGCAAGAAATAAACTCAGGTCGCAATATCGGCCTTTTTAATGCCTGTTAATTTATTTCATTTATTTACACGTAAACCATTTACATTATGTAAATAAGGCACTAGTATCTATTCATCAACCAAGCAAACAGAGAGAAGATTATGAAATTAGGCGAAATTAAAGCAATGACCGCTGATGAACTAGGCACTAAATATTGGAAGCTTGTTAAAATTGCAAAGACTCATTACTCCAAGTCTCAAGCCTCGGACGCTGGGAGAGGGTCAAGAATTATTCTTGACGAGTACCAAAGAAGGCTTATTGGCGGACATACCAAAAGCATAGATGATTATAAGGAGCCAAAATGAAATCTAGAACCGCCATCATGAACGATCGCAAGCGAGCCAGTGGTCAGCGTCAGATCAAAATATGGATTACTGACACGAGAGACACTAAGCTTAATGCGGCCTTTGATGAGAAGTTACAGGAAAGATTGGCCGACATTGCCGGGCTAAGTGAGCACTATAAAAGCAAATTGGAGGAGTTGAAATGAAGTGTAAGCTATGTGGAAGAACGCCAACCCTAGACTTAAACGAAGACCTTGTATCTTGTAGAAATCCTGACTGCTCGCTTGATGAGGTAGAAATGTCCCAGGAAGAATGGGAAAAGTTAATGTGTACTAAGGCCGAACCCAATGAATAAAATATTCAAACACCGTCGACTAGGCACGGACTTCCCGAACAGGTGCCATAACGAGATTAAGCAGATAGCCGACTATTCAGGCGTTAGCTTCTGCAAAGTAGCTGTAAAGGCTATGCGTATCGGTCTAGCCGCTATCATGGCTATGGATGCTGAAACATTGAAAGAGGAACTGAAGTGAATATTAATTTGATGCTAGGCGATTGCCTAGAGAGAACGAAAGAAATTACTGACGACAGTGTTGATTTAACAGTAACCAGCCCGCCATACGACAATCTGCGCACTTATAATGGCAATAATGACCAGTGGGGTGAGCATGTGTGGAAAGCTGTTATAGAGGATTTGTACCGAATAACCACTGACGGTGGCGTTGTTGTTTGGGTTGTCGGAGACGCAACAATAAAAGGCAGTGAGACAGGAACAAGTTTTAAGCAAGCGTTGTGGGCCATGGAGTGCGGCTTTAATTTGCATGACACAATGATTTACGAAAAAGCACAAGCCTGTTTTGGCTCAAACAAGTGCTATTTGCAGTCTTTTGAGTACATGTTTATTTTTAGCAAAGAAAAACCTAAATCAATAAACTTTATAAGAGATCGTAAAAATATTCGCGGCGGTGTTGAAGAGAGCACAGCAAGCAGAGGAATGGACAAAGACGGCAGCTTAGGAGAGAGAATAATAAAAAAAGCCGCATCGTTTGGTAAAAGAAAAAATATATGGAAATACGGGGTCGGTGGTGGATCTACAGGTCATCCAGCGGTGTTCCCAGAAAAACTAGCCCATGACCATATCATTAGCTGGTCAAATGAAGGTGATACTGTTTTCGATCCGTTCATGGGCAGCGGCACTACGGGAGTAGCAGCAAAAAACCTAAACCGCGACTTCATCGGTATTGAAATGGATGAGGGTTATTTCAAAATAGCAGAGAATCGAATAAAAGAAGCATAACCCAACCCAGCCCTTTCATTAGGGCTATTGCATAAATATTTTTAGTATGCCTATAATCAGGCTTCATTAATGAGAGAGATAAATCATGTTTCCAGAATTCTACTATGAAATAGCAACACCAAGGCAGGCCGAAGTGCTTGATGCTATCAAAGAGGTTGGCACAAAAGCTGGGGCGGGTGAGAAGCTAGGCATTAGCTACAGCGGCATTAAAAAACACATGCGATTGATTAAGGCTAAGGCAGCTAAGCGCGGGATGTCGCCTGATCATGACTTTACCAAAACAGTGCCAGAAGGTTTTGCTGTTAAGGGAACATCAACGCTTTACAAGGACGGCGTACAGGCTTTGCAATGGGTAAAGACTTGCCAAGACCAGCAGCAACAATATGAAATCATGCAAGAGGCTATTGCGGCCTTGTGTGAAGATTTGCCAAAGGTATTGCCGTCAGAATCAAAAGACACGCACTACTATGAAGACTTAATGGCTGTTTATCCGTTAGGCGATCCACACATAGGGATGCTGGCATGGGGTGAGGAAAGCGGCCAAGATTGGGATTTAGCTATTGCTGAGCAGAAGTTTATCGGTGTTTTTGATCGGCTTGTGAAGGTTGCGCCAACATGTAAGGAGGCTGTCATTGTTAATCTTGGCGACTTCTTCCACTCTGATAATATGGATGGTGTAACGGCTCGTTCAGGACATTCGCTAGACATGGACGGTCGATACTCTAAAATGATTCGAGTTGGTGTTAAGATCATTCGTCGTATGATTGATTCAGCATTAGAGCATCATGAGAAAGTAACGGTTATTAATGCGACTGGTAATCATGACGATACGGGCGCAATGTTTCTCAACATTGCACTAGACAACATCTATGAAAATGAGCCACGCGTCATTGTCAACGCCAAGCCTACGCCATTTCACTATGTGCAATTTGGCAAAACCTGCTTTGGTGTTCATCACGGCCACTCATGCAAGATGGCTAATTTGCCGCTAGTAATGGCAACGGATGAGCCGAAAATGTGGGGCGATACAGCTCATCGTTATTGGCTGACTGGTCACATACATCATGACAGTATGAAAGAATACACAGGGTGTAAGGTTGAATCATTTCGCACATTAGCAGCTAAAGACGCTTACGCAACGTGGGGCGGTTATCGCGCAGGGCAGGATAGTAAGTGCCTAGTGCTACACAAAGACCACGGCGAGATTGAGCGGCATACTATTAATATTGGGATGGTTTAACCCATAACTTGAACTATGGCATAAAACCTGCATAAACCTTATAATGGCTCTATTACTCAAATAGAGCCTTTTTTATGTCCATTAAAGAATTAAAGCAACTCGTCATTAATCGGGCTGATCCTTTCGGCACTGATTACATGATCGATTCAGCAGCAGCCGCGCCTAAGTCGTGGCAAGCATACAACTACCCAACAACCCTAACCTTTGCTCACTTCAAGCTCGCGTATGAACGTATCGGCGTAGCTCGTGGCATATGCGTTATGCCAGTTGAGGAAACATGGTCACAAAAGCCGCGTATTACAAACGACTCAGATAATGACAATGAGACAGAGTTCGAGCTTGCTGTAAAGAAACTTGACAGAAAGTTAAGGTCTGGATTGTTCCGTGCCATGCGTGGAGCTGATGAGCGTCAACGCGTTGGCCGCTATTCTGGTTTGCTGGTAGTTATTGCAGACGGCAAGCCATTGAATTCTGAAATCGGCACGGGCGAAGTGGTCGAGCTAAAGCCGTTCTTTGAAGATCAATTAAAGCCTGTTAAGTGGAATATTGATGACACTTCTGTTGATTTCGGTCAGCCTATCCTATACGAATTGAATGAAAAGCCAGTCGAGGGTGAGCCATCACGTCAGCCAACCATTCACCATAGCCGATTGATTATGTGGGCCGAGGGTTCGGACGATGGGACAATCTACGGCAAGTCATGCCTAGAGCCGATTTATAACACAATTATTACGCTGGACAAACTGGAAGGCGCTGGCGGTACTGGTTTCTGGCGCAATGCTCGCGGTGCTCAAGCCATCACTTTTGAAGGTAATAGCATCCAAACTGTTCAGCAAATGCTAGGCGCCAAAACTCCTGCAGAAATACCTGAGAAGTTAAGCGAAGCCGTTAAAGGTATCGGCGCTGACTTTGAAGCAGTGCTAGCGCTAATGAATGCTAAGCGTGAAACTATCGTTATTGCATTAGACAATCCTGAGCCATTCGCCCGCGTATGTTGGGACAATATCGCGGCAGGTACTCGCTATCCTGAAACGATTATCCGAGGCCATCAAACGGGCGAGCGTGCATCGACCAGTGACCAGGAGCAGGCAGCAAAGACCACTACAGGCCGCCGTGATAATTTCGCCACTCCAATGATTCGCAAGGTGGTTGATAAGCTTATTGCCGTTGGCGCATTGCCTGATTCTGATTTTGATGTCGTTTGGCCGTCAATGTTTGAGCCTAGCTTGAGCGGTAAGATTGATATGTTCAAGGTATTGACTGACTCAATCCGTAGCCTAGGTGGCGAGGCTGATGCTGTTAAGCTGGCTAAACTGGTCGGGCTTGAGACTGAGGCGTTCGAGTTTGAAGAGAGTGATTTGATTGGAGAAGACATTGACGAACCCAACCCTACCAAAGTCTAAAATCAACCCAACCCAGACCACCAAGATTGAGCGCCGCACTAATGCGGTGATTCAGTCGCGGTTTGAGCTGTACTGGTCTGCATTGAAGAATCTGATCAATAAGCAGAAATACCGCATTCTTGAGGTTAATCATCTTAGCGTCAATGCTAAGTTTTACGCGTATCAATTGGATGAATTAAGTCTCGAAGAATTAGACGCTGAATTGAAGCGCTTACTTGACCGGTATTTATTGTCGCCTAATCCGCGCACAAAACAGCACTTTATGGAGCAAGCTGCGGCGATGGGGTATGAATCAGGCGAGGTTGAAGCACTACTTAACTTTGACGGCATGACTGACGGCGCATACCCTAGACAGGTTGAATTTGTACTCAGGTCGCAACCTTACTTAGACCGCATTGCTTACGTTAAATCTAGAGCCTTAGAGGACTTTAAGGGCTTCACTGATTCAATGACTACCGATCTTAGGCGCTTATTGGTTGACGGCATGGCTAACGGTGATAATCCGAATGTGATAGCGCGAAAGATTAGGGCGCAAGTGCTGGGCGACTCAGACCGAAAAGGCGCAGTTGTCAGGGCTAAGCGCATAGCACGAACTGAAATTACTGGTGCGCATCGTAGAGCGTTATGGGACGAAGACCAGCGAGCAAATGACGAGGGTATTAAAACCAAGCTGCTGCATGTTTCTGCTTTAATTGTCGGGCGCACCAGAGCAACACACGCGGCCAAGCATGGTTATCTTTGGCCTACTCGCAAAGCGCTGCAAGACTGGTATCAGTTGGATGGCTCGGCGATAAATTGCCTT
>TARA_R110002096_G_scaffold11766_5_pt1 | contig 40907 bp, 29 predicted proteins | sample TARA_R110002096 | Tara Oceans TARA_R110002096 (sample SAMEA4397295) | marine metagenome | biome: Polar Biome; feature: [DCM] deep chlorophyll maximum layer (ENVO:01000326); material: water (ENVO:00002006), including particulate matter (ENVO:01000060) such as... | depth 35 m
TCTCGGAGCGTCGGCGCACCCGTTCGATCGTGGCCGCGCTGCCGGCGATCACGCCTCCCGTGGCGCCGAGCGACTTGGCCAGGCTGGCTGTGATGACGATCCGCGGGTCCCGCAGTCCATGCCCGTGCGCCGTGCCGCGGCCTCCGGTTCCGATGAGTCCCAGCCCGTGGCTGTCGTCGACGACGCACAGCCCGGTGGGCGGGAGCATGCGCAGCAGTTGTCCGAGTTCCGCGTAGCGACCTTGGCGTGGGAAGACGCCGTCCGTGGCGATCACCATGTGCTCGTCGACGTAACGATCCGCCAACGCGTGCGCGCGCATCAGGTCGCCGGAGCCGTAGTCGAGCAAGCGCCCGTCGATCTGCCTGGCCGCATGCCACAGCGCCGGGTGCGAGTCCGCATCCAGGATCGTGCAGCGGATCTCACCGGCGAACGCTTCGAACAAGGCGACGTTCGCCAGCCAGCCGTCCGGCACGAGCAGCGCAGCCTCGACGCCGAGGAACTCGGCGAGGGACTCCTCGAGTCGTTCGTGGGCGGCGAAATTGCCCGACGTCTCGCGCGATGCGGAAGCCGACAGTCCGCACGTCGCGAGCGTCGCGCGCACCGCCTCGTGGACATCGGGGTGGTGGGCCAGCCCCAGGAAGTTCGTCCCGGCGAAGGCCAGGTGGGTCGTGCCGTCGATCGTCATCGTGGTGGCGGTCGAGGCTTCGATGCGTGTCCGTCCCGGCTTCATCCATCCCTCCGAAGTTGGGCACGCGGCGGGCGGACGTCCGCCATCGTGCGCAGTCCGGGCTCGACCTCGCGAACGGAGCCCAAGGCGTTCAACAGCATCGCCGTCGTGGCCGCGTCGCCGTCCACGCCGCCGGGGAAGACGCAGCGCACCGGAGGATCGGCCTCGAGATCGACCCAACCCTTGGGGTCGGGCTCGCCGACGGACGCGCGGAAGAGCAAGTGGACGACCTCGTCATCACCGGTCCAACCGCGGGCTTCCTGGTGGATGCCTGCGACCTGGCCGGCCGCGATGGGACCGAGGTCGGAGGCTCGTTCGGCCTCGGCGACGATGGGCGCGAACGTCTCCTCCCAGCGATCGATCTGGAAGCTCAAGTAGTGGGCGATGAAGTGCAGCGATTCCGGAAGCCCGGCGTGACCGATGGCACCGGCGGCTCGTTCACGGTGGTACGTGTCCAGGTCCAAGCCGACGCCGATCTTGCGCAGGAACGGAATGCGGCGACCATGGGCGTTCTGGACGCGCCCCGCCTCGACGTGCCGCACCTCGCGACAGACACCCGTCAATGCCACGGGCAGCGCGTCCAGCAGATAGCCCGGATTGACGCCCGTGCCCAGAACCGTGCGACGCGAGCGGATCGCGCGCTGGTCGAGGCTCTGCGCCATGATCGGATGACGCAACCACGGGAACGACAGCTCCTCGCACGAGGACACGACGTGCAGCTTGCGGTCGAGCAGTTCGCGCAACGTGTCGAAGACGAGCGGAACGGTCGAAGCGGTCGTGACCAGCGCGGCCTGAGCTCGCGTCGTGTCCAGCGAGGTGATGTCCGGGGAGATGCGCAGCTCGGCCGGAGCGCTCGGCACGAGATCCCGCAACGGGCGCCCCGCATGGGCCGGATCGACCGCGCCGACGATGGGGCCGACGTCCCGTTCGAGGAACTCCGCGGCGGCGCGCACGCCCATCGGTCCGAGTCCGACCTGGATCAATCGCATGTCAGCGCCCTCCGTGGGACGGGTCGTGGAAGGCGTAGGCGACCCCGTTGCGATCCATCCAGGCGCGCTCGATCTCGTCGGCGGCATAGACGCGCCGAACCGAGTCCAGCGTCGCGGCCGCGGGATCCATGCAGATCACGCCGCCGCGACCGTCGAGACCACACAGCACGACCAAGTGCCCGCGCGTCGCGTCGAGCGGGGCTCCCGTGAGCTCGCCCGACCCGAAGCCGATCGAGATCACCAGGGGACCGGTGTCCGCGAGGTGGGCGCGGACCTGGGACCAGACCGCGAACCGCTCGAGGCGTCCGGGAACACCAAGCTGGTACGCACCTTGGATCGCGCGATTCCAGTTGCCGTAGATGTCGTGACGCGCGTCGTACAGCAGGGCCGCGAAGTCGGAGGTCGAGCGAACGACGCCATGATGCTCGAGCAGCATGGCCACCGACGTCGGGCTGCAGATGCGACCGGCGATGCGCGCATCCTCGAGTCGCTGGCTGCGCGGCGCGAGCGGATGTTCGGACAGGACTCCGGTGGCCTGTCCATGATCGAAGCGGGGGTGCCAGCGTCCCTTGCGGTCGGTGACGACCGCGTGCAGCGCGTCGATGCGCGCTGGACCGCCGTGCGCCTGCAAGCGCCACCACCAACGGTCGAAGTCCTGGGTGCCCCGGAAGAGGTCGACGGCGACTTCGCCGCCGTGGAACGACGTCGTGCCCGGGTCCCCGTGTACCGCGCCCCATTCCCCGATGCGCAGCCAAGGGGACCGTTCGGAGGTTCCGGAGGCGACCGCGATGTCGACGGTGAACGACGCTCCTGCGCCCACGTGGACGTTCCATGAGGGCAGGAGTTCCTGGAACCGCTTCTCGCGAATGGGGACGGACGTGACGGTTCCGCCCGCCGGGACGAGGCAGCGAGCTTCGCCCAGGTGCTCGGACCTGAGCCCGAAGATCTCGGGGTCGACGATGCGCAGCACCTCCTCGCCCTGGAAGCTCACGCGCTGATGGGAGGCGATCGGCATCGGTGCCTCGTGTGTCGCCAGCATCGGATCGGTACCGCAACCGGAGATCCCCATCACGGTGAGCACGAGCAGCGAGAGGGACCGGGTCGACATGGACGCATCGTAGGCATGCGCGAGGCGAGGCTCCAGTCCGTTGGCGGAGAGCGCTAGACTCGGTCGCCATGCAGCAACCTCGATGGACCCGCTGGATCGTCTCGGCTCTCCTCTGCGCGAGCAGCGCCGGATGCGCAGGACTTGTCGCGTCCGCTCCCGTCGTGCCCGTGACCGAATGGCCGACCGTCGATCCGTTGGTGGACCTCGCCACGGACCGCCGGCTGATCCTGCGGCCCGCCTACGCGTCCGATCAGAATTTCGTCGGCGAGGTGCTGTACCCCGTCCCCCGGGTCCTGATGCGCCAGTCGGCGTTCGACGCGTTGTGCCGGGTCCAGGATCGACTGGATGCGCTGGACCTGCGCCTCGTCGTTTGGGACGCGTACCGTCCGCACCACGTGCAGCGCCGGATGTGGGAGCTCGTTCCGGACCCGGATTTCGTGGCGGACCCGGCGCGCGGATCCAGGCACAACCGAGGGATGGCGGTGGACGTGACGCTGGCGCGGCTCGACGGGACCGTGCTCACGATGCCCACGGCCTACGACGCCTTCACGCCGCGGGCGCGTGCGAACACGCCGATCCAGGAGGACGACGTACGGGCGAACCGCGACCTGTTGATCGCCACCATGGCGTCCGAGGGCTTCACGGTCCTGCGCACCGAGTGGTGGCACTTCGACGCGGCAGGCTGGCAGGACGCCGCGGTGCTGGACGTGGCCCTCGACGAATTCGGTCGCTGAGCCGCGGGTGGTGGGGGATCGAGACGGCTCCGATGCGTACACTGCAGTCGTGAGCGATCCGTACGACGAGAACCCGGTCGGCAGCCCCCTGGGTCCGCGCCTCGTGAGCGCAGCGCTCGTGTCGGCGCTGGGCCTCGCGGCCGTTCCGATCCAGGACGATCCCGTGCTCGCCCTCGCCTGGCTCGCGATCTGGGCGCCCGCTGCTGGTGCGTTGGCCCAGAGCTTCGGTCGACTCGGCTTGCTCGTCCCCGCTGGATTCGTGGCGTGGATCCTGAGCACTCCCTTCGATCATCGGTTCGCGGCGGTCGGTGCGATCCTCGGACTGACGTCCGTCGGATGGGGGCTCGGCACCTGGATGGACGTGGCTCGCGCGCGCATCTTCGGTGTCCTCCTGCTGACCTCGGCCATGCTCGCCGGGTTGCCCGGGGCCGGTGGTCGTGACTCCGGTGCGGCCTGGCCTCCCGAGGTCGCCGCCGTCCTCCTCAGTCTGTCCCCGGTGACCCTGGCCGCCGAATCCGCCGGGGTGGATTGGATGACACGCCCCGCCGTGTACGAGCCCGTGGGCGCGGATGCCATCGGTCCGGACCTGCGGGTTCCCTATCGCAGGCTTGCGGGTTGGGTGCTGCTTCTGGTGGGATGCGGCATCTGCGGTGGGGCCCGCCTTCACCGCAGGCGCGCGTCGGGGAGCTAGCCCCTTCAGGTCCCCAAGCCTCACGGTCCTCCCATGTCCCCTCGCAAGTTCTTCTGCACGTTCCCTCAGGAACTGATCTCTGAACCGATCATCAGCCACGTGCTGGGCGAGGAGTTCGGCGTCGTGCCGAACATTCGCGCGGCGAGCATCACCGACGCGTTGGCGTTGGTCGCGGTCGAGATCGAGGGAGATCCGGAGGCGATCGCCAAGTCGGTCGCGTACTTGCGCGAACGTGGTGTGAAGGTCCAGGAGATGGACGAGAACGACGGAGCTTGAGGCGCGTGCGCTTCGTTCCTCATGGCCGACCCGGCCGCGTCATCGCCACGTGCGCGACGGTTCTGATGGCCTTGTCCGGCTGTCGGAATCCGGGCTCGAGCCTGCGACCGCCGGACGCGCCGCCCCAGCGCGGAGCCGTGGTGGCCGAGCACCCTTTGGCCGTGGCGGCTGGACTGTCGATCTTGGACGCGGGCGGCAACGCGGCGGACGCGGCCGTGGCGACTGCGCTGGTCCTCGCCGTGGTCTACCCGCAAGCGGGCAACCTGGGTGGGGGCGGATTTGCCCTCTTCGCGCCGCATCATGGCGATTCCGAGGTCCTGGACTTTCGCGAGGTTGCGCCGACGGGTTACGTCGCGGACCTCTACCTGGACGAGGAAGGCCGCTTCGATCCGACGCGATCGATCCGCAGTCCGCTCGCCGTCGGCGTCCCGGGCTCTCCCGCTGGGCTGTTCGAACTCTTCCGCCGGCACGGCTCGGGCCGCTTCTCGTTCGAGGAACTCGGTCGCGCTGCCGTCGGACTGGCGCGCGATGGTTTCCGCGTGGATCCCTGGCTCGCGAGCGACCTGCGCGAGGAGAGTGCGCGGTCGCGGCTGACCTCCTTCCGGACCGCGCGCGAGACCTTCTATCCGGGCGGCCAGCCGCTAGCTCCCGGTGACTTGCTGGTGCAGACCGATCTGGCAAACACTCTCGATGCGTACGTGCGCGGCGGTCCTCGCGCGTTCTATCGAGGCCGCACCGCGAGCAACATCCTGTCGACGATGCGGACCGTCGACGCGTTGATGGGGAACCTCGCCGGGGACGCGTTGATGTCCGCCGCCGACCTTCAGGACTACCAGGTGGTCGCGCGGCAGCCTTTGCAGGGGTGGTTCCGTGGGAACCAGGTGATCACGGCGGGGCCTCCCAGCTCGGGCGGCATCGTGCTGCTGCAGGTGCTCTCCATGTTGGACGGCTTCCCGCTCGACGCCGAACGTGAGCGCGCGCTCCAAGCGGCGGCGTTGGGGCTCGACCCGGCTGTCGATGCCGCGGGCGTGTCGGCCACCGCTGCACATTGGTGGATCGAAGCGTTGCGACGGGCCTTCGCGGACCGCGCGATGCACCTGGGAGATCCGGGTTTCGTCCAGGTCCCGACGGACGAGCTTCTGTCCCCGACCTGGATCGCCGAACGACGTGTGTCCATCGGCGAGCGAGCCGCCCCCGACGTGGCCGCTTGGGTTGCGCCCCCGCCGCCCGAGTCGAAGGAGACCACCCACCTTTCGGTGCTCGACGACGAGGGCAACGCGGTCAGCTTGACCACGACGCTGAACGCTTCGTTCGGCAGCGGCATCATGGTCGAGGGCGGTGGCTTCCTCTTGAACAACGAGCTGGACGACTTCTCGATCCTGGCCGGTGAGCCCAACCTCTACGGACTCGTGGGGGGGGCTGCGAACCAGCTGGCTCCGGGTCGCCGCCCGTTGTCCTCGATGACGCCGACCGTCGTTCGGGAGGGGGGCCGAGGCGTCACCATGGTTCTGGGCGCCCCCGGTGGTCCGCGCATCATCACCGCCGTGACCCAGGTCCTGCTGCGCGTGCTCGCCTACGACCAATCCTTGACCGACGCCGTGCGTGCACCGCGACTGCATCAGCAATGGAGCCCGTCCCGGACGCGTTTCGAGGGTGGCTGGCCGGGGGAGTTGCTCAGCGCGCTGCAGAACCGGCACGGCCACGAGATGCAACTCGTCGCGGACGGACGCTTCGCTTCGGTGCAGGCCATCTACGTCGATGGGAACGGTGAGCCCACGGGCATGAGCGATCCGCGGCGCGGCGGGATCGCGGGCGTGCAGGGGATGCCGTTGCCCGCACCGGCTGGACCTCTGGAGTTCGACCAGGATCGGTTGACCCCGGTCGTCGGTCCCTGAGTTCGGTCCGCTCGACAACGAGCCTCACCAAAGTGCCTCACCAAAGAGAACGGGCGGCCTCGTGCAGGCCGCCCGTTCTCGTTGGTGCTGAGGGAGTCGCCAAGGCGCCTCCGAGTCTTGGGAGCGATCAGCCGCCGAGCTCGTCGGTCGACTCGCGCTCGGCGTTCTGGGTCTTGCCCTTGCTCTTGCCGCCATCGTACCAGTCGAGCCATTCCTTCTCGCCGGAGAGGACGCGGCTCCAGACGCTGTAGAACTGTTCCACGATGCGCCGGTTCATGATGGCGGCCTTGTTGGGCTCGTCGACGTGGTAGGTCCAACCGGATTCGCGTTTCAGGACATCGTTGAGTCGTTGCAGGCAGAATTCGGCGTTGCGAGCGCCGGCCGGGTCCAGGAAGTCGAGCGTCAACATGGCGTTGATGATGGCCGGGACGACATGCTGCGGGTCGAAGTCGGTGGCGAGCGAACGACCCGCGACATCGCTGTCCCGGCCCGAGTTCTCGAGCATCAGGGCGACGTTCTTCTGGATCGTGGCCCATTCCTCGTCCGGAGTGCCTTCGAAAGGCGGGAACGGCTCGAGGTCCTGGATCGCGGTCTCCGCGGGATCGTTCACGTCGTAGAGGGCGTCCGGGTACTTCTTGCGGATCTTGTCGTTCAGGGCGTCGGACTGGCTCGTCTTGACGATGGCGATCGTGTACTTGCCACTGCCCGCGTTGCGTTTCAGGTCGGCCGGGTCGGTGACCATGACCAGTTCGGCGGGCTCCGCCTCGACGGGGGCGGGCACCGGATCGGGCTCGGGCGTGGAGCCGCTTTCCGCGCCGTTGTCGGCATCGGAGGCCTCGGGAGTCGCGTCGTCCGTCGGGGTCGTGCCGTCGGCCTCCGCGTCGTCGCCGGGCGTCGTGCCGGGGTTCGCATCGGACACGGTCTCGTCACCGTTGCCGGCTTCCGCCTGCGTCGAGGAGCCGAACTTCCACCAGGCTCCGAGTCCGACGACGAGCAGCAGCCCGAGCGTGATCAGGAGCGGGCCCATCGGGCTCTTCTTCTGGGCGGCCCCGCGTCGCGTGCGACCACCCTCCTCCTCGTCACCGTCGTCGGACTGGGCACCCTTGCCACGGCCGGCGCGTCGGGCGGACGAACGCGAGCCAGCGCCGGCGCCACGGCGGGCCCCTGCGCGGGCCCCTGCGCGGGCGGGACGCTTGGTCTCGCTGTCGCCGTCGTCGTCCTTGGCCGTGGCCCGCGGGCGACGGGCCGGGGCTTTCTTGGCGGTCGGTTTGGCCGGTGACTTGGCGGCCGGCTTGGACTTCGCCGCGGGCTTCGCAGACGCCGCTGCGGCAGCCTCACGTTCCGCGAGCAACCGCTCCTTCATGGACGGGCCCTTGCCCTTCTTGCCGGAGGGCTTGTGCTCGACGAGTTCGTCTTGCGGGGGCGCCTCCTCGGTGGCGGGGCCGATGTTGACGACGCCTCCACACTTCTTGCACTTGGCCTGGTCGGCCTTGAAGGAGGAGGGGAGCTTGTACTGCGCGTTGCATTCGCTACAGGTGCCGGGACGATACTGCATGGTGCTACTGGGGGGATGGGGGGTGTTCGGGGGAGAGGCCAGCGGTGAAATCAGCGCGGATCAGCCGTCCTTGCGATTGCGTCGAGCTTCCTCGATGCGCGCCTGGGCCTCGTTCTCTTTGGCCGCCTTCAGGATGGCGGACTTCTCGGAGTCGGGCAGGGCGTTCCACGCCTCTTCACCCATACCGAAGAAGGGGTCGTCCTCGGCGGCTTGCACCGTGTTCGGGTTGCCCTTGAAGTTCCTGTAGCGTCGGTCGTACCAACCGAACCACTGCAGGATGCCGGACTCGGAGCGCTCGGTCGTTCCACCGAGTGCCTCCGCAGCACGGAAGGTGATGTTCTCGTACCCGGTGATCTTGGTGAGCACGCGGTGGATGATCTCGAGCTGCTGGTTGGGCTCGCCCGGGACGAACGGGATCTCGGTCAGCTTCGTCAAGAGCGGTGCGATCGCCGGCTTGCCGATGGCGATGAGCTCGTCCTCGAAGGGCAGTCGCTCCCGCGTCAGGCTCAGGTCGAGCACTTTCGGGATCAAACCGTCGATGTGGTTGCGCAATTCCTGGGGGACGCCGTCGTCGTAGGGGATGACGCGCGAGATGCCTTCCCGGACCTTGGTGCCGTCGCTGAGCGTCTTGACCGTGACCTTGCCCGTGCCCGCACTCGAACGCGGAGCACCGTCGGGGTAGTAGCGCGCCCAGCTGATCGCCTTCCAGCGACCACTGACCTCTTTCATGCGCCACTGGATCAATTGGTCGGTGTGATTGGCGGCCACATCGCGGTGGCTGACCTCGAGGGTCACGAGCCGCACGCCGCGCTCACCCAGGGGATCTTCCTCGGCATGACCGTGGTAGGGCAGCCAGTCGGCGACGAGTTCCTTGTCGACACCGTGGACCATGCCCTCCGCGATCTGCGTGGGCACGAGGGCCTGCTGGGACGCCGAGAGGTTGTCCCACAGGATGGATGGGGCCGCATCCTCACCTTCGCTCGCCATGCGGCGCGCCTCGATGAACGTGTAGGCGGCCTGGGCGTCGATGCGCGACGGGAGCGCGGCGCTGTTGCCCATACCCGCGGCGTCGTGAATGGCCTTGGCGCCCTGGACGACCGCCGAGCCCCAGCCGTATTCGTCGACGACGGGACCGGCTTCGATCTCGACCTCGGGCGGCGGCGTGGGCGCGACGTTGGCGTTGCTGCTGCCTCCGTTGACGACGACCAGGAGGATCAGCACGGCAGCGATGGCGGCGCCACCGATGATGAGCATGCGCTGGGAATCCGACTCGTTCTTCCGCCGGCCACTGGCTCCCTCGCGGAGGGCCTCGTAGACGCTGCTGCATTCACTGCATCGGACCTTGGCTCCCTCCTTGCTGTCGGGGAGCTGAGCGCGGGCGTGACACCGGGGGCATTCGATGAACATGTTCGAGAATGGGCGTGCGCGAGGGTGGGGAGAAAGGGGTGCGCGACGCAGATCGGACCGCAAGGGCGCGGTCCTCAACTTCCAAGGTACCCGCGCCCCCAAGGGGCTGGCAAGGCAACGGGAGTACGGTTCCGATTAGGATGTCTCAGGTCATGCCTCCCGCTTTCGATCTACAGTGCCCCTTCGAGCCCACCGGACATCAACCGGACGCGATTGCCGGCCTCGTGAGGGGTCTGGAGAGCGGTGAGCGCCATCAAACGCTCCTGGGCATCACCGGTTCAGGCAAGACCTTCACGATGGCTTCGACCATCGCGGCCGTGGGGCGTCCCACATTGGTGCTGTCTCCGAACAAGACCTTGGCCGCTCAGTTGTTCGCCGAGTTCCGGGATCTGTTCCCGAACAACGCCGTCGAGTACTTCGTCAGCTACTACGACTACTACCAACCGGAAGCGTACGTCGCGTCGACCGACACGTTCATCGAGAAGGACGCGAGTCGCAACGAGAGCATCGAACGGATGCGCAACAGTGCGACGCGTTCGTTGTTGGATCGACGTGACGTGATCCTGGTCGCTTCGGTGTCGTGCATCTACGGCCTCGGTTCGCCGTCGAACTACTCGCGCATGTCGGTGACGGTGACGAAGGGCGACACGATGGATCGCGACGATCTGTTGCGGCGCTTGACCCAGATGCAGTACGCGCGCAATCACCTGGACTTCCGGCGCGGCACGTTCCGGGTGCGCGGCGACGTGGTCGAGGTCTTCCCTGCCTACGAGGAGGATCGCGTCATCCGCTTCGAGTTCTTCGGCGACGACATCGAGGCGATCACCCAAGTCAATCCGCTGCTCGGTGTAATCCTGGGCGACCTGGAGTCCGCGACCATCTATCCGGCGAACCATTACGTCACGCCGCAGGATCGGTTGACCAAGGCGCTGCCGCACATGGAGGAGGAGCTGGCAGAGCGACTCGAACAGTTGCGCGGCAACAAGATGCTGCTCGAGGCACAGCGTCTGGAGCAGCGCACGCGGCACGACCTGGAGATGCTGCGCGCGACCGGCATGTGTTCGGGGATCGAGAACTACTCGCGATTCATGGACGGCCGGGAAGCCGGGCAGCCGCCGTTCACGCTGCTGAACTACTTCCCCGAGGACTGGCTGATGATGGTGGACGAGAGCCACGTCGCGGTGCCGCAGCTCGGCGCCATGTACAAGGGCGACCGTTCGCGCAAGGAGACGTTGGTCCAGCACGGGTTCCGTCTGCCGAGCGCGCTGGACAATCGTCCGTTGCAGTTCGAGGAGTTCGAGAAACTGGCGCCCCAGCTCGTCTACGTCTCGGCGACGCCAGGCAAGTACGAGCTGGAGCACTCCGGCAAGGCGGTGGTCGAGCAGATCGTGCGCCCGACCGGCTTGCTCGATCCTCCGATCGAAGTGCGCCCTGCCGGGTCCCAGGTCGACGACCTCCTGCACGAGATTCGTGGCGTCGTCGCCGCCGGCTGGCGCATCCTCGTGACCACACTGACCAAGCGCTCGGCGGAGGAGTTGACGACGTACTACTCGGACCTCGGCGTGCGCGTGCGCTACCTGCACTCCGAGATCGACGCGATCGAACGCACGGCGATCCTGCGCGACCTACGACTGGGTGAATTCGACGTGCTGGTCGGCATCAACCTGTTGCGCGAGGGCCTGGACCTGCCGGAGGTGGCGCTGGTCGCCGTGCTCGACGCCGACAAGGAAGGCTTCCTGCGCGCGCGCACGAGCCTGATCCAGACCTGTGGACGCGCCGCCCGGAACGTGGAGGGCCGCGTGATCTTCTACGCCGACAAGGTCACGGACTCGATGCGCTTCTGCCTGGACGAGGTCGCCCGGCGTCGCGAGGTCCAAGAGGTCTGGAACGCCGAACACGGATTGGTCCCGAAGACGATCATCAAGCCGGTGCGGGACTCGATCGAGGCGCTGTACGACATGGACTACAGCAACGTCCCCGACATCCCGGACATCCGCGCGGATCGCGTTGCGGACGAGGACCCCGCCGCGCTGTGGCCGGTCGCACGCCTGCGAGGCGAGATCGAGAAGGTCCGCGCCGACATGCTGCTGGCCGCCAACGAACTCCGCTTCGAGGACGCCGCCAAGCAACGCGACCGCCTCACCGCACTCGAAGACCTGGAATTGACGCGTTAGGTCTGCAGCGTGAGCGAGCAATGGTCCATCGACGACGTTCCGGAGCGGCCGGGCGTGTATCTCTTCAAGGAGGGGACCCGGGTCCTCTACGTGGGGAAGGCCTCGAACCTGCGTTCGCGGTTGATGAGCTATCGGCGACCCGGCGCGGACGGGCGCCCGAACGTGCAGTTCCTGGATCGGGATGCGACGGACGTCGAGACGATCGTCACGCGCACCGAAGGCGAAGCGCTGCTGCTGGAGGACACCCTCATCAAGCAGCACCAGCCGCCGCACAACATCCGGCTCAAGGACGACAAGTCGTTCCTCATGCTGCGGCTCGATCTGGACGAGCGCTTTCCGCGCCTCAAGTTCGTGCGCGCGCACCAACCCAAGGCGGGCAAGAAGGGCGGCCGCAGTCGGCTGTTCGGGCCTTACGCCTCCTCGCGAGCCGTGCGCAAGACGCTGTCGGACCTGCACCGCGTCGTGCCCTTGCGCGACTGTCCGGACACGGTTCTGAACCATCGCTCGCGTCCGTGCCTGAAGCATCAGATCGGTTTGTGCAGTGCGCCTTGCGTGGACCTGATCGACGACGCGGGCTACGCCGAGCTGGTCGAGCGCGCGACGCGCATCCTGACCGGTGACGTGGCCGAGCTGGAGACCGACCTGCAGCGCCGCATGATCGAGGCCGCGGACGAACGCGAGTACGAACGCGCCGCCACCTGGCGCGATCGGCTGGCGGCCCTGCACCGCACCGTCGAGGGCCAGGGCGTGCGTCCGCGCGACCAGGTCAAGCGCGACGTCGTCGCCTTCGCGCGCACCGGCGACCAGGCGGCCGTGCACCGCTTGTCGTTCCGCGAGGGGCGCATGGCCGAGAGCCGCACGCACCACTTCCGTTCGCGGCTGGCGGACGACGACCTGATGCACCAGGTGTTGACGGCTCTCTACGGCGACGGCCGACGGGACACGCCCGACGAGCTCGTCCTGCCGCTGGAGCCAACCGAGTCCGCGCTCTTGGCGAGCACGCTCGGGAAGCAGGGCGTGCGTTTCGTGGTTCCGCGCACGGGCGATCGACGTCGCATGCTCGACCTGGCCGGCGAGAACGCACGCAGCGCCTTGACGCGCCACGATGCGGAGGCCGCACGCGACGAGAACTCGCTCGCCGAGCTCCTGGAGCTGATCGACATGGATCCCGAGGCCGAGATCGTCGACTGCTTCGACATCTCGAACCTGCAGGGCACGCACGTCGTCGCCAGTCGCGTGCGCTTCCGTCGTGGGCACGCGGACCGGTCCGGCTACCGCCGCTTCAAGGTGCGCGACGTCGACGGCCAGGACGACTTCGCCTCCATGTACGAGGTCGTGCTGCGCTCGTTGCGGCGCGGCGTGAAGGAGGACGACCTGCCGGACCTGATCGTGATCGATGGCGGCACGGCCCAGCTGGACAAGGCGCTCGAGGCGCGCGCGGAGGCCGCCGCATGGGGCGTCGAGATGGTCGGCCTGGCCAAGGCGCGCAGCGAACGCACGATCGGCGGCAAGCGCAAGCGTGCGACCGAGGAGCGCCTGTTCCTGCCCGGCAACCCGACGCCGATCGAACTGCCGAAACACGCGCCGGCCAGGTTGCTCCTGGAGCGCATCCGCGACGAGGCACACCGTTTCGCGATCACCTACCACCGCAAGGAGCGCGGCAAGATCACGTCGCGCCTCGATTCGATCCCCGGCGTCGGGCCGCAGAAGCGCAAGGCGTTGCTGCGACGCTTCGGCAGCGCCGCGGGCGTCGAGAAGGCGAGCGTCGAAGAGCTGCAGGCGCTGGAAGGCATCAGCCCCGACCTGGCGGTGCTCATCCGCGATCACCTGCGCAAGGGCGACTGACTCACCCGCGCGGGTGATGCAGGCGGTGGATCGAGCGCACGTGCTCGGTGTCGAGGTGCGTGTAGACCTCGGTCGTCCGGATCGAGGCGTGCCCGAGCATCTCCTGGACCGAGCGCAGGTCCGCGCCGGCCGCCAACAAGTGCGTCGCGAACGAGTGACGCAAGCTGTGCGGGGAGAGGCTCGCGGGCAGTCCCGCCTTCAGCGCGGACTCCTTGACGATGCGCCAGGCGTTGGTGCGATCGAGCGCAGCGCCGCGGTGCGTCAAGAAGACCTCGGCGCGGCGACTCGTTCCGGCGACCTTGGGCCGCCCGTGCTCGAGCCAGCTGGTCAGGGCCTCCTGGGCGCGCGCGCCGACCGGCACGATCCGCATCTTGTCGCCCTTGCCGTGCAGGCGCAGGACGCGCAACTTCGGATCGAGACCGTCGGTCCGCAGGCCGACCGCTTCGCTCACGCGGGCGCCCGTGGCGTACAGCACTTCCAGCAGCGCCCGGTCGCGCCGCGAGCGCCAGTCGTCCTCCATGTGGACGGACAGCAGTCGCTCCACGTCCTCGGGGCCGAGCGCATGGGGCAGGTAGCGCAGCAACGTCGGCGTGGGGATCAATGCCGTCGGGTCCCGTTTCAGGTCGCCCTCGCCGACCAGGAATTGGAACCACATCCGCACCGCGACGAGGCCCCGGGCGACCGACGATTCGGCCGCGTCCGTCGCTCGGCGAGCGGCCAGGTGGTCCACGACGACCTGGGCATCCACCTGGGCGAGGTCCGTCAAACCGCGGGTGGCTGCCCAGGCCGCGAAGCGTTGCAGGTCACCTCGGTAGGCCCGCAGCGTGTTCGCCGCGAGTCCGGCCTCGACCCGCAGGGCATCCAGGAAGTCCTCCAGCGGCCCACGGAAGGCCGCGGGCAGATCGATGGGGGACGGAGGATCGAGCGGCATGGCGTGCATGGAGCCTGCGTCCCGTGAGGGTTGCGTGCAAGCCTCCACGATCTTGGAACGTCGGGCGACCGGACCCTATACTCCTGCCCCTTCGAGGGCGCCACGTCCGGCACCTCGCCCCAACGACGACCTCGGTCCCGCACGACCGCCCCTCACGCTCCGGCCGCAGGCACCGCCCTTTTCTGTCCGCAACCGTATGGCCAAGAAGCTGACTTCCGAAGAGATCCAAGGTTTCGCCACGATCCTGCGTCAAATGCTGGGCGTGCTCGGAGCCGATATCAGTACCTTGCGCACGGAGGCCGCGGTCGAGGGCAGCAATGCCGCTTCGGCCAGCAGCGAGGACCTCGGCGCCGAAGTGGGGGCCCTCGAGATGGCGCTCGAGTTGCTGCAACACGACCAACACACCCAGGACGAGATCTTCGAAGCCCTGGGCCGAGTTCGAGCCGGCACGTTCGGCCGGTGCGAGCTCTGTGAGGTCTGGATCGGCAAGCCGCGCCTCCGGGCCGTCCCGCACGCGCGCAACTGCATCGATTGCCAACGCGCCGAAGAGAACGGGACCGACTGAGTCCCTCACCCATCATGGACCAACACGAGCCCGGCTCTCCTACGGAGGACACCCCCGATCCCAGCGTGGCTGGGTCGCGCCCGTCCGAGACCTCTGTCGAGACGACCGCCCAGATTCCGGTCCCCGCGGACTCGGATCGGCCGGGCCTGTCCAGGCACATGTGGGCCTTTCTGATCGTGGCGCTTCTGGTGGGCCTCGACCTGGGCTCCAAGGCCATGGTCATGCCGTGGCTCGAGGAACGCATGCCCACGTTCGCGACCTACAACCCGGAAGCCACGCCGGAACTGGTGCGTGACAGCCATGGGCACCAGCGCCATCCCATCGCCGGGAACTGGCTCGCCCTGATGTACGGCCTGAACCACGGGGCCGCGTTCGGCAAGCTCGATGGCTTCCCGTCTCTGCTGGTCCTGGCCCGCGTCCTGGCCTCGCTCTTCCTGATCGTGATGATCGTGCGCGCACCACGCCGTCATTTCTGGAACCTGGCTGCGATGGTGTTGATCCTCGCCGGGGCGCTGGGGAACCTGTACGACAACCTGTTCTACGAGCCCCTCGTGCCGGTGCCCGACAAACCCTACGGGCCCGTGCGGGACTTCATCGACGTCTACTTCGAGGTCTGGGACTATCACTTCGCGACCTTCAACGTCGCGGATTCGTGCATCACGGTCGGGGCGGTCCTGTTGCTCCTGACCGGACTGTTCGGTCGCAAGGATCCCGAGCCGAAGTCGGACTCCGCCGGCTAGGGGGCCCGCACAGGACGACCTCCCAGTCGCCCTGCGTTGCCGATGCCGGATCCATGACCTAGAGTGCGAAGCGGAGCGCACGTGCGCTTCCTCCATGGCCGACCTGTCCATCCCCTTCGCCGGGCTCACCCTGCGCAATCCGATCCTGTCCGCGTCGGGCACGTTCGGTCATGGTCTCGAGATGCAGCACATCGTGCCGCCCGAGTCCCTGGGAGGACTCGTCAGCAAGACCGTCACGATCGCGCCGCGCGCAGGCAACCCGATGCCCCGCATCGCCGAGACGCGTGCCGGGTTCCTGAATTCGATCGGCCTCGAGAACCGTGGCCTCGAGCACTACTTGGAGCAGACGCTGCCCGAGGTCGCGCACGCAGACACGCTGATCGTCGCCAACATCGGCGGGCACACCAGCGAGGAGTTCGCCGCCGCCGCCGCCAGGCTCGACGTACGTGACGAGGTCGATGCGATCGAGGTCAACCTCTCGTGCCCCAACGTCGACGGCGGCAAGCTTCCGTACAGCACCGACCCCGCGCGCGCCGAGTCGACGATCGCGGGTGTGCGCGCCGTGACGACCAAACCGATCCTGGCCAAGGTCTCACCGAACGTGACCGACATCGCCGAGATCGCCCGCGCGTGCGAACGCGGTGGCGCTGACGGGATCACCGCGATCAACACGCTCCTTGGCATGGGGGTGAATTGGCGCACCGGCGAGCCCGCCCTGAACACGGTCGTCGGAGGCTACTCCGGCATCGCCATTCAACCGATCGCACTGCGCTGCGCGTTCCAATGCGCGCAGGCCGTATCGATCCCCGTCTTCGGTTGTGGCGGGATCGCCTCCGCCGATGACGTCCTCGCTTTCCTCGCCGTCGGCTGCAGCGCCGTCCAGGTGGGGACCTCGAGCTTCTCGGACCCCGCCATGCTCGGGCGCTTGGCCGCCGAGGTCGAAGCCCTGCTCGACGCGGCCGGCATCGCGGCGGCGCGCGACGTGATCGGTTCGATCCGTTTGCCGCGACCCGTTGTCGCCAAGGCCGTGGCCGATCCTTCCGCCGCACCGGGCGGCCGTTGAGCGCCTCGCCATGACTCGCATGCAGTTTGGTCCGTTGCGATCGAGGTACGACTCATGAGAGTCGATCGCCTCACGCCGGCCCACATTCGACGGGCCATGCGCGTCTACCTGGAGCTCGCTTGGCCCGCGGACCAGGACGGCGAGCCCCGCATCACCGACTCCGTCCTGGACGGCGCGGAGACGTTGAGCGACCTGCGCGGTGTGATGGACCACCCCAAGTCGAACAGCGGCGTGCAGTGCATGCGTTTCACCCTGCGACTCGGCAACTGGCGCTACCCGTTCATGAAGTTCGTCGTGCAGGAGTACCTGGTGAAGGAGGAGTACTTCTTCTCGGTCGACACGCACGACGACATCAAGATCACGCCGGACATGCCGGACTACGAGGGCTGGCAGGAGATCCGCGAGTTCAACCGGATCCTCAAGGGCACCATCGAGACCGCCTGGGCGGCCGCGGGGTTGCCCACCCACGAGGATCTGCGCGAATTGATGAAGGAACTCGCCCTGATCGAGCGCGCCCCGTCCCGCTCCGCCCGCGTGGTCGTGGTCGACGACGAACGGGACGTCGCGCAGGGGCTGGGGGCGGTCCTCGAGGCCCGGGGCTACCAGGTCGACCTGGCCTACGACGGGCAGGAGGTGCTGGATCTCCTCGAAGAGGGGCCCCTTCCGGATCTGGTGATCTTGGACTATGCGATGCCCAAGCTCGACGGCGAGGCGGTGCTGGAGCGCCTCCGGGCCGATTCTCGCACCCAAGCACTGCCGATTCTCCTGGCCACAGCCACCGACATCGACCTCGCCATGCTCCAGAAGGCGACCGGTCTCCTGCGCAAACCGTTCCCGCGGGAACTCCTGTTCCGGATGATCGAGCAGCAACTCGACCCCGACCCTCCCCTCTGATCGGGGCTCCGGGGGCAGGAAAGCTCCGAGCTGGGGAACCTGCCGCGTGGAATCCCTTGGCATGGGGTCCCTCGGCGGGTCCAATGGTGCGCTTCGAACCCCAGAGAGGCGGGTAACAAATCCATGGATTGGGAATCATTCAGCGACAAGGTGGGCTCCTTCGGGGAGCGCGTCGGTCGCGGCCTCAAGGGCCTTTTCGGGTCGGAGAACGAGCGTTTTCTCCGCACCCTCTCGCCGATGCTGACCGAGATCGCCGGTCTGGAACCGTGGGCCCAGGGGCTCGACGGCGACCAGATTCGGGGTGAGGTCCAGGCCTACATGCGCGCCGTCCAGGACGACGGTGTGGAGCTCGACGAGTTCCTGCCCCGTATGTTCGCCCTGACGCGCGAGGCCGCGGTGCGCACCCTGGGCATGCGTCACTACGACGTCCAGATCGTCGGGGGCTACGTCCTGCACCAGGGCAAGATCGCCGAGATGATGACGGGCGAGGGCAAGACGCTCGTCGCCACGTTGCCGCTCGCTTTGAACGCCCTGTCCGGTCGCCCCTGCTGCCTCGTCACGGTCAACGACTACCTGGCCAAGCGCGACGGCAACTGGATGCGCCCCGTCTACGAATACCTGGGTCTGACCATCGAGTCGATCCAGGCGGACATGGACGCGATGACGCGCAAGCCGATCTACGACGCGAACATCATCTACGGAACGAACAACGAGTTCGGCTTCGACTACCTGCGCGACAACATGAAGACGTCGCTGGAGCAGCAGGTCCAGCGCGACCTCTACTTCGCCATCGTCGATGAAGTCGATTCCATCCTGATCGATGAGGCGCGGACCCCGCTGATCATCTCGGGTCCGGCCGAGGACCACATCGGCAAGTACCTCGAGGCCGACAAGATCGCGGTCCAGCTCGTCAAGGACGAGCACTACGAGGTCAAGGAGAAGGAACGCTCCGCGTCGATGACCGAGGCCGGCATCATGAAGGCCCAGGAGCTGCTCGGCATCGAGTCGTTCTACGAGCCCGGACACGAGGACTGGCCGCACTACCTCGAGAACGCGATCCGCGCGTACGAGCTCTACAACAACGACAAGGAATACGTCGTCGAAGCCGTCCAGGACCAGCGCACCGGCCAGACGACGACCGAGGTCGTCATCGTCGACGAGTTCACCGGCCGCAAGATGGCCGGCCGACGCTGGTCGGACGGTTTGCACCAGGCGGTCGAGGTCAAGGAGAAGCTGAATCCCAAGCAGGAGACGCAGACCCTCGCGACGATCACCTTCCAGAACTACTTCCGGATGTACGACAAGCTGGCCGGCATGACCGGTACGGCGCTCACGGAAGCCGGCGAGTTCCACAAGATCTACGACCTCGACGTCGTCAGCATCCCGACCAACGTCGCGATCACGCGCGCGGACCACACGGACAAGGTCTATCGGACCGAGCCCGAGAAGTGGGAGGCCATCTGCGACGAGCTGGAGGACCTGCACGAGGCCGGTCAGCCCGTCCTCGTCGGCACCGCATCCGTCGAGATGTCGCAGAAGGTCTCCAGCCTGCTGACCGAGCGCAAGGTCAAGCACGAGGTGCTCAACGCCAAGAACCACGAGCGTGAAGCCTCCATCATCGCGATGGCCGGTGCGCGTGGTGCGGTGACGGTCGCCACGAACATGGCCGGTCGGGGTACCGACATCAAACTCGGCGGCAACTTCGAGTACCTGCTCGATGAAGCGCTCCAGTCGAAGGGTTTGGTCGTGGGCGACGAGGACCAACTCGAAGAGATCGACCGGGTGCGCTCCGAGCTTCGCGAGGAATGCGATCGCCTCGAAGCCGAAGTCATGGACCTCGGTGGCCTCTACGTGCTGGGCACCGAACGCCACGAAGCCAGGCGCATCGACAACCAGCTGCGCGGCCGTTCCGGACGCCAGGGCAACGCGGGCACCAGCCGCTTCTTCCTGTCGCTCGAGGACCCGCTGATGCGGATCTTCTACAGCGATCGCGTGAAAAGCATGATGAAGTCCCTCGGCATGAAAGAGGGCCAGGAGATCGAGTCCAAGATGGTCTCGAACGCCATCGCGCGCGCGCAGAAGAAGGTCGAGGACCGCAACTTCGAGATCCGCAAGTCGCTCCTCGAGTACGACGAGGTGATGGACCAGCAGCGCAAGAACATCTACGGCGTGCGCCAGGAGGTGCTCGAGTCCATCGGACTCAAGGACAAGGCGCTGCACATGATCGAGAACTGCCTCGATCGTTCGGTGGCGGTTCACATCGAGGATCCCGACGGCCTCAAGGAGTGGTGCCTGAAGACCTACGGTCTCGAGATCGCCACCTCGGACGCCGAGCTCGCGGCCGACCCCGAACACCCGAACTTCCAGCCGATCCTCGAAGCCCTGCGCGCTCGCTACGACGAGCGCGAAGCGACCTTCGGTGACGAGTTGACGCGTCGGATCGAGTCGTACCTGATCCTCAACGCCATCGACAGCAAGTGGAAGGACCACCTCAAGGCGATCGACGCCCTCAAGGCCGGTATCGGTCTGCGTGGCTACGGCCAGGAGGACCCGAAGACGGCCTACAAGAAGGAGGGCACGAAGCTCTTCCAAGAGCACTTGCTGCCCGCGATCGAGGACGAGGTGGCCAGCCTCGTGCTCCGCATCCAGGTCGGTCGACCCCAGCCCGCCGAGGGCGAAGAGGCCCCGGAAGGTGACGAGGGTGAGGCGACCCCGGACGCCGCCAGCGCGCTCCAGCCCAAAGGCATGGTCAGCGGCGGCGGCAATCCGAACCAGGGCGGCATGATCACCGGCCCCGACGGCCGGCAGTACACGCAGGAACAGGTGGCCCAGATCCGTGCGCGTCAACAGCAGATGATGCGCCAGGCGATGCGCCCCGCGGCCCCGGCTTCGGCGGCGTTCGACGTGATGCGTCGACGCCAGGCCGTCGCTGCCCAACAGCAGGCGGCCCAACAGCAGGCGGCTCAGCAACAGGCAGGCCAAGCGGAATCCGGTGGTGGTGGAGGTGCGGCGAGTGCCGCGTCCGCGCCGCCGAAGGCCGCCCCGGCCCGCCCTGCGCCGCCCGCCAAGGAACCCATCGCCGGCCTGTCGCCCGAGGAGATGGAGGCCATCGGGCGCAACGATCCGTGCCCGTGCGGCAGCGGCAAGAAGTACAAGAAGTGCCACGGGTGATCGCGACGGTTTCCTCCGTCCCGAACACCCCTGGCCGGTCGGCCGACCGCGCAGGAGACGAGCCTGCGGTTCCGCTTTCCCCGTCGCGCGCCGGCCGCCTTTCCCGGTCCCGAGCGGACCACCCGGATTGCGAGTGACTCTCGAAATGGAAGTCACTCGCAATGAAGTCGGTGCGTTCGAGGACGTGGGCACCCCGCCCGCACCGCTGACGGCGGATGCGAACCCGGGGGCCTGGCTCGGCTTCCTGTACTGGGTCTACGACGGGCTCTGGCTCGCGGTGCTCCTGGTGCTGTCGCCCTGGTGGGGGACGCGCGCACTGCTCGAGAAGCCGTTCCGCGCGATGTGTCGTCAGCGCCTCGCGCGCGACACGCCGCAGTTGCCCGCCTCCGGTTCGCGCACGCGCTTCCTCGTGCACGGCGTCTCGGTCGGCGAGATCAAGGCCACGAAGAGCCTGGTCGCGGCGCTGCGGGAACGCGGCGAGGTGATCATCACCGCGTCCACCGACACGGGCATGGAGGTCGCGCGGCAACAGTACCCGGACCTGCACGTCGTGCGCTTCCCGCTCGATCCGCGCTGGGTGATCCGACGCTTCATCGACCGTTTGAAGCCCGACATCGTCGTGCTGATGGAACTCGAGGTCTGGCCGAACTTCCTGCGCGTCGCGAACAAGCGCGGCATCCCGTGCGCCATCGCTTCCGGTCGGATCACGCCCTCGAGCGTGAAGAACTACAGCAAGTTCGGGCGTACCCTCTCGCAGTTCTGCCGCATCACGGTGTTCGCGGCCCAGAACGAGGAATACGCGCGTCGCTTCGTCGACCTGGGTGCGACCCCGGATCGCGTGGTCGTCACCGGCAACGTCAAGGTCGATGGGCTGCGCGTGGGGGACCTACCCGCAGACGGACCCGGCGCGGACATGGCGCGTTGGATCGCAGCGGCTCCGGGTCAGCCGGTGCTGGTCGCCGGAAGCACGCACGACCCTGAAGAGCAAATGGTGTTGACCGCGTTCCTCGGTCCGCACCAAAGTGCGCCGTCGAGCGGGGTTCCTCCGCGCGTGATCCTGGCGCCGCGACACCCACCGCGCGCCGAAGACCTGGCCGAGACCCTCAAGGCCTCCGGCCACGACGTGCAGCGTCTGACGGAGCTCCGGTCCGGCGCTCAGGAACTGGACACCACACGACCGCTCCTGGTGGACACGATCGGCGAGCTCGACGCGATCTACGCCGCGGCCACCCTGGCCTACATCGGGGGCAGCCTCATCGAGCACGGCGGTCAGAACATGCTCGAGGCCGCCGCGCGCGGATGTCCGACCCTGTTCGGTCCCCACGTCGCCAACTTCACGCAAGAGGCCAGGCTGCTCATCGACGCCGGCGCCGCCGTCCAGGTCCAGGACGTGGGCGAGTTGGGGACGAAGGTCCGCGAGTTGCTTGCGGACCCTGCGACGTTGGAGCAGATGGCCCGAGCGGGCCTGGCTGCGGTGGCTGCCCAGGGCGGCGCGACCTCGCGGACCTTGCGAGCCCTGGAGCGTCGTTGTGGCGTTCCGACGGAGCCCCGAACCGGCCGGGGCTGAACCACGGCCGTCGTCGGTGGGGTCGGGGATTCCCTGGGTGTGGCGGCCCAGAGGGGGCTGGCCGGGCTCTCCGGGCGTGCCTCGGCTCGTTTCGAACGGCTGGATCGACAAGGACCTGCGCACAGGGGCGTCGGAAGGTGGCCCAGGCGGCATCTCGCAGATAGAATCTTCCGCCCGGTCGACCGGCCTCCAGCTTCGCTTGGATGCATGCCGATGATCGGAGACCGGCCTTGCCCGGACCTCACATCGAGCTCCCTGGACAGCATCCAGGGCTCATCCGACACCATCCTGGGCCGCGATCCACGCGGTCCCACGACCCCTATCTGCCCACATGGCCCGCACCCTCTTCACCTCCGAGTCCGTCTCCATGGGCCACCCCGACAAGGTGGCCGACCAAGTCTCGGACGCGATCCTCGACGCCCTTCTCGCCCAGGACCCCGAGAGCCGGGTCGCTTGCGAGACGATGGTCACCACTGGAATGGCGGTCGTGGCCGGTGAGATCACCACCAAGGCGATCATCAACTACCAGGACATCGTCCGCGCCACCATCGCGCGGATCGGCTACACGGACGACGCTTTCGGCATCAACGCTTCGACGTGCGCCGTGCTCGTGTCGATCGACAAGCAGTCGCCCGACATCAGCCAAGGCGTCACCGCCGGTGCCGGCCTCCACGCCGAGCAAGGTGCTGGCGACCAGGGCCTGATGTTCGGCTACGCGTGCAACGAGACGCCCGAGCTGATGCCCTTCCCGGTGCACTACTCGCACTTGCTCGTCGCCAAGATGGCCGAGCTGCGCCAGAGCAAGAAGCTGGCCTGGTTGCGCCCCGACAGCAAGAGTCAGATCACGGTCGAGTACGAGGACGGCAAGCCCGTGCGCGTGCACACCGTCGTCATCTCGACCCAGCACGATGAAGAGGTCAACGGCAAGTCGACCGAGGCCGACGTGCTCGCCGAGATCAAGAAGGAGATCATCGAGAAGGTCATCAAGGTCGTCATCCCGGCCGAGATGCTCGACGCCGACACGATCTACCACGTCAACCCGACCGGCAAGTTCGTCATCGGTGGTCCCCACGGGGACTGCGGCCTGACCGGTCGCAAGATCATCGTCGACACCTACGGCGGCATGGGCCGTCACGGTGGGGGCGCCTTCTCCGGCAAGGACCCGTCCAAGGTCGACCGCTCCGCCGCCTACGCCGCCCGTTGGGTCGCCAAGAACGTCGTCGCCGCCGGCCTGGCCGATCGCTGCGAAGTGCAGCTCTCCTACGCCATCGGCGTCGCGAAGCCGCTCAGCGTTCTCGTCGAGACCTTCGGCACCGCCACGGTCGACGAAGAGACGATCTCGAACGCCGTTAACAAGGTCTTCGATCTCACGCCCTCCGGCATCATCAACGCCCTCGGCCTGAAGGCCCCGATCTACGAGGTCACCGCCTATCACGGTCACTTCGGACGTGAGGGCTTCAGCTGGGAGTCGACGTCCAAGGTGGATGCGCTTAAGGAAGCTGTTGGTGCTGCGGTTTAGTGTTGCCGCGGCTGGACCCGCGGCACCAGAGATAGGAGTGCCGCGGCCCCGCCCGCGGCCCCAATGCGTCTAGCGTCACGGTGAACCTGGTCACACTGGCAACACAGTGACCCCTGCGACCCAGTCACTCTGGCTCAACGGCGAACCCGCAGCTGCCACAAAGCGACCGAGGCCCACCCCCTCAGTCGCAGACCCCCGCAACGGCCGGGGCTCCCCAAGGAGCCCCGGCCGTTCGCATACCCACCCCAGAACAGCGCACGCAACCCGTTGCGTGACTCCCCAACGCCCCTCGGGTAGGGTGGTCGTCCTCCTCCCCCGAAGAGACCCATGCAAACCCGCAACGCAACAGCCCCCTCCCTCGGATCCACCCTGGGCCGTAATCTCCGCGCCGGCTTCACGCTCATCGAGCTGTTGGCCGTGATGCTGATCATCGGCATCCTGATGACCTTCCTGTTGCCCAAGGCCTCCGCTGCCATCGAGCGCGCACGGGTCACCGCCTGCCGAGCCAACCTGCAGAAGATCGGCACGGGCCTGGTCTCCTATCAGGCTCAGTACGACCGCTGGCCCCGCCGCGGCGGCGTCGGATTCTTCAGCGCGCTCGTCTACGAGAAGGTGTGGGACCAGTCCGAGGCGGACAGCGAGACGATGTCCTGCCCCTCGATCGACTCGAACTACCTGACGCCCGCCCTCGAGGGCATTCCGATGGAGGAGTGGTACGCCGAGCGCGATCGCATCGACGGCGGCTACTCGGCCTACGCCGGCCGCGACATCAAGAACCATCCCCTGCGCAAGAAGAACCTCGACTCGAACGTCATCCTCGTGGCGGACGACAACGACGGCGGGGCGAACCACAAGACCTCGACCAACGTGCTCTACGGGAACTTCGGGGCCCGGACGATCGAGTTCATGAACGAGGTGGACGCGGGCAACGTCACCGAAGAGGACGAATTCATCCGCGTCGGCCCCGACTCACCGATCGAGGCGCTGCGCGTCCTGACGCTGAACTGATCGCCCCTTGGAACGGGCCGAGCGGCTCACTCCTATCTCGGACGACGGGGGACCCACGCACCGGCGTAGGTCCCCCGTTCCGCATCGGGCGCGCCTCGTACGCTGGAAACCCCGCGAAACTGGCGGCACCGTTCGCTAGTTTGGCGGCCCCCCCCAAGACGCGCGGTCCCGATCCTTACGGCTGTTCGCGCGCTCTGCCCAACCAGAACGACTGCCCATGCCCGCCCTCCTCAAGGCCATGCGACCCCACCAGTGGGTCAAGAACGTCTTCGTCCTGGCAGCCCTTGTGTTCTGGTTGGCCGAACGCTTCCAGCTGGGGGACTTCAGCTTCGCCGCGCACCAGGGAACGATCGGCCGCGTCGCCCTCGCCCTGATCGGTTTCTGTCTGGCGTCCAGCTCGATCTACTTGCTGAACGACATCCTCGATCGCGAACAGGACCGCCAGCATCCGATCAAGCGTCATCGCCCCATCGCCGCGGGCGCGGTTTCGATCGAGGCCGCCAGCGCGCTGTGCGTCGCCGCCGCGGTCGGCGCTCTGGTGCTGGGTTGGATCACCAGTACCGATCAAGGGAACGTGGCGTTGGTGCTCGCTGCCTACATGGTCCTGAACCTGCTGTACTCGCTGAAGCTCAAGCACGTCGTTCTGGTCGACGTGTTCTGCATCGCGACAGGGTTCATGCTGCGCGTGGTCGCCGGTGGCTTCGCGGCCGGCGCACCGGTGTCCAAGTGGTTGATGCTGTGCACGTTCTTCCTGGCGCTGTTCCTGGCGCTCTGCAAGCGCAAGGCCGAGATCGACCTGCTGGGATCCGACCGGGGCGAGCACCGCAAGATCCTGCTCGAGTACACCCCTGCCTTTCTCGACCAGACGACGGTCGTGTTGGCGGCGTGCGCGATCCTCAACTACACGATGTACACCGTGGACAGGGATACGGTGGCGCGGCTGGGTGACGACCTGGTCTGGACCGTTCCCTTCGTGGTGTTCGGCCTGTTCCGCTACCTGCTGCTGGTGCAGAAGCAGGAGGGCGGCGGCAGTCCCTCCAAAGTGCTGCTCGGCGGCGATGTGACGTTCGCGCTCAACGGGCTCGCCTGGCTCGCCGTGGTGTTGTTCATCCTGTTCCGATGAATCTCGGACGCGGCACCCCCGGCTCCTAGTCCAACAGTGCGTCGATGCGTCCGCGCATCAACTGCGCGCGACGATCGCGTCGGTCCCGGGCCTTGGCCGTGTCCGGGATCTCACCCGGCCTCGGAGCCAGGACGTTCCATGCGCCCAAGGCAGCCTGGAAGGCCGTCTTCCCTTGGGTGGCGCCTTGCGTGAGCCAGGTGGCGAGCGCGACCTCGGCTTCGGTGGCGTCGAGCTGGCCGTCGAGCCGTTCGACGAGATAGCGCGCGACCGCGTCCCCGTCGTGCAGCAGGACGCGCGCGGTCGCGGCGGTCATGCGCAGACCGGGCAGGTTCTTGGTCACCGCCTCGTCGTACACCTCGACGAGCGTGGGCAGGGAGCTCGGCAGACCGAGGCGTCCCAACGCGCGCGTGGCCGCGTTGCGCAGCTCGAAGGACTGCGTGGGCTGTGCGGCCTCGATCAGGCCGCTCTCGACCGAAGGGTCGCCGACACGACCCAGCGCTTCAGCCGCGGCGGGACCGGCGATGGGATCGGCCAGAATGGCGAGCAGGGCCGGGGCGGCTTCCGACGCGCGCTGGCCCATGCGCTCGAGCACCTGGCTGCCGTGCAGGCGAATGTACGGATCGGTGTCGTTCAGCGCTGCTGCGATCTCGCGGGCGGCCCAGGGACCCAGGCGACTGAGCGTGAAGCGACTGTCGTCGACGGGGCGCAGCTGGAACGTCTCGCCCGAGAAGTCCGGGACGAGGCGCCACAGGGCTCCGCGCAGCGCGTCCGAGGGCTCATGGACGCGAAGGCCCTGGTTGGGGGGGCCGTTCCAAAGTTCGATGATCTCGTCCGTGCTGCGACCCAGCTCGGCCTCGATGGCTTCCAGTTGCGTGGCAGCGATCGTGGCGAGGGGCCCGCCGTTCTTGGCCATGTCCTGCACCGTCTGCAGGGCGCTGTAGTTCGAGAAGCGTGCGAGGGCCACGGCGGTCCACACGACGCACTCGGCGTCCTTCTCGTACCGCAACCGCCCGACGAGTTCCGGAACGCAGCGATCCTGATTCGTGAGCCCCAGGTCCAAGATGGCGCGGCGGCGCAGCCAGGCTTCCGGGAGTTGGTCGACCAGGTGGATCAAGCGCGCCGCGGCGACGGGCGTTCCGATCACACCCAACAGTTCACACGCCGCGAGGCGCTCCGCCTCATCGGCTTCGACGTCCGCGGCCAGACCGGTCAGCGGCGCCGCAGCGCGATCGCCGAATCCTGCGATCTCTACGAGGGGCGCTTTGCGCAGATCGCCCGTGGCCTGCGCGCGGGTCGCGGCGAGGTCACGGACGGCGCGCGTCGTCTCGGCGTCGACCTCGGGCGGCTCGGGCAGGTCCGCCGCTGGGCCGAACTGCGCGATGCGTTCGAGGGTGATGTCGCGAAAGGGTTCGGCCTGTGCAGCGTCCTTGCAGCCCGGGACGCTCAGCGCAGTCAGGCCGAGCACCGAGACGAGAGCCAGCGTGGCGACCGAGGACTTCAAGGCTCCACCGTGATGAGGTGCACCAACTGGGCGTCGGACTCGGGGTCGTCCACGGTCTCGGTGTGCCGCGCATCACCCGTGGTGGGATCCCGGTAGTACGGCGTCAGCTTGTAGAAGAGCGCGACCTCGACGGCGCCCGCGGACTCGGGTCCGGTGTCGATGTGCATCGTCTTCAGCGAATCCTCGTGCGGCCGCGCGTGCAGCAACGTGGGGAGGATGTCCGGTTCGGACCGATAGGGATCGCGGATGCGGTACAGGTGGGTCCAACCGCCCTTCACGTGCGCACCCGCGGCGGGGCGCCAGAAGAGGTCGGCGGCGCGCGAGCGCTCGTCGGTGGGGAAGGCGTGGCCTGCTCCGATGTTCTCGATCTCGACCGTCACGCCTCCGTCGGCGTCGCGCGTGCCGCGCAGTTCGACCGCCGACTTCACGAGTTCGATGTCGTGCCCGCCGACCATGGCGTGGACACGGCCGAGCGAAGGATTGCCCTCACGGAACGGCATGTGACAGCTGATGCAGTCCTCGTTCTTGTCGGGCCACTCGGACGCGCGCCACTGGCGCACCGTCTTGTGCTGGTCGTGACAGGTGGCGCAGAAGTCGACGCGTTGGAGATCGATCGTGGCGATCGGGTTGCACGGCGCGCCAGGCACGGTCACGGTCGCCGCCATGCCGCCGTTCGGGAGCAGGTGACAGGACAAGCAGTCGACGCCCTCTTCCCGGCGTGACGAGCGCGGCAGCACGCGCTTGTAGAGTTCGCTGATGAAGACGGGTTGGGGTGCGTGGCAATCGATGCAGTCCTTGTTGGAGAAGTCCATCGACTGCACGCGCACGTCCTCGTCGATCCACGACTTGGCGTGCCAGGAGTCCTTCCACTCGTCGTAGATCTGCTGGTGGCACTCCGCACACTGGGCGGACGAGGTCCATTGGCGCCCGCCGCCGGTCGTCGTGAGGTCGCCTTCGGTCGGCCCGGCGACGGTCAAGCTCAACCAGACGGCGACCGCCAGGACGAGGATTCCAGCGATGTACCTCATGCGAGCGGACCTCCCGCGGGGTCTACGGGCAGGGTCTCGCCCGAATCGAAGTTGGGGTCGTCATCAGGTCCGTCTTCAGGGACCTCCGGCGTGAACGGGGTCTCGAGCGGCGCTTCCGCGGAGGGCTGGAGGCTGCCGCTGTCCGCGATGCGACCATGGGCCAACCGGATCGTTCGCGTGGCGATCGAGGCGGCCTCGTCGGGGTCATGCGTGACGTGCAGCACGGTCAGCCCGAGGTTCGCTTGCAGTTCGCCCAACTTGACCAGCAGACCGCGGCGGAGGTCCTTGTCGAGCGGGCCCAACGGTTCGTCGAGCAGCAGGATGCGCGGGTTCTGGGCGAGTGCGCGTGCCAGGGCGACGCGTTGGGCTTCTCCGCCGGAGAGTCCGGGGACGCGCCGCTTCTCGAAGCCGGCGAGGTCGACGAGGTCCAGCAGCTCGCCCACGCGGCGCTTGCGCTCGCCGTAGCCGACCCCCGCGCGCTTCAGCACGAAGCGCAGCGTCTTGGCCACGGTCATGTGCGGCCACAACGCACCACCCTGGAACAGCAGGCCGACGCCCCGATGTTGCGGCGCGACGACCTGTTTGGTGCCGTCCTGGACGGGCTTGCCGAACATGGAGATCGTGCCCTCGCTGATGTTCCCGAACCCGGCAATGGCCCGCAGCAAGGTGGTCTTGCCGCAACCCGAAGGTCCGACCATCAACAGGTGCTCGCCGCGCAGCACGTCGAGTTGCACAGGACCCAGAATGGTCTTCTTGCCGGCGCGCACCCGGAGGCCGCGGACTTGAATTGCGAGTTCGGTCACGGGAGGACCTCGAGTTTGCGGCCGACGAACAGGGACCACAAGAGGCCCGGTAGCACGACGACGAAGAGGGAGATCAGGGCGAGTGCGGCGACGGAATCCACACGGCCGAAGTGGGCCATGTTGAAGATGCGGTACATCACGGTGTTGTTGGCCGCGGGCACCAGAACGGCTGCGTCGAGCTCGCGCATGGTGAGCACGAACATCAGGACCCAGCTGCCGACCAGGGAGGGCTTGATGGCGGGCGCCACGACGCGGAACAGGCGCGTGATCGGTCCGGCACCGGCGAGCAGGCTGCTCTCCTCGAGCTGGGGGTCGACGTTCGACACCGCGTGTTCACAGACGAGCGTGGGGAACGTGAGATAGCGGCCGATCAGGATCAGCACGACGATGCCGCCGCTGGCGTAGAACCGCATCAGCAGGTCCTTGCCGGACACGACCAGCACGCCGCTGTGGTTCCACAGCGAGATCGTCCCGATGCCGTACAGGATCGCGGGCACCGAGATCGGAACGACGACCGCGACCAGGAGCAGCCAGCCACGGCGCGCGCGCGCGATGCAGTGTCCCAGGATCAGTGCCAACGGGACGGCGAGGGTCGCTGCGACGGCGGCGTACGACACGCTGTTGATCAGCGCTTCCCGCGCCAAGGTGAGGGCGCGCGTGAACGATTCCTGGAGGTGGCCGAAGGACCAGGCGACCTGGCCACCGCCCGCGTTCCAGACCAAGCGCGCCAGCGGAACGCCGGCGCCCATGGTGAACGCGAACAAGCAGAAGAGCAGTCCCGCCCAGCGCCACTTGCCCAATCGCAACCGGTCGGGCGCTCGGAAGTTGGAGCTCATCGTGCTGCGCGCTCCGCGGCGGCGCAGGAGCAACGCGGGGATCAGGGCGATCAACGTCAGGGCCACCAGCGGCGTCGAACTGGCGACGGCGCGCGCTGCGTTCTTGTCGATCCGCCACGAGGCGAAGGCCTGGTCGGCGAAGACGTTGAACTTGGGGCCCTTGGAGGACACGTAGTCCGGCAAGGCGAAGTCGTGGATGGCGAAGACGAAGGCGAAGCAGGCGCCCGCCGCGATCGAGGGCAGCACCAAGGGCAACTCCATCGCCAGAACGGCGCGCTTGCCACCGGCCAGCAAGGCGGCTTCCTCCTGACCGGCATCGATGCTCTCCGCCGCGCGTGCCGTGAACAGCGCGACGAGCGGGAAGAACGACAGGCCCATCAGCATGATCGTCAGCGGCGCGCCTTGAACGATCGAGAGCCACTCGTGATCCACGAGCCACTCGTTGATCAGGGCGACCCAGGTCAGGCCCAGGAACAGCGGGGGCATCAGGAACGGCAGGAGCCCCATGCCGCGCAGCACGCCCGCGCCGGGAAGGTCGGTGCGAGCCGTGAGCCATCCGTACGGAACGCCCAGGAGGACCCCGATGCCCGCGGCGCCGAGCCCCAGCTTGACCGTGCGGCCGAGCAGGCTCAACGTTCCCGGCTCGGTCAACGTCTGAAACGCGCTGGGTTCGAACACGACCCGCATGCCCATGACCGCCAGGGGCGCGAGGCCCGCGACGATCAGGACCACGAGGGCCGGGATCAGAAGCCTGCGACTCACGTCACTCTCCGAGGAACATCTTCCGCAGGTGGTCGGTGTGCGCCGCCATGTTCCGACCCACGGCGTCGTAGTCGACCTTCAGGACGTGAATGTCGTTGCGGACGTGGGGCGGACGGTCGACCGAGGCGCGCACGGGAATCTGCGCAGAGCGTTCGTGGGCGAGTCGATCCTCGACCTCCTTGCGCAAGACCCAATCGATGAAGCGCTTGGCGTTGTCGGGGTGCGGCGCGTCCTGGATCATGCAGACCGTGTTCGGGATCAACAGCGTGCCCAGGGGCGGCTCGCCGTTCGGGCCCTCCATTTGATCCGGGTAGATCGCCATGACCGGCTTGCTGTTCAAGCGAGCGACGTTGAAGTCGTCCGTGTCGGTCCAACCCCAGGCGAGCTGCCCGTCCGCGACCAAGGTCATGACCTGGCCATTGGAGCGAGCGACGTTGACGGCGGGAGGGCTCTCGCTCTGGTGTTCGGCGATGAAGCGCCAGTAGCGGTCGGCCTCCTCCTCGCCGAAGGTCTCGTACATCGCGGCGGCGTGCGTCAGGGTCGTGCCCGTCAGCGGTCGCGCCACGGTGCAGACACCGTGCCAGGCCGGATCGTGGAGGTCCCACATCCCGCGGATCTTCCCCGGGTCCTGGACCAGGTTCGTGTTGACGATCAGGACGCGTGCGCGGGCGGCGAAGCCCGTCCACAGGAACTCGGGATCCCGGAACTCAGCGGGGATGTCCGCCGCGCTGGGGGAGTCGTAGGGCTGCAGCAACCCGAGGTGCTCCAGGTGGACCGTCTGGGCGATCTCGTTGTTCCAGAAGACGTCGCAGCGCGTGCCGCCCTTGGCCTCCTCGATGATGCGACCGACCAGTCCAACCGTCTTCTGGGCCTCGAGGTCGTACTCGGCGCGCACGTTCAGGCCGGTCTCGGCCTCGAAGTCGTTGACGAGCTCCTCCGAGAACACCTGATCGAGCGCGACGTAGATCACGAGATCGGGCTCAGGCCCGCAGCCGACCAGGGCGCCGGCGCAGGCGAGGAGACTGAGGAGAAGGGTCCGCTGGGGACCGCGCGAGGGCGTCGTGGGGGAGGCTTGGGACATGCTGGCGGCTCTAGTCGGCACGCACGGGAAGGTCTCACCCGGTTCGGGATCCGACGTGCCTTCCCGGGCGAACGCGCAGCCTAGCAAAGCGCACGGTCCCTCTCTGCCTTGGGAGCATCGAGGGACCGTTTCGGGGTTGCGCGAACCGAAGGGCGTCCGCGTGACGAGCCGTGGGCGATCAGAAGGGCTGCCAGATCGGCCCTTGCTGGTTCTCGGCGATGACGTAGACCGCCTGACCGGGCAACTCGTCGATGTGGTCGACCACGAACACGAAGGCCCCGTCCCCGGGACCGATCGTGGGAGGCAGGAAGGCCGTGAAGTAGGCCTGCCCCGTCGTCTGGACCAGCCACGTCTGCAGCGTCTCCGAGATGGTCTGGATCCCGCCGGGTCCGACGTGGTACAGGCGACCGCGGACCGAGTAGCCCTGGGGCGCGGGGGAGCCGTCGCTGTCCATCAGCTTGACCTCGATCGACGCGATTCGATTCCGGGTCGGGCCCGAGACCGTGATCGCTCCGGATTCGACATGGACCGGCGCCGGCAGGACGCGGTCGGGCGTCGTGACCAGCTTGTCGATGAACTGCACGTTGCCCGAAGGGTCGCGCAGGATGAGGTTGATCGTGTGGGTCGTGCCCGGCGTCAGCTGGTTCACGATGATCGAGAACTTCTGCCCGTAGACCGGCCAGATCGGAGCGCGCAGCTGGGGCGTGTTGCCATCGAAGCCGGCGCCGATGAGCGTCGGCTCGTCGGTGTAGAACTCGAGCTTCACGGCCGTCTGGGTGACGTACATCACCTGGATGTTGCCGACCAACTGCGGGGCGACCCGGTCGCGGATCTTGATGCGCCGCACCAGCGGGTCCGAACCGCCTTGGATCTCGTAGCCGTCGGGCTGACCGTCGCGATCGGAGTCGGCGGCCTCGGGGTCCGTACCGAGGATCAGTTCATCGAGGTCGAGGACCTCGTCGTTGTCGCGATCGATGCCGCGCGGGTTCCCCTTCCAGAGCGGCGTGCCCTGGATCGTGATCGGCGTGCCGCTCACCGCAAGGGCGACCACGTCCGCGATCGTCATGTTCGGCATGGCCGAGGAACTCATCCGGAACGTGGCCGTCACGGGGTCGTACGCCCCACCGGGCCAGACGTCCCGGCCCGCGAAGCGGATCGGCCCGTAGTTCAGGATCACGTCGCAGTGACCGGCGTCGGCCTGGGCGATCACGTAGGCGAAGTCGTCCCGGGCACGACCCGTGATGTTGCTGGCGTCCAGCGTCAACTGCGTTGCGGCCGCGGGCGCGATCCCGGTGTCGAGGACCCCCAGGAAGTCGGCGATCTTGCTGGCTTGCGCGGGCGTGATCGTGAGCCGTTGCGTGCCGTCCGGAAGCAACTGCAGGATGTGATCCTCGATCGACGTGAAGGAGCCGGTGTGCCCCAAGCCGTAGCCGAGTTCGTTGCGCGTGCCGACGTCGCCGCCGACCACGAACTCCGGAGAGAGGGCCTTCTCGGAGACGCCGCGCAAGGGAGGTACGACGGTGGTCGGAGCTTGTCCGCCCAAGCCGTGCGAGACGACCTCGCCCGAGGTTCCGAGCGGCAGCGCGTGGCAGTCCACGCACGCCATCGCACCGAGCACGGGCAGGTTGTGGAACAGGTCGCGACCTTCGACCTGGTTGGGCGACAAGGAGCGATCCGCGTTCTGATGGGGGTTCGCAGGCCAGGCCAAGGAATCCAGGTAGCGCGCGGTGTAGTTGAACTGGATGCCCAGGGCCTCCGGCTTGCCGTCGACCTCCCGTTCGAGCAGTCCGATGAACGTGTTGTCGAACTCGAAGAGGGAGCGCTTCTCGCCGCGCCAGTGCCAGGGTCCGACCTCGCGCAGGCTGCGCGCCGTCTGCGTCATCAGCGGCCCCTTGTTGTCGAGCGCATGACCGACGCTGGCACGCGGAGTGCCCTCGTGGTCCAGGAAGGTGCCCAGGTCCCACGCCAGCATGTCGGTGTGGCCTCCGATGTGGCAGGACGCACAGGACGACGTGCCGGACTTGGAGTTGCGCGTGCGCGAGAAGTCGAGGCGGCCCTGGACGATCTCCTTGGGCAGCGGGTCCCAGCCTGTGGCCTTGGCGGGGGGCGCGTCCCAGGTCCAGCCGGTCGCGGGCGGCAAGTTGCGGAGCGGGATCAGGGAGAACGAACTCTCACCCGAGTTCAGGACGGCCAGGTGTGCGCCGTTCGGACTGACCACGCAGGTGCGCGGACCTGCGCCGTTCTGGCCGTCGGTCAAGCTGACGCTGGGGTTGCTGCGGTTCTGGACGATCTGGATCTCGCCGATCCAGGTCGTCGTGGCGCCATCGATGCCCAGCACGGTGACGTTGCTGGAGCCGTACCCGCAGACGTAGGCGCGCGTTCCGGTGGCGTTCATGGCCACGCCCGTGGGCGGAGCGCAGCGCGCGTTCGCGTCGGGGATCAACGCGTCCAGATCGATCTGGGTGTGGGCCGTGGCGCCGTCGGTGCTGACCAAGGCGAGGCGGTTGCGCACGACCTGGCCCTCGATGAAGGCGGCCTCGCCCTTGAACTGAGCGTTCAGTGAATCGAGGTTGGCGACCCACATGAGATCGTCGCCGTGCGCACGGTTCAGGTTGAACAGGATCGTGCCGACGCCCGAACGGGTCCAGCTCGGATCCAGGTGGTCGGTGGTCGGACTCGCCGTGATCGCAATGCGGAAGAGGTCCCGGTCGGGCAGCGGCGTGAGGCCCGGCGTGTTGTTCGTGTCGACGATGTCGATCGCTGCGCCCTCGCCCTTCGAGCCCGGTGCGCTGATCGGTGCCGAGGCGTTGCCGCTCAAGTGGGACGCGACGTAGATCGAGCCGTCGAGGTACAAGAGGCCGCGCGGTTCGCGCGCCGGAATGTCGATCGAATGCACGACCTGGCGCGTCGCGGTGTCGATCACGTCGACCTGATCGTCGGCGGAGCAGGAGACGTACGCGCGCTGGCCGTCCGGGGTGAAGTCGAGTCCGTGGGGCTCCTTGCCGACCGGGATGCTGGCGACGACCGTGCGCAGGTCCAGGTCGACGACGGTGATGACCGAGGTCACGCGGTCGGGGATCCAGAGTTCCTGGGTGCCCGGACGGCGCACGAGGTTCGAGGCACCGGGGCCGATCGGCATCTCCCAGACCGTGGCGGAGCGACCGACGTCGTAGGACACCAGGCGCGCACCCGATTGGTTCAGCAGGTACAGCGTGCTCGAGTCCTCGGACCAGACCAGACCCTGCAGCGGGTCGACGTTGTAGTTGTGCCAGTAGGCCTTGTGGTTGTCGAAGACGCCCTGATCGACCTGGGCAACGGCGGGCGCAGCCAGGACCGGAAGGGTCAGGGCAGACAAGAACAAGGTGGTCGCGAGACCCTGGGCACGGTGGAGGCGCATTCGAAAGGCCTGGATGGAGGCTGTGGAGTTCGCGGAGAGGTGCTGGGGGAGGGCCAGCGAAGAAGCTACCGGACGAGATTCGCCCTGGGAGACAGCGGGGATGGCCAGCGAACGACCACATGAATCTATATCATGGTGCGCCCGCTCGCGCGTGGTGAGGCCTCCCGAACCCCCGGAAGGCTGCCCCGTTGCGCACCAAATCGGTCGGAATCCCGCCCCTAGACCCTTCCGTCCACCGCCCAGGGCTCCCCACTGCCCCAAGGGGCACCCCGACACCTCCAGGAGACTCCATTTGAAGCTCGTCCAGCGCATGTCCAATCTCGGTACCGAGACCGCTTTCGAGGTCCTGGCCAAGGCCCAGGCCCTCGAGGCCCAGGGGCGCGACGTCGTGCACCTGCACATCGGCGCCCCCGACTTCCCGACCCCCGCCCACATCGTCGAGGCCGGTCGGAAGGCCCTGGCGGACGGTTGGCACAAATACACCCCGGCCAAGGGCATCCCGTCCCTGCGCGAAGCGGTGTGCGAGGACATCGAGCGCCACCGTGGGGTCGGCGACGTCACCCCGGACCAGATCCTGATCGTCCCGGGCGGCAAGCCGACGATGCTCTATGCGCTCCAGATGTTCGCGGAGCCGGGCGCCGAGATCCTTTACCCGAACCCCGGGTTCCCGATCTACGAATCGCTGATCCGCTTCCAGGGCGCCACGCCCGTGCCGATCGAGATGCGCGAGGAGACGGGCTTCTGCTTCTCGGCCGAGTCGGTGCTGGCGAAGATCACGCCGGCGACCAGCCTCCTGATCCTGAACACGCCCGCGAACCCCACGGGCGGCGTCGTTCCGCGCTCCGAACTGGACGCGTTGGTGAAGGGCCTCGAGGACCATCCGCACGTCGCGATCCTGTGCGACGAGATCTACTCGCGCCTCCTGTACGACGACGAGCCGCACGTCAGCTTGCTCGAGTACCCGTCGATCCGTGATCGTCTGATCGTTCTGGACGGTTGGAGCAAAACCTATGCGATGACGGGTTGGCGATTGGGTTACGGCGTGTGGCCCAAGTCCCTCGTCGCTCACGCGGAGCGCCTGCAGATCAACTCGACGTCCTGCGCCAACGCCGCCACCCAGGTCGCGGCCGAGGCTGCCTTGCGCGGTCCCCAGGACGCGGTCGAGGAGATGCGCCAGGCCTTCGACGCGCGACGCAAGATCATCCACCAGGAGCTCAACGCGATCCCCGGGTTCTCGTGCGTCATGCCCAAGGGTGCGTTCTACGCGTTCCCGAACACCTCGGGCACGGGCATCTCCTCGCGCGAACTCGAGCATCGACTCCTGAACGAGGCCGGCGTCGCCTGCCTGTCGGGCACCAGTTTCGGCGCGCTCGGTGAGGGCTACATGCGCTTCAGTTATGCCAACTCGGCCGAGAACATCCGCCTGGGTCTGCAGCGCGTGCGCGAGTGCCTGCAGCCCGCGTGAGTGGGCGCGAGATGCACGCACCGTCCGACTTCCGCAGCGACACCGTGACGCAACCCTCGCCCGCCATGCGCGAGGCGATGGCCACGGCGCTCGTCGGCGACGACGTCCTGGACGGCGACCCGACGGTGCGCCGCCTCGAGGAATCCGCCGCGGCGTGGCTCGGCAAGGAACGCGCGCTCTACGTGCCGTCCGGAACGATGGCCAACCAGGTCGCGCTCGGCGCATGGACGCGTGCCGGCGACGAGATCCTGGTGCAGCGCTTCTCGCACGTCACCACGTTCGAGGCGGGTGCACCTGGCTACCTGCACGGATTGCAATCGATGACGGTCGGTGGCGTCGAGGGCGACATGGATGCGGACGAGGTGCGCGCTTCGCTGCGTCCTGATTTCATCCACTGCCCGAAGACGGCCCTGGTCTGCATGGAGCAGACCCACAACTACGCAGGCGGTCGCGTGCTGCCGATGGAACAAATCGCGGCGGTCACCGGCGTCGCTCGCGAGCGCGACATCCCGACCCACCTCGACGGCGCGCGTCTGGCCAACGCGGTCGTCGCGACCGGTGTACCGGCCACGGCGTGGACCGCGCATTTCGACTCCGTGTCCCTGTGCTTCTCCAAGGGACTCGGCGCTCCGGTCGGATCGGTGGTCGCAGGCCCCGCGGACTTCATCGAACGGGGCATGCTCGTGCGCAAGCGCCTGGGTGGTTGGATGCGCCAGGCCGGACATCTGGCCGCGGCAGCCCAATGGGCGCTCGATACCGGCGTGGAACGTCTCGCCCAGGACCATGCGCTGGCCAAGGACCTGGCGACGCGCCTGGCGGAGATCGACGGCCTGCAGTCCGACCCCGATACGGTCGATACGAACATCGCGATGGTGCACGTCACCCGCGCGGGGCTGGATGCGGCGACGGTCGCCACGGCCCTTGGCGAGCACGGCATCCAGGTCTTCCCGATGGGGGAGTTCCGCCTGCGCTTCGTCACCCACCTGGGCCTCGGACCCGCGGACGTGGATCGCCTGGTGGCGGCCGCGAACCTGGTTCTGGGCGCCTGAGCGGAACCCTCCCTTCCCACCTACGATTCGGACCATGCACCCATGAGTGTCTTCAAGGCCTACGACATCCGCGGACTCGTTCCGGACGAGATGAACGTCGAGCTCGCCCGCAAGATCGGCCACGCCTTCGCCACGTTGCACCAAGAGCGCAATCCCGACGCCTCCAGCGTGCGACTCCTGATCGGACGCGACGTGCGCACGCACTCGCCCGAGATCGGGGACGCCGTGATCGAAGGCATGCGTGATGCGGGTGCCAACGTGCTCGACATCGGCATCGCCTCGACGCCGATGACCTATTTCGCCATCGGGAGCCAGGACGTCGACGGCGGCCTCTGCGTGACGGCCAGCCACAACCCCGGCGAGTACAACGGCATGAAGCTGTGCGGCCGTGGTGCGACGCCGATCTCCAAGGCGAACGGGATCGCGGACATGGAGCGCATGTGCGGCCAGGCCTATCCGGGCGTCACCGCCGAACGCGGTTCGCTCGAGACCATCGACCTGTTGGACGCCTACGCGGACCACGTGGCGAGCTTCGCCGACCTGGGCGGCCCGATCACCGTCGCCGTGGACGCGGCCAACGGCATGGCCGGGTACACGCTCGGGAAGGTGCTGGAGCGCATCCCCGGAGTGACGATGCACGGGCTCTTCCTCGAGCCGGACGGCACGTTCCCCAATCACGAGGCCAACCCGCTCAAGGAGGAGAACCTCGACCCGGTGCGCGAACTGGTGCGTTCCACCGGTGCGGCGTTCGGGGTCGGTTTCGACGGCGATGCGGACCGTTGCTGTTTCGTGGACGATTCCGGTCAGACCGTTTCGGCCGACCTGATCACGGCGCTCTTCGCGCGCGAGTTCCTGTTGAGGGAACCCGGTCAGTCGGTCGTCTACGACCTGCGCTCGTCGTGGGTCGTGCCCGAGGTCATCGAGGAGTCCGGCGGCGAACCGCTGCGGGACCGCGTCGGCCACTCGTTCATCAAGGCAACGATGCGCGAGCATGAGTCGATCCTGGGCGGCGAGCTGTCCGGGCACTTCTACTTCCGCGACAACTTCGTCTGCGATTCGGGACTGATCGCGTTCGTGACGGCGCTGAACCTGATGTCGTCCGAGGACGGTGGGGGCACGCTCGCCGAGCGCGTGGCCGACCTGCGACGCTACCACAGCACGGGCGAGATCAACTTCCGGGTGCCGGACAAGGACGCGATCCTGGCCACGTTGAAGTCGAAGTACGCGAGCGGCAAGCAGGACGAGCTGGACGGGATCACCGTCGAGTTCGGGGCCCTCGGAGACGCGGAATGGTGGTGGTTCAACGTGCGCGCCTCGAACACCGAGCCGCTGCTGCGACTGAACCTCGAGGCATCCACGGCTGCGTTGCGTGACGCCAAGCGGGCCGAGCTGATCGCCCTGCTCGGCGAACCCGAGGCCTGATTCGCGGGCCGGAGCGGTCGCCCTGGGCCCCGCTGGGCGGCTGGACCGACCCTGGACCGAGCTTGGGGCCTCCGAACCGGCGCCTGGACCGATCTCGGCCAGTCTCCTTGGAGGAAGGGTGCTTCCCGGGCCGATAGGATCCTTGGCGAAGCCTCCTGACCCTTCCAGGGTTCCATCGTCCCGTCCCATGCAAGCCGCGCGCACCACACTCCGTTCGTCCGCCCTTCTGCTCCTGGCCACCTTGGGCATCGGAGCTCAGCCGGAGAACCGGCGTCCTCAGGTCCCGAAGGGTGGCACGGTCGCTGTCCAGGACGAGGCGAGCGACAAGCTGAGCTGGGACGACCTGCTGCGAAGGGACGAGCGGGTCGGTTTCACGGCGCGCACCGCAGACCTGGCGCGGGCCGTGCTGGAGCGAGAAGTCCATTCGCCCGCCGAGTACAAGGCCGCGTTGATGGCTGCGGCCGAGTCCAACGCGGTGCACCTGCGTCATCACCTCGAGGCCGCGGCGACCGTCGAGGACATCGGCATTCGACGCGCCGCATTGGTGGCTCTGGGAGAATACCGGTCCCGCGTCGGGCAGTCCGAACCGACGCTGCATGCGGGTCTCGAGGATCCGCGCGCTGCCGGATGTGCGCTCTTCGCACTGTTCCGCGTCGACGTGGCCACCGCTGCCCGGATCGCACGGGGGCTCAAGGGCACCGACAAGCCCGGGACGTACTTCGCCGAGCGAGTCGAGTTCTGGGACGGCGTCGCACCGGGTCCCGACTGCACGCCCGCCCGCATTCGACTGGAACTGCGCTGGGACGCGGCTCGTCGCTTCGGCACCGTGGACGGTCGTGCATGGTCGCGCATCCTGATCGAGGAACTGTCGCGGGATCAGGTGTTCCTGGAGCACTTCGTGTTCATGCAGGCTGCCCAGCTGGGTGGCCCGGTCGTGCGCGATCACCTGGCGACGTTGCTCGTCGAGGAGCCGTCGCGGGTCGTCGTGCAAGCCTGCGTGCGCTCGATGCACGCGGAATTGGATCAGATCCTCGGGAGCGGAGCCTGGGCTCCGGAGGACGAAGGACTGTGGTTCACGCTGGTCAACGAGGCGATTCGTACGGGTGCCGCTCGGGACATGCCGCACGCGATGCGCCTCGCCGGAAGCCGCGAGGACCTGCAGCCCTTGGTGCTGCCCTTCCTGGCCAAGCACGACGAGGAGATCCTCGAGAAGGTGCTCCTGGACATGGAGTCCCCCAAGACCAATCGCCGGCGCATGACCGTGCGCGGCGTCGGTGCAGCGGCGCTCGTGCCTGCCGTGCGCAAGCTCTATGCGATGGAGGAGGACAGCAATCCGGCCGTCCGCGCAGAAGCCTGGGTGGTGCGCTGTCGGTTGGGTGACGGTGAGGCCTTCGCGCACGTGCGCGAGATGCTGACGCGTTCGTTGGGCAGCGAACCGGACCCCGAGGTCCTGCGCGAGCGCCAACTGGTGCAGCAGGCGTTGATGTTCCATTCCGCGGGTCGCCTGGTGCAGAAGTTGATGCTCGATCTGGTGGATCGCATGCCTCTCGACGACGAGCGCCTGCCCTACTTCCTGGCCGC
>TARA_R110002096_G_scaffold435381_1_pt1 | contig 40898 bp, 31 predicted proteins | sample TARA_R110002096 | Tara Oceans TARA_R110002096 (sample SAMEA4397295) | marine metagenome | biome: Polar Biome; feature: [DCM] deep chlorophyll maximum layer (ENVO:01000326); material: water (ENVO:00002006), including particulate matter (ENVO:01000060) such as... | depth 35 m
TTGACTTTGAACTAAAGCTTGTTCTTTAGCTGCTTTTTCAGCTTCATCATTTCTCTTAGATTCAATTTCAAAATCATTATCTTCATTTGAATCAAAAGAAATAGGACTTAGTAGCTCATCATTTCCATTAGCTACCCCATCATTTGCTTTTCTTGGAGTACTATTCATAGACGCAGCAGCAGAATTTGTATTCTTTGCTTGACGTGGAGTCATTTTAGGCTCGTTAAGATCATCTAATATTGAGTTTAATCTGATTTTTAGGTCTGAATAAGCCTCATGTAATTCACATAAACTTAACTCAGATACGTCAGCTTTTACATGCTCATTAACAGATGATTTGGTAACTATATCATCATTTGATGAGTCAACATCTCCTGAATCATGACCATATAAATTTTCAAGCTTATCAATATACTTAGTAAGATCAAAACTTTCTCCTAATTTATTTAGCTCTAATTTTTCTTTATTTATATGTTCTGCTAATTTATTTTTTATTGATATTACATCCTTCTTTTCTTTTAATAGAGATTTAAAAGCTTCCTCATGATTTTGACCTTTAGCAGATTGTTTAGTTGCTGTTTTAGTCTTAAGTTTTTTGGATAATTGATCCTCAACAACAACTAATTCTTTTTCTATTTCTTTAACTTCATTTTCTTTTGTATTAATTTTTTTAAATATCTCTACTAGCTTTGGCAATTCATTAACATAATCAAGAGTATTCCTAAAATTATACTCATGAATATTATAATTACGACAACCTATACTGAAGTCTTCAACATGCTTATCTAAACTTTCAAAATAACTAAAAACATTATCAAAAGTTTTGCTAACTTCTGATTTTGCAAAAATATCTTCTATAGAATTTAAGCTCTTATCTTTAACAAAATTGTCGATATCTTCTATAACTTGGTTATGAGCAAGTAAAGTAGTTTCTAAGTTTTTATTTATATCGTTTAGTAATTCTAATTCTACTTCAGGCAAATCAGAAGTTGAACATTGATTAGAAAAAACATCTTTGCTTTCTTGAATCTTACTAATTAATTCTTTCAATGTTAATTTAGATTGAGTTAATTGTGCATGATATTTATCAAATCTATTTTGAAGTATTTCATAATACTTAGCTTTTACATCTTGAAGAAAAACAAGTCTTTCACTTTCATCTATATTTTCTAACAAATTATAAAAAACTTTGAAACCTATTTTATCTTTATGATTTAACTTATTAACCGCTAAATCTACCAATGTATCATAATCTTGATTACTATCGTTTTTAGCAAAAAAGCTTTTAATTTTATCCTTAAATAACTCTTCATTCTTAACATCACGCAATATTGAATCAAGTAAAATTAATTGATCACTAGAACCAAATAAATTTTTATCTGCTAAAATAGAAAATAAAGGGCTTGGGTTATTATCACTGCCGTTAAACAATAGTTCTGCACGTTCTGCACTAGTAAATACTTTTAATTTAAATAAACTGTCAAAATGCTTAAAATTATTAATAGCTAAAAAATGGAAAATATTATTTTTACTTATATCTAATTTCAATAAATCTTCTTTAGTAAATTTATCTTTATTTTTTAGTAAAAATTTCACAAAATCATTTGTTATATCTAAAGAACACTCTGAAAATATCACATGCATTACTGTTGCAGTATTTACTGTATTTACATTAGATTTAAAATATGCAATCCAACTATCAAGCATATCTTGATTATTTTCATCGGTAATTTCAGACATAAGATTGAAATATAATCCACTGTTGCTCACACTGAAAATTAAACTTAATAAATTTAATTCTTGATTATCAACCCCAAAACTTCTATCTTTAATCTTATGAAAATCTGAAAAATGATTTGCATCTAATTTGCTTTTAAACTCAGTAAAAAACTCATTTCTTTTATATATTATACTTAGCGCTAATAATCTATCATTTTGCTCATCTGTCATATCTTTAGAGTTATATAAATCTAAAGCATCTTTAAGTAATTCTTTATTATTATTTACAATACCCCATTCAACCAACGAATATTTTTCTATCTCATAATCTGCAGGTATTTCAAAAAGTGATTTATTATCTATTTTTCCAAACTTTTCTTCTAATTTAGATTTAACATTTAAATAAAATGGATAGTTATTAGTTTTACCTATTATATAAAGTAGTTTCTCAATTAATGCTGGATCTTGAGTCTTCTCTACTTTTGAAAGCAATGCTAAAAATCCATCTTGCAAATCATCTGAAACTAAATCTTCTAAAATATCTATATTATTTAAAAGACCTAATACTGTAGATTGATTTATTTTATTTAAATTAAGCTCTTTATCTAAAGGAAAATATTTTAATAAAGATACTAGATAAAATGAATTGTCTGATTCTAATTTTTTATCTAATAATCCACTTAAATCAAAATTATGACTACAATGATCTTTTAAGCCTAACAAAACCTCACTTACAACTCCGTTTTTAACAGCCTCTACTTTGCTTTTAATAACATTAATTTTTTTATTAAGCCATTGGGCTGTTTGTCTTTGCTCAGGAGCTTTCAGTAAAATATTATCTTGAATTTCTTTTACATCTTCATATAGACAAAGCTCTGGATACTTGATATTTATTTCTTTAGCAATATCTAAGAAATTAAAGCCTCGAGGAGTCTCATGCTCTCCTCCAGAAGTATTGATAAAATTATGAAGACTTCCATTATATTGTAATTCTTCTTTTTTTATTCCAGATAATATTTTAAATTGATTGCTAGGAAATAAAATCTTATGAAGCTCTGGTAACGAATCTTTATTTATGTTTGTTACAGGAACTCGAAGAAGCTTGGCAGTTATTGTTTTTTTCTCATCAGATAACGAGCTCTTCACTAAAAAATCAACTAAAGCTTTAAAATTAACTAAATTGGAAACTTTTCTATATTTGAGTATATATGTATTTAATGATTTTTCAGAAGCATTGGGGCAATTATCTAAACACTGATTAATAATGATTTCTACTTCTTCAGTAGTAAAATGTAATCTAGTATTAAAACTATCATTAACATATAACTCACTATATCTACCTCTATCAGCAGAACAATGAATATAAACATCTTCTCTTGTTTTACCTAAAAACATTGCAGCTGCTGCATATACATCTGCAGATTGACTAATTTTAGCTTTACCAAAGTCTGTAAACTTTAATCCTTTTTTTTGCTCATTTTGTACAATATAGCTTTTAACTTCACTATGTTTTTGAGAATTTAGTTTATTAAGAGCTATACTTAGCTCTGAATTTGTTTGTAAAAAATTATTAAGCTTCTTATTCTTAAGAGCAGTTTTTAAATTAGAATTTATTCCACTAGCAATAAAGACTTCATCAAAATAATCTTTTAATTTTGATTTAAGTGGATTAGTATTTTTCATGATCTGATAACTAGCAAATAAGAACTCAAAATATTTTTTTAAGTCATCTTTTGCTTCTATATACATTTCTGGAGCTAAAAATTCTGAAGTTCCTTCTTTTTGTTCTCCAAATATTGAAATATATCGAGCTTCATCTGCTTTAGATGATGTACCAAAATCAATTAACGTCTCGCCAATTTGGTTTTTAGGTTTAACATCTCCGTGCACTAAATGTTTTTTATGAAACTCAGATAATCCTTTAGATGCTTGCTGAGCCAAAAGTAATTTATCATCAAATATATTTAATAATTGCTCTGTATAACTTTCATTATTTTTTAAAGCTTCTTTATCTTTATCTTCTGGAGAAACTAATAACTTAGCTACATTTAATACCAATGTGTTTTTTGCTTCATTAATATCTTTTGCAGTATTTTTTAAGTCAATAGCTTTTTCTAATGAGCTTTTTAAAAAAGTCACATATTCTTCGACATTATCTTTTCTTAGACTCTCTACTTTTGTATTTCTTTTATAAAGTCTATCTAAGTTATCTTTGTTACCCTCTAATACTTTAATTAATTTATCTAATTTTTTTATAGCATCTTTTGAGCCTATATTGAAAGTAACTTTCCCGTTTTTATATTTTATTAATGACTTATTACTACCTAATATATCACTTAAAACATTACCTTCAACAGGATCCCCATACTGATTTTTATTTTTCATTCCGTTGCTAATAAGAACAAGCTTCAATATACCATTTAAATTTTCACACAATTTATCATATGTAAAAGAAGAATTAGTAATCTCATTAGAAGCATCAACATTGAAAGTCAACTCTTGCAATGCTTTGTCTTCTTCTAGTTTTTGTATACCAGCAATTTCTTTTTGGAAATTTTTTTCTATTTTTATAAAATTAATTTCATCAGCAAAAAATCTTTTTATAGTAGTCAAATAGTCATTGTCTGGAGTTATTTTTTTAGCAACCTCTTCAACCAACCAATCAGGAGCAGATGTTTTATAAATATCTTTTAATGTGTAAAATAAATCTTGCCCTGAAACATATGATAAAAATGTTGCTCTAGTTTTATAGTTATAGCTACTTTGATTTGACTTTGGCTCTACTAAAGATAATAATTTACTAACTTCCATCTTACTATTATTATGACTAAATGCACTTTTTGCATATTCAACATAATCTTTTAACTGACCAGTTTCGGCTAATACCGCTCGTTCTTTAGTGGCAGCATCTTCAGTCACTTCTAAACCAAAAGACTTAACATTTCTAGCATCTAATTTTATGCCTTGATCTTTAACTTTTTCTGCACGATTTAATGCTTCAAATGGATTTGTTGTATATTTGCCTAAAGTCTCTTCTTTTAAAAAAGACACTCCGCCAAAAATATCAACTGTAACTTTTCCTAAAGCATAATTTCCTTTTGAAGGAGATAAAAAGCCAGAGCCATGTCTTTTATGAGCCTTTAAAAGCTCTGCTTGTAATTTATCTGTTAGATGTGTCTTGGAGCCTTTGCTCATAGTTTCCATATCGGTTATAACTTCAGCACCTCTTGTTCCACCCATGCTTAATTGTGGTGCTATTTTTTCTGGCAAATAAACAGAATATGGTCTGTTAGTACCATGTTTGATTTTTTTATTTACATTATTTAATTCTACATCTTTAAGAGATTGAACGGCTTGCTCTAAATCAACATCTGGAATAAAATGCTTACCACACCTAGGCAAAACTAATACATTTGCTATTCTTGTTGCTATTTCAATATCAGGAACATATCCTTGTAATATAAAATAACTGTTTAAATTATTTCTTTTAATTATTTTTTTTCTTTCTACTAATCCTATATGCTTAGCTTGTAATAACTTAATTATTCGATGCTTTACATCAGCAATAAACTGTTCTGCTGGTTGTTCTTCGCTATCTATTTCAGAGATAATTTCTTTAAACTTTGCGAAATCTTTTTTTCTTAAGCTTGCTTCATAAGAGCCTCTTTTATAACTACGCTCTAACCATAACCCCTCAATTAAATTATTTTCAACTAATTTAGAATATTCAATGCCATCTTTTAAACCTACTTTTAATTTACCAATAGAAATTTTTTGCATCTTTGACATTAAATCTATGTCATCTGCATCATATTTAGATTTATCTAATCTATAGACATTAGCTATTTTTGATAAATAGTTACCTATTGTAAGTCCGCTGGAATCTTTTAAAGAGCTTATATCATCTAACAACCAATCAAAATGATTTGTTAGATTTGTTTTATCAGTTTGCAAGCCTATGATATTATTTAAATCATTTAAGCCTTTACGTAATATATTTTTTTTGTCTTGTCCTTCAATTCCTTGCTGATTTAAATTATCTAACAATAAAATTGTTCTTTTTCTAATAACTGCTGCTGTAATTAGCTTCGCAACTTCTTTGATTTTTTGACTTTCTGCTTGTTGCAGCTTAATGGAATCTAAATTTCTTAGTGCATCTATAGTTTTTATATATAAATCATACAAAGTTGCAAATGAATCGTTATTTAATAAATCTATAAAATTTTCACTTGGTTGATCTTGATAAACATCATTGATGTTACTTAGTAAATTACTAGCATCAGAATTTAATAAAGCTTGTACTTTATTATAAGATTTAAATTTATCTTGATATAACTTTGAGAAATACTGGTAATAACTACGCTCTCCCATAAAACCCTCTAACTACTATAATTGATATAATTTCTTAATCTTATTAGAAATAAACTAATAATAAACAACAAGATACAAATAGCAGTCCTTTGCTAATCTTAATCTTAAATTTATCTTGGTTTAATAAAAAGCTATCTTGTATGTTTATATAATAAAACATCATAATTAAAATTCGCTTAACCAAGTTATTTTACATACTTTTGGATTAAGAGGCAATATTTGTCAATAATTATGAATATTCGGAACTGAACAAATGACTAGAGAAAAAGTCTTTTCTTTTAGCAAGATATAATGCATTCGGGAATACTTGAGTTTTAATACTGCCCCATTCTTTACAACTAGGACATAACCACTCTATTTTTGAGACCCCATAACCACAAGTACTACATTTATATAATCCAGAAGTATCTAATAATCTATCAATATATGACTTTATTAGTAATAACTCTTTATCCATATTTTCTGAATTAGTTAACATTAATAATAATTTCATACCATATATAGATGGATTTTTATCTAAATTTAACTTAATAACATCTAATGAAAGAGTATCTAAATATTGATTAATTAGCTTTTTACTTACTAAAACAACAGGTAATAATTCTCTTGATGCAATATAAGTTTTTATTAGATTAACAAAGTAACTATAATTATCTATCTTTGTATAACAAAGCTCTAGATCATGTAAAACTTCTTCAATTACATCACAAGATTCATATAATAATTTAATATAAATTTTAGCTGCATTTTTATAATTATCTTGCATAATTTCATATTTAGCATATAAAATTCTTGCTCTAATGTGCTCTTTATCATGCTTAAAAGCTTGTTTTAAATAATAATAAATAACTTTAGTTCCTTTACCATTTTTCCAATTAACTAAAGCTAGCTCACAATAAAAATGTGCAACTATATAATTTAAATTTGAAATATCTTGCTTTACATACTGAACTGTATCTATAGCCTTATTCCAATCTTTTTGTTGCTGATAAATATCAAGTAAAAATTTTACAGTTTTTTTAGATTCAAAATCTATTTTTAATAAGCCACAAAAAATAGTTTCAGCTCTATCTAAAAATCCCGCTCTTAAATAATCTATACCTAACTCATGCAAAGCCAAATTACGATGTTCTTGATTTAAATTAGGTCTTGCAATTAAATTTTGATGAATTTTTATAGCCCTATCAACTTCACCTCGTTTTCTAAAAATACAGGCTAAAGATAAATGAGTTTCAATGGTATCACTATCTATTTGTAATAGCTCAATAAAAACCTCTACAGCTTTATCTTGCTGATCACTTAATAAAAAGTTTAAACCTTTTAAATAATTCTTATTAACTTTTAAAGTAGATGTTTTATTATTCCTATTTAATAACCAACTTAAGAAGAACATTATAGGCACCAATATACATAATAAACTAAAGCCATTAATGGCTATCCTTTAAAGGCAATTCTCTTAAATTATTAATTTCTTTATGTGCTAATTTTATATTATGCTTTAATGAAATATTTTCGCGTTTCAGCTTTATGTATTTTATCAAGCTTATCATTAAACCGATTGTACTTCCTAATATCAAAGTCATCGCTAATAATAAAGCCAGCGGTATATCATTAAATCCTATTATATAATCTACTCTTACTGAATTAGAGTTATATATAGCAAATACTACAACACATGACAATATGATGAAAACAAGAATGTAATTGATAATTCGCAAAATAGATACCTACTAATCAATTAATTAGCTTAAGACATCCGAGTCTTCTGACTCATCACCTTTGATAATAGGCAGTCCCTGATTTAAGCTTTTGTTTACTAACTCTTTCATATCTTTGCCAGGCTTAAAATAAGGCACATATCTTTCTTCTAGTTGAACTAATTCGCCAGTTTTTGGATTACGGCCTGTTCTTGGAGCTCTATAATGCAGAGAAAAACTACCAAACCCTCTAATCTCAATTCTTCTCTCATTTGCTAACTGATTGCTTAAAAATTCCAGCGTTTCTCTTACTAAATCATCAACCTGTCGATAGTTTAACTTGGTATGCTTGCCTAATAAAAGCTCTATAAGTCCTGTTTTATTCATGATAATAAATCAAAATCCCTTTTGTTAGAAAAAATTAGAATTATAATTAATATAATAACCTAAAAAATCATAAACTTACAAATATTATAGACAATAAAAAAGCTTTGACCAAATCTTTAATTTAAAATAAAGATTCAATCAAAGCTTTTATATATCAATATATTAATATAACTAGTTAATTTATATTAATCTTTATCTTCATCGCTCATTTCTTTTCTGAATAAATCTCCAAGAGAAGATGACATAGAAGACGATCCTGATGACATATTACCTTTCGCTGGACTTCCAGCTTTTTTAGGCTTTGTCTTAATTTCAGGAGCTTGTTTTTGTTCTTTAGTAGATAAATTAATCTTACGATTTCTTCTATCTATACTTAAAACAAATACATCTAATTCTTGACCTTCTTTTAATGCATCTGATAATTCAACACCTTTAGCATCAGAAAAATCAGAAGCTTTTAAAATACCTTCTAGACCTTCAGCTAATTGAATTACTGCAGCTTTAGCATCAACAGCAGTTACACTACCAGAAGCTTTAGAACCTCTGTCATTTTCTTCAGCAAAATTCATGAATGGATCATGTTGTAATTGCTTAACACCTAAAGAAATACGTTCTCTTTCAGCATCTACACCAAGAATAATAATTTCAATTTCTTGACCTTTTTTATACTGGCGAATTGCTTCTTCACCTGATGTGTTCCAAGAAATATCATTAATATGGATTAATCCATCAATATCGCCATCAAGACCAACAAATACACCAAAGTCTGTTATTGACTTAATTACACCTGTTAACTTGTCGCCTTTACCATGACTTTCTTCAAAGCTTTTCCATGGATTGTCTTGGCATTGCTTCATACCTAAAGAAATACGACGTTTTGCATCATCAAGTTCTAAAATTACAACTTCTACTGATTGACCAAGTTGCACAAATTTATGAGGATTAACATTTTTATTAGTCCAGTCCATTTCAGATATATGCACTAAACCTTCAATACCATCTGATATCTCAACAAAACAACCGTAATCAGTAATATTAGATACAATACCCGGTACTTTTTGACTAACAACAAATTTATCTTGCATTGCCTTCCAAGGATCATCACCTAATTGCTTCAAGCCTAGTGATACACGAGATTTTTCTTTATCAAAGCTTAAAACTTTAACATTAATCTCATCACCTAATTGCATAATTTCTTTTGGATGTTTTATGCGCTTCCAAGACATATCTGTAATATGTAATAACCCATCAACACCACCTAAGTCTATAAATGCGCCGTAATCTGTTAGGTTTTTAACTACCCCTTTAACAGTTGCGCCTTCTTCTAATTTAGCTAATAGAGCTTCTCTATCTACGTTATTTTCAGAAGCAATAACAGATCTACGAGAAACAACTATATTATTTCTTATGTGATCAACTTTAATTATTTTGAATTCTAAAGTTTTACCTTCTAAATCTAGGCCTTCTTTGACAGGTCTAATATCAACTAAAGATCCAGGTAAGAAAGCTTTAACGCCGCCTTGCATTTCTACAGTAAAACCACCTTTTACTCGACCAGTGATAGTACCTTCTACTGTTTCACCGCTTTCATAAAAACCAACAAGCTCGTGCCATGATTTGATGCGTTTTGCTTTTTCACGAGATGCACCTGTTGCACCATTACCATCATCAATATAGTCAACTGCAATTTCAATTACATCACCAGGCTTTACTTCTAATTCATTATTTAAATTCATGAATTGTCTAGCAGGAACAATAGCTTCTGACTTTAAGCCAACATCAACAATGATAAAATCATCATAAATTTGTAAAACCGTGCCCTTAGTGATTGAATTACTATCAAATTCTAACGCATGACTTTCTTTGAAAATGTCAGCGAATTGTACATTACTCATATAAGACCTTTGAATAAAGAAAAGAATAAAAATATAAAATTAAATATGGTTTAATTTTATATAATTAAAGTTAAATTAAACTCTACTAATAACCGATATTTAATATTTGAATTATTAGCACCTATTCTTATTTTTAAAATAAAATAATTAGAGGACTAATTATATAGAAGAAGTAGAAAAAACTTTTGAATAATGCCTCAAAGCAACCTCTAAAACTTGATTAATACTAAGATTAGAATTATCTATAATCACAGCATCTTTAGCTGGCTTTAAAGGAGCGGCTATTCTATTAGAATCCCTATCGTCTCTTGCCTTTATTTCACAAATAAGCTCCGCTAGGCTAACATGAATTCCTGCACCTTGCAACTGCAATAATCGCCTCTTAGCACGAACTTCTGCACTGGCAGTTAAATATATTTTTAATGATGCATCTGGAAATACAACCGTCCCCATATCTCTTCCATCAGCAACCAGTCCTGGCTGCTTTTGAAAGACTCTTTGGGATTCTAATAATGCTTGTCTTATTTGGGGAACTACCGCTATTTTTGATGCTAAATTTCCTATTTGCTCAGTACGAATTACATTAGTAATGTCTTTATTATCAAGTAATATTTTTGAATTAAACTTTAAATTAAAATTTAAAGCTTCTTTACATATAGCATCAATATTTACAGCATTTTCTAGATCAGTGTCTTTTGTAAATAATTTTTTACTATTTGCAACAAAAGCTAATATTCGATACAAAGAGCCACTGTCTAAAAAATGCCAATTTAATTTTTCAGCAAGTTTATAACCAACTGTACCCTTGCCCGAACCTCCAGGACCGTCAAGAGCAATAACTGGTGCAGTTGCATCACTCATTTACTTCTTGCCCCTCTTGCTCTTCTTGCTCTTTATCTTCAACTTTGGCAACTTCGGCTAACAACTCACCTTCATTTAGTCTAATTAATCTAACGCCTTGCGCTGATCTACCAAAAGAAGATATATCTCCAACTTTTAGTCTAACTAATTTACCGTTATTGCTAATAAGCATCATCTCATCAGAAGACACAACCTGTATAGCTCCAACAACATTACCATTTCTCTCTGATGCAGGTAATGCAACAACACCTTGTCCGCCTCGTTTAATAATTCTAAAATTATCAAAACTAGTTCTTTTGCCAAAGCCTTTTTCTGATACTATTAATAATTCTGGAGACTCTGGATCATTAGCTAGTAAAGCAATAACTTCTGCATCATTTTTTAATCTAATCCCTCTGATTCCTCTTGCAGTACGCCCCATGACTCGAATATCTTCTTCTTCAAATAAAATAGCCTTACCAGAACTACTAATTATCATTAACTGCTCATTACCATAACTAGTAATAACACCTTTCAATAGATCCCCTTCTCCTAACTCAACTGCTCTAAGACCACTAGATCTTGGCTTTAAGAAATCAGAAAAATTCATTCTTTTTATATAACCATCTTTAGTAGCTATAACTATATGCTTAGGTAATTCTTTATTACTAAATTCTTTAATACTAGAATCATTATTTTCAGACTGACCATCAGAATTTTCTGTATTTAAGTTTTTTTTATAATATTCTCTAGGTAAATCTAAAATTGCATTAATTTTCTCATCTGGCTCAAGAGGCAATAAATTAATAATAGGCAACCCTCTTGCGATTCTACTTGCTTCTGGAATTTTATAGACATCAAGCCAATAAACTTTACCTCTGCTTGTAAAGCACATTAATTTATTTAAAGTATTAGTTGAAATTAGTTTTTCAACAAAATCCTCTGATTTTACTGAAGTAGCAGACTTTCCTTTACCACCTCGTCTTTGTGCTGAATATGACTCCAAAGGCTGATATTTAACATAACCTTTATGAGATAAAGTAACAACAACATCTTGTGGTGAAATTAAATCTTCATCTGTAATATCGCCAAGACTTCCTATAATTTCAGTTTTTCTTGCATCAGAAAATTTAGCTCTTACTTCATCTAATTCATTCACAATTACTTCTAAAAGCTTATCTTCATTATTTAAAATACCTAAATAATACTTAATATCTTCTAAAAGCTCTTTATATTCATTAATAATTCTATCTTGTTCAAGACCTGTTAACCTATGTAGTTTTAACTCTAAAATAGCTTGAGCCTGCTTACCTGATAGATGATATTTACTATCTTCTTGGATACCAAAAGTCTCGCCCTTATAAGATAAGTTGTCACTAAGATAAGAGACATTATCCATTTTTTCATCATTTAATAATTCTGCAATAAACCCTGTTTCCCAAGCTTCATTTAATAATTTTTCTTTTGCAATTTTAGGATTAGGTGATGTTTTAATGAGCTGAATCATTTTTTCAATATTTACTAAAGCAATGGCAAGACCTTCTAATACATGGGCTTTCTCACGTGCCTTATTTAAATCAAAAATAGTTCTACGAGTAACAACTTCTCGACGATGTTTTAAAAACTCTTCAAGCAATTGTTTTAAAGTAAATATTTTAGGGCAACCATCATATAAAGCTACCATATTTATTCCAAATACATTTTGCAGCTGAGTATAAGAATATAATTTATTTAATATAGCTTCGCCTGAAGAGCTTCTTTTAACAATAATAACAACTCGCATACCATCTTTATCAGATTCATCTCTAATCTCAGATATACCTTCTATTTTTTTGTCTTTTACAAGCTCAGCAACTTTTTCAATTAGTTTTGCTTTATTTACCTGATATGGCAGCTCTGTAATAATAATAGTCTCTCTTGAAGTTTTAGCATCAATCTCAACTTCTGCACGACCTCTTACATAGATGCGACCTTTTCCTGTCTTATAGGCCTGAATAATACCTTCTCTTCCGTTAATAATTCCCGCTGTTGGAAAGTCTGGTCCTGGAATATAATTAATTAATTCATCTAAACCAATATCTGGATTTTCAAGCAAAGCCTTGCAAGCATCTAGTACCTCACCCAAATTATGTGGCGCCATATTAGTTGCCATACCAACAGCAATACCAGTTGAACCATTTACTAATAAATTAGGAATTCTTGTTGGCAAAACATTAGGAATAATTTCTGTGCCATCATAGTTAGGAGAGAAATCTACAGTTTCTTTTTCTAAATCTATTAATAAACTATGGGCTAGTTTTGTCATTCTAATTTCAGTGTAACGCATTGCAGCAGGAGGATCGCCATCGACAGATCCAAAGTTTCCTTGACCATCAACTAATCTATATCGCATAGAAAAATGTTGGGCCATACGAACTATGGTGTCATATACAGCTGTATCGCCATGAGGGTGATACTTACCAATAACGTCACCGACAATACGGGCTGATTTTTTGTAAGCTTTATTGTAATCATTACCAAGCTCTCGCATTGCATATAAAACTCGCCTATGTACTGGCTTTAAACCATCTCTCACATCTGGCAATGCTCGGCCGATAATCACACTCATTGCATAATCTACATAAGACTGCTTTAACTCCTGTTCAATAGTTACCTGCTTAATTTTATGCAATTGCTCTGACATATCGTGTTCCTATTTGATTCTGAAATTTAAACTAATCCCAATTTCTTTCTAAATTTTTAAAAAGAATTCTGGCAATTTAATGTTATATTCTATCACAAAAGTATTGTTTTCTGGTAAAATAATTAGAGTCTATAGCTGAAAAATATGAAATAAATATAATATAAATCTAATATAAAGGATAAGGACATAAATATGCAGGATGCAGATAAGATAATTAATTTACCCAAGTTAAAGTATTTAAGTGGACTACATAATATTTTCGAAACTGAATCCTTAGATAATGCTCTGCCAAAAAGTCAAAATTCTCCACAACACTGTCCATACGGCTTATATGCTGAGCAAATCAATGGCAGCGCATTTACAGCACCACGGCACACTAACTTACACACTTGGTTATATAAAATTTTGCCATCAGCTGTACATTCAGAATATAAGTTACATCAAGTACAAAATTTTGCTCATCATGATAAAAAAGAAAATTTAACATCACCAGCTTTTCAACTAAGATGGAACCCGCAAAAATATCCAAACAACCCTACTAGTTTTTATGATAGCATTATGCCTTTGCTTTATAATGCAAACCCTCAAGATCGTATCGGCGGAGCTATTCATTTATATAATTCAAATAAAAATGTCGATAACATTGCTTTTGCTAATAATGACGGAGAATTACTAATTATTCCTCAAGAAGGTCATTTATTAGTTACAACAGAAATGGGGAAATTGGCAGTCTCACCTCATGAAATAATTATTATTCCAAGAGGAATTAGATTTTCTGTAACTTTATTAACACAAAAATCCAAAGGTTATATTTTAGAAAATTTTGGACCTATATTAAATTTACCAGAGCTTGGACCAATTGGCGCCAATGGTCTTGCTAACCCTAAAGATTTTTTATATCCAACTTCATATTTTGAAGATCATAATATTAATTATAAATTATTAACTAAATTCCAAAATAATATTTTTGCAGCTGATATAAATTATTCTCCATTCAATACAGTTGCATGGCGCGGTAACTATGCTCCATATAAATATAACTTAGATTTATTTAATGCTATAAACACAGTTAACTTTGATCATGCAGATCCATCGATATTTACGGTATTAACTTCTACTTCACCGTATATAGGTACAGCAAACATTGATTTTGTCATATTTCCAAAAAGATGGCATGTTACTGAGCATACTTTTAGACCACCTTATTTTCACCGAAATATTATGAATGAATATATGGGATTAATAACCGGTCAATATGATGCTAAAGAAACAGGGTTCACTCCAGGTGGTGGCAGTTTACATAATTGTATGGCAGCACATGGTCCAGATAGGAATATTGTTGAAAAAACCTTACACTCAACATTACAACCAGAAAAAACAGATAACACTTTAGCATTTATGTTTGAAAGTTCAAGGCCATGGATACCAACAAAATTGGCTCTTGATAGTAATTTATTACAACAAGATTATAATAAGTGTTGGCTAGATATTGAAAAACATTTCCCAAATGAACAAAAACTCTAAATATTATCTAAAAAACAGTAACTATATCCAAACGGGTCTTTCTTTATTAGAAGCACTGTTAGGAATACTAATATTAACTACAATAACAATAAGCTCATCTCAGCTTTTGTTACCTAGTATATATAGTTGGCATGATAAAACGATAATAAATGCTATTAGTAATTTTTTAACCAAAATAAAAAACCAAGCTGTAATTACAGATAGCCTTATAGAAATTCAAATAAAAAAGAATAATACTTTTGAGGCTTTTATAGCTAATCATAAAAGTCATTATAAAATTATAGATAGATTAAATTTAAATAATTATTTATTTAAAGATTATAAAATTAATTATAAAAGTTTTTATAGTAAAAAAAATATTATCTTCTCAGGAGTAAATTATAAAGACTATTCGAATGGCAATTTAATAATTCATAATAATTATAGTAATAAAGAGTATACAATAACTATTAATAAAGCAGGTAGAATTGTAAATAAAGGCTTTACTTAAAAAATAATTCCAGTAAACTAATTAGCTATATAACAAAATAGTTAGAGTTTTTATTAGGAGTATATATGCCTACATTAATGTACAGATTAGAACAAGAAACGAACAAAGCGAATAAATCCAATAAAAACAATAAACTAACTGCAGTTTTATTAGAGTCATTAAGATTATTCAAAGGTGAAATTAGTCAAATAAGCCTAATGAAGAATATCTCTGGGATTATGCTAACCGAACAAAAATCAATAAATACACAAGCAACTTCAATGCCTTTAAGTGATTTTTTGAACGAAAAGCTAACAAAGTTAATACAGAATTTACCAGAAACAGTTGAACAAAGGCCAGAAAACAACACAGCCTCATTTAAAGAAAGAATGGATAATTCTACAGGTATGAATGATAATTTTGGAATTGCTTTTGATTTTTTCAAAGATGTTGTTTGGGACTATTCTATAAATTTATTCCAAATAATTATGGGTTCAAAAAATCCTGCTGCTTCTTTATACGAATATACTAATGAAACATCAAAACAAGTTTTAAGCCATTTAAAATCTCAAGAAATTAATCAAGATACTTATGGCCAAGTAAAAAAAATACTACAAAATATAAACAATAATCTTTGGAAAATACAAAAAGAGCAGCGAATCCAAAATATTGATGAAGTAATAAACTTTAAATTAGCCGGGCTAATTTTTGCGTCTTCTTTTATGCTTGCAACTTTAAGTATTATAGCTCCTGTTATTGGTATGTCTGTTGGCTTTTCATCTGTTATGAGCTCCTTATATTTATCTGCAGGCGTTGCTGGATTAAGTGCTGGCGCATTTGTTTTATCTTACTTAGAAAAAGCCGATTTAGCTATTAGAGGATCTGATACATATTCACTTATAATAACTAAATTTGCGGAAGAATCTTATGATAACCTAGTATCTTTACTTAGCCCAGTTATTAATTTTTATAATGATTTCATGGGTAATGACACTACTGTTTTTTATGAAGAAAATACAGATGTTTTAAATAATGCTTGCGAACAATTAATTAAAACACATTCTTTATAATTTTATATCATTAGTTGACGAACACTAACGTTATTATATATTATAAATATTAACTACTTTATTAATATTTATAATATTTTATAAAAATGCAAGATACTTTACTCGCCCAAAAAGGCAAAAATCAAATAAATACAAAAACAGTTATTAATAATTTAACAAAAATTTTAACTATTAAAGAAGAGTTAAAAAAACATATTATTGGTCAAGAACTATTTATAAACAGATTATTAATAGCCTTATTAGCTGATGGACATCTTTTAGTAGAAGGCGCACCAGGTCTTGCCAAAACTAAAGCTATCAAAGTTTTAGCTGAATATGTTGAAGCCAAATTTCATAGAGTTCAATTTACTCCAGATTTATTACCAGCAGATATAACTGGTACAGAAATATATAATCAACAAACTTGTAATTTTGAAATCCAATATGGACCTATTTTTCAAAATCTTGTGCTTGCTGATGAAATTAATAGAGCTCCAGCAAAAGTACAATCAGCTTTATTAGAGGCAATGGCTGAAAGACAAATTACTATTGCAAGTCATGTATACAAACTTCCAGATTTATTCTTAGTTATGGCAACTCAAAATCCTATTGAACAAGAAGGCACTTACCCGCTTCCTGAGGCACAACTAGATAGATTTTTACTGCATGTTAATATATCTTATCCTGATATTAAATCAGAAAAAGCAATATTGCAGTGCGTTAATCAAGAGACTAAAGATGAATTAGATAACAAAAATAAAGACACCAGCTATAATAAATCTAAAAATCTTATCACACCTAAAGAAATTCAAGATATCAGACGAGAGATTTTAAATATTCATATAAGTGATAATTTAGAAGATTATATAATCAATATTATTCAATCAACCAGAAACCCAGAAGCTTATGTAGAGCACTTAAAACCATATATAGAATACGGTGCAAGCCCAAGAGCAACTTTAGCATTAGCAAGAACAGCAAAAGCTGCTGCATGGTTAAATAATAGAGACTATGTCATTCCTGATGATATTAAAAAATTAGCTCCAGATATACTAAGACATAGAATTATTCTCAATTTTAATGCAGAAGCTGAAAATATAACTAAAGACTATTGCATATCAGAAATATTACAAAATGTCCCAGTACCATAACAGTTTAAATAATTTAGAAAAAATTTATCAAAATCATAATGGTAGCGATATTAGTTTAAAACAATTAATAAATCTGAGCCATTTTGCAAAAATATTGAATATTAAAATTCACAAACAATATTTTAATAATCTAAACGGAGCTCATATAACAAATTTATATGGCCGAGGTATGGATTATTCTGAATCTAGAATTTATCAATCTGGTGATGATGTAAGGCATATTGACTGGACAGTCAGTGCTAGATCAAATCAATTGCATACTAAAATATATCATAAAGAAGTTGAAAATCCTGTATATGTTATTTTAGATTTACTTCCATCAATGTATTTTGGTACCAAAAATGCATTTAAATCAGTAATAGCATCTCAAATGGCAAGTCTAATTGCTTGGAATACAATTTTTAAAAATGATAAATTTGGCGGAGTTATTTTTTCAGACCAAAAAAAGTATATCCATAAAGCTCAAAGTAACTCTAAATCTATACTAAAGTTTTTAACTGAGCTTTCAACTTTTAATGAAAATTATATTACAAATACAAAACCCAGTCTTGATAATGGTATAAACAACAATTTATATAATATTTTAAAAAATTTAAAACAAATACTACACTCTGGAAGCACTGTTTTTATCATTAGTGATTTTTATAATTTAAAACATGACCAAAATTTAGCTACTTTGTTATATTCTTTGAAAAAATATAATAAAATTATTACTATTAAAGTTTCAGATTATATTGAAAAAACAAAGCTTCCTAAAGGCACTTACCCTATTTGTGATAAAGATAATAATTTTAGCAATATAAGTATTAATTCTAAAAAAGATAGCGAACAAATATATAATTATTTCCAGGATATTAAAAATAATTACACCAATCTTACAAATAAATTAAATATTATAAGCAGTGAAGTTTTTAATGATGAAAACTGGATTTATAATTTTATGGGACTACTAAAATAATTTATTTAATAATTAAATATGTTAAATATAAAACAAGAACTAGCAAAATTAAAAGATATTCATGAACCAAATATAGATATCTCAATACTACCACTTGCTCCAATTTGGTACATTTTCATTACATTAGTAATTTTATTCATTATCGCATTAGTTATTTTTAAAGCTTATAGAAAGAAAAATTACTTAAAAAGAACAGCTTTACAAAAATTGAATAATATTGAAAAAAGTTTAAGTAATAATTTAGATAATTTAAATATTATTAATAATATATCTATATTAATTAGAAAGACTGCCCTATTAAAATTTAAGAATAAAAATTTAGCATCTATAACTGATACCAAATGGTTAGAATTTCTAGATAGTAAATTAGATAAAAAATATTTTCAAACAGACATTGGTGACTTATTAATTAATGCTAATTACCAAAAAAAGTTACCAGAAAATTCTAACTTAAAAGAGCTAATTAATATTTGCAGAATTTGGATAAAAACTAATTTATGATTAAATTTCAATGGTCTTATCTTGCTATATTATTGATAACACCAATAATTTTATATTACCTAAATAAACAAAGAACAATTAATACGACAAAGACAGATACCCAAAGTCACTCGGCAATAAAATTACCATTTTATCAAGAACTAATACAAAATATTAAACAACAAGAAATTAATTATAAAAAAAATATCTTACAACTTGAAAAAATATTAGTTACTTTAATTTGGATTTTTCTAATTTTATCAGCAATGCGTCCAACCTGGTATGGAACACCACAAGCAATTAATCAAAAAGGTCGAGATATTATGCTTGCAGTTGATATATCAGGCAGTATGGAAGCAAATGATATGACGAATAATCCTCAAATTACAAGATTGGATGTAGTAAAACAAATCGCAACAGACTTTATAGATAAACGTCAAAAAGACAGGCTTGGACTTGTTTTATTTGGCTCCCAAGCTTTTTTACACACTCCGCTTACTTTTGATCATAAAACAGTAAAAAAATTACTGAATGATTCTTTAATCGGTTTTGCTGGAAATTATACTGCTATTGGTGATGCCATTGCAATGTCTGTTAAATATTTAAAAAATAATAAATCTGTTTTGATTTTATTATCAGATGGCTCAAACACTAGTGGTAACATTAAACCAAATGATGCAGCAAAGCTTGCTAATGATTTTAATATAAAAATTTATACTATAGGTATAGGCCCTAATACTAAATCTAGATCTTTTTTTGGCCAGATACAAGATAATGATCTTGATGAAACAGCTTTAAAAAGCATAGCTAATATAACAGGCGGTAAATATTTCAAAGCAACTAACCCAGATAGTTTAAAAGATATTTACAATCAGATAAACCAATTAGAGCCTGAATTAAAAGACAGCAAAATGTTTACTCCTGAGAAAGATTTATTTTATCTGCCTTTAGGCATTTGTTTTGTCTTGTGCATAATACTGAACTTATTTAATGTTTTGAAAAATATCAAAATTAAACGAACATCAAATAATATAAATACATATAATTTAAAAAATGAGCAAATATGATATTTAATAAAATTAACGAGCTTTTTACCAATTTTCACTTTATTAGATCAGAATGGCTATATTGTTATGTCATTATTATTGTTTTATTATTTTTTACATCAATATTAAAAAAAAATAAAAACTCTTGGGCTAATATTATTGATAAGAAATTATATAAAAAATTAACTCAAAAAAATAAAATTACCAAAAAAAGCTTACTTAGTACTAATTCGATTATATTTACTTTTCTTGTATTAATAATACTAGCTCTTGCTGGACCAAGTTTTTATAAACAAGATGTTAAAATCTATCAGAATCAAACCCCATGGATTATAGCATTAGATCTTTCTGATGATATGTTAAAAAAAGATATCGCCCCATCAAGATTAAAAAGAGCTAAATTTAAAATAAAAGATTTTTTAAATAAAAATTCTGACAATAGCTTTGCTCTAATAACCTTCACTAAAAATGCCTACGACATTATACCTTTGACAAATGATTTTAAAACAATTAATCATATATTATCTAGTCTTGAACCAGAAATAATGCCAGAATTTGGTCATAATATTAGTTCTGTTGTAAAACATTCTAATAAAATAATGAAAGATAACAATCTTGACGCTGCTAATTTATTAATAATTACATCTAAAGGAGCAACAGCTAGTGATTTTACTGATATAAAAAATTTAAAAAATGACAAATTGAATTTATCTATTTTATCTATAAATAAAAACGAACAAATTTCTTTAAAAGATTTAGCTAAAATCAATAACGGTATTTATTCTAATATCACAAATAATGATTCAGATATTAATTATATATCTAATAATTCTAAAAATTTAAGTGACTACAAACTGAAAAACAAAGATATTATAACTATTTGGCAAGATTCTGGAATATATATAACTTTACTATTAATTCCTATTGGTTTTATGCTTTTAAAAAGAAATATGCTTAATGTCATAGCATTTACTTGCTTATATAATATTCTGACACTATCTAATTTTATTAATCCATCTAATAATCTTTATGCTAATTCAGATAAAAATCTTGAATATTCCCCATCTTTAACTGATAAAATTTTATATAATAATAATCAAATAGCTAAAAAATATTTAGATAATAAAAATTTTAAAGGCGCCGTTAATCTTTTTGAACACGATAACTGGAAAGCTTTTGCTTATATAAAAGATAAAAACTATAAAGAAGCAGATAAAATATTATCTAAACATCAAGATGCTACAAGCTTATATAATTATGGCAACTCCCTTGCACTACAACATAAATTTCAAGATGCAATTAATGCTTATAGTAAAGCTTTAGAAAAACAACCAAATTTTTCAGATGCGCGTGTTAATAAAAAAATTATTGAAAATATATTAGATAAACAAAAACAGCAAGATCAAAAAGATCAAAAAGATCAGAAAGATCAAAAAGATCAAAAAGATCAAAAAGATCAGAAAGATCAGAAAGATCAGAAAGATCAAAAAGATCAAAAAGATCAGAAAGATCAAAAAGATCATACAAAAGAGCAAGAAAAAAAATCTAATTTAGATAAACAAGAACAACAGCAAAAAGCATTAGAAAAATCTATTGAGCAACGTAAAAAAACTAATGCTACATTAAGACAATTACCAGATAATCCTGAAATTTTTCTTAAAAACAAATTACGATATGAACATTGGAAGCGTCAACATGAAAACTAAATTGTCACAAAGTAAAATTAAATATATATTAGTAATTTTTATATTATTTTTTAATACAATAATTTTTAGCGCTGCATTTCTTGAAATAGATAATGAAAAACCAAATTTAGATAGTATTTTTAGAATCATTATTACATCAACTGATCCTAATGTAAGCTCAAAATTTACTCCTGATCTAACTCAAATAAAAAATAACTTTGAAATACTTAATCAATCAGAGCAGACATCTAAATATATTATGAATGGCGTCAAAGAATCTAGAGTAAAATGGATTTTAACAACTTTGCCAAAAAAATCAGGAAAAATCACAATAAAACAAATTCAAATAGGTTCAGAAAAAACTAACCCTTTAACTTTCACCGTAACTAATACAAAACCTAAAACATCTGACATTAAAAAATTTGATATTAAAATTATAGCTGATAAAAATAAAAAATATTATGTTAATAGTGCAATTCCTATTACGATTAAAGCTTTAATTTATAAAGATCAACAAATAGATAATTTGAATTTACATAGTCCTGATTTGAAGAATATAAATTTAATCAAAATTGATGACTTTAAAACAGAAAGATACATAAATAATAAACCATATATAGTTTATACTTTAAGCTATTTATTATTTTCTCAAAAAACAGGAAATATAAAAATTCCTAACTTTAGATTATCTGGAAATGTATTAATTCCTGAAAACTCTGAAGATGATTTTTTTGGATTCCAAAGATATTATAAAAAACCTTTTAATGTTATATCTAATACTCCAGAATTAAATATTAAAGCAATTCCTCCAGAGTGGAAAAACCCTAACTGGTTAAATGCAGACAGCATCAGATTTGAAGATGAATTTTCTCCAAAAAATCTTAATGATTTTAAACAAGGAGATGCCTTAACTAGAACTATCACAATAACAGCAACTAATGCAGATAATACTGCCTTTCCTAGTGAAATCATTAAGAAATCTAATACACATAAAAATAATAATGCTTATAAAATGTATATTGATAATCCACAATATAAACAAACTATAAAAAATAATAAGATTTATAGTTCCATTAACCAATCAGCAACTTATATATTTAATTCATCTGGTGAGGTAATAATACCTGAAATTAATATTCCTTGGTGGAATATTAGTAAAAATAAAATAGAAACCCTTAAAATAGAAGCAAAAAAGATTAATATTAAATCGGTTACAGGATTTAATTACAGCAATAAGATACCAACTAATCAAACAGATAATCAAATAAATAATAAGATTAATGATAATTCTAACGAGCTAAAAAGCCATGCTAAAACAGGCATTAAAGAAAATGGAAACTTAAAATGGTATCAAATAAATACTTTTGTAAAAAATAATATAACAAGCGGTACCTTATTAATAATATTTTATATTTTAGGATTGTTAGTAATAACTTTATTAATTTTATCTGTTATTTTATATTATCTTTATAATAAACAAAGAAAGTTTATTACTTATATTAAATCAAAAAAATATAGCTCTAATATAAATAATGAATTCAAAAAAAAATTTCAAAATAACAATATTAAGTCTATAGAAAAAAACTTATATATGTCATGCCAAAATAATATTCCACAAGATATTTATTATAATTTAAACATATTTGCGGAGTATCATAATATTAATATCAATAAAATACTCGAATCAGCTAACAGTGAATTTAAACAAGCATTAAAAAATTTACAAGAGTATTTATTTTCTAATAAAGATAATGATTCTAATTTAAATATTGACGGTAAATTATTGTGGAAGTTATTTAAAAATTATAAAAAGAAATATTATAGAAATATTAAAACAAAAGACAATAATTCTGGGCCTGATTTAGATAAATTTTAAATATAAAAAATATTTTTCTGAGCGTAGTATTTATAGAAAATAAAGAAAACTAGTATATTAATAAAAATCATATATTATATAATATTATAAACTACCCATAATATTTTATAAGGATGCATCTAATGGCTACAGTTTTTAATCAATATTTAACTAGATATATCATTGGCTTATTAAATGAATATGGACATTTTCAATCAGCAAATGAGAAAAAATTTCAACGTGATGATCTAACTGGACAGATAAGAAATTTAACGGAAAATACTAAAGATTTAATTCCTGATAATTTGCTAAAAGATAACTTATTACAAATAATTCGTGAATACCGAGAAGATACTTTAAAAATAGCAAGAAAAACAGCTGGAGTAAGTACAGGACAATTTGAAAAATATTGTGACTTAGCTATTGAATTGACCTCTACAATTTATACTTTATTTGAACAACATCATATTTTAGATATTAATACCAAAGAACTAGTAGCAAATTTACAAATCCCAAGAGAGAAATATCGATTTGAATGCTTACTCATAAAAAGATTATTATTAGAATATATTATAATAAAAGCCAAGACTGAAGGTATGAAATCATACGGTTTAGATTCTGCTGGTTATTATAAAAGCTATATTCAATCATATTTCCCTAATTTAGATATTGCATCTCAAAAACAAAAAACTATTTCTGATGGATTGCAATCTATAGAAACTGCATTTGAAACAACTCTATCAAATATAGATGAAAAGACTCTCAAACGACTTAATGAAACACTAAAAAAACAAGTTGAGCATTTATTAAGAGAATTAAGAGATACACATGGAAGCACTAAACCTTCAATATCTTTAAGTATAACATCTATGGCACTCAATGCTTTTAGCTCTTATTTTGTAACACCTGGAGATGGTTATAGCGAAAAGATCGTCTTATTTATTTTAGAAACATTATTCCCTGTTTTTATAGATTCAGATAAATTTAATGATATTCCAAAGGAAACCTGGGAAGTTATTCTAACTTCTAGTTATACTAAAATTCATAGTTTTCTGAATGGTAGCATTGGAACCAAACCAGAACATGATTCAGCAAGTATGCCAAATAGTTCTTTTGATGCAAGGGCATTAGGTTCAATAACCAAACAATCAGCGGAATCAGATACTAAAACACAACAATTAATGACTACTGTTTTTGACCAAAAAAAAGAAGCCAAACCAATAAGTCCTGTAGCAAAATCTAAACATAATGAATTTGATATTGTTAGCGACGATGAAGGCATTCAAGAAAGTCCTTTTGGATCAGCTCAAACTGCTAGGGTTTTCACTACAACTCAGCGAAAACAAACAAAAACACAAGGCAAGCGTTAAATTAAAATGAAAATATTTTTAGTTGGTGGTGCAGTAAGGGATGAGTTATTAAATTTACCTATCAAGGAGCTAGATTGGGTTGTTGTTGGTGCAACTCCTGATGAAATGCTTCTTCAAAATTTTAAACAAGTAGGTGCTGATTTTCCCGTATTTTTACACCCTAAAACTAAAGAAGAATATGCCTTAGCAAGACAAGAAAAAAAATCAGGCCATGGTTATCATGGCTTTGATTTTATAGCTAATCCAAATATAACTTTAGAAGAAGATTTATTAAGACGTGACTTAACTATAAATGCGATTGCTAAAGATAAAAATAATAATCTAATTGACCCATACAATGGCGCAACAGATATTAAAAACAAAATATTAAAACATATTTCCCCAGCTTTTGCAGAAGATCCTTTAAGAGTATTACGTGTTGCAAGATTTGCGGCAAGATTTCATTATTTAGGATTTACTATAGCTCCAGAGACTCTAAATTTAATGTCCAACATTTCTTCATCAGGAGAGTTAGAACATTTAACCCCAGAGAGAGTTTTTAAAGAAATAAAATTAGCACTTGCAACTAAACACCCCCAAGTTTTTTTTAAAACTTTAAGACAAACTAATAGTTTAAAAATTATTCTTCCAGAACTTGATAATTTATATGGCATTCCTGCTAAAAAAGAATATCATCCAGAAGTAGATACTGGAGTTCATACCATGATGGTTTTAGAACAAGCAGCAAAATTAACTGATAATTTAGAAGTAAGATTTGCAGCTTTATTACATGATTTAGGAAAAGCAAAAACTCCAAAGAATATTTTGCCATCACATCACGGTCATGAAAAATCTGGGTTAGCATTAATTAAAAATATTTGCAAAAGATTTAAAGTAGATAATAATTGTAAAAACCTTGCTTTATTGGTAGGCGAGCATCATGGTCAAGCACATCGAATTTTTGAAATGCGAGCCGAGACTATACTAAAATTATTACAAAAATTAGATGCTTTCAGACGTGAAGAAAGATTCTTTCAATTTCTACAAGCATGCGAAGCTGACTCAAAAGGCCGCACAGGTTTTGAAAATATAAAATATAAACAATCTGAATATTTAATTAATATATTTAACAAAATAAAAAAATTAAATATTAAAGAGGTTATAGATAATCATGTAAGCCCTACAAACTTAACTGGAAAAGAAATTTCTGAATTAATTTACAAAACAAGACTTCAGATTATTCAAGATTCTATTAAATCCCAATAAAGCATAATATATATTCTAATTAAAGATTTTGATCTTATTTTTTTAACGCTTATCTTCTAACGCTTCTTTTATTGCTACGTCTCTCATTATTAATTTCCACTATACTAACTGGTGTAGGCATAGTTTCAATATTATCAGTCATTCTCGTATTCATCATTGTTGAACTAGCTGAGACTGCTATAGTTTGACTACTTCTAATATCATCAGCTTGAGTGCTTGGGCTAACTGAAGAAACCATGGTTATAACACTTGCCATACTAAGTGGCATTGCCATACTAACTAACGGAGCTATAGTTTCATCAATATTAGTCATGCTAGAAGTAGCTTCAGAAGGCATGTTTGACATCATAACTCTAAGAGTATTAAAAGCATCTTCACTGGTTATTCTTATCTTTGGATCATGCGCTAATAATTGTACTAAAAATGTATCCCTTTTAACAATACTTTGCAAAAACATAAATTTTTCTTGGCTAATGTTAAAAAATGAAGAAAACAAGTTATTATCATGTATTAACATTAAATAAACAATACCTAAAGACCAAACATCATTTTTAGGATTAGGCATCGGCTTCATTGATTCATTAAAAATATAGCATTCCAATCGTCGTTGGCTCATCGTAACAGATTTGCTAGCAAAAGTATTATACGCTCTTCCATATCGCTGCAAGTTATAATTATTTAAAGCCATTTCATAAGATTCATAACCTGCTGTAGCTAATGCCGTATTTGGGTATATTATATTACAAAGACCAAAGTCATGAAGTTTTGCAATTATTTCTTGTTTAGATTCATCCCAATATAATATTATATTATCAGGCTTAATATCTTGATGGATAATTCCTGCGTCATGCAACTCTTTAACTTCTTTAAACAAATTTGTCATTATTAATAAACCTTCTTTTTTAGTAAACTCCTTTCCTGTTAAGGTTTTATAAAGCGATTCATCTTTTAGAACCAGATTTAAAGGCAACCCTTTTTTACAAAAAAATACTGCTTTTCTATGATTATTTCTATCTGCATAGAAAGCTAAATCAAGCTTTACACCGGAGTTTACCTTATTAGAGGCTCGGTATTCGATAACGCAATCATTTACTAAATTTTCCATTGGTACTTTTGAGTCCATAGCCATAATACATAAATTCATTACTAATGACATATACGTATTACAAACATCCCCTATTTTACTTTTTGTACTCACTTCAGGATTCAACAAAAATGCCATTTTTGCTTTTTTATAAGCTCCTCTTGCGACTATACCTTTTTTTGCTTCTAATATAATTTTAATATAATTATCTTTACCCATAACTAACTGGATGGTTTTTGTTAACCCATATAGTTTAGTTTCACTTGTATCTTTAGGAAGTCTAAAAAAACCTTGCTTATTTAAAATATCGATAACATCTTGTTTTTCTGATAATAATTTTTTTAAAGCATTCAGATTCTTTATATGATTTTCTTTTGATAATATATATTTTTTGTACTCATCGCTTAAAGAATCATATGAGATAGCAAGTTGTACCTCTAATTCTTGTATTAATTTCAAAATTTTCAATTCTTTTTCTATATTTTCAGAATCTAACATGACAATGGAACCTAGCTATGGCAAGTAATTATTGCATTATTATCTTATATAAAGATTAAGTTTTAATTAATAAACATTAATTTAATTTTATTAAATAACAAATTATATCATCACTTAAGCATTTTTTAAGCTTTAAATGGAATTATGCATTAAAAAGTTATTAACAAAACATATAATTTATTTAATATTCAAACGGAGGAACTTAATTTATGATTTTATACAACTTAATAAAAGATGACAATATAAAATATAAAGCCACTTTAGGATTATCTATTGCAACAGGTATAACAAGTATTGTCTTAAATCTTGTTACTTTTGGTATAGCAGGCTCTATTTTTGGCATAATATCTACTTTAGGATTTGCTGCTAATTGTTATTATAAAGGCAAATTAACAAAAGAAGCAAAGACTCATAGTAAACAAAACTCAAATGCTAATTTTTTATATAATGATAGTAAAAAAGCAACAGCTGCTGGAACTTTTGCTATCGCTGCATATGTAACTAGTCAAATTTTGAATCTTTTTACTTTTGGTATTGGCGGTACAATGCTTAGTCTTTTAACAACAGCTGGTATCGGTCTTTTTTGTTATTATAAAGGTAAAATAGCTAAATCCAGTGAACTTAGTTCTGATCAAATAAAGACTACTGAAAACAATATACACTTCAACAACAACGCATCAATGACTCCAGCTTAAAAAATATCCAGATTAAATATAAATTATATTTGATCTGGGTTTTAGCTTTCTATTAAGCTTTAATCTAAAAAAACAATTTATTATTCAATATCACCCTGCTATAATTAGTTTAAATATAAAACCCAATTTTATTATAAAAATTAAAGAATTATAAACATGGACATTAAAAAACTAAAAAAATTAATTGAATTATTAGAAGAATCAAAACTTTCTGAATTAGAAATTCAAGAAGGTGATTACTCTGTAAGATTAAGTAAAGAAATTGCATCAAGCATTCCTAATAATGCTATTAATTACGTTTCCCCCCCTCAACAAGCTCAACATTCTCACAATACGACCATACAACCAAATACAGAAACTCAACAACCTACTAAATATTCAGGACACCCTGTAAAATCACCAATGGTAGGAACTTTTTATAGAGCACCATCACCAGACGCTAAAAATTTTGTAGAAGTTGGAGACACGGTTAATCAAGGTGATACCTTATGTATCATAGAAGCTATGAAAATGTTCAATCAAATAGAGGCAGATAAATCTGGGGTAATTAAGTCTATAGAAGTAGAAAGTGCACAACCAGTTGAATATGACCAAGTCTTATTTATTATAGAATAAAATAATTGAAAGTAATTATATGTTAGATAAAATAGTTATCGCGAATCGCGGCGAAATAGCATTAAGAATATTAAGAGCTTGCCATGAATTAGGCATAAAAACAGTTGCAATCCACTCAAAAGTTGATGAAAACTTATTACATGTCCAACTTGCAGATGAATCAGTGTGCATTGGGCCAAGCCAAAGTGCACAAAGCTATTTAAACATACCTGCTATTATTAGTGCAGCAGAAATAACAGATGCTGTCGCAATTCACCCAGGTTATGGCTTTCTTGCAGAAAATGCAGATTTTGCTGAAAAAGTAGAAAAAAGTGGATTTACTTTTATTGGACCAAAAGCAGAAACGATTAAATTAATGGGTGATAAAATATCAGCAATTAAATCCATGCAAAAACATGGTATTCCATGTGTACCAGGCTCAAATGGTCCATTAGGTTATAACACCGATGAAAATATAAAAATAGCTCGAAATATTGGCTACCCGGTATTGATAAAAGCATCTGGCGGCGGAGGTGGTCGAGGCATGCGAGTTGTTCATAGTGAAGCAGCTTTACCACATGCTATAAACTTAACTAGATCAGAGGCTAAATCAGCTTTTAATTGTGATATTATTTACATGGAAAAATATTTAGCTAATCCACGTCATATTGAGATACAAGTTCTTGCCGATAATCATGGCAATGTTGTTCATCTTGGTGAACGTGATTGCTCAATGCAACGCAAACATCAAAAAATTATAGAAGAAACTCCTGCACCTTTTATTACAGAAAAGCAAAGAAATAAAATAGGTAAAGTTTGTGCTGATGCATGCCGTGCAATAGGCTATCGTGGAGCAGGAACTTTTGAATTTTTATATCAAGATAATGAATTTTATTTTATAGAAATGAATACTAGATTACAGGTTGAACATCCTGTAACAGAAGCTGTAACAGGAATAGACTTAGTAAAAGAACAAATCAAAGTTGCATCTGGTGAAAAGTTATCTTTTACTCAAAATGACATTAAAATTAAAGGTCATGCTATTGAATGCAGAATTAATGCCGAAAATGCAAAAACATTCATACCTAGCCCAGGAAAAGTTAAAACATTTCATGCTCCTGGAGGACCAGGAATTAGAGTTGATTCTCATTTATACAATGAATATATCGTGCCTCCATACTATGATTCTTTAGTTGCAAAAATAATATCTTATGGAAATGATAGGAATATTGCCATTGCAAAAATGCAAAATGCTCTAAAAGAACTAATTATTGATGGTATAAATACCAATATTAGCTTACATCAAGATATACTGAATAATGCTGATTTTAAAAAAGGTGGTTTAAATATTCATTATTTAGAAAACTATTTAGCAAAACAATCAGATAAATAAAATGACAACTGAAAATACCTATCAAGATACAAGTTTATCATGGCCGACTCTCACGTTTATTTGTGATAAAAGCCATGTTGATACAATTAATGAATTTATTCAAGATATTGCATTAGAAGAGAATATAATTAGTGTCTCTTTTACTGATGCAATTGATGAAGACTTTACTGATATTTTTGAGCCAGAATTAAATACAATGCCATTTTGGGACAAAACTAAAGTTTCTATCATGTTTAATGAAAATATAAATCTAGAATTAATTGTAGATAAGCTTAAAAAAGAGCCTACATATAGCAAGCTAATCGCTTTCTTAGAAACTAGTAAAACTCAAAACAAAAAAGAATATTATGAACAAGTTACACCTGATAAACCTATTTATTATGGTAAAAATAAAAATTTAATTTTATACCCAACAAATCAAATTTTAGATTCACAGAAAAATCAAGAAACTAAAAGTATATTTAACCTAAGTCCAGGACTTGCTTTTGGAACAGGGCAACATGAAACAACTTCTTTATGTCTAAATTGGCTAGCAAATAATATTCCTGATTTGATTAAAAATAATCCTAAATTAGAAATGCTTGATTTTGGCTGTGGCTCAGGGATATTAAGTATTGCGGCTGCTAAACTAAATATAAAAGCAATTACTGCTATTGATCATGATCCTCAAGCTATTATAGCAACACAAAGTAACTCACTAAATAATAATTGCGATAAGCAAATACAAGCTGTAAAAGATAATAACATTATACTTGATAAAAAAGTTCCTATTCTAATTGCAAATATATTAGCTAATACTTTAATCAATCTTTCTAGTATAATTATTAATCATGTAACTAATAGTGGGTATATAGTTTTATCTGGAATATTAAAAAAACAAGCCCGCGAGGTGATTTTGAATTATACCAATCAAGGAATGATATTAGTTGAAACAACTAATATCAATGACTGGGTTTGTCTTGTTTTTAAAAAACAAGACAAAATATAATTATTCTAAATTATATTTATAATACTTAGGCTCCCATGATACTTGATTTATTAAGACGTCAAAATCATGCTCACTATCTGGTGTAACAGATGTTACACCATCAATCATGGCCTGCTTAATTACTGCTTTGGCTACCAATCTATTACAATCTTTAACTTCAGTTAAATCAGCCATTAAGCATGCTTTAGGGTTTTTTAACATAGGAGATACAGCACTTAAAGCTTCAGCGGCAGCAAATAGCATATTATCTGTAATTAATTTTGCTTCACATGCTAAAGCCCCTAATCCTAACCCTGGGTATATAAAAGCATTATTTCCTTGGGCAATTTCATAAATACTACCATTATAATTAACTGGTTCAAATGGACTTCCTGTTGCAATAATACCTCTACCATCAGTCCAATTAATTAAGTCTTCTGCTGTTGCTTCTGACAATGAAGTTGGATTAGATAATGGCATAATAATAGGTCGATCATTATGATCTGCCATATGCTTTACTATTTCCTTAGTAAAAGCTCCTCTAACTGTGGAACAACCTATTAAAATTGTAGGATTTACATTTTTAACTACATCTGTAAGTGTAATATTTTCAGGATTAGTAACTACCCAATCAGAAATTTCTGCTCTATCTTTTGCATATGGTTTTTGAAAATCCACTAATGTTTTGTCATCATTAATCAGTAACCCCTGCCTATCTACTAGCCAACAATTTTTACGAGCATCTTCTATGCTTAAACCTTCCTTAACCATTGCATCACAAATACGCTCTATACAACCAACACCAGCTGTTCCGGCCCCAAGCATTACTATTTTTTGATCTTTAAGATCAGTATTTATACTCTTAGTTGCTGCCAAAATATTAGATAACGTCATAATTGATGTACCTTGCATATCATCATTAAAAGTACAGATGCTTTGACGATATTTTTCTAAATTTTTTCTCGCATTATTTCTACCAAAATCTTCCCAATGCAATAAAACTCCAGGAAACTTTTTTTGTACAATTTTTACAAACTTATCAATAAAATCATCATACTCTTTACCATCAATTCTTGGATGTTTTAAACCTAAATACATTGGATCATTTAATAACTTTTGATTATTAGTACCAACATCTAGCTGTAATGGCAAAACATAAGCTGGATTAATTCCTCCACACAATGTATAAACCATAAGCTTACCAATTGAAATATCAATACCCCCAATACCCCAATCTCCAATTCCTAAAACTCCCTCACCATCAGTTACAACTATTAATTTTATGTTTTTATTAACCCGCTGATCTAAAATTTCTTCGATTTTATCTTGGTTTTCATATGATATAAATAAACCTTTAGGCTTTCTTTCTTGCAGACTATAATTTTCAACAGCCTCACCTATAGTGGGTGTATAAGCTATAGGCAATAATTCTTTGATGTTATTTTGCATTAAATAATAACATAGGGTCTCATTTCTATCATAAAGCGAGTTTAAATAAATATTTTTTTGCAAGGGACTATCTTTGCCGTTTATTTGTAAATATGCTCGATGAGCCTGCCCTTCTAAATTCTCAACATTATCAGGAATAATTCCATGTAATCCAAATTCCTCTCTTTCTTCCAAAGAAAAAGCTTCGCCTTTATTTAAAAAAGAAGAGTTGGCTAGCGCTTGACCTTTTTTTGATATGCTAATAGATTCTATTAGCCCATCTTTATTAAAATTTATTTTCATTATGGTGAATCCTCGGTATAAAAATAATTTATTACCATGCTATAAGTTTGTTTGATAGTTAAGATGAGTATAGATAAAGTAAGTTCCATAAAGTTAAGTTCAGTACAAATATTAAATTATGCAAATTTTATTTTGGTTCATATCTACATTTTGCTATAATGAGCGCAGTGTATTGTAGCCAGTTAAAATCGAGGTTTTTTTATGTGTTTGAGAAATTTACAAAAATTTAGTTTCATTTTAGTCACATTAATAATATTAATATCAAGCGCTAGTTCTTTTGCCCGTCTTTCAAGAGAAGATTCAATTGCCGAACGCTTAGCTCCAATTGGTAATGTATATCTATCTGGCGGCTCATCATTAGACACTAAAATAGAAAAAAAATTAAGCAAAGATGCTGGCGTTAAACGTTACAAGTCAATGTGTTTTGCATGTCATGACACAGGAGCTTCAGGAGCACCTAAAGTTGGCGATAAAGCACTTTGGGCGAATAGAATTAAAAGCCAGTCTATTGAAACCATCTACAAACATGCCATCGAAGGATATAAAGCAATGCCTGCAAAAGGTGGTTGTATTTCTTGTGCGGATGAAGAAATAAAAATGGCCGTTGATTATATGTTAGAAAAAAGCAAATAATATAACTACTTAATATATCTATATTATTAATATAATTAAACTAATTTTAAACTTATTTTTATCTTTGTTATCTAAATTTAAGTAACAATACTTAAATATGGATATATTTTGTGAAATTAACTTTCAAATCCTTAGTTTTCTTTATTTTATTTGTATTAATCATATATAAAAATATTTTTTTTGCGAATGCACTCGAAGAAAGTATAAAAATTCCTTTGGATTATCATTCAGACTACGGGGTATATACCTCAAACATTCAAGCTAATAATCATAAAGGACTTATTGATGTTATCATTGATACAGGAAGTCCTATTCTTATCATTCTTGGTGATAAAAAAATATGTCCTGATTGCAAACCATATATTACAAAAAAAACTATTCCTAAGAATACAACATATCACTCCTCTAATAATGAATCATTATTAAGCACAAAACTTAAAGTAACATTTCCTAACAATATTCCAATTGAATTTGACTCTCACGTAATTACCGATGGCTCACATAATAGCAACATAATGGGAATCTCACCTGTTTCTAAGGATTGGCAAAAATATTACTCGCTAAAAAATATTTTTGGCAAATTAAAAATTCCTGAAAAATTTTCTTTTTTACTTTGTGGCACCAAAAATAATGCTCTAATATTGGGAGACTTTCAATCAAACAATAAACGAAAAAAACCTATAACAAAAATTAGAACAACTAAGTTATATTTAAATGATTATTATACTATCAAATTATCAGGCATAGAAAATCACCAAAATTCTCCTTTAATAAAATATTACCCAGAAAATTATGCTAATGTAATAATAGACAGCGGTACAGGTGGTCTAATTGTTGTGCCTGATGATGACTATCACTATATAATTGAATATATTAAAAGATTTTATACAAAACATAATACAACTCAACGATTAAGCAATGACTTTTGGTATGATAATTATTGTATTAAAAATGAGCAAATAAATAATAAAAAATTTCCAGAGATTAACTTAACCTTTCCTAATTTTTATAACAAAAATCAGAACATAACTATTAGCCTCAAACCAAAAACATATATTACGTCAGGAGGCTGTAACAAAGGATATAAAAGATTAAGTTTTACTCATTATGAAAACTATAAAAATAAAACTAAACATAAAAAACTTCCTAATGACACAACAACTGATGTGTTTATTCTTGGTACACCAATATTCGAAGAATATGGTATTACAATAGATTTAGAAAATCCTGCTAAAGTGAAATTCTTTAACAAAGACTTTTATTGTAAATAAAAATCTTTGTTACTATACTTAAAAATACAGAATATTTAAATACTTATAAAATGTCGCAAAACAAAATAAAAGCAATTAATATTATACTAGATTATTCTATATTTTTAGAATCGATAAATGATATACACAAAGTATTTAAAAACTGTTCGAGCTCTGACATTCAAAAAATAAAACTATCGGTTATAAAACAATGTTTCTATGTTGCAGTAAAATATAATTATATTGACACACTTAATATAATATTAGGTAAAATAAATTCTCATCAATTAGAAAATATACCAAACTATATTATTCAACAAGCACTATTACTTGCTCATTATAATATTGACACTAATGAAGCTCAGCTTTTATATAATGATTTGCCAGAAGAAATGCAAGATATAACAAACAAGCTAAAAATCTAAACAGGTGTTATAAAATTATAAGTTATTTACTGACACTTTGATTAAATAGCATATTCTTTCTAATAAATCCTCTGAAAAATTATTATTCAAAGAGTGCTTCTGATTTATTTCTATTTCTATCCCTAAATAATTACTAAAACCAAATACTGTTCTTAGATATGTAGTAAATCCATCGCTATATCCTCTATATGGATAATTTAATTTTAATTTATATTGCTTATCTTTTAACTGTTCTTTTTTCATTACTGAACATAATTTTTTTTCTAAATCTTTTTTAGGATCGTATAACAATCCTATATCAGCTGTGCGAATTTTATTATTTAATTTTGGTGTAAAGCTATGTATTGATAAATGAATAACTCTGTTTTTTTGCTCTATACTTTCTTGAATCAAGTTTTCAATTTTTTGTCTATATGGTAAATATATATTTTTGATTAAATCATTTTTTTGATTATCTGTTAATTGAGCAGTAAATTTTGAAAAAATATGCGGATGATTTTCTGATCTATTTAATTCAACCAATAACCTACTATATTCAGCTAAAACAAAAGAACAAGAAAAATATTTGGCTAGATATAAAGCTGCATTCTTAGCTCCTAAATCTAATCCTAGATGAGTTTCAAGAAAATGGTGAGCTTCATTTGATACAAATAGTGATCTATATTCATTAGGTATTTTATTACTTGCATGCTCACAACTTATGATTATTTTATTATTCATATCTGAATATTTTATTATCTAAAAGACAAACATGTAATTTATTATATAACTTTACCAAATCATTATTATTTTCATAATCATCAATCAATCTATCAGATAAATTACCTGATTCTAAATGTAACTTGATAACCTTATGATACTCATTAGGTATAGACTCTTTGATGTTTTCATAAATATACTGCCAAATGTTTCGAGCTTCAGGTATACCATTTAAATCATTATTAAAACCTAAAAAATCTAAATAATTATCATTAGAAATAATTGTTTTTGCCCCATTCTTAAGACAATCTTTATATATAATTTCTAATTCTTCTGTTGTATATTTAAATTTAGCGGTTTTTAATTTTTTAACAAAAAAATCTTTTAAGGCATGAACTATTAATATTATACAAGCAACATCCATTAAAGCTGATTCTTGACTGTCAACAATTCTTATTTCTATTGCATTACGTTCAAATCTTGCAATGGCTCCTCTAGAATTTAACCACTCATGCTGCAAAATACCTTCTTCATCATAAGGAGCAATTGAATTATACATTGGCTGAAGTATTTTATCTTGATACTCTTGATATGATGACACTGCTTCAGGAATTATTCTTCCTGAAATACATGGCAGCATTGATTGATTTTTACCATAATATAATAATCTATTGTCAGCAAAATTTGTTGTCTTACCAGAAACAAATGGTGTACTTGCTGTTAATGCCGGAATAATTGGTAAAATTAGCCTGATAATTTCATGTAATATGACAAATTCTTCTTCATTTGAAAATGGAAGATTTATATGTACACTTTGCAAATTCCCCCATCCATGTCCTTGGCAATTAAAAATCTTATTATATAAATCATAAATTTCATTATTAGAATGTGGCCATAATTTTAAAGATGCATCTGGAGTAAAAAAAGGATGCATACCTGTTGGTAACAATTTGGCATCAAAGGTATTAAGAATTTTTTGTATTTTATGAATAACTTTTAAGAATGATTTATCCAAATTATTTAAATCTTTTGTTGGTCCATTAGTTTTGAGCTCAATTACATGCAATGCTAACTCATTACTTACAGCAATATCATCTATCTCAACTTCATTAGTAATATAACCATTATTCAATATTTTTATAACTTCATCAGCAATAGGAAAAGGCTTTAATGATTGATTCTCAACAATCATATACTCTATTTCTATTCCAAAAACACTAAATAATTTATAATTAGTTTTTACAAAACTCATGTTAACCTCAAGCTTTTTATATTGTTGATATTACTTATAAATAGACTAAAATATTTACAGAATAATAATTTATAATTATCATTTTTTTGGTGAAATAACAATAAGATTTGCATCATAAGTCATAACGCCTAGCATAATAGCATTAATTAATCTTGATACGCATACTTCATAATAATTATTATGTGAAAGTGAGTTTTCTATATGAGGATCTGCAACAACTATTCTATTATGTTGTGCATTGTACCCAGTAAGTACTACAAAGTGGCCACATGGCTCCCCTTTTATATCATCATAAATGCTTTCAGTATTATTAACTTCAAACTCTCTACGTGTATTATATAAATAAGTAGCACTTAATCCTGTTATTATAGGTGTGTTTTGATTAAATAAATTTTTTAACACTGTTGTAGTTAAATTTTTATAAATAATGTTACCACCGTTTTCCAAAAATTCAATATAGGCAACAGAGCTTTCTACTACCCTTTGTTTATCAGATTTATATTTCAACTGTTCTTTTAATTTGTTTATTAAATAACCTTTAGAAGATTTTTTATTAAACCATGATGGATCAAAGATATTTAAATTATAAACATATATATCAACATCATACCCTTGATTTAACGCATGATTACCAAGGTATGCCGCTAATGTGCCGCCACTGATTGATTTTTTGACCTCTGTCATTAATGTTTTTAAATCTTGATTATTTGAATAATAATCATAAATTGCTTTTAAACAAGTAGGACCACAGCTTACATCATCTGGCTGTGTTTGAATATTAACGAACATATGATATATGGCCTAAGGTTATTAAAATAATATTTATACTTAAATATCTTAATATAAATTTTCTTCTTTTAAAAATTTATAATTTTATCTTGCGTGATACGTTAGGTGATAATAAAATATCAAAAAACGCTATACTAAAATATACTTATAAAATTAAAGTATAAGTTTTAAGTAATTTGGAATTTATTGTGTAAAGAATAAAAATGACAAAACATATAATAATCATAGATAACCCTAAAAAATTTGATATTCTATTAGATAATTATCAAGTCTTAACTCCTTATGAATTTATTCACAATACTTATACTACAAATAAAAATCTTAGAAGCAGATTTAAAGTTATTAATTTATGTAATAATTTCAATTATTTAAGCAAAGGTTATTATGTTTCTCTTTTAGCTGAATCAAGAGGGCTAACATGTATTCCAAGCACTAACGATATTGTTAAGCTTAATTGGAAGCAAAACTACGGTTATAATTTACCAGAATTAAATGCATTTGTTGAAAAGCATTATACCAAAAAAGGTGAAGATCCACTTACTCGAGTCTATACTACTTATTTTGGCCGACATGATGATCCAAAGCTTGAGCCAATTACTAGGTTTTTATTTGATTTAATTAGATTCCCTATAATCACTTTTACCTTAACTTTTACAAATAAATCCTGGAAAATAAGCAAAATAACACCAGGTAAAATTTCAAATTTCTCTGATGAACAAAGAGATTTATTTATCAAAGCTCTTGGAAAATTTACAGGTCATTTATGGTATAAAAATAATAAAAAAGCCCAAGAAAAATATTGGTTGGCAATTTTACATAACCCAATGGAAAAATATCCCCCATCTAATAAAGGAGCCTTAGAAAAGTTTATAAAAATAGGTAAAAAAAATAGTGTTTTTGTTGAGTTAATTAATAAGGCTGATTATTCATCGCTGCTTGAGTATGATGCCTTATTCATTAGAGAAACAACAGCAATTAATCATCATACATATAGCTTTGCTTATAAAGCTGAACAAGAAGGCATTCCTTGCATTGATGATACAGAATCAATTATAAAATGCGGTAATAAAGTTTTCTTAAATGAAATTTTTACTAAAAATAACATAAAAACTCCAAGTACTACAATAATAGACAAATATAATTATAAAGAAGTTATTAATGAGCTTAAATTTCCAGCTGTTTTAAAAATTCCTGATGGAGCTTTTTCTCGCGGTATATTCAAAGTCAACAATCCTGATGATTGTTTAGAAAAAATAAAGCTTATGTTAAAAAGCTCTGAATTGATTATTTGTCAGGGGTTTGTTAACTCTGACTTTGATTGGAGAATTGGTGTATTAAATAATGAAGTTTTATTTGCCTCTCAATATTATATGGCAAAAGGACATTGGCAAATATATAACCACAATGCCAAAACCAATAAAAATATTGAAGGTGGAGCGACATCATTAAATATAAATGATGTGCCACAAGATGTATTAAACGCCGCATTAAATGCATCGAAACTTATAGGAAATGGATTATACGGAGTAGATTTAAAGCAAAATCAAGATGGCGAAGTACTTTTGATTGAAGTCAATGACAATCCAAATATAGATAAAGATATTGAAGATTCAATCTTAGGCGATGAAATTTATCATCGCATTATTAAAAGATTCATTGAAATGATTGACGCCTGATTTAATCTTTATTTTGAGAGCACTGAGAGCTCTCTCGTTATAATGAGGAGAGCTCTCAATATTATTTATTATTACTAACTTCGAGTTTCGAAGCAGTATATAGGACGCTGTGAGGCGCAACTAGGATTAAAAACTCCGATTGTTGTAGCGTTGGTCCATAGGCTTGGGTCGTCTGTGGAGGGGTCGCGGATGAATCCAAGCAATGGGCTTGGCGATGATGTGTCATCGGTCCAGTTTGTACAGGTGTTGGACGAGGCTAGGGTACCATTGGCGGTGGTGTTCGTGAAGACCGCGGTTGATTCCGGTATAATGTCACCCTTTTCTGTTTCTTGAATAGGTACTATAGGAGCTTTCAATGTAATTAGGCTATCAAGTGAGGTTGCGATGATTGTTCCGGAGGGAAGAATGTACTGTGCACTTATATCCTCCGACGTGAATCCATCTATGGCATTTGAGGTAGCGTCGCTGATCCATGGGTTCCACTCGCGTCCGATGAGGTTGGGATCTTCCGAATCGTTTGCAAGTGATTTGCAGTTCATGGCCGCTCCCGGTATCCCCCCCATATTGCCATTATATAATGCGCTTGTTATAAAAACATATCGCTGCTCATTTCCTGGGGGGATTGGAGTTGGGGTGGACCCGGATATGATGGGTAGCACATTAGATCTCCCATCGGAATCAGTTAGGTCATACGAGGTGGTGGAGACATCGCAGCGAATGCTTACGATTATGGTAGCGTTTCCAGGCACTGTAAATAAATTTGTGTAACTACTTATTTTTTATTAATC